>Ga0208204_100129_pt1 | contig 33062 bp, 30 predicted proteins | sample DeeseametaMP2252_FD_184173 | JGI IMG/M metagenome (GOLD analysis project Ga0208204, IMG submission 184173) | Marine microbial communities from the Deep Pacific Ocean - MP2252 (SPAdes) | ecosystem: Environmental > Aquatic > Marine > Oceanic | place: West of El Salvador, Pacific Ocean | collected...
AAGTTTTAGTGAGGTAGGCAATAGCAGGTGTAGGCATCGGGCCTAACAAGCCAATATTAATACCGGCTGCTGACAAACCAGCCTCTAACGCAGATTCCAGCATGTAACCAGAAATTCTCGTGTCCTTACCGATAAGCACTTTATTCGTACCGTGACCCGCCAGTATTTTTCCGGCAGCCCAGCCCAATTTGGTGACAAATTCAGGGTTGATAGCACTTTCCCCTACCTTTCCCCGAATACCATCTGTACCAAAATATTTGCGCTGACCCATTTCAGGCTCCTTGGATTATCTTTTGAATTTGTTGAATCTTGTTTACTATTTTTATCGCATCCACGGTTTCTTCTACGTCGTGAACACGAATAATTTTTGCGCCCATTTGTGCCGAAATCGTTGCCAATGCAAGACTCCCAGCCAGACGCTGATCAGTCGGCTTATTGAGCAACTGACCTATCATTGATTTTCGCGACATTCCCACCAATAGCGGGTAGCCTAAATGCTGAACACGTTGCATTTCGGCAAGCAGCTGATAATTATGGTCTAGGGTTTTACCAAAACCAAACCCAGGATCGAGGATAATGTTTGCATCATCAATACCCGCTTGCTTGCAAGCATCTACCCGCTCAAGCAAAAAATTGATCACTTCATCTGCAATATCCGTGTATTCCGGCGATGTCTGCATCGAATCAGGTTGACCCTGCATATGCATTAAACATACAGGCACACCCGCTGCCGCTGAAACCTCAAGTGCCCCTGGCTCCTGCAGGGCGCGAACGTCATTAATTAACCCTGCCCCGACGTTTACCGATTCACGAATTACAGCAGCTTTACTGGTGTCGACAGAAATTACCGCTTCGGTTTGCCCCGCTAATTTTTCAATTACCGGTATCACTCTATCTAGCTCTTCTTGTTCAGACACTTCTGGCGCGCCAGGACGAGTAGACTCGCCACCTATATCAATAAAGGTTGCACCGGCTTTTACCATGGCATGCGCGTGGGCGCAGGCCTTTTCAACCGTATTGTGTTTTCCTCCATCAGAAAAGGAATCCGGTGTGACATTGAGTATACCCATTACGTGGGCAAGAGAGAGGTCTATTTCGGTATGTTTAAAGTGCATAACGTATATCTATCATTATGAATATATTCAGGAAAACAGAAGAGGATTTGTGGAGGTAAAACAAAAAGCGCCAGTAGAAACTGGCGCTTTTAGCTCTTTAGCTTGGCAGGTCGCCGGGCTTTCCTACCGATGGTTTATTTAAACCATCATCTGTAATTTCACCCTCGCGAGCAGGCTTTCCACCTGGAGGCGTGTCGCCACCTTTCGGCGCACGATCGTCCCAATCAGAAGGTGGACGAACGTCACGGCGTGCCATCAGATCGTCGATTTGTTTGGCGTCGATGGTTTCATACTTCATTAGTGCATCTTTCATGGAGTGCAGAATATCGATATTCTCTTCCAAAATTTTGTATGCACGGTCGTAGTTAGAATCGATGAAAGACTTCACTTCAGCGTCGATGGCACGGGCTGTGTCATCAGACATGTGAGAAGCTTTAGACATTGACTTGCCTAAGAAAACTTCACCTTCATCTTCTGCGTACAACATTGGGCCCATTTTAGTAGACAGACCCCACTGCGTCACCATCTTGCGAGCAATTTCGGTTGCACGCTCGATGTCGTTTGACGCACCCGTTGTCACCATGTCATCGCCATAAATGATTTGCTCGGCAATACGACCACCAAACAGACTTGAAATCATACTTTCAAGATGCTGTTTAGAATGGCTAACACGATCCTGCTCAGGCAGATACATGGTTACACCCAATGCACGGCCACGAGGAATAATGGACACTTTATAAACAGGATCATGCTCTGGCACTAAACGACCCACTATGGCGTGACCCGCTTCGTGGTAAGCCGTCATGGCTTTTTCGTTCTCAGACATCACCATAGACTTACGCTCTGCGCCCATCATGATTTTGTCTTTTGCTTTTTCGAACTCTTCCATGGCAACCACGCGTTTATTCGCACGAGCTGCGAATAGGGCCGCTTCGTTAACCAGGTTAGCAAGATCAGCACCGGAGAAACCAGGTGTACCACGAGCGATAACCGCCGCTTCCACATTGTCGCCAATTGGCACCTTGCGCATGTGTACTTTCAGAATTTGCTCACGTCCACGGATGTCCGGCAGACCAACAATTACCTGACGGTCGAAACGACCAGGACGCAGTAATGCAGGGTCTAGTACGTCAGGACGGTTGGTCGCGGCAATAACGATAATGCCTTCGTGACCTTCAAAACCATCCATTTCAACCAGCATCTGGTTCAGGGTTTGCTCGCGCTCGTCGTGACCACCACCTAGTCCAGCACCACGCTGACGACCTACGGCATCGATTTCATCAATGAAAATGATACAAGGAGCGGCTTTCTTCGCTTGTTCGAACATATCACGAACACGCGAGGCACCCACACCCACAAACATTTCAACGAAGTCAGAACCAGAAATAGAGAAGAACGGCACTTTCGCTTCACCTGCAATGGCCTTCGCCAACAGCGTTTTACCGGTTCCCGGAGGACCGACCATCAGTACGCCCTTAGGAATTTTACCGCCTAGCTTCTGGAACTTAGAAGGATCGCGCAGAAAATCTACCAGCTCTACCACGTCTTCTTTGGCTTCATCACAACCTGCGACGTCAGCAAACGTCGTTTTAATTTGGTCTTCGCCAAGCAGACGCGCCTTGCTCTTACCAAATGACATGGCACCACGGCCACCGCCACCCTGCATCTGACGCATGAAGAAAATCCATACGGCGATAAGCAGTAACATGGGGAACCATGAAATGAAAATGGAAGTAAGAATAGAAGGCTGTTCAGGTGGTACACCTAATACACGCACATCTTTCTTCACCAAGTCAGAAATAAGCTGGTCATCGAAATAAGGGATGTAGGTAACGAAAGAGTCGCCACTACGTCTGGTACCGCGAATTTCTTTCGCATCACTGTTGATGCGAACTTCACGGATATTTCCCTGATTTGCTTCTTTCAGGAATGTTGTGTAATCCGTTTGGTCTTTTGTCGATTCACCAGGAGAAAAACTCTGAAATACCGACATCAGGACAACGGCGATAACCAACCATAAAATTAAATTTTTTGCCATATCGCTCAAGCTATTAACCTCTAAAAAAACCGGAACATCCGGGGACTAATGACAATTGAATGCCCGTCACGCTTTGATAAATAAGCAAATGCTCTACCATAACGCTTTGCCTTCCCTTTGTTTCCGTACGAAATGCGATCCTTACTTCGTCAAATTACAGCCTACTACAAAATAATGCCTGTAGCCACCTAATACACGGCGAAACCGAGGCGTCAAACGTGCAAGGTGAATTAAGCTGATCACATCGTAATCATTACGTGCTGACCGCCCATTGTGTTCAAAAGTCAGATTAAGAAGACTTCATTATCACAACTTTCCCATAAACATCCGTTAAAACAGCTTAACATCTACACCATTTGCTTATTTTTTGGCATTCCGGAGGAATGTCATTGGGATTGTGTCGAAGATGGCGTTAGAATACGTAAATTCAAGACGTAACCTATTTTTAATTGTAAGAAATCCGAATAAATGAAACTTTCAAATAAACAGAAACAATTCCTCAAGGGCCTTGCCCACTCTATTAAACCTGTCGTACAACTTGGCGCGAATGGACTCACTGAGGGCGTTGTGGCTGAAATTGACCATGCCCTTTCACATCACGAACTGATCAAAGTGAAAGTGCCGACAGACGACAAAGAAGAAAAAGCACTCATCATGGACGCCATCATTCGTGAGACCGAGTCAGTAAAGGTACAGGCTATTGGCCATGTACTTATTCTGTTCCGTCCAAGCGAAGAGCGTAAAATTCAGTTGCCAAAATAATAATTCTGTTTTCGCTGAATCATTTGTAACAACTTTGTAAACATATTGGTCCGAGGTAAACTTACGTTAACGTAAACGTTTATCAGGACTCAATATGGTGGAAAAAGTTAATCCCCCTTCAGAAACAACGCCAATGGCAGCTGTCATTACCGGTGGCAGTTCAGGGCTAGGTTTCGCAACTGCACAACGACTGTGCCAACATGGCTATCGTGTCGCCCTTTTCGATATCAACCAGGATGCAGGTAGTGAAGCCGCAGCAAAACTGGGCCCTCTCGCACATTTTTTTGGCGTTGATGTTTGTGATGAACATCAGGTTGCCGGTGCACTTGCTGAATTTAAACAAATAGTCGGACACATTAACCTTTGTGTTAATTGTGCAGGCATCGCACCTGCAAAACGCTTACTCAATCGTGACGGTGAGGCGGTCGCCCTGTCTCACTTTACCAATGTGATTAATATTAACCTTATTGGTACGTTTAACGTGGCCCGGTTGGTAGCAAAGACAATGGCGGCACAACAACTTAATGCGCAAGGTGAGCGAGGTGTCATCATTAACACCGCGTCAATTGCTGGCTTTGAAGGTCAGATAGGCCAGACCGCGTATGCATCCAGCAAAGCGGCGATTATCGGTTTGACGCTACCCATGGCGCGAGACTTATCGGCCAGCGCAATCCGGGTAAACGCTATCGCGCCGGGAATAATGGGAACCCCCATGCTTCTTGCAATGCCAGAAGAGGTGCAGAGTGCGCTTGCTGCCAATGTGCCCTTCCCGAAAAGGCTGGGTCTGCCTGAAGAATTCGCACACCTGGTCATGCACATTGCTGCGAATAGTTACATTAATGGGGAAACCATCAGATTGGACGGCGCATTACGTATGCCGCCGAAATAAAAAAGGGGAATGACCTTCCCCTTTCCTCATGACGATTTTCGATTGTGCTAAAGCCCTTCACGCTGTTGCAATGCATACACCGCAAAGCTACCCAGCCAATGCGTTCCCTGGTAATTGTTGTCGACCACAGAAGGTAATGCAGAATTAACGTGGGTATCGCCCACCGCTTTTAAATGACCATAAGTGGCTGGAAAGGCTTTTGCCATCCCGTAGAACGTCCACGCACGACTGAAGTTCAAACCATCAAGATGTACCAGCTTACCATCGCTACGATCGCCCACTTTTGCAGGTGCCAGTGTAAATGCTTTATCACGCAAGTGAGGTAAGAACGTGTCTGCCCAGGTTAAGAATGTTTTTTCATCCATGACTTTGCGCATCAAGTTGAGTTCCTCGAAGCAAGGAGACAGAAAGTCAAACCCATTAGGTTCTCATGACAGCGGACATTGTTTATCAGTCGCATACCAATCGCTGGCACGATGGGTGATTAAAGCGGCAAGTTCTTTATCACCCACAACCTGGGCGTAGTCGTAAGCCAGTGATAACCCGAACGCCGTGTTGGGATGCTCACCAGTGCGAATGGGGTAAACTAATTTAGGTAGAAAACCCTCGAACTTTTCCACCATCAATGCGGTGAGCGGAGCCAGGTTCGTTTCCAGTTCTCTGGCTAACGGGTCGTCCCATTGATGAAGTTCAGCAGCCAGCGCCAATAACCACGCCCAACCATAAGTGCGCTCATAGTTGGCATTTTCAGGCGTGTGGAAATAAGCCACCTCTTGCTCGATGTTCGCTTGTGTTATGTTGGTTTTGAGGATTTCACGAATTGCCGGCTCTTCACTGATCGTGGGAAAATGACGCAGCAAATTTACTATCATCCAATGGCCGTGCACGCTCGAATGCCAGTCAAAACACCCGTAGAAGGCGGGATGCAACGCTTTGGGCCCCTTCAGGTATTGTTTGTCAGCCAGCACCTGGTTGAGTTTATTGGGGTACTCAACCTGGGTGCAGTGTAAAGGCATTGCGGCAAGACGGCTGGCTTCTTCAACAGTTAACGATGGGGTGTTTGCAAACGTTAAGGTGGACCAAACAGACGCAGAAGTGACAACAAAAGCGCGGGTCCAGAATTTCAGCGACATCAATGTTCCTTGTTATTATTTATTCATCGTCTCCACCATTCACGATGAGGGCAATATTGTAAAGGCGATTCACCGCATGGTAGTTAACCGTGTTCTTCTTATAGCGGCCTCTGGCAGTCATTGTCCCCGCTTCCTTCTGCATAAGCAGCGTAATGGCATCATCCACCGTTGCCACGGTATAAATATGAAACTGCCCTTTTTTCACCGCATCAATTACCGCTTTATCAAGCACAAGATTAATTGCATTGGATGCCGGGATCACAACCCCCTGCTCGCCGGTCAGGCCACGATGCAAACAAAGGTCGAAATACCCTTCAATTTTTTCGTTAACGCCGCCCACGGCCTGTACTTCACCATACTGGTTAATTGAGCCTGTCACGGCCAGTGATTGGGTAGCGGGTATTTCAGTGAGGGCTGAGATCAGTGCAATGAGTTCTGCCAGCGAGGCACTGTCACCATCGATATGACCATAGGATTGCTCAAGGGCAATGTTGGCAGACAACGTTAGCGGAAAGTGCTGGGCGTATTTATTGCCGAGATAGCCCGTTAGCAACATCACGCCTTTAGAGTGGATTGGCTGCCCTAATTCTACCTCACGTTCAATATCCACCACCCCGTTAGCCCCTGCATAAACGGTGGTTGTGATACGAGCGGGCGTACCAAATGCCGTTCCTCCCACTTCCAGCACCGTCAGGCCATTCACCTTACCCACCGCTTTACCTTCAGTGGCAATCAATACGTGGCCTTCCTTAATATCATTTAATAGCGCATGACTTACCCGGCCAGTGCGGCGTTTTTTCGCATTCAGCGCAATTTCAATATGATCCAGTTCAAGGTGGGTATTGTGCTGTTGAGATGCAAAATAATGGGCCTCATGTATAAGCTCGATAACTTCGGCAAAGTGGGCAGAAAATTTTTGCTGATGTTCTGCCATGCGCAATGAGTATTCCACCAGCCGGTACATGGCTTTAGAAGAAATGCCCGTCATACCGATTTGCTCAACCTGATGACGAACCTTGCCGACGAAGTCGAAAACAGACTGGCGGGTTACCGGAATTTCGTAATCGAAATCCACCAGCACCCGAAAAAGTTCATCAAACTCGTCATCGTAATCCTGTAGTGTGTAGTACAGATCACGGGAACCGAGCAGGATCACCTTTACATCAAGATCAACCGGTTGCGGGTTCAATGTAATGGCATTCACCATGCCCACATCTTGTTGTGGTAAATCCATTTTTATAGAACCGGATTTAATCGCCAGTTTCAATGCGTCCCACACAAACGGCTGTTCAATCACCTGATCCACATCAAGCAGTAAATACCCCCCGTTTGCGCGGTGAATCGCTCCCGCACGAATCATCCGGTAGTTGGTATAAACGCTGCCGTGAAGGTTGGTATATTCAATTTTGCCAAACAGATTCTGATACGTGGGATTGGGCTCGTAGACAACCGGCGCGCCATCTTCGAGTTGATGACCAACCAGCACATTAGGTAAATAGAGTTCTTCCAGATACAGGCGACGGTCCAGTTCATCGGGTTTTTCGTCTTTGCTTTCTTCGGCCAGTAAAGACACGATGGTATCGACCAAATGAGATCGCATATGCCGCAAGGTTTTCAACACACCCAGCTGGCCCGCGTATTTGTGCTCTAGCACTTTGAGTAACGGACGAATTCCCTGCTCAGCTGTCTTTTTATTAAGCTGGCGTACCCGCTCAGAACTTTCCCGCTTCCAGGCCGGTAATCCTAACAAGCTCTCGCTCAGGCGGTTTTCTAAATCAGCAATTAAATCGTAAAAATACTGGCGCTTTTCATCGTCGAGTACGGCGAATTCTTCATCGGTGATGGGCTTACCGTTAACAATGGGAGCAAAGGTGATTGCATTTGATTCGTCGTATAACGCCACATCATTGGCCTGCGCATAACGTTCAACGGCATCAATGGCTTCATCGTATCGGCGTTCAAAATCCCGGGAGATGGCCGACTTCTGACGCTGATAGCCAGGGTTGTCGAAAGCAGCAGGAAAGGTATCAAGTAAATCATCAATCAGATTACTGATGTCTTTCACCAACGCTTTCCCTTCACCCGGTGCCATTCTCAGTACCACGGGTTCACGTTCTTCATCAAAATTATTCAGGTACACCCAATCTTCAGGCGCCGGTAAACTTGCCACCTGTCGTTCTATATAATCTTTTACTAAGGTAAAACGCCCCGTGGCAGGTTCGCCCATTACATAAAGATTATATCCCCGGGTTTTCACACCAAGCCCAAAAGACAAGGCTTCTCTCGCCCGTTCCTGGCCGATGAAAGAGGTATTGACTGCTTCGCTATCTTTGAGCGCTTGATTAATTTGCCGACGATTCAATTCGGGAGAAAGAGAAGGTGCTTGCAATGCTTGCACTGCACGTGGCGTACTCGAGTCGGTCATAACTTCCTGCTAGTGTTCATTCTATATTTCGGTTGAACTTACCTGTCGACCGGAATTTTTTCGTTCCGGCTCAGCAACACCTTGCTACACATACGTTCAGACACAATTTTAAGGCTAGTGAAGCGCGAAAGATCCCCACTGTCAAACCAAAAACCGGCCAAAAGTGATTATTTTCACCACTCAGGTCAAAATCGTGATGAATCAGCGCTACTTTTGCGCTTTAATGTCAAAAAATAAGATAAAATAACCAACAAAACTCACCAAGAGGGACATTGTATGAAGGCTGTCGCAGGGATATTTTTTATATTTATTTTATTTCTTGCACCAATTGCCAACGCGAGCCTGGAATCGGTAGCTGACAATGGTTTTGTGGTAACCAATATGGTGACGGTAAATGCGACGCCCGAGCAGTCATGGCATGCCCTTACCGATAATGTCGATGAATGGTGGCCCAAAGACCATAGTTGGTGGAATGGCACGTTCTCTATAACGGCCACTGCAGGAGGCTGCTTTTGTGAAACCCGCAATGCGCGGTCGGCAGAGCATATGCGTGTGGTATTTGTTGACCCGGTAAAAACCTTGCGTATGACCGGCGGCCTCGGCCCACTTCAAGGCATGGGCATGTACGGTGCGCTAGACTGGCAATTTGGCGAATCGAAGGATGTACCCGGCACCACCACAATTACCCTGCGCTATCATGTTCACGGATACACGGATTCCGGATACACTGAACTCGCGCCGATAGTCGATCATGTGCAGGGATTACAGCTTCAGGCCCTCGCTGATTTCCTTCAACCAGGCGAAACTGACTAAATTCCCACCAGATAAGGATAAAAAGACCGCCTGACTATTGTGGGCGTCTATGGCCGTGGGTTATTCTATGCGGCTAATCACGAAGATATTACTACCAACGCGGAAGCCTAATTCACAATGGCCGAAAATCATTACAATCCCAAACAAATTGAACAAGATGTCCAGCAATACTGGGATCAAAACCAATCATTCAAAGCCGTAGAAGATAACGACAAAGAAAAATTCTACTGTCTGTCCATGTTTCCCTACCCAAGTGGACGTTTACACATGGGTCACGTGCGGAACTACACCATTGGTGACGTAATAAGCCGCTTCCAGCGAATGCAGGGTAAAAATGTACTGCAACCCATGGGCTGGGACGCTTTCGGCCTGCCTGCAGAAAATGCCGCCATTAATAACAATACCGCGCCCGCAAACTGGACTTACTCAAACATCGAGTATATGAAAGGCCAGCTTAAGTCGTTGGGTTTCGGTTACGATTGGGACCGTGAAGTGGCCACCTGTAAACCAGATTACTACCGCTGGGAACAATGGTTCTTCACCCGCCTGTATGAAAAAGGCCTGGTGTATAAGAAAAATGCAACGGTGAACTGGGACCCGGTTGACCAAACCGTACTGGCTAACGAGCAGGTTATCGATGGCCGTGGCTGGCGCTCTGGTGCACTGGTAGAACAAAAAGAAATTCCACAGTGGTTTATCAAAATTACCGATTACGCCGAAGAGCTGCTTGCTGATCTGGAGAAACTGGAAGAGTGGCCAGATCAGGTTCGTGCCATGCAAGCGAACTGGATTGGGCGTTCTGAAGGCGCAGAAATCACCTTTAAACTGACCACTCCCGCTGGCAATGTGGAAGAACTCACCGTTTACACCACCCGTCCAGACACCTTCTTTGGTGTAACGTATGTTGGCGTAGCGGCGCAGCATCCGATTGCTGAATTTGCCGCAAAAAATAGCCCTGCGCTGGCGGCATTTATTGAAGAATGCAAAAACACCAAAGTGGCAGAAGCTGAACTGGCCACGATGGAAAAGAAAGGTTGTGATACGGGCCTGACAGCCATTCACCCATTAACCGGTGATGAGGTGCCAGTATGGGTAGCCAACTTCGTGCTGATGGGTTACGGCTCTGGCGCAGTGATGGCAGTACCTGGCCACGACCAGCGCGACTGGGAATTTGCCACCAAGTACGACTTACCGATTAAACAGGTTATTGCACCGGCTGAAGGTGCTGAGAGCGAGTGTAATCTGGCTGAATCTGCTTATACCGAGAAAGGCACATTGATTCATTCTGGCGAATTTGATGGTCTGGCATTTGAAGACGCGTTTAACGCCATTACCGATAAGCTGGAAGCTGCAGGATGCGGCTCACGTAAAGTTAACTACCGTTTGCGCGACTGGGGCGTAAGCCGTCAGCGTTATTGGGGTGCGCCTATTCCAATGCTGAACCTGGAGAACGGTGAAAGTGTTCCGGTTCCGGCAGACCAGTTACCGGTAGTACTGCCTGAAGACGTTGAAATGAATGGCGTTACCTCACCGATTAAAGCCAACCCGGAGTGGGCAAAAACCACGTTTAATGGCGAGCCAGCGCTGCGTGAAACCGACACTTTCGATACCTTTATGGAATCATCCTGGTACTACGCTCGCTACAGCTGTGCGCAAAATGGCGACGCCATGCTCGATCCTACCCAAGCAAACTACTGGCTGCCGGTTGATCAGTATATCGGTGGTATCGAACACGCCATTCTTCACCTGCTTTACTCACGCTTCTTCCACAAGTTATTGCGTGATGAAGGTTTAGTTGATTCCGACGAACCGTTTAAGCGTCTACTATGTCAGGGCATGGTACTGGCCGATTCATACTTCAGTGAAGACGAAGCAGGCAAGAAAACCTGGTATTCACCGCTGGCCGTTTCCACCGAGAAAGACGACAAAGGGCGTATTGTTAAGGCCTGGCTGACAGAAGACGGCACACCGGTTGAGCATGGCGGCATGACCAAAATGTCGAAGTCGAAAAACAACGGTATCGATCCACAAGCTGTTATCGACCAATACGGTGCCGATACCGTACGTCTGTTCACCATGTTCGCCGCTCCACCAGAACAAACACTGGAATGGGTAGACTCAGGTGTTGAAGGGGCTAACCGTTTCCTTAGACGTATCTGGAAGCTGGTTAATGAACACCTAGAAGCATGTGACAGCCCAGCCGCGGTAGATCCTTCTGCCCTATCAAAAGATCAACAAGCACTGCGTCGTGAAGTGCATAAGACCATCGCTAAGGTGTCTGATGATTTAGGTCGTCGTCAAACTTTCAACACGGCTGTAGCAGCGGTGATGGAATTGCTTAACCACCTGCAGAAAGCACCACAGGAAAGTGACACAGACCACGCCGTCATGCGTGAAGCGATTGAATCAGTGCTGCGCCTTCTTAACCCAATCACACCACATATCAGTCACAGCCTGTGGCAGGCACTGGGTCATACCACGCCTGTTGAACAGTCTGGTTGGCCACAGGCCGACGCGAAAGCCCTGGTGGAAGATGAAAAACTCATCGTGGTACAGGTTAACGGTAAAGTGCGTGCGAAAATCACTGTCGCCGCTGATGCCGCTAAAGATGCCATCGAGGCCGATGCGCTGGCTCAGGAAAACGTACAACAATTTATCGATGGAAAAACCGTGCGTAAAATCATCGTTGTTCCCGGTAAACTTGTGAACATTGTGGCTAACTAATGAAAGCACTAGTCAGAGGTCTGTTTTTCACTGCTGCCACGCTGGTACTTACCGGCTGTGGCTTTCACCTACGCGGCAACGAAACCTTGCCGCCCACAGTGAACTATGTGGCAGTGACATCCGCGCAGTCCCATGCGCCGCTTGCCCGGGCACTGAAAAAGCAACTGTCAGTCTATAATCTGAAAGGTGGCAACCTGAAAGACAGCCCTTCTGAAAACATGGCGGTGCTCATTAATATTCAGCCTGAACAGTTAGAACGCCGACTGCTATCGTTGTTTGCTACTGGTCAGGTAGCGGAATATGAGCTGATTTACGGGGTACGTTACACGGTGACGTTCCCCGGTAAAGCGCCCCTTCCCGCCTATTTTGAAGTGCTTCGAGACTATCAGGACGATCCTCAGCAGGTACTCGCAAAGTCCAGAGAACTCGAACTGGTACTCAACGAGATGCGTGAAGAGGCTGCAGACAAGATTATTCGACGTATAGCCAGCCAGTCTACCCGCGCTGTCGCGGAATAACGGCGCATTATGCAAGTCTACCCCAACCGTTTTAATCAGGAATTACAGCGAGGTTTAAAGCCTTGCTACCTGCTGTTTGGTGATGAACCACAACAGAAATTTTCGATGATTGAAGCGCTGCGGGAAAAAGCCAAAGCGGAAGGTTTTACCGAACGTACCGTGTTAGTTGCCGACAGTGGCTTCAGCTGGAGTCAGCTTATTGAGGCAACACAATCGTTGTCCTTATTTGCCTCTCAGCAATTGATAGAACTGGAATTGCCAACCGGTAAACCTGGCACCGAAGGCAGTCAAACCTTGCAAGCCATTGCGCCCAACCTGGGCCAGGACATACTGCTTTTGGTGCACGGTCCTCGCATTGGAAAAGACGTTCAAAAAGGTAAGTGGTTCAAGGTATTGGACGACATTGGCGTGCACAGTATCTGCTATCCCCTTGAAGGCAACAACCTCAACAGTTGGATTCAGCAGGAACTTCAACAAGCTAAACTTAACGCAGATGCAGCGTGCGTTCGCATGATTGCCGACATGTGTGAAGGCAATATGCTCGCGGCCAGCCAGGAAATTCAAAAACTGTCGTTGGTGTTTGCGGGGCGAACCATCACCCCAGAACAAGTGGAAGCGGCGATTGTGGACCAATCTCGCTTTAACGTGTTTCAGTTGGTGGATGTCATGCTAGGTGGAGAACAACAGCGTTGTATTAAGATGCTCTATCGCCTGGAAAGTGAAGGTATTGAGCCTAATATTTTGATTTGGGCGCTGGTGCGCGAATGGCAAACGCTAACCCAATTACAGGATCAGTTAAAATCCGGGCAACAAATTCAGTGGATGAAATTGGGCATATGGAAAAACCGCCAGGCGGTTTACCAGTCGGCATTGAATCGGCTTACTCCCGCGCAGATGAAGCACATCCGCCAGGAACTCGAACAAGCAGATCTCGCCTTTAAGCAATACACCGTTGTACGTCCCTACGTAAAGCTTGCGCATCTTTGTATGCTGTTTATGGGCGTACCACTAGGTCACCTGCCGGTAATGGAATAAGCCCTTTCGCCTACTGGTGGGATTTAAGTTAAACTTCGCTATAGTTTAGATGTAACCAAAAAATAATTTTTGTGTGATTTGAGGAGAACTTTTGGACAGTAATCAGTTCAAACAATTCGTGTTAGATAAGATTGACGACATGAAGGCCCGCGACATCATTGAACTTGATGTAAGTGGTAAATCATCAATTACCGATTTGATGATCATCTGTTCCGGTAATTCAAAGCGCCATGTTATGGCCATCGCAGATAATCTGCATGTTGAAACCAAAAATGCCGGTCATGCACCTTTAAGCGTGGAAGGTAAAGAAACCGGTGAATGGGTATTGGTAGATTTAGGTGACATTATCGTTCACGTGATGCAAGACGAAGCCCGCGATTTCTATCAGTTAGAAAAACTCTGGGGTTAACCTAAACGAAAACGGGAAAGCATTTTCCCGTTTTTGTTTTTGCTTGTAGTTTTCAGTGGCTAACGAAAAACCGGGAAGTTGTAGAACGGTGAAAATACAGATTGTAGCAGTCGGAACGAAAATGCCGGATTGGGTAACCAAAGGTGTGGATGAATTTATCCGACGCTTTCCTGCCGATATGCCGGTGAGTTTTACAGAAATCGCTGCCGGCAAACGGGGCAAGAATGCCGATATACCTCGTATTTTGCAAAAAGAAGGCGAAGCAACACTGGCTGCAATACCCAAAGGCAACCGCATTGTAACGCTGGAGGTGACCGGTAAACCCTGGGATACCCCGCAACTCGCGCGTCAACTCGACGCCTGGAAAATGGACGGCCGGGATGTCAGCTTATTAATTGGTGGTCCTGAAGGTCTGGCGCCAGAATGCATTGCGGCTTCTGAACAGCGTTGGTCTTTATCAAATCTCACCCTTCCCCATCCATTAGTGCGCATCATTGTTGCTGAGAGCCTGTACCGCGCCTGGTCAGTCACTCAAAATCACCCTTACCACAGAGAGTAGCCATGGCCCGTAAACGTCAGGCTATTCGTGATCACTCAGCTGAAGCTAACCTGTTTGCCCGCCGGGCTGTGGTTTCGCTACTTATCGTCATAGCCATGCTCGGCATTGTCGTGAGTAACCTGTATGTCTTACAGGTAGAAAAACACGATGCGTACCAGACACGATCGAACGGTAACCGTATCAAGGTATTACCCATTGCCCCAAATCGCGGCCTTATTTACGACCGAAATGGCATTTTGCTGGCTGAAAACCGCCCGGTATTTAGCCTCGAAATTATCCCGGAAGAAGTCGACGATTTGGAAGCGACGTTAGATAGCCTCACCTCGCTCATGGACATAACGCCAGAAGAGCGTGAGAATTTTCAAAAAACCTATCGCGGCCAGCGTCGATTCAAACCCATCACCCTGCGAACCCAGTTAAGTGAACAGGAAGTGGCGTTATTTTCTGCACAACAACACCATTATGACGGTGTGTCTGTGGAGGCGCGTCTTTCCCGTTACTACCCCTACGGTGAAACCCTCACGCATGTGTTAGGTTACGTGGCGAAAATCAACAAAAAGGACTTACAGAAGCTTGTCGAAGCAGGACAAGAAGCCAACTACGCTGCCACCTACGACATCGGAAAGCTTGGCGTTGAAAAGTATCATGAAGAAGAACTGCATGGTCAGGTTGGCTACCAACAGGTAGAGGTAAACAGTCAGGGGCGCATCATCCGCACATTGAGTATTGATCCCCCCGTCCCCGGCAAAGACATTGTGTTAAATATTGATTTAGCACTTCAGTTGGCGGCGAAAAAATCCCTAAATGGTCAACGCGGTACCGTGGTGGTATCTTCGCCACAAACAGGCGGTGTACTGGCCATGTACTCAAGCCCAAGTTACGACCCCAACTTGTTTGTTCACGGGATCAGCAGCAAAAACTACAGTGCGCTATTAAATTCACCGGATCGCCCGCTGATCAATCGCGCGACACAAGGGCAATATCCACCTGCGTCTACGATTAAACCGCTCTTGGGCCTGGTGGGCCTGGAAGATGGCGTGATCACCCCGAAAACCACTATTAACGACACCGGTCGCTACCGGTTACCCAACGTAAAGCACGTGTGGCGAGACTGGAAAAAGTGGGGCCACGGCAAGGTAAATGTGGTGCGGGCCGTTATGCAATCCTGTGACACCTTCTACTACGACTTAGCCTACAAACTCGGTATCGATAGAATTAGCGAGTCCATGTCTGAATTCGGCTTCGGCGAATATACGGGTGTGGATTTGTATGAAGAGTCAGATGCCAATATGCCAAGTCGTGGCTGGAAAAGAGCTCGCTTTAATCAGCCTTGGTATATCGGTGACACCATTCCTGTGGGTATAGGTCAAAGCTATTGGACTGCCACTCCCATCCAACTGAATCAGGCCATTAATACACTGATTAATCATGGCGAGCGCTACGTGCCGCAAATCATTATGGGCTTTATGGGCGATCAGGGTGAGGTTATTGAAGAACCGTTGAAAACCTGGCGACCGATTGCTGTAAAAGAAAAGAAAAACTGGGATTTAATGCTCGACGCAATGCATAAAGTGAATCACGATGAAGAAGGCACGGGCCGCCGTTCTTTCTCCGACGCACCTTATCAGTCGGGCGGGAAGTCGGGTACGGCACAGCTGTTCTCGGTAGCCCAGAACGAGTCTTACAAAGAAGAAGAAGTGTCTGAGCACCTTCGTGACAACGCCATGTATGTGGCGTTTGCGCCGTTTGAACAGCCGGAAGTCTCCGTTGCCGTTGTGGTAGAAAACGCCGGTGGAGGCAGCTCAAATGCAGCCCCGGTAGCCCGTCAGGTTATCGACTTTTTCTTTCGTGAACGGGATTTCATGGACCCGGATTATGTTCCCCCTGAGCAGCAAGGTCAGGAGGTAGGCCAGTGAAACGTACCCAGTTAAAACAAAATCAATCAACGTTGCTGGAACGCATACATATCGACGGCTGGTTACTGCTTGGCTTGCTGGTGTTGATGGTGGTGGGTTTGTACACCCTCTATTCGGCATCCGGTCAGGATATGGGCCAGATGGAGCGACAGTTCACCCGCTTGGGTATTGCCATGGGCGTCATGTTTGTGATGGCGCAGGTGCCGCCCATGGCCTACCGACGCTTATCGACGTACGCGTATATTGCAGGATTGCTTATGCTAATAGCCGTACTGTTATTTGGTGATGTGGGTAAAGGTGCACAGCGCTGGCTGGATTTAAAATTTGTGCGTTTTCAGCCCTCGGAACTGATGAAGTTGGCTGTGCCGATGATGGTCGCCTGGTACATCAGCAAATTTACTCTACCGCCCAAACTCATGCAGATTGGTATTGGTTTCGCTTTAGTTATCGTACCCACCATTTTAATTGCTAAACAGCCCGACTTAGGAACTTCGCTGTTGATTGCCAGTTCCGGGATTTTCGCCATTTTCCTTGCCGGAATGAGTTGGAAACTGATCGGGTTTGTGGCCGCCCTCGCCGGGGGCTTTACGCCCATTATGTGGTTCTTCCTGATGCAGGATTATCAGAAACAACGGGTAACCACATTTTTGAATCCCGAATCTGATCCTCTGGGCTCTGGCTATCATATCATTCAGTCACAAATTGCCATTGGCTCTGGCGGCCTCGAAGGCAAAGGATGGCTGCAAGGTACTCAGTCACAACTGGAATTCCTGCCAGAACGCCATACCGATTTTATCTTTGCGGTTTTCAGTGAAGAATTTGGCCTGGTTGGCGTACTCGCACTGCTGGCAATATACCTGTTTATTATTATCCGTGGGCTGATTATTGCCAATCGGGCACAGGACGCCTACAGTAAGTTATTAGCAGGCTCAATCACCCTCACCTTCTTTGTTTATGTATTCGTAAACATGGGCATGGTGTCAGGATTATTGCCTGTGGTCGGTGTGCCCCTGCCGCTGGTGAGTTTCGGTGGAACATCAATGGTGACTTTGATGGCAGGTTTTGGCATTCTGATGGCAATCGGTACACAAAAAAGATTCTTATCCCGATAAACTATGTGCGCTAAAAATTGGTTATTGCTTATTCTGGCAGTACTCGTAACGGGCTGCCAGTCATCCGGTCGCTATGCTCAGCACAGCGATTCGGCTCCCACGTTTGTTTACGACGAACCGGACTACATTGATGCTGATCCTCAGTATGAGCCTTATCGCGAGTGGAATTCCCGTCCTTATGAGGTACTGGGTAAGCGTTATTTCCCGCTGTTAACCGGTAAAGGGTTTGTCGAAACCGGGCAAGCGTCCTGGTATGGCCAGAAATTTCATGGCCATCTCACATCCAATGGCGAAACTTACAATATGTTTTCTATGACGGCGGCGCACAAAACATTGCCGCTGCCGTCTTATGTGAAAGTCACCAACCTGAGTAACGGTAAAACTGCCATTGTGCGGGTGAACGACAGAGGCCCATTCCACTCCGACCGTATTATCGATTTATCATACGCCGCCGCGAAAAAGCTCGATTATCAAAAGCATGGTACGGCGCAAGTGAAACTGGAAGTCATCCATTTTGATAAGAATAATCAGGTCACGGTAGGCAACCAACCAACGGTTTCTTACCAGGAGTATGCCGGCATTGTTCCCCTGCCCGTTGAGCCAGAGCCTGAAGAAATCACAGAACCAGAAGGTTGGTATATTCAAGTGGCCGCGGTGAGCGACGCAGAGCGAGCAAAAAGTGTGTCTACGGTCTTATCTCAGCTTTATCAGGTTCCTGCTGAAATTCCCCTTGTTGATAACGTGTATAAGCTTCGACTTGGCCCATTAGCTGACCGTTTCCAGGCCCGAATGCTACTTGATGACCTAAAACAAAATGGTTATCCGGGTGCCTATTCAGTGGGCGCGGCGTTGTGAGTATTCAACAAATGTGGCGCTCATATGGCAATTCAGTGTTATTCCTGTGGAATCCATCGACGAGCGCTGTATTTCGGTAAACTTTTTGGGTAAAACCTAGTCCAAGCGGAACGCTTACGTTAAAATTCTCAAGATTGTCTTAAATATAAAAACGGTAATTGAAATTCCCATGCATAAAACTATAAACCGCGCTAAACCGACTTTCATGACCGCCATGATCCTCATGTTGCTCATGACCTTTGTTGCCAAAGTTCAGGCAAAGGTTGTCATTCCACCGCCACCAAAAGTGAACGCGAAAGCGTTTATCATGATGGACAACGAAACGGGCTATGTGATTGCCGAAGAGAATGCTGACGAGCAACTCTACCCTGCCAGTCTAACCAAAATGATGACCACGTACGTCATTGGTAAAGCACTGGAAGCCGGGAATATCAGCATGGACGACATGGTGCCAATTTCTAAAAATGCATGGGCAAAGAATTTCCCGGATTCTTCCAAAATGTTCATCGAAGTAGGCACAGAAGTAAAAGCTTCTGATTTAATTCGCGGTATTATCATTCAGTCAGGTAACGACGCTTGTGTGGCCATGGCAGAACATGTAGCCGGTTCAGAAAGCGCCTTTGCCAGCATGATGAACGCATACGCGCAATCTTTGGGTATGACGCATTCGCACTTTGTAAACAGCCACGGTCTGCACGACCCTGAGCACTATGTTACTGCCCGCGATATGATGCTGCTATCTCAGGCACTGGTTTCAGAAACACCTGAAATCTACGACATCTACAGTGAAAAAGAATTTAGCTATAACGGCATTAAGCAGCATAACCGTAACAGCTTATTGTGGGACCGTAACCTGGACGTAGATGGCATTAAAACCGGCCATACTTCAGATGCGGGATATAGCCTCATCACTTCTGCGGTTGATCCAAAGCAAAATGGCCGTCGCATTATCTCAGTTGTCATGGGTACAGAAAGCATTTCTGCCCGTAACGAAGAAAACCGCAAACTGCTGCGCTACGGTTTTGACTTCTATGAAACGGTAACGCCTTATAAAGCCGGTGATAGCTTTGTATCGCACCGCATTTATATGGGTGACCGTGAAACGGTAGACCTTGGAATTAACCAATCTACCCCCATTACCATTCCTAAAGGTCAGGCGTCGAATTTACAAGCAAACTTCGAACTCGACAAGAAGCTCGAAGCACCGCTCGCGAAAGGTCAGGTTGTAGGTAAGCTCTATTTGCAACTCGATGGCGAAGATGTGGCGGAGTATCCGCTTGTAGCCTTGCAAGAAGTTAACGAAGGTGGCTTCTTCGACCGTGCTTATGATTACCTGATGCTGCAGCTTGGTTGGGGTGAAGAATAACCGCCAACAGGTTGTGCTAGTTCATAAGCGGCCAGATTGTTATAATCTGGCCGTTTTGTTTATTTGAAGATGTAAGGAAGTCGTAATGGATACCCGTTTCGATGAATTGCTGGACTTTCCCTGTTTCCAGACTTTTAAAGTGATGGGCGTTGCCCACGAAGATTTACCGCAAATGGTAGTAAGCTGTTTGCAAACCCATGCGCCTGGTGACTATTCACCGACAGTAAAACCCAGTGCCAAAGGTAATTATCACTCGGTGTCGGTGAGTGTAAAGGTAACCAGTAAAGAACACATGGAAACCATTTACACTGAATTGGCGAAAGTTGAACTGGTACGGGTTGTTCTGTAAGTGACAGCACCATCCTTTCCGGTGATTGTTCGCCAACTACACCGACGTCCATACGAGCCCATCTGGCACGATATGCAGCGCTTCACTGATGAAAGAGGCAGTGAAGACACCGATGAAATTTGGCTGGTTGAGCATGACGCTGTATTCACCCAGGGGCAGGCAGGAAAGGCTGAGCATATTTTGATGCCCGGTGACATTCCGGTTGTTAATGTGGACCGCGGCGGTCAGGTTACGTACCATGGCCCAGGCCAGCAAGTTATGTACCTGATGTTGAACATAAAACGTCGCAAATTAGGCGTACGCGAACTGGTCACAGCGATGGAAAATGCGGTTATTGCCTTATTGGCCGATTTCAATATTATTGCGTATGCCAAAAAAGACGCCCCCGGCGTTTATGTGGATGAACGAAAAATTTGTTCGTTAGGATTGAGAATTCGTAAAGGCTGCTCGTTTCATGGACTGGCGCTCAATGTTAATATGGACTTAGCGCCGTTCGATCGAATTAATCCTTGCGGTTATGCCGGTATGGAAATGATTGATACTGCGCGTCTGTCAGGCCCCCAATCACTCAGTGATGCCGGCCCTGCCCTGACGCAACACCTGCTGAATATACTGAATATCAGCGAGGTCATAAATAAAGAAGGTTTTGATGAGTAACGCACGTCCTAAAGCCGGAGTTAAGCTCCGCGATGATGAGAAAGTAAAACACATTCCTATCACCATTATTCCTACTGAAAAGGAAGAAATGTTGCGTAAGCCGTCGTGGATCAAGATTAAACTACCACGTACGACAGATCGCATCGACGAGATTAAACAGACACTGCGTAAAAACAAACTGCACTCTGTGTGTGAAGAAGCCTCTTGCCCCAACCTGGCTGAGTGTTTTAATCACGGCACGGCAACCTTTATGATCCTTGGTGATATCTGTACCCGTCGTTGTCCGTTCTGTGATGTGGCCCACGGTAAACCCCTTCCGCCCAGCGCTGAAGAACCTGAAAAACTGGCAAAAACCATTGCTGAAATGAAGCTGAAATATGTGGTAATTACGTCGGTAGACCGTGATGATCTTCGTGATGGCGGTGCGCAGCACTTTGTCGACTGCATTAACGCTATTCGTGAACACAGCCCTGCCACAACCATTGAGGTGCTGGTGCCGGATTTCCGTGGTCGTATGGACCGCGCACTGGAAATCTTTAAAAACGGCGTACCAGACGTATTCAACCACAACCTGGAAACCATCCCTCGTTTGTATCGTGAATGCCGCCCCGGCGCAAACTATCAATGGTCGTTGGACTTGCTGAAGAAATTCAAAGCACAACACCCTGATGTGAAAACGAAGTCCGGCTTGATGATGGGCATGGGCGAAGAAAACGAAGAAATTGAAGGCGTGCTGCGGGACTTGCGTGCCCACGATGTAGACATGCTGACATTAGGGCAATACCTGCAACCGTCACGTCACCACTACCCCGTAAAACGTTATGTGCACCCTAACGAATTTGATGCGCTGGGCGATTACGCTAAAGACATTGGTTTCGTTCACGCTGCCTGCGGCCCTATGGTGCGTTCGAGCTACCACGCAGACCAACAAGCTGCCGGTAAAGAAGTTAAGTAATTTATTGCCTGCTACGAACACAAAACCCGGCATCTGCCGGGTTTCTTTTTTTATTGTTTAGGATTGTTCGGTGTTAACCAAACTGCGTTAGGTTACTGTTGTATTCGTATACTTGATTTCGGCCAAATCGCTTCGATTGATACAACGCCAAATCTGAAGCAGAAAACAAATTGTCCAAACTGTATCCTACTTGCGAGCTTGTGCTAACACCGAAGCTCGCAGACACTTTGAATTTGTGTCCTGAAATGCTCGAGTCGATTGTTTCAATGTCTTGTCGGCATCGCTCAGCTAACTGAAAACTGTCTTTGGCAGAAAGCCCCGTTACGATTAAGCCAAATTCTTCGCCGCCCATTCGGGTAACGATACCATCCTTAGGACACACCCGTAACAGTGAAGCAGCAACTTCACGTAGTACCCAGTCGCCCACTTGATGACCGTAGGTGTCATTCACACTCTTAAACAAATCAAGATCGAGCAGTACCATAGAAACTGGCTGATCCGATTTCTGCGCCTGTGTAAGTAGCGTAACGGCTTTTTCACTAAAGAAGCCACGATTATATAAACCGGTGAGGCCGTCTCGGGTGGCGAGATAACGCAATTTGCGGGTTAACTTTCTACTACGATAACTCCAGAATAACAGCGCCACCCCGACAACGGATACCATTGCTAACGCCAGCATGGTGGTTTTCATTTTCTGGCCAGAATAAAGCGCTTCTGCCTGAAGCAGTTTATTTTGCTTGTCCAGCAAGAGAATTTCATTTTCTTTGGCTTTCACATCGAAGGTAGCTTTTTGATATGCCAGTTCCCGAATACTTTGCTCCGACGTAAGCAGTGCTTCAATCTCTTGTTTTAATAGTAAATATTGGTAGGCTTTTTCGTAATCCTTCCTGCCCTGATAGATGTCTATCAAAATCCGATAGGCGCCTTTTACACCCTGTTTGTACTCACCTTGCGAGTTACTGTTTATGGATTGAATCGCCAGGGCTTCGGCTTCATCAATTCGATTTTCGCCGAGACGCATTTCCGCTTGTGACAGTAAAAAGCTGCCAGATAGAGGCGCAAATTTGAGTTCATCCACTCGCCACTGGGCTTCTCTTTCAATGATCCTGGCTTTATTGTATTCGGCCGTCGTTACATAGAAGTCGAGCAAGTGAACAAAGTTAAATGCAATAAAAAAAGTTTCGCCGGCACGCTTACAGTTATCGATGGCATCGTTGAACTGCAACTCGGTTGCCTTATTTACCTCTAGGTTCATTTCGGCACGCATTGTCCTCGCGAAACATCGTAGCTTGCTGTCGGCAACAGTACTGTTGAGAATCTTCTTAACCATGGATTCTCCCTGTTGACGTAGACCTGCCGTATTATAAAATACAAGCATTCCCTTCCAACCAGCAGCCAGAAGATTGGGATCATCGATAGTTTCTAATTGTTGTTCTACATCTTTAGAAAGTGCAAATGCGTAATCCCATTCACTTAAATGCGCCGACAAACTAAGCAACGATTTAGCTAATTTAATCCGAGCTTCGCCGGGAGGCAGCTTGTCGTAGAGTCTCTTGTAGTTCTCAGACAAGGTTTCAAACGGAATGTCTTTGGTGGTGAAATAGATAGATAAATAATCGTAAAAATCTCTATCTGAACCTGACAGTTGCTTTTCATCGAGATCAGCAAGCAGTACTTTGGCAGTGTCCCAGTCAGACATTGCCAAAGACTCTATATGCCTTAATCTTTCATGGTCGTCGACAGCAAAACATGCTGTCGACGTGAAGATAAGAAAAACAACTAACCAGTATTTCATTGGGTTCAGGCAACCTTGGGGTTCTTTTCCGGTTCAGGGTCCGGCGTTGGCTCAGTGGGCTCGTTTGGCTCTGTTATTGTCATAATTGGCTTTATTTCTGCGGCTTCTGCTTTTAGTGCGGCAATGCTGTTTAGTTCTTCTACACTAAGGTCGTCAACGGAACGCGTTGTGTCGTTTGCCAATGATGCCAGAATTTCAATTGCTTTTGTCATGTATGCTTCCTTGTTGCTGTTGTAATTGATGTAATTTATCCAGAATGGCGGTGTTTTTAGTGAGCTTCTTACATGGCGGCACCACCAAGGTGGTCACCAAAGTAAGATTTGCCTCTGGAAGACAATTAAGGGGAATCCATTCAATGCGCGTTTTATCGGTAATTAAGGTAGGACATTCATAGAGCGCCACAGCGTGATCTTCGGGGTAGCCGTAGTGCTCAGTTAACATCGACACCAACACTTGTCGCTGCGCTGCACTCGACGTCTTTGCGGCAATGGTTAAATCGCCAGCAAGTGCAATTTGCCAGAGGAACAGATAGGCTGATGTATCGACAACACGTTCGAACATCATTAACTGACTGGCCTCAAAGTGCTGACTGCCGTATGCACCCGGGTCAATTCCCATATCGGCGTAGAGACAATCTTCTGCGGAAATGCCAGGCTCCATATGCGCGGAAAACCCTTCTTTTCGAGCTTGTGCGATGGCGGCATGAGGTACTTGAGCGAACACACCTGGATGACCGTAAAACGCCCCCACCACAGACTTACCGCTGCGAATTTCAGTCATGATCAATTTAACCATTTCCTGATAAGTCACTCTGCGGTCTTTTCCGTCTGCGTAGAGTGATTGCAGTGAGCGGGTGTCTTTATTCATGGTCGCCAACCAGCGCTCCATAATAGGATGGCAATTGGTGAACACCACATCGGCATGCTCGATATGACTACGACAACGGGCGGGCATGTGCGCACCCAACGTCATACCAGGGCCGACACAAACTAAACTTCCTGTATTACTTTGCATGGTAACAACCGTACTGCTTATTTATTATTTATATTCATCGGTTCTGATCTGGCTATTTATTATTATGCTTAGCCGATCTAATAGCCCTAATTATGCCGGACTATTTGCGCTGGGCAAGTGACAAATGCCCTCGCTGGCATTAAATCGAACAAAGATGTGATCCAGAATAACCCTGTCTGAGTAGCCAGCAATTTGATGACTTGCCTAACAGGGCTGTTACAATACGCCGGATTATCAGGAGTACGTCATGAGAAAACACATTTATATCGCTTATACCGGCGGCACCATCGGTATGAAACCCTCTAAACAGGGCTATGTACCGGCTTCAGGGTTCTTAGGGAAAACACTGGAAAATATGCCAGAATTCCACCGCCCGGAAATGCCCTTGTACACCCTTCATGAATACGACAACCTGATTGATTCATCAGACATGAACCCTTCAGACTGGCAACGTATCGCCGACGATATTGCCGCAAATTACGATAAGTATGACGGTTTCATCATTCTACATGGCACCGATACCATGGCGTACACCGCCTCGGCACTCAGTTTTATGCTTGAAGACCTCTCGAAACCGGTTATTGTAACGGGATCGCAAATTCCGTTGGCCGAGCTGCGTTCTGATGGTCAGGTTAATCTGCTAAATGCACTTTTCGTTGCAGCAAATTATCCTATTGCCGAAGTTGGTATGTTCTTCAATAACCGCCTTCTACGAGGAAACCGCAGCCGCAAGGTAGATGCAGACGGGTTTAACGCCTTCGACTCTCCGAATTTTCCCCCTCTGCTTGAAGCTGGCATTAATATCCGGGTTAAAGCAGGCAAACTGGCGGAACCCACAACCAAGCCACTAAAAGTCTGTCAGGTAAAATCGCAACCCATCGGGTTAGTCAGCTTGTATCCGGGTATTGCCTCTGAAGTGATTAAAAACACCCTGCAACAGCCGGTCAACGCCTTAATTTTACTTAGCTATGGCGTGGGTAATGCTCCGCAACAACCGGCGTTACTGCAACAGTTGCAATACGCTGCCGACCGGGAAATTGTGGTGCTCAACTGCACGCAATGTTTGCGCGGCCGCGTGAACATGGGCGGCTACGCCACAGGTAACAGCCTAAGAGAAGTCGGTGTGTTATCTGGTAGTGATATGACGCCCGAAGCGGCTTTGGCCAAACTGCATTACCTGCTTAGCCAGAATTTCAGTTATGAAGAAATTAAACAAAAACTCACCACGAATTTGCGTGGCGAACTCAGCGACGGATAAGAAAACGCAAGCATGCAAGAATACACTGGCTCTTTGAGCAAAATGAAAGTCTCCGTAAATGACCAACACCAGGTGCAATACACTCTGCCCATTGGTGACCACCGCGTTGACATGAACAGCCTGATTGGCAGCGAGATAACGCTAACGTCTGCAGGTGAAATTCGTTGCGTACATTGCGACAAGAAAACCAAAAAGAGTTTCAATCAGGGCTACTGCTACCGCTGTTTAATCACCCTTGCACAGTGTGACAGTTGCATTATTAAACCGGAACTCTGCCACTATCATGAAGGTACCTGCCGTGAACCGGAATGGGGCGAAACCCACTGCCTGAGTGATCATTTTGTGTATTTGGCCAACACCGGCAATTTGAAAGTGGGTATTACCCGCCACGTCAGCGATGCCGTATCGAGTCGTTGGATGGATCAAGGCGCATCGCAAGCACTGGTGTTCTTAAGAGTGAAAGACCGGCTTACCAGTGGCTTGGTGGAAACCCTGTGCAAACAGCATATTGGTGATAAAACGAACTGGCGAACCATGTTAAAAGGTGCGCCGGAACAACAGGATCTTGAGGCATTGAAAACGGCGTTGTTGGAAAAAATTGATGCGGGCCTTGATGAGATCCGCCAGCAACATGGACTGGATGCCGTAAGCGAGGCGGCAACGCCTGCTGTGGAGATTAACTATCCCGTAGACATCTACCCGGTGAAAATTAAATCGATTAACCTGGATAAAACCCCCGCGTTTACCGGAGTACTAACTGGTATCAAAGGGCAGTATCTAATGCTCGACGAAGATCGTGTCATTAATATCAGAAAATATTCAGGTTATCAGGCTACGCTTTCCGTTTAAGAGCGATTTACGAATCTGTGCATACGAAAAAGCGACAATCACTGTCGCTTTTTTTTCGTTTTACAATCCATCTTCCGCACTGACTAATTCGTAGATACGCACAAATTCATCATCCAGCGAGTTGTTCGGCATACTTTGCCCTGCTCTGTTGTACCAGTATCGGGCGTTAGGCATATCACCTTCCTGACGGTGCAGAAACCCATGTATGAGGCAGGAAAACGCATCATCAAAGTTTTCTACCATATCATGAGATTTCTGCCAGTTACCCTGGCCGGCTTCATTCAGTGCCTGTAAATGAAAATCCGCCATTAATGACACTCCTCGCCACCCATTTCCCGGGCAATATCGTCGAGTTTTGCTGCAGTGTCATCAAAACTGCCATCGGCGTAGCGATATTTGATGAGCACATGCTGCGCACTTCGACCACGTTTTACCACCAACTCTTTCGCATCGAAGTGTTTTACTGTGTTTAGAAACCGGTAAGCATTGGGCTCGGTCTCAAAAGCAAACTCTACTTGCACTAGCATTAACGCACTCCCTCCAGTACCACTGCATTTTCCTGCACCGTACTTAGGATAACCGTCATTCGTTGCAACTCATCAGCTTGCAGTACGCCACAGGCTAACCAATTCGCAACAGAATCAGAGAAAGAATCTTCGTCACCCCTTTCCAAACGGGCAGCCATTAATGACAACTGAACGTCACGACGCTCTTGCATCAATGCTGCAGTAGCGGGGATGTCTAGCTGAATTTCAAGAACATGGGCATACCAACTACGGCTATTTGCGGGTTGTGGCGTGTTGCCGGAAATCGCCAACCGCCATGTTTTAGGCAGCGCATCCCAACTGTCGGCATCCTGTGGTTTAACAGACCCATCAGACCAGAGCGCTAATACTTCAACCAGCGCAATAATTGCGCCCCGTCGATCGTCCAGCGCATTTTCTTGCAACTGGCTGTCCACACTACGGCGGAGCTTATCAATACGTTGCTGGATCACAGCCTGCTTGCGGCTGTCCAATGTTTTCATGGTGTCAATGAGCGGCACAAGTGCGGCATCAACGGCCTCAGGCTGCTGGTGCACCGAGCGGCTTATGGTTTTAATCTGCTCGAGTAAACGCTCAACTTCATCACTTTGTTGCTTCTGCTGCGCTTGTCGAACCGATTTTACCTCGTTAAAGAGCTTGTCGTTTACCTCTTTAAACGCTTGCCATAAACGTGTTTCAAAACGCTTGCCGGCATGCCCTATTGTTTTCCAATGCTGTTGCAATTCCTGTGCTCTGGCTGCACTTTGTTGCAAATCATCACTCTCAGCAAGGGCTTTGGCTTCGTCTATCACCGCCTGTTTTTTACTGCGGTTATCAGCAAACCAAGCGGTTACACGTTCGTTAATCGGTGCAAGTGCCGTATCCCAACGCTTTTTAAGGCGGTTATATTTGTCTTTTTCTACCGTACCGGCATCACGCCAGCGCTGCTTCAGTTTTTCAAGCTGTCTGGACAAAGCGGCAATGTCATCTTCCTGTGAAGACAGCGCGTTAAGCGACTGAATCAATGCTTCACGGACTTCAGCAGCTTCAGCCCGTTGACGCTCTTGTTCTGCATAGAATTCACGGCACGGCGCAAAGGCGGCTTCAAGTGCGTTATCGAAAGCCTGGTCCTGCTCATCTTTTGGCTGCCCAACAGAAAGCGATTGCCACTGTTGGCGTAGCTGCCTGATATTTTCTGCACGTGCTGGAATATCGTCAGTCGGACTGGCTGCTAACTGCTGTGCCTGTTCCAACATGGCGGGTTTACGTGGCGCAGCCAGATAACTTTGCCAGCCTTCAAGATGGGAAATTTGTTCGCTAACCTGACTATAACGTCGGCTAAGTTGTTCCTGCCCGCGTGCGTCTAACGATTGGTAAGCGGTTTCCAGCTCACTAAAACGACTCATGGCAGCACGATAACGCCCAGAATCGACAAGATTTGTGATTAGCGATAATAATCGACGACATTGCTTTAAGCCCTGCTCGGCCTGTGCGCGGGCTGCTGTTTCGTGTTGCTTTTGGCTACGCGATACCGCCCCCCACCGCTTACGCCAGCTATCGCTGACCGGATACACTAAATTGTCTGATTCAGCCCACTGCTTTTTCAACCCCTGCCATTCATCAGCAGGTAATGGCCCGGAGGTTTCAGTGCTAAGTGCTTCTGCGCGTTTAAGCACATCCAGCAAACGTGTGGCAATTTGCTGCTGGGCAGAAAACATGTCCAGCTGGGTAATGAGATCAGAGATAGTTTGTTGCAGTTGACGATGTTCCCGCGTATCAGCATTACTCGCAAAATGGGTTAAGGTGTTTTCAAGGTCGCGCACCTGGCCATTCACCGACTCAACATCCTGTAGCGTAGCTTCACACAGGCGTTCGGTATACAACCATTTCACCTTTGCTTTCGCATCGTCTACCTGCTGTAAGAATGCCTGACGGGACGCCTCGGCTTCACGGGCAGCGGATTCTGCTTTCCACACAGCTTCCAATTTATGATGATGGCGACTGACTTTGTCTTCTAGCCGTTCCCGCTTTTCGATTAATGTAGAACGTACGTCCTCATTAAGCACATCAAGGTGTTCATCCAGCGCAGCCAATTCTTGTCGACAAGCAGAAAGACGTGCATCAACATCATTGAAGTCGTGTCGGTCGGTCAGGGCTTGCAGCTTGGATAATGTCAGCGTGTAAGCCTGCTCGAGCTGTTTCGGCTTTTCTGCCGCTTCAGTAAGCAAAGAAAGCTTGTCATTAATGCGCTGACTTAACGCTGCATCATTGGTTTTCTTCAGCAACCTATTTAAAAATGGGATATCTGCTGCATCAGTAATGATTTGCTGTTGCACACCTACAGAGGCATGACGACTGTAAAATTGTAGCGTGAAATCACTACGCCCAATTTTTGCCAATAATGACAACACGAGATCGTCACCGAGTGGCGCATTCTGCTGGGATTCCAGCACTTTTTTTACAAGTTCAACCGGTGCCTGCTTGATCAGGTACTCGGCTTTTTCCTCGGCTGAAATTTCGGTACTGGTAGGGTTGCCAACGACATCCTCCACCCGACTAACAGCACGACGCCGTAGTTTGGCGTCATTTGCCGTCTGCGACATTTTTAGCCAAAGCGGAAAAGAATCCAGTTTCTCTAATGCCGCCAGGCTGACATCACAGTCATCATCGTTAAACGCAAGCTCGTGCAAGGTGGCGCGTTCTGTCGCTTTTTCCGGTGATAATTTGGCGATGGCCTGTATACGTTTCTCTGGATTGGGACTGCTGTGCGCGGGTGGAAATAGTCGACTAAATATCATCCTGACTGAACCGGGCTATGGTGTTTTCATCTTGTTCCGCCTGAAGTGCTTCACGGAACTCTCTTTTGCTTTTGTGCACAATTTCACCGGCTTCATTCACCGTCATGTGCTCAGAGGATTTTTCAATTTTTGATTGATAAAGCAATACGGCCTGCATACAACTTTCGCGTTGTTCTTCTGACAACACTGTGCCATCAGGCCATTTCCCGGTTTCGACAGCCTGACGGAGGCGCGTGTACACCTCTGGTGTCATGGCTGAGAGTAATGCATCTATATTCATGAATTAAATCGTTTCACAATAACTAATCTGACACGGTTGATAACATACCACACAAAGCCTAACACTGTGGCAGTAATCGCAAGGTTGTGCTGCATATCACCAGGCTGAGTACCGCCCCAATACATAAAGCCGAAACCAGCCACAAACAGCAATACAGCCAGTAGTGACTGATTTTGAATGCTCTGCTGTTTTTTGTAACGCTGAAGACTCTGTTTTCTCAGAATATCTTCAGCAGAGGCATCGCCTACCTGAAATCCGCAATGCGGGCACACGTCGGATTTATCCGAAATCTTCTTATTACACGCTGGACAATCTGTTAATGCCATTATTGCTCCTGTACGTTTATTTTGCTGCTTACATCTTCGTCATGTTGTTCAGTCGTCGATGACAAACGCATTGTGCAAAAAAGGGCACCAACGTGCCCTTTTTCGTTATCTGGCTGACTTTACTTATCGTCGCGGACCCGCGTCCAATATTCATCAACCGTCTGCTTCATTTCCTTGCTTAGCATTACTATACCAAACAGGTTAGGCAGTGTCATAACAACAATCGCTACAGCCGATAATGCCCATACCAGTGTGGTATCTGAAAACGATGCCCACACAAAGCCTGCCACGTAAATGACTCGGTATGGCATCACAGAGCGTGGCCCAAGCAGATAAGTCATGGCGCGGTCGCCGTAGTACGACCAGGCTATTGCCGTAGAGAAGGCAAACAACATCAAGCCAATAGACACAATGTACTGACCAAAGCTGCCGAAATAGCCACGGGTAAAGGCTATAGTGGTGAGTGCCGCCGAGTGCACCAGTGAATTACCGGACACTTCAAGATTCTCTTTGCGTGGTTTACCGTCTTCAATCTGCAACGTACCGGTATAGGCATCCTCATCACCCAATGAGTAATTCACGTCTTCGGCAATAGAGCGGGCATTAATCAGCGTGAACCCTTCACTGACCGCGGTACCGTTTACCACGGAAATCGGGCCGGTGTAGTTTTCCACGCCGCTGCCTTCAATGTCATTCAGGTACTTGTAAAGTGCTTCTTTATCACTCGGGTTTTCATCTGAATACACGCCCTGTACGAAATACATGTCTGAACGGTCAAACACGTTCTGATGTTTTTCTTTCCATACGCCGGAAGACAGGATAACCAGACCGGTAACGGTACAGATGAGAATGGTATCGATGAAGGGTTCAAGCAGGGACACCATACCTTCTGAAGCCGGTTCACTGGTTTTCGCTGCCGCATGAGCGATAGGTGCAGAGCCCTGACCCGCCTCGTTAGAAAACAGTCCTCGGTTAACACCACGGTTAAATGCATAGGCTAATGATGCACCAAGGAAACCACCCGCCGCTGCTGAACCGCTAAATGCATCACCAATAACCGCAGCGAAAGATGGCCCAATGTTCTCCGCATTCGCGAAAATAACCGCAAGGGCACCAATCAGATAAATAACCGCCATAATAGGAACAATTTTCGAGGTAAAAGCAGCAATACGCTGAATACCACCTAAAATAACCAAGGCCAGTAATATACCCAGTACACTACCCACTACTAGTGGGTCAAAACCGAATGTCGCTTCAATACTCTGCGCAATACCATTACTTTGCGGCAGGTTACCGGTACCGAAAGAACTGACTACGGTGGCGATAGCGAACGCCACTGCCAGCCATTTCATGTTAAGACGACGGTCCATGTAATACATAGGACCACCCGCCATGGTGCCGTCTTCCGTTTTAACACGGTATTTGTGCGACAGGGTGACTTCCACAAATTTTGTGGTCATACCCAAAAATGCGGTTGCCCACATCCAGAACAGTGCTGCAGGACCACCTAAGAATATGGCAAATGCCACACCGGAAATATTACCTGTGCCCACAGTACCAGACAGTGCAGTCGTTAATGCACGGAAGTGTGTGGTATCCCCTTCCTCGCCGTCCTTGTCATACTTGCCGGTTACTACCAGCCATGCATGTTTAAAGAAACGGATTTGTGGAAATTTAAGATAAACCGTGAAAAATAGACCAACCCCAAGCAGTACGAAGGGGAACCATGGAGCGCCCCCAAGCATGCCATCAAGTGACGTTAAGAAATTATACAAGCCTTCCAAGACGAGTTCCCCTCAATACTTTTGTTGTTATGTATGTTGCGTGATTATTATTATCGCAGTTGTGACACTACCGCACGTACGGCAACGAGTAAATCTTCACCGAGTTGACGACAGCGTTGCACGGACCAGCCATAAACTGGGTCCGGTAAATTTTTATTATCTTTAAAAGGCATTTCGAGCGTGTAAGCCAGACAGTCGAATTTCTCGCCTACCGCATTTGACGCAACAGTCAGGTTTGCTTGGCCAGGTTCGTCTTTGGCATAACCAAACTCGTCCTGGAATTCAGGCGTGGCCAACAGCAATGCAGATTTGAATGTGTTTTCAAGGTGCGCCAGTCGCTCTGAGTAACATGGAATACCCTCACTACCAGCAACAAAGTTGTAAGGCAGTGCCTCATCGCCGTGGATATCCAGATACATGTCCACACCGGTTTCAGCCATGGTATTCAATACGTACAATACCTCCGGGCTCTTTTCCGCTGACGGCGTGGCCCACTCGCGGTTCAAGTTTGTTCCTACCGCATTGGTACGCAGATGACCTCTTGCAGAACCATCCGGATTCATATTCGGCACCACATAGAAAACGGCTTCATCGAGCAATTGTCTGGCAAGCCCGTCTTGTTCATCAAGCAAGCGATAAATAAGGGCTTCAGCACACCACTCTGCCATGGTTTCTCCTGGATGTTGGCGGGCCGTGATCCAGATTTTCTTTTTCGTGGGCTCTTCTTCACCAATAACCAACAGGCTCATATCACGACCGTCGAGGGTTTCGCCCAGGAAACGGTGCTCACAGCGCAGCGACATT
>Ga0208204_100130_pt1 | contig 32800 bp, 20 predicted proteins | sample DeeseametaMP2252_FD_184173 | JGI IMG/M metagenome (GOLD analysis project Ga0208204, IMG submission 184173) | Marine microbial communities from the Deep Pacific Ocean - MP2252 (SPAdes) | ecosystem: Environmental > Aquatic > Marine > Oceanic | place: West of El Salvador, Pacific Ocean | collected...
CGTGGTGTCTGGCTCTTATTTTGGTGACAAAATTTCACCACTGTCTGAAACTACCAACCTGGCACCGGCTGTGGCAGGTACGGATTTGTTTGAGCATATCCGTTACATGCTTTGGACAACCATTCCTAGTTTCATCATTGCCCTTATTCTGTTCACGATACTGGGATTTTCTGAAACGAACGCTGCGTCGTTAGCGCGTATCGAACAAATGCAAACGCTATTGGCTGAATCCTTTAATTTGGGTTGGTATATGCTAATCCCGTTGGTTGTCTTATTAACCCTTGCCGTACGTAAAATGCCGGCTTTTCCTGCGGTTTCAATTGGCGCCTTGTTGGGTGGAATTTGGGCAATTGTCTTTCAGGGCGATGTGGTGGCTGGAATGGCAGACAGTGCAGACTCAGAAGCCATCGGTACCTTGAAAGTGGTTTGGACGGCGTTGTTCGATGGCGTAAGTTTCTCCACCCCAGATGAAAACCTGAATGCGCTGCTTAGCCGCGGCGGTATGTCTTCAATGCTGAATACGATCTGGCTGATTATTTGTGCCATGTCCTTTGGTGCGGTACTTGAGCGAGTCGGGCTGCTAAAACGTGCGGTGAGCGCTATCCTTATTGGAGCAAAATCTGCTGGTGATATGATTAGCCGTACCATACTTACCTGTCTTGGCACTAACCTGGTGACTGCCGATCAGTATATGTCCATTGTTATGCCAGGCCGGATGTACAAACAGGAATTTGAAAAACGGGGATTAAACCAACTCAACCTTTCCCGCAGTTTGGAAGATGGCGGAACACTGACGTCGCCGCTGATCCCGTGGAACACCTGTGGTGCCTACATGCAAGGTGTTTTGATGGTGCACCCGTTTGAGTACATCTTTTACACGTTCTTCAACGTAATTAATCCTATCCTCGCAGTCATTTATGCGTATCTGGGCATTAAGATCCTTCGCCTGGAGCCACCGTTCCCAAGCAGTGAAGACAAAGGGGAGCGCGCATAGTTTTTCTTTTATAAGGGGTTCTTATGAGCGTTAATGTTAAGCGTCGGCTGGATTACCAGCCGCCACTGTACACGATCACCAATGTGGTCATGCATGTACAACTTCATGCTACTGCAACACGTATCAAAACCGTGTCTACCGTACAGCGAGTGGGTAACCATAATTCACCGCTGTTTCTCGATGGCGAAAAAATGCAGTTGCTCAGCCTTGCGGTTAATGGCGAAGCCTACAACCTTTATTCTCACGTAGAAGGCGGAATTTCACTCACCGAAGTGCCTGATACGTTTGAGCTCACCGTCGAAACTGAAATCGACCCGCAGAATAACAAGGCCCTTGAAGGCCTTTATCTGTCTAACGGTGTTTTTTGTACCCAGTGTGAAGCGGAAGGTTTCCGCCGCATTACTTATTTCCTCGACCGCCCTGATGTGCTGGCTAAGTATGAAGTTACCGTATCTGGCGACAAGGAAAAATATCCAACGTTGCTGGCAAACGGAAACCCTATCGCAAAAGGTGAGGAGAGTGACGGTACGCATTGGGTAACCTGGCAGGACCCACATCCTAAACCTTGCTATTTATTTGCTTTGGTCGCCGGTGATTTCGATTTACTTGAAGACAGTTACACCACGACCAGTGGACGCGACGTAAAACTGGAATTATACGTCGATAAAGGTAAACGTGATAAAGGTGTCTTCGCCTTAGAATCGCTAAAGCGAGCAATGAAATGGGACGAAGATACCTTTGGCCTGGAATACGACCTCGACATCTATATGATTGTGGCCGTTGATTTCTTCAATATGGGTGCAATGGAAAATAAAGGCCTGAATGTCTTTAACAGCAAGTTTGTGCTGGCCGATCAAGACAGTGCTACCGATGAAGACTTCTTCAATGTGGAATCTGTCATTGCCCACGAATACTTCCACAACTGGACTGGCAACCGGGTAACCTGCCGCGACTGGTTCCAACTGAGCCTGAAAGAAGGTCTCACGGTGTTCCGTGATCAGCAGTTTAGCGCTGATATGACCTCGGCGTTAAGCAATCGTATTAAGCACGTAAGGGTGATGCGTGAGCATCAGTTTGCTGAAGATGCCAGTGCCATGAGCCATCCGATCCGTCCTGATGAAGTTATCGAAATGAATAACTTTTATACGGTGACGGTTTACGATAAAGGCGCTGAAGTCATACGCATGTTTCATACCTTGCTGGGGGCTGATGGTTTCCGTAAAGGCATGGATGAGTACTTCCGTCGTCATGATGGTCAGGCAGTAACCTGTGATGATTTTGTCGCTGCAATGCAAACCGCCACTGAGCGAGATTTATCGCACTTTGCCAAATGGTACAGTCAATCGGGTACGCCAATTGTTGGTGTGTCACGCATGTACGATAAACAAAAGCGTACGTTGCATATCTCGCTTTCTCAGCACACACCTGCCACTGCGAACCAACAAGAAAAAGAACCTTTATATATTCCTGTGGCTTTTGAGTGTATCGATGATACCGGCAAACATTATCCCGATGACGACGGCCTGATTAAAGACGGTTTGGTTATTCTCGATAAGCCCAGTGTTTCATTGATGTTTTCTGATGTGCCAGAGTCTTGTTTACCGGTTGTGTTAGGGAACTTCTCTGCACCGGTCAAAGTGGATAATCCACTTTCGGCCAAAGAACTGCTGCAAATATTTCGTTTCGCAGACGATCCCTTCAATCGCTGGGATGCAATGCAATCTCTGTATGATTGGTGTATCACGCAAATTGAGCTCGATAAGTCGGTACCTGACTCTGTGTGGAAAGCACTCGCCGACGTGATTGCCGCAGAAAAAGACAATCATGAGCTTTTAGGCGAATGTTTATCGATCCCAAGTTTTGAAACCTTATGCCAAACTCGCGTTGGTGTGGATGTGGCCGCGTTGGCTTCTGCCCGTCAATCATTCTGTGTGCAGTTTGCGTCAGAGCTGCATAGTGCATTATTAACTGTATGGAACGGGTTTTCGTCAGTCAGTTATACGTATAAGCAAACAGACGTGAATGCGCGCCGCTGTAAAAATGTGGTGTTAGGTCATCTCGCCCGCACCGCCGACGGTGAAGCGCTTATCGAAAAGCAATTTGCTGAAGCTGATAACATGACGGATTCACTCGGTGCATTGCGTGCTGCCCAAAGCGGTGGCGCTGAAGTATTCAACAGATTAATGACCGCCTTCGAACAGAAGTGGAATCATGATCCGCTGGTGTTAGACAAATGGTTCGCACTGAATGCGACCAGTGAGCGTGAAGATATACTGGCCCACATCACCATGCTTAAATCCCACCCTCAGTTCACCATGGGAAATCCCAACCGGGTGAGGGCGCTCATAGGCAGTTTTGCTTTCTACAATCCGGTTGGCTTCCACCAGCCAGACGGCAGTGGTTACCGATACGTCACCGATTATTTGCTTGAATTGGATCAACACAATCCACAAGTGGCCGCGCGCATCGTGACACCGCTGACGCAATGGCAAAACTATGCGGATAAGCATCAGCAAAAAATGAAAGCGCAGTTAACGCGCCTTGTTAATCATGAAGGGTTAAGCAAGGACGTGTTCGAAAAAGTGAGTAAAAGCCTGGCTTACGAGAAAAGTGAATAAACCTGACGCTTTTTATTTTTTTACCTTGTCACTATCTTATACAGACTGCCAGGCGCTTTATCAAAGCGCCGGCCAGTCTGCCATCCTGCTTTCTGAATCCGGCATTCGGGTTCAAGTTCCTGTTAGCCGCCTGCGTCCGTTTATCGACAGTCGTGGCCTGAAAGGGCGTTTTCGCTTGGTCGTGAGTGGCGAAAATAAGATCAAAACATTCGAAAGATTACGATAATTTCAGCCAAAAACTGGCGATTCTTCTGATTCTGTTCAATAACTAGTTGAAAGAGAAAATTTTATTGCCGGTGTTAACTGGTACGATTAGTTCTTGCGAAACTGACAAAATGATGTAATCATTTTGTTAACTACCCAAGTTGGTCACACGTCTGCGCGTCGTTACCTGGTATCGTCAGCGCTGGATCAGGAGAATAAAAACTATGATAAACGGGCATAGCACATTTAAAAAGACACCAGTTGCCGCTGGTATCATTGCCTTACTTGCTACAGCCTCTCCGGCTACTGCCGCGAACTGGGAATTCGGAGATGCAACCATTACTCTGGATTCTACTTTCACCTTAGCAACAAGCATACGTACTGAGGATCGTGATTATCGTCTTATTGGTAACAGTAACCACCCACAGTTCGATTGGACAGGGTATAACGCCGCGACCAATGTGATTTATCAGCCTGCAGATGTGTGGGCGCAAGCCAGTGGTGATTACTCCTCGAATAACGACCTCGGCGATTTGTCCTGGGACCCGGGTAAAGCCTTTTCAACACAGATTTCTGGTAACCATGATTTAGACATTAACATGGGCGACTGGGGTTTCTTTACACGCGCTTTCTGGTTCTATGATTTCGTTCAGAACGACAACGATAATGTCGCGGTAAATCCTATCACAGGGCAGAAGCCTGATCTCTGCGCGTCACCCGGTGCTGAAGAGTTGCTTTGTAATGATTTTCGTATCTTAAGTTCCTACTTTTACGGTGACTTCTGGATTGACGACAAGCCGTTTTCTATCCGTATTGGTGATCAAGTCGTGAGTTGGGGTGAAAGTACGTTTATCCAACACGGTATCAATACCACAAACCCAATCGATGTTAACCGTGCTCGTTCGCCGGGTGCTGAAATTAAGGAATTTTTTATTCCTGTTGGCATGGTGTACGCGTCTTTGGGCTTAACTGACGAAGTTAGTATTTCTGCATACTATCAGTATGAGTGGGAACGCAGCTGGTTGCCGGTTGCAGGCAGCTATTTTGCTACCAACGATTTTGCCAGTGAAGGCGGTCAGGCTAACAATATTCAGCTTGGTTTTACCGGTAACCCGGATATCGATCTGGACTTCCTGTTAACCTCGTTAAATGGTTTGGGTGACGCCCTACGTGCGGGTGCTGATGCAGGTACCATTGGTCAAGCGTATCTTGCTTATCCTACCAAAGTGGCAGTGCGCGGTTATTCTGATGACGCTCATGAAGATGCCGACGATCAAGGTCAATACGGTGTTCGCCTGACCTGGTATTCTGAGGCATTGAATAACAGCGAACTTGGCTTCTACCACATTAATTATCATAGTCAGCGCCCACTGATTTCCGGTGTGACATCTGACTTTACCCAAGCCGGTATTGCCAGTGATTTAGCGTTAATCGCACAAAATCAAATTACCCGGGACAATATCACCGATTTAGAGGCGTTTACAGAAGCCCGTTTCTACTATCCTGAAGACATTAAACTGTACGGATTTAGCTTTAATACCAACATTGAAAGTTGGGCATTGGCCGGTGAAATTGCTTACCGTGTAGATGAGCCATTGCAAATCGACGATGTTGAACTGCTGTACATGGGTATGCCAGAACAGTTGGCCAACACGGGCTATCGCCCGGACCTGGCTGGCATTTCACAGCTAAACAATATTGACCGTGCGGTGGGACCTGGTGAAACCGCGCAAGGTTTTGTGTTCTCAGATACAGTACAGGCGCAGTTTACGTTAACCCAGGTATTCGGTCCTGCACTGGGCACAGACAATCTGATATTCCTGGGTGAAGTCGGTTACGTGAGCGTACTGGACTTTCCCGATCCAAGTGTACTGCGTTTGAATGCGCCGGGAACGGGTAGAACACCGTCACTGGAGCCAACGGAAAGCGGTAACCCACGATTTGGTTTACACACCGGTTTGTCAAATGGGCCGGAAACAAACCCCTTTGCCACTGAAAATTCATGGGGTTATCGACTGTTGGCTGTCGCCGATTTTAATAACGTATTCTCGGGTGTGAACTTACGTACCCGAGCCACGTTCTCTCACGATGTAAGTGGTACCACACCGGACCCACTGTATGTCTTTTTGGAAGATTCAAAATCCGCCAGCCTGGCCTTTACGTTTAACTATTTAAATTCCTGGTCTGCGACGGCCTCTTACAGCGCCTTCTGGGGCGGCCTGGGAACAACTAACCAGTTAGCCGATCGCGATTTTGTGTCGTTCAATATCAAGTATTCGATCTAAGGAGTATCGCATGTTTAGAAAAGCAGGACTTATCGCTGCTGCAATGACCTTAGCCCTGTCATCGACCACCGCATTGGCTGCGGTGAGTCAACAGGAAGCTGACAAACTGGGTAATAGCCTCACGCCATTAGGTGGTGATGCGTCAGCGAATGCGGACGGTAGCATTCCGGCTTACACCGGCGGCATTACCAGTGCACCGGCGGGTTACTCTGTGGGTGACCACCATAACAATCCATTCCCGGAAGATAAGGTGTTGTTTGAAATTACTTCGTCGAACTATAAAGAATATGAAGAGTTTCTGGCGCCAGGACAAATTAAGCTGTTTAAAACTTACCCAGACACTTACCGCATGCCGGTGTATCAGTCTCGTCGTTCGGCATCCAACCCCCAGTTTGTTTATGATGCCACCAAGAAAAATGCGGTTAACGCCGCATTGATTGAATCGGGTAATGGTGTAACCGGTGCCGCAACCGGTATTCCTTTCCCAGTGCCACAAAATGGTCTTGAGGCTATCTGGAACCATATCCTGCGTTATCGTGGCCAGGCCGTGCAGCGTTTTGGTGGTCAGGCAGCGGTAACTTCATCTGGTGATTACAACCTGATTGGTTTTGATGAGAAGCTTCTTATCCAGTATTCCGACGAAAACGCAAAGCCGGAAGAGCTGGAAAAAGACAACATCTTGTTCTTCTTCAAACAAAGTGTGACCGAGCCTGCACTGCTGTCTGGCAGTATTCTGCTAGTAAAAGAAACGGTGGATCAGGTCAAAGAACCGCGTAAAGCCTGGAAGTACAGCAGCGCCACAGGTCGCCTGAACGTTGTTCCGCAAATTGCGTACGACACCCCGGGAACCGAAGCGGATGGTCTGCGTACCACCGATGATTTTGATATGTTCAATGGTTCCCCAGACCGCTACACGTGGGAACTGAAGGGCAAAAAAGAAATGTACGTGGCGTACAATAATTACGATTTGCACAGTGATGAGGTGAAGTACGAAGACATCCTTAAGCCAAATCATATTAATCCGGATCTGACCCGTTGGGAAAAACACCGCGTTTGGGTGGTAGAAGCCAACTTGAAAGACGGTTTCCGCCATATCTACCAGAAGCGTACTTTCTACATCGATGAAGATAGCTGGCAAATCCAGGAAGCGGATATGTACGACAAAAACGGTGAGCTTTACCGTGTCGCATTTGCTTACGGCATCAATTACTATGATGTTCCAACACAATGGTCAACACTGGATGTTTATCACGACTTAAACTCCAGACGTTACCTGGCTATCGGCCTGGATAACGAGACCAAAATGTACGACTTTACTATCCGTCCTCGTGAATCAGAATTCACCCCTAACGCGCTGAGACGGAGAGGCCGTTAATTTCATCCATGAAAAAACGGTTGGCAGTGCCAACCGTTCTTTTTTCAACACTATGCGCTATTTAGGAAAATAATTTTTATGAAAAGCACGTTGATGGCGATCCTCGTATTATCTGCCGTGTTCAGTGCACAGGCCCAGGAAGCCTATCAGGCGCCACGGGTTACCGAGTCATTGCTTCTGGACATCGACCACACGGATTTTGTTGTTGCTGTGGGTGAACGCGGTCACATTCTTACATCTACCGACGGTGAAGTCTTCAACCAACAGGCCGTGCCGACCACGACAACGCTCACTGCGGTCACGGTATTAGGCGATAAAGTCTGGGCAGCGGGTCATGATGCGACAATTCTGTATTCTGCCGATAAGGGGAAAACCTGGGTAGTGCAAATGGCAAAACCCGAACTGGAAAAGCCTTTTTTTGACATCACTTTTTTTAATGCGCAGCAGGGCATCGCTGTAGGTGCTTACGGGCTGTTTTTTCGCACTAACGACGGCGGCAGTACCTGGAAGCAAGAGCTTCACGCATCAATTTTAAGTGCAATGGATCAGGAGTACCTGGAAGAAGTAAAACAAGATTCGCCTGAATATTATGAAGAAGAGTTAAGTCTGATATTGCCGCACTTTAATAAGCTACGTGTTATCAACGATAAATTGTACCTGGTTGGTGAAGCGGGTCTGGTGGCAATCAGCGACAACATGGGCGCATCATGGCAAAGACTGGAAATGGAGTATCAGGGCTCGTTTCAGGATGTCGCGCTTATCAACGATTCCACCATTATGTTAGCTGGCTTACGTGGGAATGTGTTCGTTCAACGAAACAATGAGGGATGGGAACAAGTGCCCACTTGCTTATCCGGTACATTAAATTCAATTTTGACCGACAACAGCGATGCCATCAAATTGTACGGCAACAACGGCATGATGGTAACACTCGAACAGCCCATCGATGCCGTGAGCTACGACCCTTGGGCCGCGCCTGGCCAATGTACGCCAGCAAAAGGTTTCACTGCCCAGCAAACCAAAGATAAAGCCAGTATTGTGAACGTAACGCGATTCAATGGCCATCTCATCGCCGTAACGGCAAATGGCATTCAGCAATTAGAAACGGAATAAAATAACAAATGGCTAGCTTTACCACGTTATTAGAACGATTAATTTTCGGTTACCGAAAAGTGGTGGTGGCGCTTTTCGCCCTTGTCACCCTTTACCTCGGTTTCCAGGCGTCGATGATGCACCTTGATGCTGGATTCGAAAAAAACGTGCCGCTAAATCACCCGTATATGAAAACCTACATGGATCACCGCGAAGACTTTGGTGGTGCTAACAGCGTGCTGGTTTCAGTTTGTGATGCGAACGGCAATATTTATAACCAGCAATTCATGGACACGCTCCAACAAGTTCATGATGCGCTGTTCTTTGTTAACGGTGTAGACCGTTCCTCAGTAACCAGCTTGTTTGCTGCCTCAACCCGATTTACTGAAATCGTTGAAGGTGGATTCTCTGGTGGTCCGGTGATTCCAGCAGATTTCGACTCTTCCCGTCAGGCCGCACTCGACCAAGTCGCCGTTAACGTGGAAAAAGCACGTATTGTGGGCCGTCAGGTAGCCAACGACTACAGTTGTGCCATGGTCACAGCTCGCTTACTAAATCTCGACCCCAAAACTGGCGAATCGCTGGATATGCTGCAAGTGGCATCCGATTTAGAATCAGATGTTCGCGGGAAGTTTGAAAATGATTCAGTGAGCGTACACATCATCGGTTTCTCCAAAATGATTGGTGATGTAGCCAATGGCGCGAAGGATGTTGTGTTGTTCTTTGCCATTGCACTGGCAATTACTGCCGTGATGGTGTTTTTCTTCTCCCGTAATATCATGATGACCATTCTGCCTTTGGTATGTTCAGTGGTGGCGGTAGTCTGGCAGTTAGGTTTGCTGACCGTGTTGGGCTTTGGCCTTGATCCCATGTCAATTCTTGTACCTTTCCTGGTCTTCGCTATCGGTGTGAGCCATGGCGTGCAAATGATTAATGCGGTAGAGAAAAAAGTGGTTGCTGGAATGGGTGCGCAGCATGCTGCAATGAGCGCGTTCAGAGCACTGTTAGTGCCTGGTGGTGTTGCTTTGCTGTCGGATACCGTAGGCTTTATGACACTGCTGGTGATTGATATTGGTATTATTCGTGAGCTGGCCATCACTGCAAGTTTGGGTGTGGCAGTCATTATTCTTACCAACCTCATCTTACTGCCAGTGCTTATGAGCTTTTTATCGCTTAACGACAACTACGTTAAGCAATTTAATAAGAAAGAACAGCGGAACTCCGCTTTCTGGAAAGCCATTGCGTCGTGTGCCAATAAGAAACCGGCCACCATCATTATGCTGGTTACTGTGGGGCTGTTCATTTTTGGTTGGTTCCAGTCACAGCAAATGAAAATAGGCGATCTGCACGCGGGTGCGCCATCGTTACAAGAGAGTTCTCGTTACAATCAAGACACCTTCCTCATCACTGATAAGTATTCCCTCACCGTAGATTATCTTTCAGTGGTGGTGGAAACCTCACCAGAGGCCTGTACGTCATACGGCGTAATGCGTGCCATGGACGATTTTCAGTGGAAAATGGCTAACGTAGAGGGCATTCAGTCTACTGTTTCACTGGCATCAGTGGCGAAAAACGTGAATGCAGGCTTTAATGAAGGTAACGTTAAATGGCAGGTGCTACCCCGAAGTAATCAGATGTTGGCGCAAGACATTTCCATGGTGCCCACGTCATCGGGTTTACTTAACGGCGATTGTTCCGTGATGCCGATTATCTTGTTTATGGAAGATCATAAAGCAGAAACGATCTCTCGGGTGGTCACTGCCGTAAAGACGTTCCGAAAGGAATATGAAACCGACGACATGCAGTTCAAGTTAGCGTCGGGTCCGGTTGGCGTAATGGCGGCGACCAATGAAGCGGTGGAATCCGCCCAAGGGCCGATGATGCTATACGTTTTCGGCGCGGTGATCATTTTATGTCTGATCAGTTTCCGCTCAGTGCGAGCCACCTTATCAGTGGTATTACCGTTATATGTGGTATCGGTTCTGGCCCAAGCACTGATGACGTATCTGCAGATAGGTCTTACCGTTTCAACCTTACCGGTAATTGCATTAGGCGTAGGGATTGGCGTGGACTACGGTATCTATATTCTTTCTACCATGAGTCATAAGCTCAAAGCGGGTGCCACTGTACAGCAAGCCTACCTCGATGCATTAAAAGAACGGGGTAGTGCGGTACTGTTTACGGGAATTACACTTGCTGTTGGCGTGAGTACCTGGGTATTTTCATCGCTTAAATTCCAGATGGACATGGGTATTCTGCTGACGTTTATGTTCCTGGTGAACATGCTGGGTGCCATTATTGTGCTGCCAGCACTGTCCAGATTTCTCTGGTTAAGTAAAAATGCCCCTGATGCATAAAACTTTTTTTGCATAGTTACTTACAAAAAAGGGCCAGATGGCCCTTTTTTTTATGCCTTTTCTGCATAGTTATCTATGCTGTTAATAAAGCGTTAAAACTTCCCTTTCAAAAGGACTGAAGATTAGCGAAAATAGGTAGGGATTCTGTGCACTTACGACTAATTAAGGTTTAACCATGACAGTCACCTCACAGCGGCAGTCGGTGCTGCTTGATAATGTTTTTTCACTTATCGATAAAAAGATTGATGCGCAACAAAAAGCGTTGGTAGAACAATTTGGCCAACATTTATTTAAAACGATTTCAAATGACGACCTGGAAGATCGAAACGACAGCGATCTCTACGGTGCGACGCTTAGTTTATGGCACGTATTTTCTTCTTTTGATTCTTCAGCTCCTTACATACGTGTTTTTAACCCGGAAATTGCCAAGCATGGCTGGCATTCCAGTCACACCATTGTAGAAATTGTTGTTCGCGATATGCCGTTTCTGGTGGATTCGGTTCGCATGTGTCTTAATCGTCTTAACATCACATCGCACTTAATGCTTCACAGCCCGGTTTGGTTGAAGCGCGACGATAAAAACCAGGTAGAGTCTTTCGTTGAACACGGCAGCAAAGACAAGCATGCCTTGAAACAAACGGTGTTGTTTATCGAAATCGACAGACAAACATCGAAGAAAGATATCGACCTGCTAACAAAAGAACTTCGTTCTGTTGTTGATGAGGTATCGCTTGCGGTAGAAGACTGGCAAGCCATGTCGACAAAGTTAGATACCGTCATTAAGACGGCTGGTAAACTCAACTGGCAGGTGTCTGATGAACGCAAAAAGCAAGCGGTACAATTTCTTGAATGGTTAGCTGACCATAACTTCACCATGATGGGTTACCGGTATTACGATGCCAAAGCCATTGAAGGCGACTACCGTTGGATACCGGTCAATGACAGCAGCTTAGGCTTGATGAAAAAGTCAGTCAGTGACCGCGAACGACTCATTTCTAATTTGCCTCCTTCAGCCCGGGCCGAAGCGTTGAGTCAAAAACCGTTAATGCTAACCAAAACGAATTCCCGAGCCCGGGTACATCGCCCGGCTTACATGGACTATGTTGGCGTTAAAGTATTCAACAAAGAAGGGGCCGTTGTGGGCGAGCATCGCTTCCTCGGTTTGTACAGCGCGTCTTTCTATAACTCCAGCGCCACTGAAATTCCGGTTTTGGCCAGTAAAATCAGTGAAATATGCTCGTTGTCTGGCTATGAGCCTGGTACTCACGCTTACAAAGCGTTCGTGAATATCATTGAAACCTATCCCCGCGATGAGTTACTGCAAACCCCTGCAGATGAGATGGCGCAGATCATTATGGGCATCTTTCAAATGCAGGAACGGGGCATTACCCGCCTGTTTATGCGTAAAGACGTGTTCGGACGTTTCTTGTCGTGCATGGTTTATGTACCCAGAGAGCGCTACAACACGCAGCTTAGAAAAGATACGCAAGCATTGCTTCAGCGTTCGTTTGGCACGGAAGAAGACGTGGAATTTACCACTTTCTTCTCAGAATCGGTTTATGCCAGAACGCACTATATCGCCCGGGTAAAAAACAACAATGTGGATTACGATGTGAAGGAAATTGAGCAGAACATCATCGAGCTGAGCAAAACCTGGAATGACCGCCTCGCCTCAGCGATTAAAGCTGCCCACGGTGAAGCCTCGGGTAAGGCGTTGGAGCGCAAGTATACGAATGCGTTTTCCCGTAGCTATATGGAGCAAAACCTGCCCAGCGCTGCGCTCATTGATATTGAGAAACTTGAGCTGCTAAGTGACGACCACACGCTGGATATGTTGTTCTATCGTCCCCAGGAAGAAAATGTCAGCAGTGAAGTGGTGAAACTGAAACTGTTCCACCGCGCTGAACCTATTCACTTGTCTGATGTGCTACCCATGCTGGAAAACTTTGGCTTGCGCGTTATTGATGAGAGTCCATACAAAGTGCACTGTTCGGATACATCGCTGAACTGGGTTATGGATTTCACCATGCTACATAAATCGGGTAGTCACCTGGATATGGAACAGGCACAAACACTGTTCCAGGATGCCTTTGCCAAAGTATGGGCAAATACACTGGAAGACGATGCCTTCAACCGCCTGATCCTGGGCGCAGGCATGACCGGACGAAAAGTCACGATTCTGCGTGCTTACGCAAAATACATGCGTCAGACCGGCAGTTCTTTTAGCCGCGACTACATCGCGAATACGCTGTCTGCTTATCCTGATATCGCCAAAAAGTTAGTGGCTTTCTTTGATACGCGCTTCGACCCGTCGAAGAAGCGAAATAAGAAGAAAGAAGAGACCTTGCTTGATGACATCAAAAAACAACTGGATAACGTTAGCAACCTGGATGACGACCGTATAATTCGCCGCTATCTGGATATGATGCTGGCGACCTTGCGTACCAACTTCTATCAAGGTGATGCTGAAGGCAACGAGAAGCCGTATGTGTCGTTCAAAATGAGCCCGGATATGATTCCGGAAATGCCATTGCCATTGCCGAAGTTTGAAATTTTCGTGTACAGCCCACGGGTTGAAGGTGTGCATTTACGTGGCGGCAAGGTTGCACGTGGTGGTTTACGCTGGTCTGATCGACAAGAAGATTTCCGCACGGAAATTCTCGGTTTGGTTAAGGCGCAGCAGGTTAAGAACACAGTAATCGTTCCTGTTGGGGCCAAAGGCGGATTTGTTTGTAAACGATTGCCGACCACAGGCGGCCGAGCCGCATTCCAGGCCGAAGGTCAGGCGTGTTACCGCACCTTTATCCGCAGTTTGCTGGATATCACCGACAATATCGTTAATGGTGAAATCGTACCGCCGAAAGATGTGGTGCGACTGGATGAAGACGATCCGTACCTGGTAGTGGCTGCCGACAAAGGCACCGCCACATTCTCAGACATCGCCAACGGCATTTCTGAAGAATACAACTTCTGGTTGGGTGATGCCTTTGCTTCTGGTGGTAGTGTGGGTTACGACCACAAGAAAATGGGGATTACGGCCCGTGGTGCGTGGGAATCGGTTAAGCGTCACTTCCGTGAAATTGGTATCGATTGTCAAACCACCGACTTTACTGCCGTGGGTATTGGCGATATGGCCGGTGACGTTTTTGGTAACGGTATGTTGTTGTCGCGCCATACGCGTTTGATTGCGGCGTTCAACCACCTGCACATTTTCTTCGACCCCGATCCAGATGCAGAAAGTTCTTACAAAGAACGTCAGCGTTTATTTGAAAATCCCAGTCTGAGCTGGGAAGACTACGACAGTGCATTGATTTCAAAAGGCGGTGGTATTTTCAGCCGTGCCAGTAAATCTATTAAACTGACTGCGGAAATGAAGAAATGGCTGGGTACCCGCCAAGTGTCGATGACACCAAACGAGTTGATTCACAATATTCTGAAGATGTCTGTGGATCTTATCTGGAACGGCGGTATTGGTACTTACATTAAGAGTAACAAAGAATCTCACGCTGAAGTGGGCGACCGCGCCAATGACGATTTACGGGTAAACGGTAAAGACGTGAATGCGAAAATCGTAGGCGAAGGCGGTAACCTGGGTCTCACTCAATTAGGACGTGTTGAATATGCGGCCACTGGCGGTCGTGTGAACACCGACTTCATTGATAATGTGGGTGGTGTAGACTGTTCGGATAACGAAGTTAACATCAAGATCCTGCTTAACAGCCTGGTGAGTGCCGGTGATCTTACCGTTAAGCAACGTAACAAGCTGCTTTACGATATGACCGATGATGTGTCTCGCATTGTGCTTGAAGACTGTTACCGTCAAACCCAGTCTATTTCGATTACTGAACGGGCTGGCGTATCTCAGCTTAAAGAACAGTTGCGCTTTATTCACGGTCTTGAAAGAGAAGGGCGTTTAAATCGTGAACTGGAATTCATTCCTACGGATGACGAGATTTCCGATCGCGTTGCGAAAGATCGCGGCCTGACACGTCCTGAACTCAGCGTACTGATTGCCTATGGCAAAATGGTGCTTAAAGACGCGTTTAACATTCCTGCTATCACCGAAAACCCTTACCACGGCAAGCTGCTGGTTAATGCGTTCCCACCGGTGTTGCGTGATAAGTATCCTGAGCAAATGGAGCAGCATCCACTTCGCGGCGAAATTATTGCGACCAAGCTGACTAACAATATTGTTAACGATATGGGCCTGAACTTCGTGTTCCGTATGCAGGAAGAGACGGGCGCAACCGTTGATGAAATTGCAGATGCTTATGCCGTAGTAAAAGGTATTTTTAATATCGACCCGCTGTGGCGCAAAATAGAAGCACTCGATAATGTGATTGATGCTGATTTACAGCTTAAGATCCTGGAAAGTGCTCGTCGAATCATGCGTAGAACAGCACGTTGGTATATTCGCCATGGCAATAAGTCACTGGGTATTCACTCGGCGATTGAGGCGTATCGCGCCACTTTCGACAATCTCGCTACCAATATGCAAACGTATCTGGTGCCAGAAGAATATGCCGCGCTGAAGAAAGAATCGGCGAAACTCGTGGATAAAGGCGTGCCAGAAGACATTGCCACCCAGATCTCGAGCTTCTCGAATCTGTTCTCAAGTCTCGATTTGGCGCAAATTGATGATGTGGACAGCCATGATACCTCGGTGATTGCGAAGCTTTACTTCCAGTTAGGTTCGAAATTAGAGCTACACTGGTTCCTCGCGCAAATTACCAACCAGAATGTCAGCAACCACTGGCAGGCGTTGGCCCGGGCATCCTACCGGGAAGAGTTGGACTGGCAGCAGCGTTCAATTACACTGAACCTGCTTCAAACTCGGCCTGACAGCCAGGATGCAGATGAAATTCTGCAAACCTGGATGGACAATAATCAGGCGCTGCTGAAGCGCTGGTATCACATGATGAGTGAGTTCAAAACCAGCTCCACACACGAATTTGCAAAATTTTCTGTGGCTTTACGTGAATTGATGCTTTTAAGCGCCAAGTCTAGCCATTAGAATACGCATATTCAAAAAAAGACGAAGCCCTGTTTTGACAGGGCTTTTTGTTAGAGAAAGATCATGCAATCCATCGCTCAAAAAATTTTACTGCAGTGTGAGCCCGAGAATAGCCACGATTTTGCCATTAAGTGGTTACACCGCACCCAGCACACACCGTTAAAGTGGCTTTACAGCAATGAAACCATTGCGAAACCGGTAAAAGTAGCCGGTATTAGCTTTCCAAACCCAGTTGGCCTGGCCGCTGGACTGGATAAAAACGGAGAATGCATCGATGCATTCGGCAGTATGGGCTTTGGCTTTGTGGAAGTGGGTACGGTAACGCCAAGGCCACAACCGGGTAACCCGAAACCACGCATTTTCCGTTTGCCGGAAAAGCATGCCATCATCAATCGAATGGGCTTTAACAACCAGGGCGTCGATCACTTGGTTAGTCAGGTAAAAGCGTCAAAGTTCACCGGACCTATTGGCATTAATATCGGTAAGAACAAAGATACCGAAGAAGCGGACGCGTTATCAGATTATCTAATTTGTCTGAATAAAGTCTATCCGTATGCCAGCTATATTACGGTGAACATTTCGTCACCTAACACGCCAGGATTACGTAACCTGCAATATGGGGAAGCGCTGGACAAATTACTCAATGGCTTGAAACAAGCGCAGGATAAGCTTTGTCAGTCGCACGGAAAATACGTACCGTTGTTTATTAAAATTGCACCAGATCTGGCTGACAATGAAATCGATAGCATCGCCCGTTCGCTGATCAACAGTAAAATGGACGGTGTCATTGCCACCAATACCACACTAAGCCGTGATGCGGTTCAGGGGCTGAAACACGCAGATGAAGCCGGCGGCTTAAGTGGGGAAGTACTGACAGAGATGAGCCTGGATGTGACCCGCAAACTGTCTACAGCGTTAGATCGCGCCATTCCGATTATTGGTGTTGGCGGCATTCATGATGCGCAAACGGCCAAAGACAGGTTGGCCGCGGGTGCGTCTCTAATCCAGATATACTCGTCGTTTATCTACCAAGGCCCCAAACTGGTCAAAGACATTGTAAAGGCGCTGTAGTTAACCGCCTTTATCCGTTATTTTACTGCATCGCTGCGGCGGTGCAGCTTACATAGAAAATTATGAATCAAATACTTGTTACAACCAGTCGCGGACTGGACGAGCTGCTTAAATCTGAAATCGAATCCTTGTGCCTGGATGTTAGCTGCCGTCTGTCGCCGGGAACGGTAAGTTTCTCCGGTACCCTTGAACAGGCATATACGCTTTGTTTGTGGTCTCGTCTGGCCAACCGTGTAGTATGGGTGTTAGCGGAAGGTCCATGTGACTCTGCTGACGAACTCTACGACACGGCATCGTCTGTTGATTGGCAGCAACACTTGCGTCCAAGCAATACCTTAAGCGTACAGTTCAACGGTACCAATAGAGCGATTAAAAACTCGCAATTTGGTGCGGTTAGAATAAAAGACGCCATTGTCGATCAGTTTATGGAAGAGTTAGATCTGCGTCCGTCTGTTGAGAAAAAACTGGCTGATTTTCCGATTTGGGCACGCTGTCACCGGGAGAAGGTTACCATTGGTCTGGATTTGTCTGGAAACAGTCTGCACCAGCGCGCGTATCGCAGTAAAACCGGTGAAGCACCGCTGAAAGAACATGTCGCCTGCGCCATGCTTATTCGTTCAGGTTGGACACAAGACACGACTAAACCTCTCAGTGATGTCTTTTGTGGATCGGGTACCATTGCCATTGAAGCCGCTTACATTGCACGTAACATTGCCCCCGGTATCAAACGTTCTTATTGGGGATTCAACCGTTGGTTGCAGCACAATCCATCTCTGTGGAACGACATCAATGACGAAGCGTTGGCAAGCCAGAAAGCCTGCGAGACGCCGATATACGCATCAGACATCGACAGTAAACTGGTGAATATCGCGCGTAAAAATGCTGATCAAGCCGGTGTATTTAACGATATCCGCTTTGATGTGTGCGATGCATTAAAAGCGTCTCCACTGTCGAAAGAACCCGGCTACCTAATTTCCAACCCGCCTTATGGCGAGCGTTTGGGGGAACTGACCGATTTGATCCCCACCTTTGCAGAGCTCGGCAAACAGCTGAAAAACGCCTGGGGTGGATGGCATGTTTCCCTGCTAAGCAGCAATCGTGATTTGTTGCGCGTTCTCAAGCTTCGCTCCGGCAAAGAATATGGCCTGAACAATGGTAAGCTAGAATGTCGCTTCGTTAATTACCTGATGGATGAAGACAATTGCCGTCAATATGGTAACGATGGCGACAATCATGAGTTTGCCAATCGCCTGAAGAAAAACCTCAAGAAATTAAAGAGCTGGATCAAGCAGCAGGACACAAACTGTTACCGTATTTACGACGCCGACTTGCCAGATTACAACGTTGCTATAGATGTATACGGTGAGTGGCTGGTGGTGCAGGAATATGCTCCGCCTAAAACCGTTTCGGAAGACAAAGCCCGTAAACGGTTACAGGAAGTGTTGCTGCATTTGCCTGCAGTTACCGGTGTCGATGTGAAGAAAATTGCACTTAAAGTACGTAGTCAGCAGAAAGGCACTACACAGTACGAGAAGATGGACCAAAAAGGCGAACGCTTAACCGTATATGAGAATGGTGCGCGCTTGCTGGTTAACCTCACAGACTATCTGGATACCGGTTTATTCCTTGATCACCGGGTAACCCGTCAAATGGTGGCGAAACGGGTAAAAAATAAAGATGTACTGAACCTGTTTTCTTACACAGGCAGCGTTTCGGTGCATGCGGCACTGGGTGGCGCGCGTTCTGTGACCACCGTTGATATGTCAAAAACCTATCTCGACTGGGCCAAAGACAACATGCACCTGAATAAAGTAAAAGGGGCGCAAGCCTTTATTCAGGCCGACTGTACCACCTGGCTTAAAACCCATCCGGGCAAGTATGATTTTATCTTTATCGATCCGCCGTCGTTTTCAAATTCTAAACGCATGCAGGATACTTTTGATGTACAGCGCGATCATGTCGCTTTGCTGAAGGATGCGTTCCGCTGTCTTAACGACGGTGGCGAGGTGATGTTTTCCAACAACCGCCGAGGCTTCAAGCTTGATTATGAAGCACTGGAAGAGGGCGGTTATAAAGACATTGAAGATATTTCTGCGAAGACAATTCCGGATGATTTCGCCCGCAACAGCAATATCCATAAATGCTGGGTGCTTAAAAAGTGAAATTAGCGTTTTACACCGGCCCGCAGTGTCATTTGTGTGAACTGGCTGACGAGGTTCTGGCAAAGACATCACAGTCTCAACAGCTCAACATCACCAAATATAATATCCGCGAAGATGCTAACCTGTATCATCTTTATGCCGTGCGTATTCCGGTAATTAAGCGCCTTGATACAGGCGCAGAACTCGGTTGGCCTTTTGACGTAGAACAGGCAGAAAATTTCTTATCATGAGTGTTATTCAGTTAAAAGATATTACCGTTATTTATGGGAATCCACCGTTACTCGACGGTGTAGATTTAGTGGTTCAACCCAGAGAGCGGGTGTGTTTAGTTGGTCGCAACGGCAGTGGTAAATCCACACTCATGAAAGTGATTGCCGGTGATGTTATTGCCGACGATGGTCAGCGTATTATCGACAGCAAAACCGTGGTTGCACGCCTTGAACAAGATCCTCCCCAAACCGTCGATATTTCGCTATTTGATTACGTGGCAGAAGGGCTTGCTGATGTTGGCGAGATCCTGAAACAGTATTTTCATCAGACACGAAAAGTGGCTGATGACCCGTCTGAAGCAAATCTGAATAAACTCCAACATTTACAGGAAGCGTTGGAAACCCGCGACGCCTGGCAATTCGAACAACAGATCGAACAAACGCTGACAATGCTCAAGCTTGACCCCGACATGTCATTGTCGACATTGTCCGGTGGTTGGCGCCGGAAAGCTGCGCTGGCGAGGGCCTTGGTGAGACAGCCTGACCTGCTTTTGCTCGATGAGCCAACAAACCACCTGGATATCGAAATGATTCGCTGGCTGGAACAAAGCTTAAGTGCTTTCCAGGGCGCGATTGTTTTTATTAGTCACGACCGGGCGTTTATTCGCCAAATGGCCACACGAATTGTTGATCTCGACCGCGGCGCGCTGACAAGCTATCCGGGCAACTACGCCACTTACCTCGAAAAGAAGCAGCAGGATCTTGAAGTTGAAGCCGCGCAAAATGCTGAATTCGATAAAAAACTTGCTCAGGAAGAAGTGTGGATACGCCAAGGCATTAAAGCCCGACGCACACGCAACGAGGGCAGGGTGCGGGCGCTTAAAAAATTGCGTGATACCCGTAAAGCCCGTCGTGAAACCCAGGGCAATGCTGTGGTGGCGCAGTCGACTGCCGCACGATCAGGCAAGATGGTCTTTGAAGTTAATGACGCAAATTATGCTTACGGTGATAAATCCATTGTCAGCCACCTGAACCTAAATGTGTTACGCGGTGACAAACTGGCACTGATTGGCCCGAACGGTAGCGGTAAATCCACGCTGATAAAACTGCTGCTGGGCGAACTAACACCGAACACCGGTAATATTCGTCAAGGCATGAATTTAGAAGTGGCGTATTTCGATCAGCACCGTCAGGGGCTGGATTTAGACACATCAGTCATCGATGCGGTGGGCGATGGAAAGCGTGACTTGATGGTGAATGGCGCGCCTCGCCACGTTATAAGCTATCTGCAGGATTACTTATTTACCCCTGAGCGGGTAAATGCGCCAGTTAAGTCATTATCTGGTGGTGAGAAAAACCGTTTAATGCTGGCCAAACTCATGTTGAAGCCAAGCAACGTACTGGTGCTCGACGAACCCACCAACGATTTGGATGTGGAAACGCTGGAAATGCTGGAAACCTTACTCAATGAGTACGAGGGAACCGTTTTACTGGTAAGCCACGACCGTGAATTTGTTGATAACGTCGCCAATAGTTGCGTGGTGTTTGAAGGTAACGGCGCGCTCAAAGAGTTTATCGGCGGCTTCAGTGATGTAGAAAGCTGGTATAAACAGCAACAAGCGGCACAGAAAAATGCTGAAGCAAAAGTAAAAGATGAAACTAAATCGGATCCGCAGAGTCCTAAGCCAAAGTCTTCTCCGCGTAAGACGAAAAAGTTATCATACAAAGATCAACGTGAGCTCGAATCGTTACCTGCAGAAATTGAATCGCTGGAAGAAGCGTTAGCCGCATTGCAGGAAAAGGTGAATGATCCTGAGTTTTTTAAACAGCCTGCGGATGCAACAGCTGGTACACTTGCCACGTTATCAGAAACAGAAGAAACCCTGTCTCAGAAATATGCGCGCTGGGACGAATTGGAAAGCATGCTGGAAGACACTCAGCAGTAATTAGGATATTAGATGAAATTAACACAGCTTGCCGCCGCTATGGCGCTGACCACTGCGTCAGCAACTGCCTTGGCCGCTACCTATTCCGTTACGCCACTACCGGTTACTGATCGCAGTATTCACAATTTTGGACAGTCTATTGATGAATCAGGTCAGATGCTCACCATTACACAGAGCAGCCTGAATCTTTCTGTCGATGCAGATTTCCTTGAAGAGTCAGGCTTTATCGATACTTACGCTTCAAGTTTCGAAAATGAAGAAGATGTACGTCAGGGTGTATTTTCCACCATCGACTATAACTACATTATTGCACAGCTGACTTCTCATTCCTCAACGGCCAGAAACTACTTCTTGTACCAGCACATTGGCACTTACTCCTCATACCTCTCTGATGGGGTTGATGTTGATTTGGTACCTGGTCTCGATGCGATATCGGAAGACACCAATGAGTACGAATTCGCGGTAAACACCTACGCTCGCGATAGCTTAAATGGCGACTTTGTTGTGGGTTCTACTGAAGGGCCGTACTACCGGTTAGACTACGAGAATGAAGATGGCGATACCACCATTCTTGTATTAAACGATATTGAACAAACCGCATTTGTACAGGTGAATGGCGAGACTAAACTGCTTCCAGCTGAAGATGAGACTCTTGGTGGATTAAGCGAAGCTTTCGCGATTAACAATAGTTTACAAGTGGTAGGGAACAGTGCCGTTGATTATATCAGTGCCATTGATGACGCCGTTGAGAACTGTGAAGATCCCGAATTTCTGGGAGACATCCCCGAAGCCTACTGTAAGCGTAATATCAGAGTAGATGCCTCAGGTGACAGCACAAGCTATGGTTTCAGATTACCCGATGTAGGAGATACCTCATTCCCTGGTAGCTATGCCCGCGCCACCATTTGGCAACTCGATGCAAACGGTAACGTTATCTCTAGTGAAACCTTCCCTCCTGTATTAGAGCCAGAGGCAGAAGATGAATCGCCTTACTGGTCGTTGGCAAACGATATCAATGATCAAGGTATCGCCGTCGGTGCGTCTTCAATTGATGAGCGTCAGAATGTGCGACGCCCAAGTTCAAGCAGCTATTATAACTACGAACGCACTAACGTAGCGGTAAGTTACGCCGATGGCGAAACCACTGAAATGTTACCCCGTGAAGATAATCTGCAGTCTGAAGCGTTATCTATCAACAATGAAAATTGGGTGACAGGCTACGTCCTTCGAGCACCGAATAGCACTGCGCGTAACAGAATATTTATCCATAATCTGGACAGCGGTGAAACGCTCTATCCGCAAGGTTTCTTTAATAACGCGGGCGCAGAGGGTAAAGCGATCAACAATAATAATATTGTTGTTGGTACGTCTGAATATGATTCTACTGTGGATACCAATCGTGAAACTCACGGCTTTATGTTCGACGTGGCATCTGGTGAGCTCACGGATTTGAATGATCTGTTGCCCTGTGATTCGGCCTACACCATCGTTGATGCAATTGATATCAATGACAGTAATGAAATCATTGCTAACGCGCGTTTCAGTACGGCAGAACGTTATGCAAATGGTGAAGAAGTCATCAATGACGAAGGTGAAACCGAGATGGTAGACGTCATTGTGGCAGTTAAACTTACTCCTCTTGGCAGTGAAGTTGACGACAGTTGCGATGCTGACGATGTCGAAGATGACACTGGCTATGAGCGTAAGGGCGCATCAATTTCACCTCTGTGGATGTTGTTGACAGCCGGTTTATTGGCTTTCCGTCGTCGCAAGAATGGCTAAAAATTAGACTTTCGTATAATGCGTTTTTTATCGGAATAACAGCGTGATAGCGCAATAAATATACGAATTAAATTGTTTTAGCTTGAAATATAAACAGCAAAAACCGCACCCAGTTGCGGTTTTTTTGTACATAGAGAAACTCGTTTTAAAAAACGTCATAATTATGCAAAAAAAATGTAATGTTAAATTAGGCAAAATTTCATTATGTTACTATTTGTCAAGCCTGAAATTGAAGAAAATAAGTTGAACCTAACTGCCGAGTGCACTATCACATATATGTGCGCAACAGAAATTGACGGCACCCGCAAAATAATATGTTAGGAGAGCCCGAACACCGGTTGCGACACAAGTTAATCACAAATAGAGGCTTATCAATGAAACGACAAAAAAGAGATAAATTGACGCGTGCACACGCAAAAGGGTATCAGGCTGGTATCAGCGGTCGTTCAAAAGAGAACTGTCCATTCCAGGCTTTCGACGCTCGTTCGCAGTGGCTCGGTGGCTGGAGGGAAGCTGTTGAAGACAGGCAACTAGGATTCAACGTACGTTAAACATCTCTTTCAATAAAGGTAAGCCCCGATTAACGGGGCTTTTTTTCGTCCGAATTTCGGCATCATAAGCAGAAGGGTGCTATCAGAATAATCAGAACTTAGACGTATCCTGGAACAAGCCAACTTTCAAATCTTTGGCAGTGTAGATAACGCGACCGTCTACTTCCACCTGACCGTCTGCCAGGCCCATAAACAGCTTACGCTTAACAACACGCTTCATGTTGATGCGATAGGTGACTTTCTTCGCGGTTGGCAGGATTTGCCCGGTAAACTTCACTTCGCCTACGCCAAGTGCACGACCTTTACCAGGACCGCCGCTCCAACCAAGGAAGAAGCCAACCAACTGCCACATGGCATCAAGACCCAGACAACCAGGCATTACCGGATCGCCAGGGAAGTGACAATCGAAGAACCAAAGATCTGGTGTGATATCCAGCTCAGCAATAATTTCACCTTTATCGTATTCACCGCCTTCTTCACTGATATGACTAATGCGATCCATCATCAGCATATTAGGTGCAGGTAACTGGCTGTTACCTGGGCCGAACATTTCACCGCGGCTACAGGCCAGCAAATCTTCACGGTTAAAGCTATGTTGTTTGTCGGACATGATATCCCTTTGTTGTTAGATTTTCAGCGTGGTAATTTAGCGAACACTTGTACGCTAAACAACTCTGAACAGTCATTTATTGTGAAAAAATCCATGTTACACTGCCAAGGTAACCAGGAGATGACATCCGTATGACTGAAAAGAAAAAGGCTAACCCTACCGCTAATGCAGATAAACAGCGTCGCTTTCGAGAGCGACAGAAAGCGGCCGGGAAGAAAATGGTACGGGGTTATGTGAGTCCGGAAGCGATGCAATGTTATGATGAAATTCGTGAAAAAACTGGCTGGAGCGACAGTGAAGTACTTTCTAATGCGTTACGCATAACCTTTGCAGCATATAAATGCGGACAAATTAGGCTACTTAATCAATGGCTTAAAGAGCAAGACCGCTAAGTCTTACTGTTTACTTGTTTCAGCCATTGGCGGCTAGGGCTTCGCCGAGTGGTATGCCGCTGAACAATCCGGGCCGCTTCTTTCACCACATCATCCCGTTGACGATATCCCCACAAACGGTCTCTCACCTCACTGTGCACTGCACCAATGTCAATAATGGGTAAGACATAATCCACGGCACAGTCAAAATTTAGCATCATGGCTTCAAGTGGCGGAATTTTATCTGTCTGATGGCAAAGAGGTGCAGGTAAACGGTCTAGTTCAGGCACCCACTTTTTGATAAATGCAGCTTCAGGGTCTAATTTGCTCGATTGACTTGACGGGTTATACAAACGAACCGTATGAATACCAGTGATACTGGCTTGCATTTGAATTTGTGGATAATGAATACCAGGTTCAAAATCAAGAAACTGGTTTGCCAGATATTCTGCCGCATGTAACCAATGCACATTTAAATGGTGTACCAAAAAACTGGTTACCATGGCGCGCATTCGAAAATTCAAAAAACCTGTTGCATTAAGCGCTCGCATACAAGCATCAACCAACGGGTATCCTGTGGTAGCGTTTTTCCAGTGTTCGAAACGACGCTGCGCCTCTGGGCCGTCGATGTAGGGAAAGCTGTCGTATGCGCGGTTTTGTGCGCGCCATTCCATTTGATGTTCGCTCTCGAACTTTTGGATGAAATGACATCGCCAGTGTATGCGAGAAAGTAACGCATTTATGGCGGATTGCCAGCGGCCACTTTGCTGCGTGTGTTTTAGATGCGACTGTTGGAAGCGGATATATTGATAAACTTGCTTAATCGACAAATTTCCCCACGCCAAATACGGGCTCAGGCGAGTGCAGGATTTCCGGGCTGCGAGGGGCTTTGAAATATCTTGATGATATGAAATACCACGGCCAGCGAAGAAATCTTTCATCACAAACCAGGCAAACCGTTCACCGCCTTGCTGCATCCGATTATCACTCGGATAAGACGGGATATTTTGCATCGACCATAATGGCGACGCTTCAACGGAATACCAGTTCACTGTGCTCAGTGTAACGTCATCTGTGGGTTGTGACATCACTTGTTGCCAATAAGACTCCCAATGTTGTCTGTTAGTCAGTCCACGGGTTACTGCACCATATTTATGCTCTGTCCATTCGATGTTGTGTGTACGGAACCAGGTCGCCATTTCACGATCCCGTCGAAAGGTAACGTCGAGGCCCACTTCTTCATAGCTGAATACGTGACTGATATGACAATGCTCGTTTATGTGCAAAAAAGCGTCACGCACTTCATGGCAGGTTGAAAGCACTGAAATCCCATCGGGTAACTGCCCGTTTATATCTGCAATACTTTGGGCTATAAAACGCCAGTGTCGCTGACTCATGTGTGGATCGGCCATCAGCGAAGGCTCAAAGCAGAACATCAACACCACAGGGAGGCCAGTTTTACTTGCTTCTAGCAGGGGCCTGTGGTCGCGTAAACGTAAATCACGTTTTAGCCAAACCACTGCGACTTCAGGTTTCATTATCGCCATGTATTTATAAACGTTCTTTCGGGATCGTAGCGTTCGGTTTGCTTTTGCAAATCGAATTGGCGATGGCCTCTTGGATCGTGGCCCACGCCAGCCAGATATAACCAGTTTCCCCAGTTACTGCCAACGTCGTAGTCAACCAGCATATGTTCAAACCAAGCCGCGCCATGCTGCCAGTTTTGCCCCAGTTCGTGAACAAAGCAGCTTGCCACCAGCTGGCGACCGCGGTTCGACATAAAGCCAGTCGTTTTTAATTGCTTCATACAAGCATCAACGATGTCGTACCCAGTTTCCCCGTTTTGCCACAGCCTGATCTTCTCTTCATCATGAGAAAATGGCCTAACTTCACCGCGACAGCCTGCTTGATCAAACCAATCTGCACCGTGACGTTGCTGTATCCAGAAAAAGAACTCCCGCCACAATAACTCAAAGTAAACCCAGTACGTTGAATCGTTCGCACCATACGCTGCTTCATATTGCTTTAGTTGCTGATAAATCCATCGTGGAGACAGTGAGCCGCTTGCCAGCCAAGGAGAAAACCGGGTACTGGCACTCGCATCGTCCAATGCGTTCCGTGTTTCTTTATAATTCGCCACATGGTGAGCAGTAAAAAAGTAGTCCTTCAGCCGCTGTTGACCCGCCTTTTCACCACCGCGGAATAAGCCATAGTCTGATATTGGTGCTTTCAACGTCTCCTGTTCTGTTTGCAAATGTATTGGCGGTGGTAACGAAGAAAGCGTATTAATTGATGCTGCTGGCGTGATGTGTTTCTCTATTTTCTTCCGAAACGGGGTAAATTGTCCTGGCATATCGCTAACAGTAAAAGGCAGTTTCGCGCGGTCAAACAGGCTTGTGGCATCTCGCTGAGTAAATTCCACTGCAGGAAAGGTACTTTCCAAACGTTGCCAATCCTGCATTTCATAAAAGCCGCCGTGAAAGTGGCTGGCAACAAGGGTAATGTCACCGGTCTGTAAAAGCGAACTCAGTTCCGAAAATGCCGTGCCCGTTTTTATTACGAGTTGTTGACCCAGCAACGCTAAGTCATCGTTTAGCTCGCTCAAACACGCTTCAATAAATCGTCGACGGTGAGGGCCCATCCCCGTAACGCCATATTGATTTTGTCCGGTGCTACGTTCGTCAAACACATACACCAACATAAGCTCATCAACTTGCTGACTTATTTCCAAAAGTGCTGGCATATCCGTCAGTCTTAAATCGTGTCTAAACCAGAACAAACCCCGGGTAATTACTTTCATTACAAAACCTTAATTTTCATCGCCAATGAAACAGTTTGGATATAATTGCGTATCACTTACTTAGAATGCATAGATAAAAAAGGACATCGATGTGACGGTACCTGTCAGTATCGTATGGTTCCGCCAGGACCTGCGCGTAAAAGATAATCCGGCGCTTCATGCTGCCTGCGATCTTGGCAAGATCATTCCAATTTATATTCACGATACGTCGTTGCCGGAAAAAAGACTCCCCGGTAGTGTATCGAAATGGTGGCTTCATCAATCATTAAACTCCCTTAATGATCGCCTCAACGGGCATCTTCAGGTATTAGAGGGCGACCCGGAAAAATTGCTGCCCGAACTAATGGAAACGTTCAACGTAGAGCATTTGTTTTGGAATCGCTGTTATGAGCCATGGTACGTTAAGCGAGACAAAACGGTAAAAGAATCGCTAAAAGACAACGGCAAAATCGTGAAGAGTTTTAATGGCTCATTACTCTGGGAACCATGGGACATCGAGAATAAGTCTGGGAGCCCGTATAAAGTATTTACCCCGTTTTATCGAAAAGGCTGCTTACAGGCCAGTTCTCCGCGTTATCCGCAAGCAGCAGTTGCCAGAATTACTTATGCTGACGTGAAAAACAAAGGCGTAAGTATAGATTCACTGGGGCTCATGCCAGACATCAAGTGGTATGACGGAATCGCCGAAACATGGAAACCTGGAGAGGAGGGTGCGGCAGACAGATTGGCAGACTTTATTGATGAAGCGGCTAAATCGTATAAAAAAGATCGAGATTTTCCTGCGATTCGTGGAACGTCTATGTTGTCTGCACATTTGCATTTCGGTGAAGTCTCTCCTAACCAAGTCTGGTATGCCATCCTTGATGCTTTCGGCAGCGCCGACGACAACAATATCGATACCTTCCTGAGCGAACTGGGCTGGCGTGAATTTGCCCATAGCTTGATTTATCACTTTTCTACTTTTCCGGATAAAAACTTTAACGAGAAATTCGACAAGTTTCCCTGGCGTTCCAGCAAAAAAGATCTCGAAGCCTGGCAAAAAGGAAAAACCGGTATTCCTATTGTCGATGCTGGCATGCGGGAGTTGTGGCATACAGGCTATATGCACAATCGGGTAAGGATGATTGTCGGTTCATTTTTAGTAAAGAACTTACTCATTGATTGGCGCGAGGGTGAGGCCTGGTTCTGGGATTGTCTTGCTGACGCTGACGGTGCCAATAATTCTGCAGGTTGGCAGTGGGTCGCGGGTTCCGGCGCCGATGCAGCACCCTATTTTCGCGTGTTCAATCCTGTATTGCAGGGTGAGAAATTCGATAAACAAGGGGAATACGTGCGTACCTGGTGCCCGGAACTGAGTAAGCTTCCTAACAAACTCATTCATAAACCCTGGGAAGCAGGCAGTGCCGAGCTGAAGCAAGCCGGGATCGCGTTAGGCGATCAATACCCTGAACCGATTGTAGATTTAAAAGCATCCCGCCAGCGCGCCCTCGATGCCTTCGCTGAAATAAAAGGGTAGTTATGACAGGTAAACTGCGGTTAATTCTCGGCGACCAGCTCACGGCCACGCTACCAGTACTTACTGAAGCGGATAAAAGTCAGGACGTTGTGCTGATGGCGGAAGTCCGGGAAGAAGCGACCTATGTGAAGCATCATAAGAAGAAAATCATTTTGCTATTTTCAGCCATGCGTCATTTCGCGCAGAGCCTTAAAGATGACGGTTTCCAGGTTAGTTATCGTTGTTATGACGACAAAGAAAATCAAGGCAGTTTACTCGGTGAAGTGCAAGCGGCCATAAAAGCACATCACTTGAGTGAGGTGGTGGTAACCGAGCCCGGAGAATACCGGTTACTGAAAAGCATGCAACAATGGGAGCATCAACTCAGTGTGCCTGTTTCTGTTTTGCCAGATGCGCGTTTTTACGCCACTAAACAGGAATTCTCCGCTTGGGCAGATGGACGTAAAACGTTACGTATGGAGTTTTGGTATCGTGAAATGCGCAAAAAGCACGGTATTTTAATGGATAACGGGGCGCCTGCCGGTGGCGACTGGAATTATGACAGTAAAAATCGTGAGTCTATGCCCGCCAACGTGTCACCGCCAGAACCTTCCCGGTACAAGCCTGATGCGGTGACAGCAGAAGTCATCGAGTTGGTAGAGCGTGAATTTGCGTCTCACTTTGGTGACAGTGACGGTTTTCACTATGCGGTAACCCGTGAAGAGGCGTTAGATGTACTTAATACGTTCATTGAACAACGGCTCCCCGATTTTGGTCGCTATCAAGATGCCATGCGACACAACGCCGTATGGCTATTTCATTCTCACCTTTCTTTCTACATTAACTGCGGATTATTGAGCCCGCAGGAAGTAGTACAGCAAGCTGAAGCCGCCTATCATGCGGGTGAGGCGCCACTTAATTCAGTGGAAGGCTTTATCAGGCAAATTATTGGCTGGCGGGAATTTGTTCGCGGTTTCTACTGGTATTACATGCCTGGCTTACAGTCGGATAACTACTTCAATGCCAGGCGTGACCTCCCATCGTTTTTTTGGGATGGGTATACCAACATGAACTGCCTACGACAGTGCATCACAGATACCAAAAAACACGCTTACGCCCATCATATTCAACGTTTGATGGTACTCGGTAACTTTTCATTACTGTGCGAATTTGCCCCGGAGCAAGTTCAGGAATGGTATTTGTTGGTGTATGCAGATGCCTATGAATGGGTAGAACTGCCCAATGTCGCCGGCATGATATTGTTTGCTGATGGGGGCAATCTGGCTAGCAAACCGTATGTGGCCAGTGGTAGCTATATCAATAAAATGTCTGATTATTGTAAGAACTGCGGATACAGCGTGAGCAAGAAAACCGGGGAGGGCGCATGCCCATTCAATTATCTATATTGGCGATTCCTCGATGCTCACCAGGATAAACTTCGAAAAAATCCTCGTATGGGCTTGGTTTACAAAAGCTACGACAGAATGGCGACTGAAAAAATTGAAGCCATGAAGCACGACGCCAGTCGCTTCCTAACCAAGCTGTCGAAGAATGAAGAAGTCTGAACTTCCCCAGAAAACGTGCCCGGTATGCGAGCGCCCTTTCGTATGGCGGAAGAAATGGGAGAAGAACTGGGAAAGCGTGAAATACTGCTCTAAACGCTGTGCGGGGCAGCGCAGCAAAATAATTAGTACTGATTAAAGAAAAATGCGGCATCTGCCGCATTTTTTGTTATTCGATATTAATTAAAACATCCAACCGGTTGGATCTGGGTGCGCTTGTTGGTTATCGAGGTATTTCATGCCCTTCACACAACGAACAATGAGCCACACCATCCAGAACAACAACACCAGGTAGCCAATCAGGATGATAGAAAGAATGGAGCCAATGAACATGTATAGGAAGCCAATCCAGAATGTTCTGATTTGGTACTGGTAGTGCGTTTTAAGCCATTCAGGTGCATCTGATTTATTTACGTATGCGATGATCACGCCGACGATGCCGGTGATACCCACTAAAATACCAGCCAAGTAAAGAATGTAGACAACTTTTGCCATGCTACCGTTGTCGGTAGACGTTGATGGCGTTACCGGTGTTTCGTTCATGTTTATTTTATCCTTTTCACAAGTTATATTTTCCATTGTATTTCGCGACAACCTGGTGGTGATCTGCAAAATATTTTTCAGATTTTGTAGAGTTATCAACGATAAATCAATAATAAAAAGTAAAACGTGATAAAAAAGTTGTATACGCAATCAGTGTTGATTCAACAATTCTAATTCACAATTGAAACTTATCCGTCTTTGAAATTTCTTTTGTGGTAGCGCAGTACGCAAAGTGGTACACAAAGCATTCACTTACAGATTGTGGAATGAAGATGAGCAAAAGCAAAACGGTTTGTTGTGCGTTATCACTGGCAATATTATTGTTACAAGGGTGTACAGAAGCGACACAAAATAACAACGCGCAACGTATATTTAATGGTGAAAATCTCGACGGTTGGGTAGTGAAAATTCATCATCATGAGATGGGAGAAGATCCCCTTAACACGTTCCGTGTAGAAGACGGCATGCTTTCAGTAGGCTATGAGCAATACGATGAATTCAACGAACAGTTTGCTCATCTTTTTTATGATAAGCCGCTAAAGAATTTCCGCCTTACCTTTGATTATCGGTTTAAAGGCGAATTTCTGGATTCAGCCCCTTCATATGCCTTTGCCAACAGCGGCGTGATGTTCTTAAGCCAGCCGCCTAATACCATCAATAAAGAACAAAACTGGCCAATTTCTATTGAATTTCAATTGCTGGCAGAAAAGGAGCCGGGTAAATCCAGACCAACTGGCAATATGTGTTCGCCAGGTACCGAAATCTATTATCAGGATTCACTTTATCCTGAACATTGCCTCAACTCTGCATCAAAAACCTACCCAAAAGATGTTTGGGTGAACGCTGAATTGATTGTTAACAACGGCGAAGTTATTCAAAAAATTAATGGCGAAACTGTCCTGGAATATCAGGTCGCTTTTGCTCAACCCGATGGCCTAGTGACTGGCGAATCTGCTGGTATTTGGGAGCAAGTAAAAAGTTTGCAGGAAGGCTATATTGCTTTTCAAAGTGAAGGGCAGCCAATTGATTTCAAAAATATCGTATTAGAGGAGTTGAAATAACTTTAAGCAATGTGTGCCAATAGTCGCTTCTATTTATTAACTGAACTAATTGATAAGCTTTCACCTATTAGATTGAATCAGAAATTCTGATAGGCTAAATGCTTTTAAATATTTAGAGTTAATCAGTACAGGCGGAAATGTATATGCGTGAAAATTATAGCGACATATTGGCATTCATTGCGGTAGCCCGGGAGAAAAGTTTTACACGCGCTGCAGCGAAATTGGGTGTGTCCCAATCCGCACTGAGTCACAGTATGCGCGCGTTGGAATCTCGTTTGGGTATTCGTTTACTCACAAGAACAACACGTAATGTCTCTACTACCGAAGCCGGTGAACGCATTTTAAATCGCATTGCCCCGCGATTTGAAGACATTGATACTGAACTTGAATGTTTATCTGAACTAAGAGACAAGCCCGCCGGTCTTGTGCGTATTAATTGCAGCGACCATGCAGCGAAAACCATCATATGGCCCAAACTCGCCCCCATGCTTGATAAATTCCCTGATATCCGTCTGGAAGTCAGTATGGATAACGGTTTTACTAATATCGTGTCTGGACGCTTTGATGCCGGAGTGAGACTAGGGGAAGCGGTAGAAAAAGACATGATTGCGGTAAAAATTGGCCCTGAATGGCGAATGGCCGTTGTCGCAACCCCCGAATACCTCGATAAATTCGGCCGTCCTGAAACGCCAGAAGAT
>Ga0208204_100131_pt1 | contig 32770 bp, 26 predicted proteins | sample DeeseametaMP2252_FD_184173 | JGI IMG/M metagenome (GOLD analysis project Ga0208204, IMG submission 184173) | Marine microbial communities from the Deep Pacific Ocean - MP2252 (SPAdes) | ecosystem: Environmental > Aquatic > Marine > Oceanic | place: West of El Salvador, Pacific Ocean | collected...
GCATTTATAAAGATCCCGGCCGTGCCAATAAATCACTGATGGATTTTTATCAATTTAACGATCCCGCCACTCGACAGCAGGTGTTGCAGCTTGGCCATTCCGAAGAAGCCGAAGCACTGGTTCGCAAAGAAGGCGAGGCGGAGGCCATGCGCTTGCTGTATGTGGCGATAACCCGGGCTGCCCATCGTTGTTATCTCGGCATCGCCGAATTTGATAATGCGAGAAAATCATCCATTGCCACCGCACTGGGTTTAACTGACGCGGTTAACTGGCACGGGGCTATCAGTAAAGTGGAACAGGAGGGAGAGCACACCCTTTTCCTGCCTGGGCACATCACGCCTGAAGCGACCGGCGAGCGAAGCATCGATGGGGCGCCGCCAGCGCTGAAGCTGTCTCAGTTTACCGGTACAGTAGAAGACGCATGGCGGTTATATTCATTTACCGCATTAACCCGTCAGCAGGTGGCGGTAAAGCACACCCAACGTGATGAAGAAACCGCCGATGTGGTCGTAGAGACAGTCGCAGTTAACGACACGCTACCGTTCAGGTTCACGCTAGAGAAGGGCGCATCAGCGGGTAATCTTCTTCACGATATGTTGGAAGTCACGGATTTTTCGGCACCGGACTGGAGTGAATCCCGCTCGCTGGCAAACCGGCTTGCCCTGACAGACGAAGACTACACGCAGCTTTGTGGCTGGATGAATGAGGTACTATCAACGCCACTGAATAATGGTGCAACCGAGGTTTGTATGCATGATTTACCCCTTGAGCATACCTTGCGGGAAGCCGAGTTTTATTTCCCCGTGAAACAGGCAAACTGGTGGGCATTAAGCCGAATTTTAACGGCTCATCGTCAGCAGGTTAACGGCGACAATGCGCAGCCTGTGCCGAAAATATCCCGCCCTATGCTGGAAGGCATGATGCACGGTTTTATCGATTTAATTTTTGAACACGATGGCAAGTATTATGTAGCCGATTATAAATCTACCCATCTTGGTAATGACATGGCGCATTATCAGTTTGCTCAATTGGCCCGCAATAATCAGCATCACCTGTACGACCTGCAATATTTGCTTTATGCGTTGGCGCTGCACCGTTATTTGAAAAACGGATTGCAGGACTATCAGCCTGAACTGCATTTTGGTGGCGTATTCTATCTGTATCTACGAGGGATGCATCCAGACAATGCTCACTCTGAAGGGGTATTCTATACACCGGTGGATATGGCAACGCTAGTGGCACTGGATAATGCCTTTAATGGTGAATCGGTGGAGGAGTTATCATGAGTACAGCGCTGCGCACGCAGTCAGATAAACGTCTGAGTCATTTGGCCGATATCGAAGCCATCGATTATTACTTTGCCTGTCAGTTTGCTGAAATCACTGACTCAATACCGTTTTATCTATTGGTCGCGTTATCATGGCATCTTCGTCAGGGCCATACCTGTCTGTCACTGGCCGATATTGCTGGCAAGCGACTGTTCGACGACGCCGAACAGCACTGTGAAGGTGTGCAGTTTGATGATCTGACGACACTGGTGAAAGCGGCCAGGGAACTCAGTGAGCAATTCGGCGAACCACAGCAGTTGGTTTACCACCGCGGAAAACTTTACACGGCGCGGTATTGGCAATTTGAGCTCACTGTGGCAGAAGGCGTGGTGAGTCGAACGCGCCAGCGGGCGTTCAGCGATGACGACTATGACCGGTTGCACCAGGTGTGGCCGCAGCTTTTCCCCACCATGCCAACGTTAGAGCAAGACTGGCAACAAGTCGCTACCGCCTGTGCGCTCACCCGTGATTTTGCGGTGATTAACGGCGGCCCTGGTACCGGTAAAACCTATACCGTTGCCCGCTTATTATTGGCGCTACAGGCCGCTTCAGATAAACCGCTCACCATTAAACTGGCAGCACCCACGGGTAAGGCCGCGCAGCGACTGACCGAATCCGTCAGTAACAGTTTACATGCCATTTCTGGTGACAGTATTGAAGGTATAAAGCAACGCATTGTTACCGAAGCAAGCACACTGCATCGATTGTTAGGCATGCGGCCTTTTTCAATAAAACCTAAGCACCACAGTGATAACCTGATTCATTGTGATGTGTTAATTATCGATGAAGCCTCCATGGTGGACTTAGCGCTAATGACCCGTGTGTTTCGGGCATTACCTGCAAGTACCAGTGTTTATCTGGTGGGGGATGCTAATCAATTGCCGTCGGTGGAGTCGGGTAATGTGCTTGAAGCACTTACGCCGGATGACGACAGCCATGATTTGAAGGTGACTGACGCACTTGCTAAACACGTCCATCGGTTGTGTCCGCATTTACCTGGCATTGCGGTGGACGAACACAGCCTGACCACGGTTTTTCCGTTGAAAGTCAGTCAACGCTACAGTGGAAAACTGGCAGAAGTTGCCGTAGCCATGCGCGATGGCGACGGTGACAGGGTGCTCAATTTACTCACCAGAACCAGTGAGCCGGTACCGGGGTTGATGGAACTTGAGGATGTTGTGCTCATGCCTGTTCAGCAGGGCAGCGGGTTACGCAAATTAATTAAAGACAGTTTCGCGGCGCTGTCACAGGCGAATAGCCCGGCCTCTGCACTTGAGGCCATGAATCACTGCCGCTGGTTAACGCCCGTACGCAATGGTGAAGGGGGCGTGAATACGCTCAATGAGGAAATAGAGCGGGTGTTGCAACCCAATCGGACGGCAGGCAACAATGGTCATTATATCGGTCGTCCCATTATGGTGCTGGAGAACGACTACACGCAACGCCTCTTTAATGGCGATACCGGGGTGATATGGCCAGATGATTCGCAACAGTTAAAAGCGTGGTTTTACGACCGCCACGGCGAGTTACGGGCGGTCAGCCTTTCGCGGTTACCGTCGGTGCAAACTGTGTACGCCATGACGATTCACAAATCTCAGGGCTCTGAATTTCGCAATGTGGTGATGTGGTTACCACCCGCCCAGGGGAAAGCCGCGTCTATGGTGACTCGGGAGCTTATCTACACCGGATTGACCCGGGCCAAAAAGGGCTGTGTCATTCTCGCTGCGCCGGAACGGGTGAGTGCCGTTATACAAACCCGTGCGGTGCGTTATTCCGGGTTGGCTGAGCGCATTGATGAGAAATGGGCCGGTGCATGACACCGGCCTTGTTTGAAGCGCTAGCTACCGGTACTGAAGTAAAACAGGCAATTCGATTTCGCCAGGTCGGTACTCTTACCTAACACAAACAGTTTCATCGGTTGGGCTACCGTGAGACTGTTATCATCGGCACAGAAAAAGTCAGACACTTTCTCTCTCGGCGTTCGACCCACCACACGAAAATGCGCGAGCTTGTTATGATCAACCCAGCCCAGTACATCGCCGGGGTGCTGAACGGTAAAGCTGCAATTTTCAATATCCTGCCGTAGAGTACAATTCACACCGAAAACCGGTTTATCAGAAAACGTCAGCGCCGCACTGCGTCGTAGTTCCAATCTTCTGGGTTGTGAAAGCACGCTCACTTCTTGTTGTAGCTGCAACACATCGGTTTGCCAGAATCGCATTAGGTTTTTGTACAGGTTGCACTGCTGAATACCTGCATAATCACTGGGCGCATGCACTGAAATGATCGGACACCCAATGTTTAAATCGGTTAAGGCGCCAATACTGATGGGCGAAAAAATCAATAAATCGGTGAAGTAAGACGCAAGCACTTTATGTGCATGATTTTCACATACTGATATTGCAAAGGCGTGTGTCATGGCCAGGGTATCGTGAATATCGACCACGGATTCCGGACGCCATGTTTCAAGATAATTTAACAGCCGATTGGCAAGGTGATCAGATTGATAGAGAAAGGGCTCGCGAAAACAACGGTTTAAATCTCGCTGGCCGGGTAAATAGGAATGACTAAACACCGGTGTTAATTTTGCCGCATCGACAGAGACAATAATCACCTTCACGTTGGTTGCCGGTGCGCCTCCGTCTTTCAGCGTTGCTAACAGGGCACGCAAACTGTTCGCACTGTCGCCGTGGATCAGCGCGGTGATAACACGACAGCCATCAGTTCGGCCGTTAATGTGCAGTACGGATGGGCCGGGTAATTGTTGAATCACTTCTGAAGGTGTTTGAGGCAAGATCCCGGGATTGAGATCATAAAAATGGTACACACCATTCTGTTCGATACTGTAGTCCCGAAACGCTGCAGTCATAATTCATCCTGTATTCGCTTATCGTTTAGCATTCATTGAGAGCATAGTCACTGCGGTTTTTTGTGCGTTGACGCAGATCAACGGGACAGGTCATCTTGGCTTTCTACTGGCAATGCACCTTAATCGCAAAACCGCCCATATTGATCGAGAGCGGTTGCCAGCGTTTGAATTTTCAGGGTAGGGTAGGATAGTAAATGGCAGCGAATAGCCGTTTTCAGCTGACTTAATAATATAACAAGGTGCCTTCGATGCTTCGCCGCCAGTCAGCCAATAGAAAATGAATAACAACAAATGCAGCATTAACATGGAGAACTCACTTTGCGCAAATCCCTGACGTTTCTGTTATTGATGGTCAGCACGCCACTATGGGCCGCGTTGCCGTCGGTGACAGAATTCACCAAAGACATGACCCACAAGGATGGCTATTTGCCGTTCTATTACGATGCGAGCAGCGACAAAATATATCTGCACGTAAACAAACTCGATGAACAGATGTTACTGCAGACCAGTCTGCCTCAAGGTGTAGGTTCCAACGATATTGGTTTGGATCGCGGTCAGTTAGGGGAAGGCCATCTGGTGGCTTTTGAACGACACGGTAATAAGTTGCTGATGAAAGGCCTTAATACCCGCTATCGCTCGGTGTCTGAAAATGCCGCTGAACTGGCAAGTATCGATGAAGCCTTTGCCGATTCCGTGTTGGCCGGTTTTACTGCCGTTGCGGCAAGCAGCAACGGCGTGCTGGTGGATTACACCCAGTACCTGCTTAGTGATGTGCATGGCGTGGCTAAACGGTTATCGAGAGCTAAGCAAGGCAGCTATAACGTTGATGCTGCCCGAAGTGCCGTATTTATGCCTCGCAGCAAAGCGTTTCCAAAAAATACCGAACTGGAAGCCATTGTTACCTTTGCGGGAAGCAATCCTGGGGACTACGTGAGCCAGGTTACGCCATCAGCAGAAAGCCTGACAGTGCACCTGCATCATTCCTTCGTTGAGTTACCTGAAGACGGCTATTCTCCTCGCGCGTATAACCCTTATTCAGGCTTTTGGAAACAGGGTTACTTTGATTACGCCACGGATATCACCGAACCCACAGAAGTGAAGTATATTTCCCGTCACCGGTTACACAAAAAAGATGTGGATGCCGATGTCAGCGAAGCCGTCGAACCGATTGTGTATTATCTCGACCCAGGTATCCCTGAACCTGTCATGAGTGCACTTCGCGAGGGAACGAGTTGGTGGAATCAAGCGTTTGAGGCCATAGGTTACAAAGATGCGTTTCAGGTGAAAGTGTTGCCGGAGGGCGCCGACCCCATGGATCTGCGCTATAACATGATTCACTGGGTACACCGTGCTACCCGGGGCTGGTCTTACGGTTATTCTGTGCGTGATCCACGCACCGGTGAGATCCTGAAAGGGAATGTGACCCTGGGCTCTTTACGTGTTCGTCAGGATTTTCTTATCGCGCTGGGCCTGACCAGTCCATTTGATGGTGAACAAACCACAGAAGCGCAAAAGGAAATGGCGTTGGCCCGCATCCGTCAGTTGGCTGCACACGAAGTTGGTCATACGCTGGGGATTGCCCATAACTTCGCTGCCAGTGAGAACGGCCGAGAATCGGTGATGGATTATCCTCATCCCATGTTATCAGTGAAAAACGGTAAAGTCGTACTGGATAACGCCTATGCAACCGGCATGGGCAAGTGGGATCTGCATACGATTGCCTACGGTTATCAGGATTATCCCACGGCAGAAGCTGAACAAGCAGGCCTGGCCGCACTATTAACACAATCGAGAGCGCAGGGACTGGCGTTTAAAACCGACTGGGATACCCGCTCTTCCTCGCACCCATCAAGCAACGGTCATATGTGGGATAACGGTGGCGACCCAGTTAAAGCGTTCGACGAGATAGCAAAAATACGGAAACTGGCCCTGGCAAACCTGGGGCTGAATACCATTGCTGATAATGCGAGCTTGTCGTCTATTGAAGATGCGTTAGTGCCCGTGTATCTCTCGCATCGCTATCAACTTGAAGCCGTGGCAAAGCAGATTGGCGGATTGAATTATGAATATGAGCGAAAAGGCGATTATGACAAACCGAAAGGGGTGACGTTTGTGGCGGCAGAGCGTCAGAAGCAAGCGCTCAAGCAACTTTTGGAGGCCACATCCCCTGCGTTCCTCGAGCTTCCTACTGAGCTGCTATCCCTCATTCCTCCCACCGCCTTTGGCGATGATATTACCCGTGAGCAATTCAACAGCCGTATGGGCTTGGCTTTTGATCCAGTCTCTGCCGCCGAAGCCGCAGCAAACTACAGTTTAACCTTATTGCTTGCGCCGGAGCGGCTAAACCGTCTTTCCTGGCAGGCCAGTCAGAGTCGGGGTATTCCCAGCGTTGAGCAAACCGTGGAGCGGATTTTCAAGCTGCATTGGTACGACAACAAACAAGCCGACTACGGACTCAACGCCCGTCTTCGTTTAGTTGCACTTAATGCGGTAATGAAAACCGCGATGTCTGATGATTTGGCACCGGAAGTGAAGCTGGTCATCGATGATGCGGTACTGAAATTCGCCGACTGGCTGGACGACGACAGCAAGTTCGCCGGCTCTGAGGTGCTACATGATCAGCTTGGCGTATACTTCGACACAGGCAAGTGGCCAGGGGCATTCGACGTGAAGCCGCTTCCACCGGGCTCGCCGATTTAAAACTATGTCCCCCTAAACACTAAAAAGCCCGATCTCTGTGAGAAAATCGGGCTTTTTTTTATTTTGTGCTCATGCGACATATTTTCGCGCTACGTTTACTCCGTGAGTGTGAAGTAGTTCGTAAATACCTTAAATAACTGTGTGCCGCTGAGCACTGACGCCGACGGAAAATGCAACATTGGGATGAGGTCGCAGGGGGCCTCTACCGCAAAACAGCCGGCTTCGGTGTCCAGTTCGTCAATGTTCAGCACCCTGGCAATGGTTTCCCCACGCTTAACCCAATCACCGGGCTTCACGCAGTATTCCACCATGCCACCCCATTGGGTAAACAGGGTTTTGTAGTCCTTAAGCATAACACCCACTCTTTTCATGGCCGCAGGCGCAAGGGAGGAGTGGGGTAACGCATTTTTGGCCGTCAGATAGGTAAGAATACTTTTAGCATCCACTTTCCCTTCAGAGAATTGAATGACTTCCTGACTACCCATTTCCAGGGTGAACGCCTCGATACCAAATTGAACGCTACGACCAAATCGGGCTGAAAGTGCGTCTTGTAACGTCCACCATGGACAAAATGTAGCCTCGTCCAGTGCGCCGGCAAATTTGTTAGGAATAAAAATACAATGTGGAAAGTTAAACAGCGTGGCTGAATCTTTCGCATATTCAGGAATATAAACGTGGCGGGTAGACACTGGCCCGTTGTGCAAATCGAGCACAAAGTCTGCGTTCACCGCCAGTTGTTGTAGTTTCAGGTTTAGCTGTTGGGCTAAGCCTAATCCCCAGGGGGAGGCCAGTTTTTCAGCGATACATTCTGCCCAATAGGTACGAAAATCATCACGAATGGTACTAATATCGTCGTTCTCGTTCACCGTATCGGCGAATGCATACACCTTTTCTTCATCAAAGAAATACCCTCGATTCCAGTTGGTACCGTTAACTGGGTCGAAGCGGCCTAACGTGTATTCCCCGGCTTTTATATTCGTGCCAATAGGATTACAGTTCGGCACCAGAATGATTTCACCGGCCACATCCTGCTCTTTTAAAGCCTGGATAAGCTGATAAATCACTACATTTCCCTGTACCTCAGCACCGTGAATGGAGCTTTGAATGTACACAGTTGGCCCTGGCACCGCGCCTTTGAATCGGTAAATCGGCACATTCATACTTCTGCCAGAGGCATTTTGTGCCACCACCATGTGGGACTTGGTCATTGTTGTCATTATTTATTCTGCCGTATTGTTACAGATGTCGCATGCTGGATGAGGCGATACTTTAAATTTTTGCCACTGAAAATTGAGGCCATCGAGTAATTGCAGTTCACCCGTGGGTAGTGTGCCAAATCCGCTGAGGCATTGCATTACCAGGTGTGCTTGTGCAATGCCAATCATACTTACCACCGGTGAAAGAATGCCGGCTTCATTGCAGCTTAGTTCTGCCATGTGAAAGCGTTTTTCTACACAGCCGTAGCAGGCCTTACCGTCACCCGGTACGCTAACAAATAACTGTCCCTCAAAACGGATTGCCGCTCCGCTTACCAGGGGAATACCCGCTTGAACGCTCATCTGATTAATTTGTCGCCGACTGGCAAGGTTGTCTGTGCAATCGACGATGATGTCATGCTGCCTGGCTTGCTCCAGCAATGCTTCATCACTTAAGCGGGCACGCAGGGGCGTAATGCGGCAGTCTGGTGCCAGTGCGCCTAGCCGGGAGCGGGCCGCGTCGACTTTAAACTGGCCGCAGTCAGCATCGGTGAATAAGATCTGACGGGGTAAATTGTGTTGCTCTACCTTGTCGTCATCTATCAATGTGAGTGCACCCACGCCGCCAGCAGCCAGGCTTTGTGCTACAGCATTGCCCAGGCCGCCCATTCCAATGAGCAGAATACGGGCGTTCAGCAGTTTTTCCTGGCCATCTATATCAAATTGGGGCAATACGATGTGGCGGTTGTATCGCATAGCTTGAGTATGCGTTAAAGTATCTGGCATAGTAATTTATTAATCTCAGTCACCGACCAGGTTAGTCGATTTTCAGATATCGTATTGGAAACGACGATTTGTCTCAACCTGGATGAAATTTATCAGGAATTTTCATGTCATCAGCAGTATCACTGAATCTTGCCGTTCTTACTATCTCAGACACACGAACACTGGAAAGCGACACCTCTGGTGCGTACCTGGTTGAAGCCCTGGAAGCCGCTGGCCATACATTAACCGTCCGCGACCTGGTGAAAGATGATATCTACGCCCAGCGCGCCATTGTATCGGCCTGGATTGCCGATGCTGATATTCACGGCATTCTGGTAACGGGCGGAACGGGATTTACACACCGCGATTCTACCCCTGAAGCCTTGTCGGTACTGTTTGATAAAACCGTTGATGGTTTCGGTGAACTGTTTCGTCATTTAAGTTTTCAGGAAATTGGCACATCTACTGTGCAGTCACGGGCCATTGCAGGTTTTGCTAACCGCACGGTGATTTTCTGCTTACCAGGCAGCACAGGCGCTTGCCGCACTGCTTGGGATGGCATCATTAAAAGCCAACTAGATTCAGAATACCGCCCCTGTAACTTTGTGAAACATCTCACCGGAGAGCTGTAATGGCGGGGTTTAGTCATTTAAATGCTAGTGGCGAAGCCAACATGGTGGACGTATCTGACAAACAGGAAACACGAAGAGAAGCGATGGCAGAAGGGTTTCTGCATGTTTCTGATGAAGTGATTACAGCAATATCTGATCACAAGGTAATGAAAGGCGACGTGTTCGCCGTTGCCCGGGTGGCGGGTATTCAGGGCGCGAAACGCTGTGCCGACCTTATTCCACTGTGCCATCCGCTGGCGCTGAATAAAGTCGATATTGACTTTGAATTGCAGACCGATTTAAAACGCATTCGCACCACCTGCTTTTGTAAAGTTAGCGGTAAAACCGGCGTGGAGATGGAAGCGTTAACGGGGGTAAATGTTGCACTTCTGACCTTATTTGATATGTGTAAAGCCATTGACCCTGGTATGCGCCTGGAAGGTGTGCGAGTTCTCGAAAAGCGCGGCGGTAAAACTGGCGAGTGGCTGGCGGAGTAAGGTGCATGATTAATATAAAAACCTTTGCTCAGGTCCGGGAGATCACGGGTGAAGATAGCCTGGCTTTACCATTGCCTGATGGATGTAATACGGTTTCTCAGCTTAAATCGATACTCGCAGCGCGTTCAGCGAATTGGCAGCAGGTACTGGCAGACGGCGTCCTGTGTGCAGTAAATCAGGAGTTGGGTGACGACGATAGTCAGATCAAAGATAACGACGAAGTGGCTTTTTTCCCGCCCGTAACGGGAGGCTAAATGTTTGCAGAAGTCACCGATGCCGCCCTTGATGAACAGGCATATAACACACGATTGAAAGCAAAGGCGACGAATGCAGGTGCCATTGTTACCTTCACCGGCTTGGTGCGGGATTACAACAATGAAGGCGGCATAGACGGCATTAGCCTGGAGCATTATCCAGGAATGACTGAAGCCGCGATGATGAAATTACTCGAACAGGCGAAAATGCAGTTTGATCTTCGCAGTGCCGGTATTGTGCATCGATATGGGTTTGTGGGTAATCACGAGCCCATTGTGTGGGTGGGTTGTGCCGCTAGTCATCGTAAGGCCGCATTTGAAGCGGCTGAATTTGTTATGGATATGCTGAAAAAATCTGTGCCCCTATGGAAGAAAGAGCATCAGGACGGCGACGCAACCTGGGTTGCAGCAAAAGCCAGCGATGAAGAAGCGGCCATGAAGTGGCTGAATCAAAAATAAAATTTATCAGGATCATTATGAACAGATGGATAGAAAAAGCGTTGTGTGTCCTTGTTGTGATGTTCAATGTTTCTGCTCATGCTGACGAGCAGCAGGTAAATATTGCTGTTGCTGCTAATTTCGCTCAACCGGTTAAGCATTTTGCTGAAATGTTTGAAAAGAAAACCGGTATTAAACCCATTATAACGGTAAGTTCCAGTGGCACGCTGTATGCGCAAATTCAGCACGGCGCGCCGTTTGACGTATTCCTTTCTGCTGATGCTTTGCGTCCTGAAAAGCTGGTGGCGGAAGGGTTGGCAGAAAAGCAAACCCTTCGCACATATGCTACTGGCCGCCTGGCATTGGTTTCTCGCAGCGGTGCGCCGGATTCACTTAACGCTTTTGTCTCCCGAAAATTCGACAAGCCTGTGGCCATTGCCAACCCCAAATTAGCTCCATATGGGCTGGCCGCCTCTCAGGCATTGGGCACACTACCGCCAGATGCCGCGCTACCATTCAGACAAGTACAGGGCAAAAATATACTGCAGACGTATCAGTATTTTACGTCAGGCAATGTGGATGATGCGTTTGTTGCCTGGTCGCTGGTTAAGCGCAGCAATTATTCTTATCTGCTCATTCCTGATGATTTTCATGCGCCAATCGTGCAGAAAATGGTGATCATCAAAGACAACGCGCATCCGTATGCCGCCCGTCGCTTTATGCAATATCTACTTTCTGCAAAGGTGCAAAAAAGCCTCATGGATTGGGGATACCAATCAGCCGGTAAAAGGTAGGTGCCGATAAATGCAAAGCGATATTGACGCTATCTGGTTAACGCTGAAATTGGCGCTTTTCACCAGTGTGTTATTGATGCTTATTGCCACGCCGCTGGCCTGGAAGTTGTCGCGTTGGCAACACAAAGCAAAAAATCTGGTGCTTGCTGTCGTCGCGTTACCGCTTGTATTACCGCCCACGGTTCTGGGATTTTATCTGCTGGTGGTTTTTTCCCCGAATGCCGTCGCAGGAGAACTTTGGCAGCTTATTACTGGTGAGCAATTGGCGTTTTCATTTGCCGGGCTAGTGATCGGCTCACTAATTTATTCTTTGCCGTTTGCAGTACAACCGCTTTACGCGAGTTTCCTTCAACTGGATAACCGATACATTGATGTGGCGCGCACCATGGGCATGTCGAAATGGTCCCGCTTCCGCCGCATCATTATGCCAATTTGTAAGCCAGCCTTTATGGTGGCGCTGGGCTTAAGCTTTGCTCATACAGTGGGCGAATTTGGTGTAGTTCTCATGATTGGTGGCAACATTCCTGGCGAAACGCAGGTTTTGTCTATCGCGCTGTTCGAGCACGTGGAAGCCATGGAGTACGGTAAGGCGCACGCGTTAGCGTTTGGCTTATTGGTGTTTTCATTCCTATTGATGGCGCTGTTGTACCGCTATAACCGCAACGGGGTGACAGCATGGAAGTCGTAGTTAATACAACCGGCGACAACCTTAGCCTGAATGTTCGGTTAGATTTCCCTGCCAGTGCCAGATTTGTTGGTCTAAGCGGGCCGTCGGGGGCGGGCAAGTCTACGCTTTTGCGCTGCCTTGCTGGACTTAGTCGTGCTGCTAAGGTGAACGGACAGTGGGACGCGCTGCGCATTGCCCGGGTTCGTACTGGACTGGTTTTTCAGGACAGCTTGTTATTTCCCCATTTATCGGTAGGTCAAAATCTTTTACTGGCAGCAGACTTTGCTAAACAGCAAACCCATCATTTCGATGAGGTGGTGTTGGGTTGCAGATGTCACCATCTCATGACGCGTATGCCAGAGACGTTATCCGGAGGAGAAGCCCAACGGGTGGCTATTGCGCGCGCGATCCTCAATTCACCGGCTATTTTATTGTTAGATGAACCGGTGAGTGCACTCGATGACAGTCTGAAACATGAAGTACTGAAATATCTTGCCACACTGAGCCGTGGTGGATTGAAGATATTAATGGTTTCTCACGATCTACGAGAACTGGCGTTGTACACCGATTATATGGCTTGGATGGATGCGGGAACCATTGTTCATCAAGGGCCGAGCGACAATGTGTTGGCTGAACTGACTTCACAATTACCCGGCTTTGAACAACGCTTCTCTGTATTTACGGGAAAACTCGAAGCGCATCTGGAAGAGCAAAATTGCTATGCCATACGTTGTGAAGGACAGCTAATTTACAGTCGCTTCCCGGTTATTGATGGCAAAGAAGCCATGCTTACCATTGACGCCAGAGATATCAGCGTCGACCGCGAAGCAGCCAATGCTTCCTCTATTGTGAACGGCTTGGAAAGCATCATTGAAGGCATTTCTGACAGCCAGGACGGGCAATTAATGCTCACACTTAAAACCGGACAGACGCAGATATTTGCACTTATTAGTCAGCTATCTCAGGAGCGGCTGCACTTTAAAGTGGGGGAAACCGTCACCGCTCGCTTTAAACTTCGGTAGGCAAACTAAATCACTCGAGAATAACGGTGCTGATGCGCCGTGTCTTTCAGGTAAGCGTCAAAGGTCATACAGATAATACGTATGAACAGTCTGGCTGATGGGAATACCGTGATCCCGTCAGCGGTTATCTTTAGCAATCCGTCCTCAGCAAATTCTCTCAATGCCTCCAACTCAGCGGCAAAGTGATGGGTGAAATCAATGGCGAAACGCTTTTCCACCTCGTCAAAACGCAAAGCCAGGTTGCACATGAGCTGCTGAATCACATAGCCCCGCAACATGTCAGATGCCGACAGAAATAACCCGCGATGGGCGAGCTCCTGTTGACTATCTAGCTGACCATAATAGTCGTTTAAGGTTTTCGGGTTTTGCAGATACGCATTACCAATGGCACTAATGGAAGATACGCCCAAACCCAGTAAATCTAAATCACCACGGGTGGTGTAGCCTTGGAAATTGCGGTGCAGTTCATCATTGCGCTGGGCAACGGCGAGTTCGTCGTCGGGCAGGGCAAAGTGATCCATGCCAATCAGTTCATAGCCTATTCGGGTGAGGCTTTCTACAGCTTGCTTCATTAGCGCTGTTTTTTCCGCAGGCTTGGGCAGCCATTCATCTTTAATTTTACGTTGAGCCGCAAAGCGTGTGGGCAAATGGGCATAGCTGAACAAGCTAATTCGCTCTGGTTGCATGGCTTTAACTGCAGCCAGTGTGGTGGCAAAGGTATCAGGTGTCTGGTGGGGCAAGCCATAAATCAAATCGAGGTTCACTGATTTGAAATTCACGGCTCTGGCGTAGTCCACCAAGTGGGCAATATGAGAAGTACTTTGTACCCGGTTGATGGCATCTTGTACTTTGTAATCGGTATCTTGTACGCCGATGCTCAGCCGGTTGAATCCCAGGTTGGCTAAATGTTTGAGGTATTGGGGCGTCACCCGGCGGGGATCTATTTCAATTCCGATTTCGGCATTATTGATCACATCAAAATTGGCTTTTATCAGTGTCATTAAACGCGTTTGTTGGCGTTCACTGAGAAAGCTCGGTGTGCCGCCGCCTAAGTGAATTTGTTCTACTTTTCTACCGGCAAAAGCTACAGAGCGGATTGCCATTTCCTTGGCAAGATAATCTAAGTAGCGGTCAGCTTTTTCACTATGTCGGGTAACCACTTTATTACAGCCACAGTAATAGCAAAGGCTATGACAAAACGGAATGTGCAAATAAAGCGAAACGCTTCGCGCCTTTGACTGCGATAATGCATGCTCAACCGGTGACGAATGCGTGATTTCACCGAATTCAAGGGCTGTAGGGTAAGAGGTGTATCGAGGCCCGTTGATATTGTATTTCTGCATACGTGCGGGGTCGAAGAGTTCGCTGATAGCCATGCTTTTTCCGGTTTGTCTTTTAATACCTGGAAAGTATACCCACCAGCTAGCAGGCAAAAATTGATCTGATTCAATATTTTGCAGAATGTTGAAAGGAATTAGCCGTTCGAATATTGGCGCACAAAAAAAGCACTGCCTGCGGGGCTAGCAGTGCGCATTAACAACGCTCAATGAATCTGTAATTAAAAGGCTTTTCGTAGGGTAATTCCGTAAGACGCTGGCTGACCTGGATAAGCCATTAGCTTACCGGCTTGCACGGGTACATCGAAGCCATTGCGGGCGATGTACTCTTCGTCTAACACGTTGCGGCCCCACAGTGTCACGTCCATATCCCATTGCGGTATGTTCATGCTTATACGGGCGTTAACGATATCGAAGCTGTCCACATGTTTGTAAGGATCGTTGGAGTCGTCGAGGTACAAATCGCCCGTATACTGATAATCTAACGCCAGCAGGAATGAATAGGCGCCGATGTTGATAGTGTGCTCAAGATTAACGCCAAGGGTTGTTTCAGGTTCAAAACCCAGTCTGTCTCCCGTACGAGAACAGTAGGGGGCATCAGTTGAGGGGCGACCGGGATCATCGATGCCCGTGTGCCAACTATAGGCAACCCAGCATGTGCCTTTTTCAAACTTGTCGAATGTGGCTAAGGTTCTGGCCATATTTACGCCTAGCCGGGTGTCTGTGGTAGGAAACCAAATCATTTCCAGTTCAAAACCTTTAGTACTCAGGTCGCCGGCATTTTGCAGGTTGAAGCCAAATCCGGTGAAGGTTGATGCCTGGAAGTCATCAATGCGGGTGTGATGTGCTGCGGCATTGATACGTAAATTCAGTGCGTCGATGTCTTGTTTCAAGCCCACTTCAAACGCGGTGGCTTTTTCTGCATTAAACTGCGGGTTCAGACCTTCGGCAATACGGTCGGTATTCATACCGCCAGATTTAAACCCGGTGCCGACACTGGCGTAGTACAGGCGGTCATTGTCGGGCTGCCAGCTCAGTTTTACTGTGCCTGTGATTTGGTTGTCTTTACGGCTTTCATCCAGTGCCGTTCGCGGCAGCACGGAGGCAGTGCCAAGGAAAAAGTAACCCCATCCAGCTTGTTGAAAGGGCGCGAGGGCGGCTAATTGTGACAGTTCCGGTTGATTACCGCTTGCCAACGCCTGCGCAATCCCACCAAGGGCTGAACCGGCCAGTATTGGGTTGGGGAGCAGCGCAGGATCTTGTGGTAAACCATTGATACCCGGCCCTCGTTCAGTGTAGCGACCCACCAGAGTTTTCTCTTCGCGTGTGTAGCGTATTCCCGTGGTGAGAGTGAAATGCTCGGCAAATTGCCAGTCACTTTGGCCAAACACGGCAATGCTGTCTTGTTCCTGGTAAGCAGTATGGGCGAGCTGGGTGTTGGCAGGAGTGGCCGCAGCAGCCGGCGCGATCAAGCCGCCAGTCGCAGCGCTAAGACCATTGATACCCTCTATCAGCGGCATAAGTTCTGCCGCGGAAGCCGTAAAAAATAACGGAAATTCCTCACCGGTGGTGATATCAAAATTTAATCCGAGATTTTGACTGAAATAATAGAGTCCACCTATTAAGGTTACTGAATCTCGACTGTACGTTGCCCGGAGTTCTTGGGAAAACGCTTGCTGACCCGCATCGTTTGTGGTGCTGAGCATATCTGCATCGGTAAAGTCTGTATCGGTAGTGTCGAGGCTGTCAAAGCTGCGCCAGCCACTGACTGATGTGACAAGTAGCGTGTCGGATATTTGCCAGTTTACTTCGGCAGAAAGTCCTTTGTCGGTCATTGCTGAAACGGGTAGGGCCGAAAGGGCTGTGGTGTAGTCGTAAAAAGACTCGCCACCGAATAAAGTGGCACTGACGGGCGGCATCATAAGCAGCGCATCAGAACCAAATTTGCCAGCGATATCATTTGCGATAGCATTGCTTTGCAGTGTTAGTGCCCCGCAACAATGCTCATCAAGCTCTGCATAATCGGCGATAACGCGAATGCTTACATCTTCATTCGGCGTATAGAGGGCTTGCAACCGCACACCTGAGCGGTCTCTGTTATTAATCGTATTTTTGCCAAGATTTACATCGTCAATCCAGCCATCCCGCTGGGTGGTGAAACCTGATACGCGAGCAGCAAGTCTATCGTCAACGAGGCTAATAGAGGTGGCACCACTTAGGCGGTACAGGTTGTCACTGCCCAGTGTTCCACTGACAAAGCCATCGCCATTTTCAAAGGTCGGCGCTTTACTGCGGAATACCACGGCACCCGCCGGTGTATTTTTACCAAACAATGTGCCTTGAGGACCACGCAGAATTTCTACTGCGTCGATATCTACCAAATCGTTAATGACCGCATTCTGACGTGAACGGTAGACACCATCAACATAAAGCCCGACAGAAGATTCAAAGCCAAAATTTTGCGATGATGTGCCTATGCCACGCACAGAAAAACTGGAGTTTGTTGCACTTTGGCTTTGGAAGGCCTGAAAAGCGGGAACGTAGCCTTGTAGATCATAGATATCCAGAGACACGCTTTCTGCGATATCGGTGCCAGATACCACCGTAAGTGCAACAGGCACATCCTGAAGATCCTGCGTTCTCTTCTGTGCGGTAACCTCAACCCGTTCTAACGGATGTTCTTTTTTCTTGTCGTCGACTTCTGTTGTTGCCGCTACAGCGATGCCGCAATGCATGAACAGCGCAATAGCAACAGTTGAAAATGAAAAAGGGATTGAGTATGTCACTGATGACATGAGCGTATCCTTTCGAGTGTTTTTATTTTATGTCGCTCATTCCATTGAAAATGCCGAGTCGTCTTACATCCATGACGAAGCGTGGAAAATTCGCGACGAATTGTAATCGGGTTTTGTGACCGATAAAAGTCGTACAAAGCTAAAGTTGTGTATAAATGTAAATGAAGTAAGAAGAGTAACGCTCATTGAAAGCGGTGCTTGGATGACAAGAGTATACGAGATTAGCGAATGATAGGAGCGCAAGAGGCCAAATAAGATGCGGCCCAACAAGTGGGCCGCGGAGATGCAGATTTTACTCTGCGTACCATGTTGAAGGTGTCACCCTCCCTGGTGAACTTGCTACGGATTTGCCGCAACAAGATGGTCTGGTAGTTTCTTAAACAGGCGGGATTTTTCGCTGCTTTGTAATGCGTCTGCAGCACTTAGCGAATTTTCATTTGGCAGCGATTTAGCCGAAAGTACGCGTTGAAAATTAATGTCTAGTCCTGAGCGGGCTTTTTTCTCAATCGTGTCGGCAGTGGTTGTTGCCGCGTCAGCAGATGTTCCCATATTTGCAGAGGCGGTTGCACAGGCCAGGAGCAATGCGTTTAGTAAAACAATTTTAGTTAGTTTATTCATTGACTCACCTTTTTTAAAAAGCGCTTCGGACGCCTGAGTAAGATGTTGTTTGTTCGGCTGTAATTAAAGATTAGTTAACAACGCAAATAAAGGCTAAAGCTAATACCAAGGTATGTAGGAATATACTGCTACGGCATTAATTAACTAAAATTCAGTAAGTTATCTTTATTTTATGTTCATTCCAAAAAAGAAAGCGGCGTTATCGCCGCTTTCAAAGTACAGGTGTTAAACCTGTTACCATGTTGAAATGGTAGTGGCGTTGCGCTTAACGATTAGAGACGCTTTGCCAGTTCGGCAGCTATGGGACTGCCTTGATTACCTGTTTCACTCACCCATGCCTGAAGCGTCTTACCGTCAGTTTCCGGCGACCCTAAATCACTCTTTGGCATTTTCTTAACCAGTAAGGTGCCGGTTTCAACCGCGTTATTCATAATCGCGGTACGAATCAGGCTGTTGCCACCGCAGCTTACGCCTGAATAGTAATCACGGAGCTTTAAGCGGTAGTCGGACTCGACTAAACGAATTTTCTTACGCAGCTCGCCCTTGTCGTCGGCCTGTACAATGGTACAAATGTTTGCAAGTGCATCGTTAATATCTGCATGCGCTGTACCTGCAAATCCCAGGCCCGTAGCAGCGATCAGAAAGGAAGTCTTAACAATTTTCAACATGGTTAATTCCTCAGAGAATAATGGTTTAAAAAGGGTGTTGTTTGTTCGCTAATAAGTAAACACCAGAACCGTCATTGGTAAAAGAAGCGCGCTAATACTTAGGTATAAGGTGTAAAACCTAATTCGCCAGGACAATGAAAAAAAGCGGCCAGGGGCCGCTTTTTGAGTGCAGGCTCAAGCCTGCAACCATGTTGAAATGGTTATATAAATAGCATTTTTGTTACAGGCGCTTAGTTAACTCTTCAGCGATAGGGCTGGCTTGATAACCTGATTCGTGCACCCAGGCTTGCAGCGTCTTGCCGTCGGCTTCTGGCGCAGACAAGTCGCTTTTAGGCATTTTTTTCACGAGCAGCGTACCTGCTTCAATGGCGTTGTTTGCAAATGCTGTTCTGATCAGGCTGTTGCCGCTGCAGGTTACGCCTGAATAGTAGTCGCGAAGCTTCAAACGGTAATCTGATTCCACCAGGCGCATTTTCTTACGCAATTCGCCTTTGTCATCGGCTTGCACGATAGTACAGATATTTGCTAGTGCTTCATTTATATCTGCTTGCGCAGTGCCAGAAAAACCAAATGCCATTGAAGCTACGATCAGAGAAGTTTTAACAGTTTTCAACATGGTTAAGTACTCGTTAGTAATTGTTATTAAAATAAAGTGGTGTTGTTTGTTCGCTATCTAGTAAACCGATTTTCCGGTGACGAGAAAAGCATTCGAGCGACACATAGGTATTAGGAGTTATAACCAAAAATAGGGTAGTGTAAACAAGCTAATCCACTGAATGGGTTAGATTAATTATCTTCAAGGCTTGAATCTACGGGGCGTAGAGAGGAAAGTAGAAGCATTGATAACGGAGGTCAAAATGACGGCAAAATTGAATATTGATGAAGTAAATAACGCGCTTAAAGATTTAAATTCGTGTTTATCTGAAGATAAAAAGTGGATCCTGCAAGATGGCAAACTAACAAAATCCTTCACCTTTCGTAATTTTATCAGAGCATTTGGTTGGATGACGGAAGTGGCCATTTGGGCAGAGAAGCTTAAACACCATCCGGAGTGGTTTAATGTATATAACCGGGTTGATGTGGCGTTAACCACCCACGATGCAGGTGGAATCTCGGAACTCGACTTCAAATTGGCAGCAAAAATGGAGAGTCTGCTTGCTTGAATTGGCGTAAGTTTGAGCGCTATGCTGGTTTATTGTCCATTTAGTCAATAAAATGAAATATAAATGATGCGATCCCTTGCCAAGGTATCGTGCGTATGTATAATACGCACCACTCAACGGCGAGGCGGAAATATCCAGCCAAGCTAATGAAGTAATTCGGACGCGGGATGGAGCAGTCTGGTAGCTCGTCGGGCTCATAACCCGAAGGTCGTAGGTTCAAATCCTGCTCCCGCAACCAATTCCTAATTACTTGTTGAGACTTATCTTTTACGGACGCGGGATGGAGCAGTCTGGTAGCTCGTCGGGCTCATAACCCGAAGGTCGTAGGTTCAAATCCTGCTCCCGCAACCAATTCGTAATTATAGATAAGACCCCCTTTTCGGACGCGGGATGGAGCAGTCTGGTAGCTCGTCGGGCTCATAACCCGAAGGTCGTAGGTTCAAATCCTGCTCCCGCAACCAAAACCCTTTCTCTGTAATTTAATATTACTCCAAGTAATAACAGTTTCTTTTTCAGAGATTAGTTTTTTTACTAAATCTGTGACTCTTAGATTAATAATCCATTTCTTCACGCTATTACTCAATTTTATTTTTCACTTGTGGTTTAAGTTTTGTTCGTGACATATATGCTTAGTGACATTATAGTGTCATTAATCGTGAATATGACTGGTTAAGTAACATAATGATGTCATTTTTAACTTCTTACAAAGCGCAAAAAAAACTTGCGGCGAATGCGAGAGCTAAGCGTCTGACTTTGGCGTTAACGCAAGAGGGATTGGCAAATCGCTCGGGCGTGCCTCTTCGAACATTGCGTAAGTTTGAGCAAGAGGGCGCTATTTCGTTGGAATCATTTTTGAAAATCTACTTGGTTCTTGGGGATTTGGACGACATTGTTAATGCCACTGCTCCCAAAGAAACTTCATTTTCATCAATTGATGACGTATTGAATGCGTCAAGTAAATCAGTACGCAAGCGGGGGACGCGTAAATGACTTTCGTTAAGTCAGTTGATGAAATAAAAGTTGCTTTAGACTTCGGAACAAAGCAGATAGCTGTCGGCCGCCTCGCTATTAATAACCGTAAGATATATTTTGAGTATGCTCTCGACTTTATCGACCGCCACATTGAAATATCGCCGTTCAAGCTCCCCCTGCAGCCTGGTTTACAGACATTCGAGCATAGATTGTTTGAGGGTTTACCCGGTGTATTCAATGACAGTTTGCCTGATGGGTGGGGGCGATTGTTATTTGACCGTCTCGCACGCAGTATAAATATTCCATCCTCAGCTATCACGCCGCTGGACAGGCTTAGTTATATTGGCACTAATGGATTGGGGGCTTTGGTATTTGAGCCTGACTTTAGCTCGCACGATCAAAGCGATATTGTGAGCCTTGATAGACTGGCCATGGAAGCGCAAGACGTGCTCAGAGGTGAGAGTGTTGATGTTTTGCAAGAGCTTATCGCACTTAATGGGTCTTCTGCTGGTGCGCGGCCTAAAGCTCTTATTGGCGTAAACAAAAGCCACGACCATATTATTCATGGTGCGAGCGAGCTTCCGGGAGACTTTGAACCATGGATGGTAAAATTCCCCAACATGCAAGACGGCTCGGATGCCGGGGCAATTGAATATGTCTATGCCTTGCTTGCAAAGAAATCCGGTATTGATATACCGGATGTTTACCTTTTTCCTGCGGAAGTAGGCCCCGGATATTTTGCAATCAAGCGCTTTGATCGTGATGGCCTAAGGCGCTATCACATGCATACTGCCTGCGGGTTGCTTCATTCAGATTTTAGAGCGCCGTCGCTGGACTATGAAGACCTGCTAAATCTAACTGCAATTCTGACGCGCGATTTTCGTGAAGTTGAGAAAATGTTCAGACTGGCGGTTTTTAATGTGTTAGCACATAATCGCGATGATCATTCCAAGAATTTTAGTTTTCTTATGGATGAAATGGGTCAATGGCGAGTCGCTCCAGCATACGATTTGACGTTTTCTTCAGGTCCTGGCGGGGAGCAAAGCACCACGGTTATCGGTGAAGGCAGGAAGCCGGGAATACCGCATTTAATTAAGCTTGCTAAAGAAGCCAATATTTCAGAAGCAAAAGCGTTAGAGGTAATAGAAAGTACTCAGTCTAGTTTAATGCTATGGACTGACTTAGCGAAAAAATACCGAGTTACAAGTGAAAACATCGAGTTAATCAGACAGCATCTTATAACAGAGTAACGATTCAAAGTTATTCAGTGCTAACCCATTAAAAATAATTTAACGACTATTTATGTGGAATTATTGAATTCACATCTGAATAATAATCGCTTCAGTTGCCGCATCCGTCTCTTTTGTATAATCAATGATTTGAGACAGAATAAATACCTGCTAGTCTTACCATAGATAAATAACAATAATAGGGCGTCCTATGCTCGAATGGCTGATGTCGTTTTTCGTCATTCCTGAATCTTCACTATTACTCACTGGCGAATACTCCCCTTCATTAATGGTGCTTTCTATAAGCATCTCAATATTTGCGTCTTATATGGCTTTTCTTGTGGCAGGGCAGGCTGCGCAATCAGTGAACCGTAAACGCAAGGCAATCTTACTTGCGTTAGGTAGTCTTGCACTGGGCGGGGGCATTTGGGCGATGCATTTTATTGGCATGCTTGCTTTCGAATTGTGTACGCCAATTTCCTACGATACCAAAACCACGTTTTTGTCTTTCATCCCTGGCATGTTGGCGGCGTACGTCGCGTTGCGAAGCCTGACTCGCCGGCAGGTTCGTTTTGTCCAAGTGTTGGTGGGTGGTGTGCTTGTTGGTAGTGGTATTGGCGCCATGCATTATTCAGGCATGGCTGCAATGGAAATGGCACCACTTCTTCGTTACAACTTGCCCATGTTTAGCCTTTCAATTGTCGTGGCCGTTTCACTGGCTATGTTAGCTCTGTGGATTAAATTCGGGCTCAAACGCATCGCTATGGCAAAGGGGTTCAAAGGCACCCGGGTTATTGCCAGTGTGGTGATGGGGTGTGCGATTACTGCCATGCATTATACCGGCATGGCCGCAGCCCGTTTTGTCGCACCACCAGGGTTTGAATCCAGTATGCAGGATCAGAGTATTTCCTATGTGCTGGCAGGTTATGTGAGTTTCTTCACCTTAGTCATCATTGGCGTAGTTATTGGTGTTACTTCCTTGTTTCGCTACATGGATATTTCGCAAAAAGCGGAAAATAGCCGACGCACCCAGGTTGCGCTTATGGATACCGCAATCGACGGCATTATTACGGTAAACAGTCTGGGTACTATCCTTAATATGAACAAAGCGGTGAGCAGAATATTGGGATGGGACGAGTCGATGCTTATTGGTCAACCCTTTGCCTCACTCATGGAAAAATCTGAAGAGCAAACCTTCGATTCCCACTTTTTCGCAAAAATCCAATCTTCGCAGCAAAAGCAGTCATCCCGTTTTAGTAAAGATCTGTATGCCCTGGATAACCATTCTCAACCGGTTCCGGTAAGAGTCGGGATCGGACACACCCAATTGGGTGAACAACATTTATTCGTGATTAATATGTCGGATAATCGCGAGCGAATGCAGATGGAAAAAACCATTCGCGACAATGAGGCGCGTTTCCGTTCGTTCTTCAACAATATTCCTGGCATTGCTTATCGCAGTTTGAATTCCGAAGGTATGCCTCTGGTATTTGTGAACAATGCGATCCAGGAAATAACGGGCTACACCGCAGATGCCTTTACCCGTGAAGATGAACGCATCAACCTTTTTGATCTAGTACATCCTGACGATAAAGCGGCATATCAGGCTGCCCGCCAAACTGATAGCGAATTTTATGTGGAATACCGGCTTATAGACCGTAATGGTGAAACAAAATGGATGCGCGAATATGGGTCTATTGTCGACATCGCTGACAATGAAGTGAGTTGGGTTGACGGCTTTATTATGGATATAACTTCCCGTAAGGAAATGGAAGTCGCACTACGTGATGCCAAAAATGAAGCTGAAGAAGCCGCTGCGTCTCGGGCAAGTTTCCTGGCGAATATGAGTCATGAAATTCGTACTCCCATGAATGCCATCATTGGTTTCAGTGATATTTTGCTGGATGAAAAGCTAACAGATGGTCAGCACAAACACCTGACTACGATAAACCGTTCAGCCCGTTCGTTGCTTCATTTACTGAATGATATTCTCGACAGTGCCAAGCTTGATAAAGGAAAGCTCGAGCTGGATTACAGAAATTTTGCCATTTCTGAGGAAATCGACACGGTAATTTCAACTTATTGGTTAGATGCGAAACGTAAAGGGTTGGACCTGCAAGTCAGCGTTTCGCCTTTGCTGAGTGATTACTATTATGGTGTGCCGGAAAGACTCCGCCAAGTATTGAATAATCTAATCAGTAATGCTGTGAAATTTACCGCACATGGTGAAATCACGCTGAGTGTTCATCCCCAAGAAAACGGGGTTGAGTTCTCTGTGTCTGATAGCGGTATCGGCATGACCGAAGAACAACTGAGTCGTGTATTTGATGCATTTGCTCAGGCTGATGCATCGATGAGCAGAAAATACGGCGGCACCGGTTTGGGCACTACCATCTGTAAACAACTGGTAGAACTCATGGGTGGAGATATTCAAGTATCCAGTGAACAGGGCAGAGGAACAAACTTTACTTTTCGTCTGCCAATTACCCCGGTTAGCGAGCAGGAACAGGTGACTCAGGTCGCGTCTATTGACCTTCCGCCGCTGCATGTTCTGGTGGTCGACGACATATCACAGAACGTTGATCTGATTAGCTTGTTGCTTAACCGCGCTGGTCACAGTGTGGATTTTGCTGAAAACGGCAAATTGGCATTTGAAAAAATGAAAACCGGCAATTTTGATGTGGTGCTCATGGACCTTCAAATGCCAGTGATGGATGGGCTGACTGCTGCAGCAAACCGGCGGGAGTGGGAGCAGGCGAAAGGTTTGAAACAACTTCCCATTATTGCGCTTACTGCAAGTGTGTTGGTGCAAGATAAACTGGATGCGCAAAACGCGGGCATGGAAGGGTTTGCCAACAAGCCCATCGATTTTCCGACACTTATTGCTGAAATTGCCCGAGTACTCGGTTTCGAATACACAACGGTTGCAGAAGCCTCTGACGCGACAGACAGCGACCCAAATAGCGTCATTGATTTTAGACGGGGAACCCGGCTTTGGGGCGATAAAGCTACATTAGAGAGAGAAATCCGTCGTTTCCTGTCTACCGCGTCAGAAATGCTTACCCAGTTGGTACAGTGCCTGGTGGTAGAAGATATGGAGCAAGTAATCAGTCATTTACACGGCATGAAAGGAGTGAGTGGTAACCTTGGGTTGGTCAGAGTGATGAACGTAGCAGGTGAATTTGAGCGCAATGCCCGTAACGACCATTTATCAGCTGAAGATATTCCCACCTTAAAGGCAGTTCTGCGAGAAGTGGAAAATCAATTAGCGCAACAGACAGCTCCCACCCAAGAAGAGGCTTTAGAAGAAGTCGATAAAGGGGCATTAAAGCGAATTTTAGCCTCTTTACTTGATTCGGCTAAGCAAAATCAGTTTGACGAAACCATTGTTGCTTACTGTGAAGGGCATTATTTTGGCAGCTACAATGTACAGGTACAGTGCATTTTGCAAGATATGGACGACTTTGAATTCGAACGCGCAGTTGTGCGTATAAACGAGCTCATTGAGAAGCTTGAAGAAATAGGAACAGACTATGACTAACGGTACAGATAAACCACGCTTACTGCTTGTGGATGATGAACCGGTTAATCTAAGGGTGCTAAAGCAGTTGCTATCGAAAGATTACACGCTTTACTTTGCTAAAAGCGGTGACGAAGCCATTAAATTGGCTGAAAAACAACAACCCGATCTTATTTTGATGGATGTGATGATGCCGGAAATGACAGGTTTCCAGGCATGTACCCATTTAAAAAAACATCCTGTGCTTAAATCTATCCCGGTTATTTTTGTTACTGCATTGAGTGAGGCGACTGACGAAGCAGAAGGCTTTGCTGTGGGCGGCGTAGATTACATCACCAAGCCAATCTCACCACCTGTGGTACTTGCGCGGGTGAAGACCCACCTTTCTCTTGTTCAGGCCGATGTACTAAGACGTACCCGGTTGCAAGTAATTCAGCGTTTAGGTCGAGCTGCGGAATATAAAGATAACGAAACAGGCATGCATGTGATGCGCATGAGCCACTATTCTAAGGTGATTGCACTGGCGTATGGGTTTTCCGAAGCCCGTGCGGATATGCTTTTACATGCCGCGCCTATGCATGATATTGGTAAAATAGGTATTCCAGACAGCATCATGCTTAAACCGGGTAAGCTGACCGATTCCGAGTTCGAAATTATGAAGACACACCCGCAAATAGGTGCTGAAATTCTTGGTGATGCCGACACAGAATTATTGAAGTTGGCACGTGATGTGGCGCTCACGCATCATGAAAAATGGGATGGCAGCGGTTATCCTGGTGGCCTGGCGGGCGAGGATATTCCAATTGAAGGACGAATAGTTGCCATCGCGGATGTATTCGATGCGTTAACCAGTCGTCGACCTTACAAAGAACCATGGCCCTTAGATAAAACCTTGGATTTTATCCGATCGCAAAGCGGTATTCATTTCGACCCGGCGCTGGTTCCGTTACTCGAACAGTGCATCGACCTAATTCTGGAAATTCGCGAACGCTGGAAAGATGACGATCCAATGCCGTTACTGAGTTGATATCTGGTCAGAGTACCAGTATACTGCGCCACGATTAGTTAGTCAGCGGGCTTACCGGAAACGCAGTTTAGCGGTATACGCCTAACTAAATTTGCAAACTTTTCTACGATTATTACGTAGTTAAACCTGTAATGTTTGCAACTGCCGTTGGCAGACAGGGTTCAGATTCATGCAAATAGCCCCGCTGGTCCGGGGCTTTTTGTTGTTTTTAAACTGATTTGCGCGTCATTTTTTTAAGCAAATCAGGCAGTTGGGCTTTATGCCCTTTTTTCGTTTTTGGAGGTAAGGATTGGCAAAGCTTGAAGATAAACTGACCGAGATGCTTGAGCCGGGTGTAGAAGCACTGGGTTATGAATTAGTGGGCGTTGAATTTGTACGTGCAGGAAAACATTCTATTCTGCGCGTTTTCATTGATCACGAAAATGGCATAACTGTAGACGATTGTGCCGAAGTCAGTTACCAGGCAAGTGCAATTCTTGATGTTGAAGACCCCATCAATACGGAATACAACCTGGAAATTTCTTCTCCGGGTATGGATCGCCCGCTGTTCAAAGAAAAGCATTATGAACAGTCTCTCGGTGAAGTTGTTCAGGTACGTTTAACGGTACCCATGAACGACCGACGTAATTTCAAAGGAAAGTTGTTGTCATGTGAGAATGGCATGATCAACGTAGAAGTGGATGGCCAGCAGTTCCAGTTAGCTGTGGCGAATATCGAAAAAGCAAACATTGTTCCCACATTTGACTAATGGAACAGCAGCCGCTTTCGGCGTAAGAAAGCATCAGTGAGGCGAAAATGAATAAAGAAATTTTGTTAGTGGCAGAAGCCGTTTCAAATGAAAAACAAGTGCCTAGAGAAAAGATCTTTGAAGCACTGGAATACGCAATCGCTAGCGCGACCAAAAAGAAAAATGAAGGCGAGATCGAAGTGCGCGTCAGTATCAACCGTACTAGCGGTGATTTCGATACCTTCCGCCGTTGGTTGGTTGTTGCTGATGACCACGAGCAGGAAAATCCTTACGCGGAAATGTCGCTGTCTGCCGCACAGGTTGACGATCCTGACGCACAGCTGGGCGATTACGTAGAAGAACAGATTGAATCTATTAAATTCGACCGTATTACTACGCAAACCGCAAAACAGGTCATCGTACAGAAAGTACGTGAAGCTGAGCGTGCGCAAATGGTTGCTGAATACGAAGACAAAGTTGGTGAACTGGTAACCGGTACCGTTAAGAAAGTAAACCGTGACAACATCATCATCGACTTAGGAAACAACGCCGAAGGTGTTATTTACCGTGATGACATGCTGCCTCGCGAAACTTTCCGTCCGGGCGACCGTGTTCGCGGCCTGCTTTATGTGATTCGTCCAGAAGCACGTGGCGCACAGCTGTTTATTAGCCGCACGCACCCTGACATGCTGGTTGAGCTGTTCCGTCTGGAAGTACCAGAAATTGCGGAAGAGACACTGGAAATTAAATCTGCGGCTCGCGATCCGGGTTCACGTGCGAAAATCGCCGTGAAGACAAATGACAAGCGTCTTGACCCTGTTGGTGCGTGTGTAGGTATGCGTGGTTCACGTGTACAGGCGGTATCGGGTGAACTGGGTGGCGAGCGTGTTGATATCGTGTTGTGGGATGAAAACCCTGCACAGTTCGTTATCAATGCAATGGCACCGGCTGAAGTTGCCTCTATTGTTGTTGACGAAGACAGCCACATGATGGACGTTGCCGTTGAACAGGACAACTTAGCACAAGCGATTGGCCGTAGCGGTCAGAACGTACGATTAGCCAGTCAACTTACCGGCTGGGATCTGAACGTAATGACAGTGGCAGATCTGAACAAGAAGCACGAAGAAGAAACTGCAAAAGTGCTTCAGGTTTTCGTTGAAGGTCTCGACATCGACGAAGATTTTGCAGAATTACTGGCTAGCGAAGGTTTCAGCACACTGGAAGAAGTGGCGTATGTACCTGTTAGCGAATTACTGGCCGTTGATGGCCTCGATGAAGACACCGTTGAAGAACTGCGAAACCGCGCACGTGCCGCGTTGACTACCCGTGCTCTTGCTAATGAAGAGACACTGGAAGGCGCCGAGCCAACAGAAGCGTTGTTGAACCTTGACGGTATGAACAAAAACATTGCCTATATCCTTGCTAGCCGTGGAATTACTGACCTTGAAGAGCTGGCTGAGCAGGGAACAGATGATATCAGTGATATCGAAGGACTGACCGAAGAAGACGCCGGAAAATTGATTATGGCGGCACGGAATATCGTCTGGTTTGGTGAAGAAGAAGGTCAATAAGGGGAAAAATACAAAGATGGCAGAAGTATCTATAGAAAAGCTCGCCAGCGACATTGGAACAACCGTTGACCGACTGGTAACCCAGTTTAAAGATGCCGGTATCACTAAAGCTGTAAACGACTCAGTAACGGAAGACGAGAAGCGTCAGCTTCTTGATCACCTGAGTAAGCAGCACGGTAATGCAGCAGCGGGTGAGCCAACGCGCATGACATTGCAGCGTAAAACCACGAGCACTCTGAGTGTTGGTAAATCTAAATCTGTAAAAGTTGAAGTGCGTAAAAAGCGCACCTACGTGAAACGTAGTGAAGTTGACGAGCAGAAAGCCGCGGAAGAAGAGGCACGTTTAGAAGCTGAACGTGCTCGTCTGGAAGCAGAACAGAAAGCGGCTGAAGAAGCTGCAGCAGAAGCGGCCCGTAAGGTTGCTGAAGAAAAAGCACGTGTAGAAGCTGAAGCGAAGAAAAAAGCGGAAGAAGAGCGTGCTCGTAAGGCTGCTGAAGAGAAAGCGCGCAAAGAATCTGCACAGGACGAACCTGAACTGACGCCGGAAGAAAGGACGGCTCAGGACGAAGCCCGTAAAGAAGAAGAGCGTCTGCGTAAACAGCAGGAAGAAGAAGCTAAGAAGAAGCTTGAAGAAGAAGCCAAGCGTGCCGCTGAAGAAGCGCGTAAGCTGGCTGAAGAAAACGAGCGTCGCTGGAAGGAAGAGGAAGAACGTCGTAAGCGCGATGAAGCTGCCGAAGTTCACATGCACTCTAACCGTTATGCACAGGAAGCTGAAGACGAAGAAGATATGCAGGTAGAGCGTTCTTCGCGACGTCGTAAGAAGTCCAAGAGAAACGCGGGAGAGCATTTGAAGCAAGGTTTCAATAAACCAGCACAGCCTGTAGAGCGAGTTGTTAAACTGGGCGCCACTATCACCGTTGGTGAACTGGCAAACCGTCTGGCAGTTAAATCTAACGAAGTTATCAAAGCCATGATGAAGATGGGCGAAATGGCCACCATCAACCAGGTTCTTGATCAAGACACAGCCACACTCGTGATTGAAGAAATGGGTCACAAGTATGAGTTGGTTAACGATAATGCCCTTGAAGATGAATTGATGGCAGAATCGAGCCACGGTGAGAAAATCACCCGTGCACCGGTTGTCACCATCATGGGTCACGTTGACCACGGTAAAACCTCACTGCTTGATTACATTCGTCGTGCCAAAGTGGCCGCGGGTGAAGCCGGAGGTATTACCCAGCACATTGGTGCTTATAAAGTCGAAACCGATAACGGTGAGATTTGTTTCCTGGATACGCCTGGACACGCCGCGTTTACCGCAATGCGTGCTCGTGGTGCTACCGCAACAGATATCGTTATCCTGGTGGTTGCAGCAGACGATGGCGTTATGCCGCAAACAAAAGAAGCGGTACAGCACGCGAAAGCGGCAGGCGTACCTCTGATTGTTGCTGTAAACAAAATGGATAAAGAAGCCGCTGATCCAGACCGTGTTAAAACGGAACTGTCTCAACTGGAAGTTATTTCAGAAGAGTGGGGTGGTGAGCACCAGTTCGTTAACGTATCGGCGAAAACCGGTATGGGCGTTGACGACCTGCTGGAAGCCATCAGCCTGCAGGCTGAAGTACTTGACCTGAAAGCGGTGCCAAATGGCCCAGGACGTGGTCTGGTTATCGAATCCCGTCTGGATAAAGGTCGTGGTCCGATTGCTTCTGTACTGGTTCAGGAAGGTGAAGTTAAGTCTGGTGACATTCTGCTGTGTGGTGAAGAATACGGTCGTGTTCGTGCCATGCGTGACGAAAACGGTATCGAGCTGAAAGTGGCTGGTCCTTCTACACCTGTAGAGGTACTGGGTCTGTCAGGTGTTCCTGTAGCCGGTGAAGATGCTGTAGTGGTACAAGACGAGCGTAAAGCCCGTGAAGTTGCTGCCAAGCGTCACCAGAAGAAACGTGAACTGAAACTGGCTCGTCAGCAGAAAGCGAAACTGGAAAACATGTTTGCGAACATGGAAGCCGGTGACGTGAGCGAACTGAACATTGTTCTGAAAGCGGACGTACAAGGTTCTGTGGAAGCGATTTCTGAATCACTGCTGAAACTGTCAACTGCTGAAGTAAAAGTAAACATTGTAGGTAGTGGTGTAGGTGGTATCACCGAAACTGACGCCACCCTGGCGGCAGCGTCAGGCGCGATTATTCTTGGCTTCAACGTACGTGCCGATGCAACTGCACGCCGCGTGATTGAAGGTGAAGAAATTGACCTGCGTTACTACAGCGTTATCTATAACCTAATTGATGAAGTGAAAGCGGCAATGAGCGGTATGCTTGCTCCTGAATTCCGTCAAGAAATCATTGGTCTGGCTGAAGTTCGTGACGTGTTTAAGTCACCGAAACTGGGCGCGATCGCTGGTTGTATGGTTACCGAAGGTAACGTGAAGCGCAGCAACCCAATCCGTGTACTTCGTGATAACGTTGTTATCTATGAAGGTGAACTTGAATCACTGCGTCGCTTTAAAGACGACGTGCAAGAAGTTCGTAACGGCATGGAATGTGGTATCGGCGTTAAGAACTATAATGACGTTAAAGTTGGCGACCAAATCGAGGTCTTCGAAGTCATCGAGGTTGCCCGTCAAATTTAGTCCTGTTAAGGCATATTGATTAAAGCGGGGGCAGCAGCCCCCGTTTTTGTCCGTATCGTATTTTCAGGCATGAGGAGTCGAATATGGCACGGGAATTTTCTCGTACAGACAGAGTGGCGCAACAGGTTCACAAAGAAGTTGCCAGCATTCTGCAGAATGAATATAAGCATCGCGTGGGCGACATGCCAATGATTACTGTGGCAGATGTTGAAGTATCCCGCGATCTGGCGCACGCAAAAATCTTTATTTCCATTTATGGTGCTGAAGAAGATGAGGCGAAAGCGCACACCAAACAGCTGGAAGAACAGAAGGGCTTTGTCCGTTCGCTGCTGGCCAAACGCCTGCGTATGCGCAGCGTGCCGCATCTGCATTTCTTCCGCGATGAATCGCTAACCGAAGGTATTCGTATCTCTAATCTGGTTTCTGAAACCATTGCGAAAGATGAAGCGAAAAGTAAACAGCGGGATGAAGAGCAGGATTAATGGGCAGACGTCGTAAAGGCCGCAGTATCAATGGCGTATTGCTGTTGAATAAGCCATTGGGCGGTTCATCTAATCAGATTTTGCAAAAGGTGCGCTGGTGTTACAAAGCGGCGAAAGCCGGCCACACTGGTGCATTAGATCCTCTTGCCAGCGGTATGTTGCCCATTTGTCTGGGGGAAGCCACCAAGTTTTCCCAGTTTTTGCTGGATGCCGATAAAACCTATGAAGTGACCATGCGCCTTGGGGTGCGAACGACTACCTCTGATGCCGATGGCGAAGTGGTGGATGAGAAGCCGGTGAATGTGTCTGAACAGCAGGTTCGCGATGCCTGTTTGAGTTTTCTTGGTCAAAGCAAGCAAATCCCTTCTATGTTCTCTGCGTTGAAGTATCAGGGTAAGCCGCTGTATCACTATGCTCGTCAGGGAATAACCGTAGAGCGTGAAGCCCGTGATATCACCATCTTTGAGCTGGAAATTACCCGTATGGCGTTGCCAGAAGTGGATATGCGTGTACGCTGCTCCAAAGGGACGTATATCCGTTCACTGGTTGATGATATTGGTCAGCAGCTTGCGTGTGGTGGTTACGTAACGCGCTTGCATCGCACCGAAGTCGCCGATTATCCCACCGACAGAATGGTTAGCCTTGATGACGTCATCGCCATTCAGGAAAGCCTGGAAGAAGGCAAATTTGATAAGCTGGACTGCCTGCTATTGCCAATGGATACAGCGGTATTGTCGCTACCAGTTATTTATCTGGATAACGAGCAGTATCAACGGTTCGAGCATGGTCAAAGTGTATGCGGTAAAACGGAAAGTGCGTTAGAGGCTGGTGTGCAATATCGCGTTTACGTGGAAAATGCCGACGGAAACCTGTTCTTAGGCGTCGGTG
>Ga0208204_100135_pt1 | contig 32333 bp, 27 predicted proteins | sample DeeseametaMP2252_FD_184173 | JGI IMG/M metagenome (GOLD analysis project Ga0208204, IMG submission 184173) | Marine microbial communities from the Deep Pacific Ocean - MP2252 (SPAdes) | ecosystem: Environmental > Aquatic > Marine > Oceanic | place: West of El Salvador, Pacific Ocean | collected...
AGATCGATTCTATGTGATCTCTTAACGTAAACTTATCGCTCCCCCAATGTTGCGTGGCAAATTGGGCAAGCCGCGTTTCATCCATCAGATAGCAGCTGGCAGAAATCTGCTCAGCAAACAGAATTTTCATATTAAATAAGCTGGTTGAATGCATACCTGCTATTTCTGCCGGTACCCTTCCCGCACTGGCGCACAGTAATTCATACGGTTCATCGTGTAACTCTACGGAAAACCCTAATGCTTCCAGCTTTTGCTTTTTACTCTCGAGTGCTTCCGCTCTGTGCGCGAAATAAACTGGCTTGTTATCAGCACGGCTACTTCTCAATGCATCTTCAATCATTTTGTAATAGTCGTCATCCCCGAGAATGCCTTTTTCCACCACAGGCGAACCAATAAAGTGAAATTCATCGTTTTTCTCAGTGTGCGTAAAGCGCGCACGCAATGCCGATAATTGGTTTAAGCGCGTGTGGTTATCATCGGGAAACGTAAAAATGGAAAAAAGCGTCATCGACTTTTCCACGATGTTTAACCCCAATGCTTGCTTTATATTTGCCGCTTCTTGTTTTCGTTCGGGGCACTGCGTGTGCATAGACACTGGCAACTTGAAATTCGCCGGTGCAATCAGTTTTTCCACAAACACATTGGTTGCGGCGCCATCATCCACCAAAACGATATTTTCGCAATCAAGACTACAGGCAATATCTTGCATCCAAATTTGCCGAAGATCACCCACTAAAATAAGGTCAAATTTTATGTGCTGAAGTTGCTTTGCTAAATCAGCATATGGGGCAATCCGCGATGTTAACGATCCGGCTTTAGGTATTGTAAGAATGACCTCTTTCACCCGTGAGCAGTTTTCATGCAGCCGTTTTATCTGAATCATGGAGTGACGGCAGAAGGTGGCCGCGTTGATAACTGTAATATCACAGTGAAGTAGCGAAGCCTGGTACAAGTACTCTTGTGCACACCAATACTGAAATGGCGATGAGAGCAAAATGAGAACCTGTTTTCTATTATCAATATCAGTCATAAATCTGAAGATCGCGCTGGAAAAGACAATCCATGCCAGTTTAGTTAAGTGCCTACAAGGTTATCGGCACTAATAGAAAAACCATGAAATGATAACTTGATGAGGCTGTCAATGCTCACTGAAAAGCGCTGGCCCACATAGCGTATCAAGCTCGCCTTCTACAAATGCCATGCGTTCAACCAATGCCTGATATTCGTTTATACACAGCATTTTCCGCTCACCGGTTTTAAACAAATCGAGTAAAAAGCGAACCTTTTCTTCCGTGCCTTCACGGCATAGTTCAAAACTGAAGTGCACCATTGGCTCAGTACCCGCCACAGGACACATTAACTTGTAATAACAATAATGATTGTGCAGAGATTCAACCAAAAACTGGCTTCGGTGACGGAATTTGTGTTGCACATTATTAGCAAATTCATTGGTAAAACAAGACTTTAATTTACCAATGATATCTTTATCCATGGGTTGAAAGCCGTGACTAATGTGAATAAATTGCCCGGGATCCGCTTCCACCATTCTGGCTGCATTGATCATTCCCTGCTGAAACAATGTAGTCTTATTGGCTGGTAACACAGGCTGCCAGTCCCCCCAGATAACCGGTTTATCTTGGTTAAAAAAGAAGTCTTGGCTAACAGCACTTCCGAACATAAAATCATCGTTGCCGTAAATAAACTGCGCTGACAAACCTTCAATAACGTCAAGCTGACTGACTATTGCCCGCGTGTTAAAAGTGGGGAGTGCATCTGGGTGATGTTTAAAAAGTAACGTATGGTCTACGACAAATATTCTGTCTTCGGCTAACTTATCGCTATCTAAAAATTCGGGGATTTGGTTGTCTGTCACCAACCAGATTTTTCTGTACCACGGCGCATGGTGCTTAATAGACCGAAGACAATAAATGAGCTCACGGTGCTGCACGAACCGTTTATCACTAACAGACTGCTCCTTGTCTTTCGACTCACCTTGCCACACTCTGGACTGCCAGCGTTTGCGTTTGGCTTTATGGACAGGATCGTTGCCATCGACCCAAGTGATAACAAAGTCTATCTCGCTTTGCATTTCAATACTGGCCCCTGTGCAGCGTTTTCGAACAAGCGCTTATTCAATGCCTCTGGCGACCATATCGAGCAACCGCGATTCATAAATATCCGCAGACAATTTCCGCCCCATAAAATCCAGCGCTTTCAATTCCGGCAAATAACACAGCCTGTCTCCACTATTGAGTAGTAACTGCGTTTCGCTAAGTAGTTTTTGACTCACTATGAGGAAATCCGCGCCTCCGTAGCAATGGTAGCCAGAAAGCGCTTGAAGCAAATATGCGACGCCAGCAGGCTCATAGTCTTCGCAGTAAATCAGTTTCGGCACGATAATGACACCGGTCAAACCGCTGGCCATGCCAAGTACCGCAAAGTTCACGCAGGTTTCTTCGTTACATGACGACGAAGCAAACGGGATTTTATAGCTCCCCGGAAGATAAACGGTATTACCGGTTTTCAGGAACAATGTGTCAACCTGTTCAACTTCCCTACGTTGAATAAGGTGCTGATGCGGATATTCTGCTTTCTGTTTAGTAATGTCGGTGTCGACGTAAACCAACGGGGCCTTTTCTGTCGAAGTCTTATTCGCGATCTGAAGGTAAACACTGTACGAACAAAGGGCTTCACCGTCGCGCGTTTTCACTCGCACCGGATTCTCTTCGAACCATTGATTTAGCAGCAACGCTCTGCGCTTACCCATAAAACTGGTAATGTTATCGAACTCAAACTGCTGGTTATCAAAACTTTGACGAATATAAGAAAGGTAACGTTTCCAAACGCCTGCGAGTTGCTCTCCTAATTCGACGGCGCGAGTCTCACTTTGCAAATTGACCACTTTAGTCAGAGAACTATTTATATAGTTAAGTGTGCCGTTCAAATAAAAGAAAAGTAGAGAGCGCTTTCTAAGCAGTGAGGCAACGAGAATATTTCTCTGCTCTTCTATGCATTCGGCAACATCGCTGCGCTGGGCAAAGTGCGCTGGTAATGCATGAATCAACTCATCAATTTCAGAAAGTAATTGCGCATGATTGAATCTTGCCGAAAAGTCGTTATCAAATTCAGTAAAATTCAATGCTGTAAAACCGTTTTCCTTCAAGACATCAAGGGCTTGCTGCTTTATCTCAGGATTGCTGATAACAATGGCATCTTCTGAATGCAAAGGCCGGGTGCCATTTATTTTTGCACCATCATTCAGGTTGTACACATCTACCCGCTTCCCTTGCAGCGTGGTTTCTAGCACGGATTTAGAAACTTTAAACTCATATTTGGTGTTAACAAACGGTCTGAAATTCCCCGGAATAACCAGGCTGGTATTGTTTTCCGTTGTGTAGTCGTAGAGATCCTGACCTTTCTCGTCATAATACCCTGAGGTTTTGCTGTGATGGTGATTTTCATCCACAAAGCCTAAATCGGTACCGAAAAGATAAAACTGCGAAAAACCAATTTCTGTGAAAAAATTAACCGCAAAATTGGTAACGGTTGGATAAGCATTGTCGAGCGCAGCGAAGATTTTCTGCCCCAAAACTTCCTGTATCGACACCGTAGAGGCCTCTCCTTGTTTAAAGGCAAGAAACACATCTCGGTACAGATTGCAGGTGTCAGGGTGTATACCATTACAACTGATCAGTGAGATTGATTTTAAATAGTCGGGGTCGTTAACTCGCACAGCCCAATCGTAAGTAGAACGATTGGCCTCAATTTCAGCATGAAAATCCGGGGTGATTCCGTGCTTATGAAGCGTTTGCAAAGCCGTACCACAGGAAACGACAATGGCTTTATCGGCTTCCTCTTTTAACAGTGGTAGTAATTGATCTAGCGATGGACCGTTGCCCACAACGAATACAGGCACATCTTTGTCATCGGTACTGAGCTTTTTGCTTACGCCTTTTCTCAGAAACGGCGTACCTTTTTTAATTGCGGCATAGGTATGAGATATACCGTATCTGGCATTGTCAAAGTAATCGCCCATCGCAATCATCACTTGTAGCTGCTCGCGCAGTTGCGATACGGCCTTCACCAAGTGCTCGTTGTAATAGCTCTGATAAAAATAGGTATTCGCCAGAACGTACGGCCCAATAGACTGGAACTGTACCAGTAAGTCGTTCGTCAGATTGGTACCGTCATCACCAATATTTAAATATAGGCGACGTTTTTTCTGTGAGAAATAGGTGAGGATCGCTTCCCAGTCGAGTGCATACAAGGAAGCGTAGAAAAAGTCTTTGTTGGGCTCACAGATGAACAGCTTTTCAACATCGTAGTGGTGAATTAAATGCTCAAGTTCAAAGCCAGCAGCCATGCCAAAGAAGATGATTGATTTTATTTGCTCCGGCAAATTACCGGTTTCATCTTCAACGCCTTTGAGTACCTTTTCGCATTCCATTACCATTTGATAATGCAAATAGTTTCGTAGCTTCTTCCCTTTATACCCCAGCACTATGCCATCTTTGTGCGGATGCTTTGCGAAGCACTGAAAGCTATCGGTCGACGCCGTTTCAGCGTCGTAATGGTATAGCCAGGATTGGGTTTTGCGATGAACAATATTCAGCTGATCTTGACTGTCATATCCCGCACTCCAGATATCCGGCTTGTAATCAGCAAACTCTTTATAAATATCTGGAAAATACTTTTTAAATGCCTGAAGGTTGGTGTCTCTTTTAGCAGCGTCTAACGCAAAATCATCGGCAGGCTTACACTGCCTGAATGTCCACTGAGGAACATAGTTCACAATGGGATTACGTTGGCTCACTGACGCGTTCCACTTTGTAAAAGCACTCCAACTATCTGTTCTTAATCGGTATTCTATTTCATCGAATACCGGATTGTTAAGGTGTTTGTAGAAATAGAAACCTGAACAGCCTAAGTGCGTCTGCAGCTCTTCAATATTCTCGACAAGCTTTTTTCCATTCTCTCCAATCTGGAGGAATAAGCCGATGCCGTTCTTCTTTGCCAACGACAGAATATCCCGCCATTCAATGGCGGACAGAGAGCATACAAAGTGCTCTTCATTGGGCTCATAAATAACGATGTTCTTGTATTTATTCTCTTCAATAACGTTCGGCAAATAATAACCGAGCCCTAATCCCAGAATAACCAATACATCAGGCTCTCGAAGCCTATCATCAACGAGATAAACCGGTTCAGCCAGTACCATAGCCTGCCTGAAGTGCTCGCATACTTCCTCTACAGGATGCAATCCGTAAAGTACTTGCCCACTACTGACATTAACGATATTTATCTCACCAAACTTATTGCACAGAATGGTAGAGTTTGTGGTGGCTTCATTACTGATACACGACAATAACGACGGAATGTTTCGGCGAAAAGCGTCTATGCCTTCCCGGTGTCGACGTCTGATCTCTACCGCCGCCTCGACTTCCACCTTTTGTTGTTCTGCTTCGTCGCTATGAATATGTAATTGAATTTGGTTCAGCATGTTTACTTGTACTTGTTAACGGCAGCCCGACCCCGGGAATATTTAACCACTTCATCTTTTGCATTACCTAGCAACCCTTGCGCCAGCTCTTCGAGCTTGCGATTAATCTCTAGTTCTTGTTTAGCAAAGTCAGTGCGTTGGTCAGGTGGCATTCTGCTTAATGCACGAAGAATAACTTTGTGGCGTATCTGGGATAAGTATCGAAATTGCTCAGAGGAAAAGTCGTCGCTAGAAAGCGTTAAACAAGCAGTCAACCGGGCGTTGACTGCTTTTAAGAATAGTGGAGTATCGCTATGATTTAGAATCGAATTTTTCAAATAGCTTGTCGGTTAAGACGTTGGGCCTCGTAAGCTTCCTGCTTAGCAGCTTCCGGAATTTGTACCCACGCATCGCGGATTGGTGTTAACAGGCTAGACACTTCACCTAACATATTCAAGTCATTATTGATGTGCGCATCATTCAGAAGCTGAACCATGTAATTGTAAAGTGCGAACATATTATTTGCGACTTCACCACCAATTTCTAAATCAAGGGTATCGCGCAAGTGCATAATGATCGCGCTGGCCTTAGAAATATAATCAGCTTTACTGACCAGATCTTTACGCTCCATCGCACCTTTAGCATAGGCAACGCGATCCAGTGCGCCTTGCAACAGCATCAGTGTCAATTTATGTGGATCAGCATTGGCAACATCTTGTTTCAGGTTGCCTTTGCGATATGCGTTGATACCTTTAAGTGACATAGTAACTCCAACTCAATTTTACTTATAATGACGCGAGCAATGCAGAACCGGTTTGATTCAGTTGCGCCACTGTCTGGTCAAGGTTTAAATATTTATCTCGCAGCATACTTTCATAGCTGGCCATACGAAGTTCAAGGGTTTCTCGTTCATCGTACAATTCGTCGCGATCATCTTTCACGGCTCTCTCACGTAGGCTTATTAGCCCGCTGTAAGAGGTATATTCTTTGGCAAAATCGTAAAGGCGTGTGGCAATACCTTCATCGGAATCGGTAAATAAAGAAGCAATTTCATCGAAGTTATCTTCCATCGCATCTTCCAAACGATCTTCACCGGTACCCAAGCCATAATCAGTAGTGCCAATTTCCAGCTTTCCTTCGTCGTTAAATTCAATACCTATCTGGAACAAACCACCTAAGGCCGAAGCACTTACACTATCGCCTACGATGGAAGCTAATCCAGTTTGGATACTTCGAATTAACGAGTCACCTGCCAATGCGCCGTCTTCTTCCAGCTCAGACTCACCGTAACGGGTAAGTGTGCCGATTTCATCAATGAGCGCATTATAGTTATCGACAAAGTCACGGATTTTTTTATCCAAACCTTCTTTGTCATAACCAATATTTAATTTGGTCGCAAGGAAATCGCCAGCCGCGTCTTTAGGCGAAACTTCATTAACCTCAAACGACACGTTCTGAATGGTGTTTTCGAACTCGTTTGAGCTACTTTGCACCTCAATGCCATCAATGGTCGCAATAGCATTTCTGGCGCTCTCAATATTTGCGGCGCTGATGTTATTGGTACCGCCGGTGGTAGACAGTCTGTCCAACTCTGCGGCACCTGTATCGTTGGTAATAACCAAATCGTTACCGTCACCGGTTTCGCTTGAAGAAAAGACCAGACGAGGACCTGCAGCGGTACCCGTGTCGATGATATTGGCCGTTACGCCAAAATTATCTTCCGCCTTATTAATTTTTTCACGAAGTTGGGTAAGTGTCATACCCGCAGTGATATCAACGGTGAAACTTTCGCTACCGCCTACATCAAACGTGAGTGACCCGGTACCTGAAGACAGAACCGAATCACTGCTAGAGGTAAAAGCGCCATCGTCAGTGGTAATGCGACTTCCCGCTGCAAGCTGGGAAACGACAACTTCATACGTACCACGTAAAGCTGAATTTGACGCTTCGGCAGACAACACATCGTTGTCTTCCGACGGATTGGTGATGGTAGGTTCCCGCCCGTTAATGGCGTTATCACTTCGCAATTCATCTACGGCGTCTTTGAAGTCAGAAAGTTTAGACTTAATTTGACCAAGTCCTGAGATTTCAGCCTCTATCCGCTCTTCTTTTGCATTCAAGCGCTCCTCTTTTGGTGTGCGCTCTGCAGCTAATAACTGTTGTACAAGATCGTCGAGTGCTAACCCTGACCCTACACCTAGAGACTGAATTGTCATAACCTAACCCCATCTAAACCTGGTTGTTGATAAACACTCCTACGCTGTCACCAACATCCTGCTGTAAATCCTGAATTCGTTCAGCAAGCTTTAACACTTCTTCCGATGGTATCTGCCTGATGACTTCTCCAGATGTCGAATCTTTTACGGTCACCACCGAGCGGCTGGTATTTTCATCAACAGAAAATGCCAAATCTCGATTTTGGACTTTCAGGAAAGATTCAACCTTAGCTACCGCTTCCTGTAGCTCAACATCATTTTCCTCTCCTGACACTGTATCGGCTTGCGCTGAAGAAGCTTGAGATAAATTCTTTGAATTTTCTGTCGCCTTCTGCAATTCCGAAGAAGCTGGAAGAGTAGTCCGTTGTTTGTCGCTGGTTTGTGGCGAACCGTCAGACGATGCTTCGGCAGCAGGTAGCGGACTCGCCTGAACGGGCGCAGCCTGAGTCTTCAAAGCAAATGTCTGGCCAATTTGAGTATTTTGAATTTCCACCTAATACCTCCTTACTGAAACGTCATAACGGGTACTTGCTTATGTGCAAGTAACCCGTTTATCTCAATTAAGGTAACAACTATATTATAGCTTATCCGAGTAGAGATAGCGCAGTTTGCGGACGCTGGTTTGCCTGACTCAGTACAGAAACCGATGCTTGTTGAATAATCTGGTTACGGGTTAATTCAGCGGTCTCGGTTGCAAAATCTGTATCGCGAATTTGCGAACGAGCAGAAGACAAATTCTCACTGATGTTACTCAGGTTACGAATAGTCGATTGGAAACGGTTTTGCAGTGCACCTAAGTCGGCGCGTACCGCCCCGATACCAGAAATAGCAGCATCAACATCAGACATCAGCGCAGACGCACCATTCGCTGTTGAAACATTATTGGTAGTAATGCCCAAGCCAGTCGCACTGAAGCCACTGATTGAACCCAAATTAGTAGAAGACAAGTTAACAGAGATAGTCTGACCGGCGTTGGCACCAACCAGAAATTTTGCTGAAAAATTACCATCAAGAATTTTCACGCTACCAAACTGTGTGGTGGTGGCGATACGTGAAATTTCAGTACGTAAAGCTGACACTTCTTTTTGCAGCGCCTGACGGTCAGACGACGAGTTGATGCCGTTCTGCGATTGAACAGCCAGCTGACGAATACGCTGCAAGCTGGTCGTAACCTCAGATAATGCACCTTCTGCTGTTTGAGAAAGCGAGATTGCGTCATTCGCATTACGTACAGCCATGTTCAAACCCTGAACCTGAGATGTCAGACGATCTGAAATTTGCAGGCCAGCAGCATCGTCGGCTGCGCTATTAATACGAAACCCTGATGATAGTCTTTCAAAAGACGTGTTCAGACGATCATTCACGTCAAAAAGCTGACGCTGCGCATTGATCGATGAAACATTAGTATTTACAAATAAAGACATAAATAACCTCCTAGGGATTCAATGGCCTATGTGGTATCATTAAACCCTTCCAGTTCAAATTAGACAGGTCACTACTCCCGTCTAATCCCTCTCTTAAAAGTAAAGTAAATTACCCCTCAACAATAGGTATCGGCAAAGTCTTTAGGATCTTTAGCTTTTTTTTGAATTTTTTTTCTTCCCGCAAAGAAACAAGTATAAGTCATTGTTTTAAAATGACTTTAAATTCATATTTTTTTAACTTCGTTATTGAAAAAGCAGGAAATGCCCGAACCTGGAGGTTGTTTGTTGAACGACTCTGACATATAACAAAGGGCATTCAACCACCAAAACGTGATGTTTTGAAAAGTGGGTAGTTAATTGAAAACTGGCACGCGAAGTGCTTCGATTAAGTGAACGTCAGATTTGCTCAATCTGTAGATTCAATTGGCAAGGTTTTCGGCAAGAATAAAAAAAGGCCGAGACATAAAATCCCGGCCAATTTGCTCACGTTAGGAGATTGAGCAAATTCAGTTACTGTCGGCTGGCAGGTGTTTAGTAGGATAAACTGGCCTCTCAACCAACTCTTCTACACTCTTAGTCCTGTTAGTCGGCACTTTCTTCAAGGAGCGGCCTCTCGGCCGCTAACCTTCTTACCGGGGAATGGCCTCTCAACTCCGTCCCGAGAAAATACCTTTTTCAAATTATCCTAACAGTGATAAAGCTGCTTGTGGACGCTGGTTTGCCTGCGCCAGAATAGTAGTACTTGCTTGTTGCAGGATTTGGTTGCGGCTCAGTTCTGCCGTCTCGGTGGCAAAGTCTGCATCTTTGATACGTGATCTTGCCGCTGACACGTTTTCAGAAATGTTGCTCAGGTTTCTAATCGTTGATTGGAAACGGTTCTGAAGGGCACCTAAGTCTGCGCGTAAACCACCAATGGCAGACACGGCTTTATCAACTGCAATCAATAATCGCGATGCACCTTGCTCAGTTAACACATTATCACTCACGATACCTAAGCCAGTGGCGCTAAAACCATTTACGCCAGCACGTCCAAGCGCGTTAGTAGACAAATTCACTGAGATGGTTTGACCTGCATTCGCACCGACCAAAAACTTGGCAGAGAAATCACCTTTCAGAATATCTACACCAGCAAATTGCGTGGTGGTTGAGATTCGAGAGATTTCTGTACGCAGTGCAGACACTTCTTTTTGAAGTGCAAGGCGGTCCGCAGAGCTATTGATACCGTTTTGAGACTGGATCGCCAGTGTACGAATACGTTGCAGCGCGGTCGTGGTTTCTGCCATTGCGCCTTCTGCTGTCTGAGCAAGTGAAATACCGTCATTGGCATTTCGAACAGCCTGGTTCAGACCCTGAATCTGAGAAGTCATACGGTCAGTAATCTGAAGGCCAGCGGCATCGTCTGCTGCGGAATTGATTCTAAAGCCTGAAGACAGACGCTCGAACGCAGTACTCAGATTGTTACCAGTGGTAAATAATTGACGTTGTGCATTTAATGATGACACGTTGGTATTAACAAATAGACTCATGGGGTCTCTCCTAACAGTTCAAAGTGTTTGCGCTATTATTTTTATAGGTTGCGCGATGTAAATTTGTTGGCACGGTTAGTGCTACCTTCAATGTGTCAGAGTTTCTCTGACGTTTTTCCGGCACACTACCGGTAAAACTTGCTAAGTAGAGAAGTGACTTCTCTATGCTGGCTGGCGGGTTTGTCGTTCCAGACCTCAAACCTCTCACTACCTCCTGGCTTCATTCTCGCCTGTCAGCAGCTCCTTCTTTGATTCCCGCCAATACCCTCTATTGTTAGCGTTTCAACTTTAAACCAGTCACAAACACAACAATTGTTAACTAAACATTTGAAAGTAAATAATTAAATTCCTAACAAATTAAAATTAACCAGGCATTTAAGCCTAAAAAAAACTTCTACCAGCATTACTTTTTAAGCTTTTACTAAATGAATAAACATCATTCATTCCCTTTGTAATAGTTATCGTCATAGTCGGGAAAATCCTTTAGCTTTTTTTTCAATTTTTAAAGGAATATTAGAGGCGGGTATTTTTTAATTAAATTCAACAACTTAAAATTTCAAGCGGAATCAAAGTGAAGAGCTAGGCTGATATTTTTTGCAATTTAGTTGGACTCTATCTGCAGCAATTCCTGTTGGATCGGCCATTGAATAACGATTTTCGTGGTGAATGACCGCGCAGAAAGCATTACGGCTATTGCCACCTGCAAGAGGTTGTCGTGTATTGATGAGACTGCAAGCACAATGAGCTCGTTACAAGTTAGCTCAGTCGATTCGTATACATAGAGAACGCATCTAGCATTCTGCAGTTGTGAGTTGTGAGTTGTGAGTTGTGATGAGCGTAAAACCGTTTGTCGCATAATAAAAAAGCCCGATGAAAATCATCAGGCATTTTTGACGCCGATATATACCGACTCTTACTTGCTAAGGAATGCAGCTAGAGCACTACCTCCTGGCTTTTCCCGCTAACGCTTAACCCAGCAGCTGCAACGCAGCCTGAGGACGCTGGTTAGCCTGAGACAGTACGGTTGTACTTGCCTGCTGAAGGATCTGGTTACGGGTTAGGTTTGCGGTTTCAGTAGCGAAGTCAGTATCTTTAATCTGAGAACGTGCAGCAGAAACGTTTTCTGAAATGTTGCTCAGGTTACGAATAGTTGACTGGAAACGGTTTTGCAGTGCACCTAAATCAGCACGCAGACCACCGATAGCAGAAATAGCAGTATCGATTTTTGCCATCATGCCGGATGCGTTACTGGTTGTCAGAACATCGACATTAGAACCGGTAATGCCCAAACCTGTTGCGCTGAAACCTTGTACGCCAGCACGCGTTAGCGAAGGCGACGACAGATTTACAGAAATTGTCTGACCAGCGTTAGCGCCCACAAGGAACTTAGCAGAAAAGTCACCGCTAAGAATATTTACACCGGCAAACTGCGTTGTGGTAGAAATACGTGAAATTTCTGTACGTAACGCAGAGACTTCTTTTTGCAGTGCAACACGGTCAGCTGAGCTGTTGATACCGTTTTGTGACTGTACTGCCAGCGTACGAATACGTTGAAGTGCGGTGGTGGTTTCTGATAGTGCCCCTTCAGCAGTTTGCGATAATGAAATTGCGTCATTGGCATTTCGTACGGCCTGATTAAGACCTTGTACTTGTGATGTCATTCGATCGGTTATCTGAAGACCTGCGGCATCATCAGCAGCGCTGTTAATGCGGAAGCCCGAGGATAAACGTTCGAAAGACGTGCTCAGAGAATTACTAACATCAAAAAGCTGACGTTGTGCATTCAGTGAGGATACATTGGTATTCACGAACATAGACATAAAGTCTCTCCTACACTCTCAGTCCAGCAGAGCTGGCTGCCGGAACTACCGGCGATTACAAATAGTAGTCACCAAAACCTGAGGGGTAATTGATGAACTGGCTCTCTCAGTAGTGTTATCGACTTAGACTTTAATCCCTTTAATATAAATCACTAAAAATTGCCGTGGAGCGGCAGACTATTGCCGCTTATACTTGGTTAACATATTGGTTTTATGAAAATTTTAATATGAGAAATATTTTACAAATCCATCAGCTTAAGCACGTTTCACCTCTGGCTGCTCACTGTGCTTTTACCGATTTAATCGCGCTGGATGATGGTTTTTTATGCTGTTACCGTCGTGCGGCCAATCATGTGAGTGGCGACGGCAGCATTGATGTAGTGAAACTAAATAAAAACGGCAAACGCCTTTTCCGGCAAACACTCAGTTTCCCGCAGACAGACTTGCGCGATCCCAAACTGTCTGTCGACGATAATGGTAAGATTTGGCTAATAGCCTACTGTCGCCAAGTTGAAAATGACGGCTCGACGATAAAAACGTCTATGTTGAGTTGGTTTTCAGACAATGGCAGATATTGGTCATCACCGAACCGGTTTGGCGAACATGGTTGGTGGTTGTGGCGCATTGCCTGGCACAAGAATACGGCGCTGGGACTGGCTTATAATCGTAAAGCGGATCGACTGGACTTATTTCAGGGCCATCCGCAACGCCGATTTTACCGGCATCCGGTTGCCGCTCTTAGTTTGGAAAGAGACGGATTGGGCTATCCGAATGAAAGTGATTTGGTTATAGATAATCGCGGCGTAATTAACGCCCTTGTTCGTCGCGATGCCGATTCATTCAGTGCCCAGTTTGGCATCAGTAAACCGCCATATCATCGATGGCAGTGGCAGGATCTTGATGAGTACATTGGTGGCCCTGCCATGTTGCCGCTCGGCAAAGAACACTTTTTGGTGGCAGGCAGGAAATGGAATGGTGACACTTTTGTCACCCAAATATGGTTATTGAATAAGTCTTCAGCGCAATTAAGCGAGTGTCTCACATTGCCCAGCGCCGGCGACAATAGCTACCCCGGACTGGTATTACAGAGAGACAACCTGTTTATCAGCTATTATTCAAGCCATCAGGACAATCAAACACGGGTCTACTTCGCTCACATCACCGGAGTAGAGACATTAGCCAATATAATCAAACAGTGAAAGGCCGGATACTCTTGGGAAGGTTGCCAGAGCGGCGCTTAATGCCGCTTCTTGCTTAGCAAATTCCGTTGAGGCTTCAGCGTAATCGGTCTCAACAATGTTCGCTTTTGCATCTTTGGCAGTAAGTTCTAAATCGAGATTGGTTTCGTAAATAGACTCAGCAATATTTAGCCTGCCCCCGAGAGAGGAACGCTCCAGATTGATGGTCTCCATGCCATTATCTAACCCGACCAAAGCATCGGCCAGCGCACTTTCCAATGCATCACCGTTTAACGAATCGTCCATGAGTTGGTTGGCAATGTCATTTAAGGTTTCGGCAACGTTTTTCTTTTCCGGGGTATTCAGTGAAAAGTCTACGGTTTCCCCTACGGTAGCATTAACCGTAAACGTCATTCCCTTAATGGTAAACGGCTCGCCAGAAGTGAAATCAACTGCGCCAACAACGGCAGAGGTACCTAAATTAGTGAGCTGCACCTGGCCCGAGCCCAACACCTCTAACTGATAATTATTGTTAGCCGGTGTAACGGCATCATAGTTGTTATCGAAGAACTGATCGAAGGTACCCTGCTCCGCCACTTTGGCCGTAGTTACGTTTGCCCCCGCACTTGAACCGGTCACTGAGAAGTTATGACGAGCAAAAACGTTCTCGAACACTTCCAGTCCCGACGAACTGCGCTGAACAGTAACGCTATCAGAAAGCTTCACGGATGTGGTGCCTGAATCACCTGAGAATGTAATGGCGTTACCGGATGCAGCCGGGTTAAATGTAAACGCTTGCTGCTGTGATTGATAACCGGCAAAGATAAAATTGCCCGAGGCATCCTGGGTGTTCATCAAATCCAGCACTTCGTTGCGGATTTGCTCCAACTCTTTGCCGATAGCCCCTTGGTCTTCCTCAGATAATATACCGTTGCCCGCCTGTACCACCAGCGTTCTGGCGCGACGAAGCGACTCCGACATATTGTTGAGTACGGCTTCCTGCTCTTCTAATGCGTTGGTAAGTAAATCGTTGTTACGTTGATACTGCGTGATTTTATCGAGTTGCTCAGTAAGTCGCACCACACTGGCTGCGCCAACGGGGTCATCACTGGGTCGATTTAATTTTTTGCCCGTGGACAGCGATTCCTGGGTTGCCGTGAGTTGCTTTTGATTTTCCATGATCGCACGGATGTTTTGATCATAAATCTGATTGGTAGAAATACGCATTTTTTACACTACCTCACTACCGACAAAATCGTATCGAATAAATCTTGTGCCGTTGTCAGGATCCTTGCCGCTGCAGCGTAAGATTGCTGATAACGCACCAGGTTTGCCGCTTCTTCATCGAGACTAACGCCAGAAACGGAATCAAACCAGGTTTCAGACTGTACTTTCATGGCTTCGGCAGCTTCCAAAGAAATTTCTGCCGTAGCGGTTTTTTCGCCAACGCGACCAATCAAAGACGAATAAGCATCATGGAATGTCCGGGTTTTGTTACTGCTGTCAGCACTTAATTGAACCAAGCCTTCCCGTTGCAATCCGGCCAACACTTCCGCATTGGTGTTGTCTGCCACACCATCTGTATTATAGGTGAGGTTGAAGCTATCGCCAGGTACGGGTACGCCTGACAAACTCACATCATAACCCGGGTAATCATCAAGTGCACTGAACGCTGCCGGCCATGCTGGACCGCTACCCGTCGCTTCCGCCTGAGCCAAAAGGTTATCGTAATCTGTTACGCCTGACACATTGGTGATAACCGCGCCAGCGGCATCAAGAACCTGAAAATCGGATGCAGATGTGAATACAATTTGCGCGGGTGCACCAACCGTACCGCCTGGCGCGTTGGCAGCATTATGAATACCGCCCGCACCATTAAATGCGGACGCCTCACTACCAAGCGCGGCGTCCACCACGGTATTAGACACGGTGACTTGCTTAACCTGGGCATCACCTAAGTTGGATAAACTGGCTTCAGCACGAATGGGGGCTGCAAACGCCAGATCTTCAGGACGTTCGGTGGCAAGCGCGATATCAGAAGCCACATACTTGGTGGGCTGGATCAGAAATTCATTCCCCACACTGTGTCCGGACGCAGATTGAAACTCAATTTGAATGCCACCAGGCAAGTCGTTATAGCCGGCATTAATGGCTATAGACGGGAAGATGGCATCACTGCCGTCAGCCAGCTTTTTCGGCGTACCGTCGCTGTTGATCATGGTGAGGGTGACAGAAGTGGGATAACCACTACCATTTACCGCATCAACGGTAATTTTATAATCGGCATCGGTAATGTCGCTGCCCTGCCCCGGAATGATTCGGCCACTAACGGGCAAATTATCAGGCGTACCGGTGTAGTTCAGTCCGGTAAACTCGGGAATAGCAAAAATATCACCACCGAGCTGAAGATCTAAATCCATTCCCAATTTATTTTGAGAGTTAACAGCATCAGCCATCGCCAGGGCTATTTGCCCTACATCCCGCTGGGCTGGACCCAAAATTTCATCGCGAAAACGAAAAAGCCCGCCCAACGAACCACCTACAGAAGCTTCGTTGATGTTTATCGCCGTTTCGGATTTGGTTTGAGAATTGAAATGGGTAGCCAACTGCAATTCTTTGAAATTAAGATCGGCGTCGTTCCCCAGCTCAAATACGTTGAAGTCACCATTCTCAAGAACCAGTGATTCGCCGGAGGATAGGTTAATTACCGAAGCGCCAAATTGATTTTCTCGCACCTCGATGGACATGAGTTCCGCGAGTTCGTTTATGGCCTTGTCACGTTCGTTTAGCAGTGCGCTTGGCTCAGAGTTACTGCCACCTTTCGCAGTGACAATGGCAACATTCAATTCACCGATATTTGTGATCAGGCTATTGGCGCGCTCAACCTGACTGGTAAATTCCAGATTCAGCTCTTCTTCTTTCGCTTCCATAAAGTCTGAAATGGAATTAAGCCGCGCCACCATGCTTGTTGCTTTACCTAGCACGGCCTCTCTGGACGCCAGATTTGTTGGGTCGTCAGAAGCGGTTTGTATGGCGGCAAAAAACTCGCTGAGCCCATTGGCAATAGAATTGGCTTCGCCGGCGAGCAAATTATCCAAAGACGCGGTTTTTTCAACGAAGGTTTCCAGCTCTCCCACCGAGGTAGTGTCACGACGCAGCTGATTTTGCGCAAAGATGCTGATAACCCGCTCGGTCGTTCCCCGACCAACGCCGCCCAGTGTCGTGCTTTCAAATACCGTTCTTTCTCGCACATAGCCTTCGGTATTCACGTTGGCAATATTGTTCGAGGTAGAGTTCAGTAGCTGACTACTGGCATTTACGCCGCTGGTAGCAATGTTGAAAAGATCAGCGCGAATCATTTATCTGCACTCCGGTAATTAAGGCTGGAAGCCCTGGACAATATCACTGCGATACACCGCCATGACTTTTTCGGCATATTGGGGGTCGGTGGCATACCCGGCCTGCTGTAATTCAGAGAAATACTGCGACGTGTCAGCGCCCTTTTCTACGGCTTGCTGATAGCGGGGCTGAGAACGAATGAAGTTCACGTAGTCGGCCAGGCCGGCTTCCAGACTGTCGTACTGCCTGAATGCGGCCTTGCGACGCTCGGGCACACCATTGCTAAATTCAAGGGTATCTACCACCGCTTGCTCACCTTGCCATTGACGATTCGCTTTAATGCCGAAAAGGTTGTGGGTGCTATTTCCTTCCTGATCGTGAATAACAAACTGCCCCCAACCAGTTTCCACCGCGGCTTGCGCGATAATGGCCTTTGCATCTGTGCCAAGCATCTCAGCCGCTTTTTCTGCATGGGGATACAAGGCTTCAACAAAACTTTCCTGGTTTTCAAACATGGCCGCCTTGTAGGCAGACTTGGTACCCTTCGACGCAGATTCCAATACCGCATCCTGTGCCTTGGTAACAGACTCGGCGCGAGCCTGGTTTAAAGATTCAATGTTGCCATCAGCCCTAATGGTGCTGGCTGGGCGATAATTCGGATCGAGTTGACCGAGCTGCTTAACGATGAGATCCGCCAGACCAAGGCCGCCGTTGCTGGACAAATCAACGGCAAGCTGCTGATCATGCATATCACGGTAAAACTTCACTTGTTCCGAATTAAATGGGCTGTCTTCATCGGCAAGCGCATCTTGCGCTTTACGCATGGACTTCAGCATCATCTGCACAAATATCGCTTCAAACTGCTGAGCAGCTTCTTGCAACACTTCACCGTTGCCACTTGCCATGGCTTCACGCAGGTTGTTCAACCCGCCAATGTCGTTCGCATTGCGGGCCATTTCCAATTGGCTACGTGAAGTGTTTTGCATGTCCATCAGATAATGACCAGTTCGCCACGCAGGGCACCGGCCTGCCTGAGTGCCTCAAGAATAGCCATCAAATCACCGGGGGCTGCGCCTACTTCATTTACCGCGCGGACTAATTGATCCAGGGTAACGCCAGGCTGGAACTTGAACATTCTGCTGTCGGCCAGATCGACATCCACAATAGACTGTGTGGTGACGACCGTATTGCCATCGGCCAGCGCATTAGGCTGAGACACTTGTTGATTTTCAGCAATAGTGACCGTTAAACCACCATGGGTAATAGCAGCGGGCAGTAAGCGAACGTCCTGACCAATAACAATGGTGCCAGTACGACTATTAATCACCACGCGTGCCGGTGCATCTGCGGGCTCGAAATCAAAATTCTCAAGTACCGCCAGAAAACCCACTCGTTGACCTACGTCACGGGGCGCCGACACACGCACTGATGCTGCATCGATAGGTGTGGCGATTGCATAGCCCTGTTCAGGCTGCGCGCCAAGGCGTTCGTTGATGGTATCAGCTAATCGCTTAGCCGTTGAAAAGTCGGGATAATGCAAATTGAGTGTTAGCGTGTCGCCGTTTGCGAAGCCGGACGGCACGGTTTGCTCAACCATCGCGCCATTAGGAATTCTGCCAACAGTAGGCGTGTTCACCACAATCCGTGAACCGTCACCGCCCTGGGCACCAAAACCGCTTACCACTAAGCTTCCCTGAGCCACCGCATACACTTTACCATCAACTCCTTTAAGGAACGTCTGTAGTAAGGTGCCGCCCTGCAGGCTACTTGCTTCACCCACTGATGAAACGGTAACGTCAATCTTTTGTCCTGGTTTAATGAAAGCGGGTAGGTCGGCATGTACCGCCACGGCTGCCACATTCTTAATTTTAGGCTTGGTGTTCGGGTCGAGACTAATCCCAAAGTTGCTCAGCATGGTGCGGAAACTTTGTTCTGTGAACGGGCTTTGCTCACCAGTTCCCGGTAGACCCACAACCAATCCGTAGCCGATTAACTGGTTGCTACGCACCCCTTGGATGCTGGCTACGTCTTTAATGCGTTGAGCACTGGCGATAACCGGCATGGCAGCCAGCAAAAAGGCTGTGAGGTAAGTCAAAAAACGCATACCGAATACTCCTAGAAAGGCCAGATTTCAGATGAGAAGAAACGGGTAAGCCAGCCCTTCTCCTGCGCTCGGGCAAAACTGCCCGTGCCACTGTATTGAATGCGGGCGTTAGCAATACGGGTAGAAACAATCTCATTTTCCGGGCTAATGTCTGAAGGACGAATAATGCCGGTGAGGCGGATGTATTCATCCCCTTGATTCAGGGTTAACCACTTTTCACCACGGATCACCAGATTTTGATTCGGCATAATGTCGACAACGGTGACAGAAATGGCACCTTGCAAACTGTTACTTTGATTCGCCTGGGCATTACCAGTGAAATCATTCGAGGCATTCAAACCAAGCTGAATCGATTCATTCCCGATATTTATGGGATTCCCCCCGAGACCGGTGATGGGCTGTACGTTCACGCCTGTATTTTTCGCAGTGGTAGTGTCCGCGGTCTTTGATGCCGCCGTATTCTCGCTTAGTGTTACCGTAATGATGTCGCCAACACGACGGGCGGTAACGTCAGAATACAGACTGTTCGCCATGTAAGGTCTGAACAGCGCGCCATCCTCAGTAATGTGCTCCTGAGGGATATCCGGGATCACCGGCGCAAAGGCCGGATCATTCGCCTGTACCGGTGGCTGCGGCGTACTGTTGCAACCAGCCAGTATCATACTAAGTGCGATAAAACCAAGGATCCGCATAATGTCACCTGTTAAAGCTGCTGAATCACCTGACCAAGCATTTGGTCAACGGAGGAAATGACTTTCGAGTTCATCTCGTACAAACGCTGACTTTCAATCAGGTTCACTAATTCTTCCGTGACGTTAACGTTGGAGGTTTCCAGCGTGCCTTGTGAGATGGTGCCTAGCCCCTGCAATCCGGGAACACCTTGAATTGGAGCGCCACTCGAAGCGGTTTCCACAAACAGGTTTTGCCCGGTGGGTTGCAGGCCTGTAGGGTTAACAAAGTCTGAAATATTCAGCTGACCTAAGACCTGTGCATCGGCCTGGCCACGAATAGTGGCAGATACCTCACCGTCCTGAGAAATGGTGATTTGCTGCGCATCTTCAGGCACTGCTATTTCAGGCTGCAATAAAAAGCCAGCGCCAGAGGTGACAATCTGCCCCTGATCGTTAAGCGTAAATTGACCGTTACGGGTATAAGCAATGGTGCCGTCAGGTTGCAGGATTTCAAAATATCCACGCCCCTGAATGGACATGTCGAGAGCATTTTCAGTGGTGAGCATGTTCCCTTGGGTGTGCGCCTTCTGCGTGGCAACCACCTTGGAACCCGACCCCAACATGAGACCTGAAGGCATTTCCGTATCTGCAGACGAACGCCCGCCAGGTTGGTTTATATTCTGGTAAAGTAGATCTTCAAAAATCGCGCGATCTTTTTTGAAGCCTACTGTCGAGGCGTTTGCCAGGTTATTGGATACCGTAGCAACGTCGGTTTGTGCGGCGTCTAGCCCAGTTTTACTTATCCATAACGCAGGATGCATATCGACCTCCTGACCACTCGCATGCGCATGTGGTCGTTAGTTAAAAATTAAATAATACGAAGCAACTGATTGCCACGAGTTGAGAGTTCATCGGCTTGCTTCATCATCTTTACCTGCATCTCATAGTGACGCTGTAAGCTGATCATATTGACCATCTCATCCACCGCATTCACATTTGAGCCTTCAAGCATGCCAGTGCGCACCATTACATTCGGGTCCGCGTCTGCGGGAACGCCATCTTTGGTTCGGAACAATCCGTCATAACCTTTTTCCATATTGTCTAAATCCGGGTTTACCAGTTTCAGACGTCCCACTTCTTCGGATACATTTTCTGGCGCGCCAACAGGGCGGGTAGAAATGGTTCCATCCATGGCAATATTCAGGTTATCTAACGGCACCGGCAAAAAGATAGGCCCGTTATCGCCCATCACGATATTCCCATGCATATCTGTCAACATGCCGTCGGGGCCCAGCTGAAAACTACCGTCACGGCTATACGCTTCCTGACCATCAGCCGCCTGAACAGAGAACCAGCCGTCGCCTTGGATGGCTGCGTCAAGATCACGATTGGTCTGTACCATGGCGCCGGACTCATAGTTATGAGAAGGGCTTTCGGTCATGGAAAACACCCGAGTCGGCAAACCTTCGCCGTAGGCCGGCATTGCTCTTGCCTGTTCAAGCTGAGTCCGGAAACCCGTGGTCTGCGCATTCGCCAGATTATTGGCACGTACACCCGTGGCCAACAGGTCTTGTTTGGCGCCGCTTGCAGCGATATAGAGTAATTTATCCATGACTGACTTTTGACGTTCTGATTAACAATACCAAGGTGATTGCAATTCAGATGCCAAAAGTAAATTGGCGTAAAGAGGTGAGAATAGGTAGAAAAAAGGCCGGCGATGCCGGCCTTCTAAGAGGTGTAAATTATCGGATATTCAGAATGGTCTGGTTCAGCTGATTGTTCACTTCCAATGCACGGGAGTTAGCCTGGAAGTTACGCTGAGCGATGATCAGGTCAATCAACTCTGTTGTCAGGTTAACGTTCGCCTGCTCCAGTGCTGAGGAATTGATTTCACCGTAGGTGCCTGTGGTTGCTTCCCCGGCGAGAGCTTCACCCGACGCAATCGACTCTTTCCATTGCGTGCTACTTTGCTGCGTTAAGCCCTGCTCGTTAGAAAAGCGAACCAATGCCACGCGAACAATGGGCTCTGACGTACCGTTTGAGAAGGTCGCTCTTACCAGGCCATCAGGGCCGATATCAATACCCGTCAGACGTCCAACTGGCAGACCATCCTGTTCTAGGGATGTTACTTCAAAGGCAGACGCAAATTGCGTCGGCTCAAGGGTAGTTGCGCCAGCAGGATCGAGGTTGAAGTCGATACTGATTTGCTGCGTAGGATCAGAACCGTTAGAGAGAATGGTTCCCCCTAATGCTTCTGTCTGAATTTTAAAATCGGGACTTGATACGCCATCCGCAGCTTGAATAGCAACAAAATCACCGCCCTGACTGAATGACATTTTTGCCGCAGTTACAGGAAAACCTGAAGCGGTCCCCACGGTGTTAGTCGCAGTGGCAACGTCAGAATCGGTACCGTCGGAATTAACCATATCAATCAGATTGTCATCGATCGCCGTGGCTACATACCAGTCATTTGTTGTCGCCGAAGCTGGGTCTTTAATGAAATAGTAGGTCATTACATGACTGTCACCCAGCGAATCGTAAACAGTTACAGAAGTCGCAGCGTTGTAAGTCAGTGGATCATCTGGATTAAACTGTGCCGGATCGAGTGCAGCGTCACCCGCTGGCAGGTTCATACGAATATCCACTTCACTGGTTTGCTGAGGCGAACCTGATGAATCTGGAATGCGTACCGGAACCGTTGTACTTAAAGCGACTGATGAACTGGTGCCATCGGTATTTACCGGGAAGCCAAGTAAGTTGTCGCCGTTACTGTTAACCACGAAGTTATCTTCGTCCAGCTTAAACTGACCAGCACGGGTAAATGAGAAATCCCGGGAAGTGATCTCTGGTACTGTGGCGAAAAAACCATTACCGGTAATCGCTAAGTCCAATGCGGTATTTGTAAACTGCAAACTACCCTGAGAAAACTGCTGCGCCACTTCTTGCGTGAGAACACCATCACCCACTTTGGTTTTTGCTCCCGCCAGGAGTGACGATGCATAGACATCACCAAACTCTGCACGCGACTCTTTAAAACCAACGGTGTTGACGTTCGCAATGTTGTTGGCGGTGACGTCGAGATCTTTCTGCGCGGCAGAAACGCCACTAAGTGCAATATTAAAAGACATAACTCTTTCTCCTACTAACTGCCTATTTGGATGACGTCGCCAAGACTTATGCTCACATCACCCGCCAAATTCAAAATAATGCCCTGACTGCTGCCAGTCATACTTACGCTGCCTACCTGGCGGTTTACTGCGATAGGCACCGAGGTACCCTCGCCATCCACGCTGCCGTTGGCACTGATCACATACTCACCTGCCGGCATGGCATTGCCGCTATTGTCAGTACCATCCCAGGCAAACTGAATGTTGCCTGCAGCCTGCGTACCCACATTCATGGTTTTTACAATTTCACCGTACTGATTCTCAATGTTGATCTTGAGATCCTGTACCGTTTGCTCATTTACCAGCACACCGCTGAAACCAGCACCTTCTTCTGACATGTAACCTACGTTACCTTCAACCAGTACTTGTTGGCCGATAAGACTGGACGCCTGCAGAGCCTGATTCGAGGTCATCGACGCGGCGAAAGACTCAAACTTCTCATTCAGTGAAGAAATACCGTCGGCCATAGTAAATGACGTCATTTGCGCCACCATCTGGTCGTTATCAACAGGCTTGGTTGGGTCCTGGTTGGCAAGCTGCTCTGTCAGTAGTGAGAAGAAATCCTCCTGAGAAAGTCGCTGCTCGCTACCGTCAGAAACAGCGACGCCTTCTTCTTGCCAGTAGAGGTCAGTATTCAGCCCTGGGGTATTAGTAATCGTACTCACGATAAAATCCTCTGCTTAACCGACTTACTGGCCACTGCCTAATTGCAGTACCTGACGAAATAATCTTTTCGTTGTGTCTGCCACCTGAACATTGGTTTCATAGCCTTTTGAGGCTGACATCATATTTGCCATTTCCTCAACAATGTTGACGTTAGGCTTGTAGATGTAACCGTTTTCGTCTGCCATAGGGTTGTGCGGTGCGTATTCAATTTGTAGAGGCGCATCACTCTCGACGATGCCTTTCACCTGAACACCAACCCCTTTGGTCTGATCTTCTGATGCACGAGCCAGCTCAGCGGCAAAAACCGGGTGTCGGGCTTTGTACGTTTCTTCGTAACTGCTACTCACACTGTTCGCGTTAGCAATATTACTGGCGGTGGTATTCAGGCGGACACTTTCTGCCTCCATGCCCGTACCCGAGATCGACATTACATTAAACAGGCTCATTAACTTTGCCCTCCACTCAAGGCTTTCTTCATACCCTTCAGCTTTCCTTCCAGAAATTTCAGGCTGGCCTGATATCTCATTCCATTATCAAGAAAGGCATTTCGTTCAGACTGTACCTCAACGGTGTTGCCGTCACCGGTATCTGGCTGATTTGGAATTCGGTAGTCGATGTCGAAACTGCTTGTACTCAGCGAACCACCAATATGGTTATCGTGGGTGCGAGTAAGATTACCCTGCTGCTGAGCATGGCGTGCGCTTTCCATTGCCTGTTTAAAATCAATATCACGAGCTTTGTAGCCAGGCGTGTTGGCATTTGCCAGATTTCCGGCAATGACTTCCATTTTTTCTTCACGGATGTTGATTGCTTTTTGATGAAAGCCAACGAGATTATCGAGGTTGATGGCCATTCAAAGACTCCGGTTGCACGTATTTCGACATTCCCGAAATCAATTGCAAATGAAGTGCCAAGTATTTTTTGACGCTGAATGAGTATGGGGGCAGATTATTTCTTGCGTTGGTAATAAAGGCCTGGACGGCACTTAACCATAGTAAACAATGAGGCTGCTTCACCAATGGATTCTGAAGCGCCGAGGAAAAGAACGCCTTCTGGCTGCAACTGGGCGGCAATTTGTTGCAGTATGCGTTGCTTGACGTCCGCCGGGAAGTAAATCAGCACATTGCGGCAAAATACGATATCGAATCGACCCAGGCCGGTATAGCTGTGCAGTAAGTTGAGGCTTTTAAATGTCACCATATCCCTGACTTCACGATTCACCTGCATCATGCCTTCGTCATTAGGGGAGAAATAGCGCTGACGACGCTCAGAGGATAAACCGCGGCCTAAAGATAATTCGTCGTAAACGCCTTTATTGCATTTATCGAGCATAGAAGACGAAAGATCAGTTGCGGTGATATCGACGCCCCCACGCAATGTGCCAGGCTTCTGTCGCTGATACTCAAGGACAGACATGGCGATAGAGTACGGCTCTTGTCCAGACGAACAAGCCGCACTCCAAACACGAAGACGACGATTTTCTGTAGCAAGTTTGGGAAGGATCGTATTGATAAGTAGCTCGTAGGGATAGCCATCACGGAACCATAGCGTTTCGTTGGTGGTCATGGCATCCAGCACAGCTTGCAACAAACTGCGGTTTGCACCGCGAATAACAGCTGCAATTAACTCGTCAATACTATCAAAATTGAATTCGTACATTAACGAAGACAGCCGACTTCTTACCAGATATTGCTTGTTATCGCCCAGTGAAATGCCACACTGCTGCTGCAAAAACGCACCAAACTGACGATAACTATCGGCTGAAACTTCTTTATTTTTCAAACTTCCCTGCCCTCTCACTTAGCTCTTTAACCACTTACCCACGGCTGTGGCCAATTCGTCAGGATGGAATTTCGCAATGAAATCGTCGGCGCCAACTTTTTGCACCATGGCCTGGTTAAATACGCCACTGAGTGATGTGTGCAAAACCACCTTGAGCTTTTGCAACTCAGGGGTGTTTTTGATTTCAGCCGTTAAGGTATAGCCATCCATTTCTGGCATTTCGATATCTGAAACCAACACGCCAACTTTGTCAGTAACATCTCCGGTTTCAGCGGCAATTTCTTTCAAACGATTGAGCGCTTCAAGGCCGTTCTTAGCCAACTCCATCTTCAAGCCCAGTGCAGTGAGTGACTTCTTAACCTGGCTTCGAGCAACAGAAGAGTCATCAGCAATAAAGATAATTTTATCTTCACTGCCGGCAGTGTCCAGATTTTCAACAATGGAGTCGCTAACATCGGCTTTGAGGGGAGAAATCTCATGCAGAATTTTTTCTACATCCAGTATTTCCACTAACTCTTTGTCCACCTCAGTCACCGCGGTGAGGTAACTGGCACGGCCGGTTCCTTGCGGGGGCGGCATGATTGCGTCCCAGTTGGTATTTATAATGCGTTCCACCGCACCCACCAGAAAGCCTTGAACGGAGCGGTTGTATTCAGCAATCACGATAAAAGCAGTATCGAGGTTTTCAATACGACGCCCCCCGGTAGCCATACTGAGATCAATCACAGAAATAGTCTGGCCGCGAATATGTGCGACACCACGAACCAAGGCATTAAGCTTTGGAATTGCGGTAAGAGGTGGACATTGCAATACCTCTCGCACTTTGAATACGTTGATGCCAAAGCGCTGACGGCCATTGAGTCTGAACAGCAGAAGTTCAAGCCTGTTCTGCCCCACTAACTGCGTGCGCTGGTTAACGGAATCAAGAATGCCTGACATACATCACCTCTAATTTAAAATTGGGCACGAACATTGCGTTTCACCTTATCACTCTTTGTTTAAAAGCAGAATCGCCAAAAAAGTGACGATAGTGACTTCTCGTACCATTCGATCCTGCTCTTAATCATAGTCAAAATAAAGTGAAGTGAACACGAAAAAAGTCATCATGCATAAATTGTTATCGAAAAAAACGGTCATTACTTTAAGCAAGTTTCGTCTTCTTGCTTTCGTTTTGCTGCTTAACATAGTCGCAAACCCTGTATTTGCACAGTCGGGCAGCCAGTTGCGAGAAAAAATTGAACAGGGTGCAGAGCGTTATTTATTAAATGCTATCGGCAACGATTCAGAACAAGAAAATATATCGATAAATATGGTGGCCATTGATGATCGCATTCAAATTCCGGTATGCCATACGCCATTTAATTATCATGCAGAGCCTGCTTCTCTGCGCCAAAGTTACATTTCTGTACGTGTGAGCTGTGGCAATAATGATTGGTATTTATTTACTAATGCCCGGGTCTCACGAACACGAACCGTCGTGGTAACCGCAGGGCTCATCAGTCCCGGAAGCTTGCTTACTTCAGAAAATCTCCGGTTAGCCGAAGTCGATGTTAACCAATTACGTCATACCAGTTATTCGTCGACAGATGAGCTACTCGGCGCCAGAATGAAAAGACGAGTTCGCAATGGACAACCTATTCAGGCAAATATGCTATGCTTTGTCTGTAAAGGTGATCGAATAACCATCAGTGCACAAGGTGGCGGCATGCAGGTAAAAACCGCCGGTATCGCTAGACAGGACGGGGTCATCGGCGATAATATTCAGGTTATCAATGCGTCTTCAAACAAAGCAATTATTGCCGAAGTGGCCAGCACGCAAACCGTCGTTGTAAACCTGTAATTTAGCCTTAGAAAATATTTTAAGAAATACGCTAAAAGGGTTAAAGAAGCGACAGGTTCAGCCGATAACGTGTATGAGGTGTTATTGGTAGTGGAAAAAATTTATGGCAATTAATAATGTAAACAATGGGGCCCCTAAGGCGCCCATCGACAATGCGAAGCTGAACAATCAGCAAGCACAGACCCAGTCTGCAGTGCAGCAAGAAGCTGCCGCGAAAACGGCGCAAACTGTTGCACCACGTCAGGATTCTGTTTCTTTGACACAGTCAGCTCAGCAGTTGAGTCAGGTGCAGAAAAAAGGCACTGAGGCGCCAGTTAATCAGGAAAAGGTCGACAAGTTGAAGAAAGCCATTCAAAGTGGTGAGTATAAAATCGATGCTGATTTGCTTGCGCACAAAATCGCGCGATTAGAAGCGCAGGTCTTTGGCATCAAATCTTAGTAGGTAAATTATGTCGCAAAACTTGCTTTCAGGCTTACAACAACAGATTGCTAATTTAGAGCATCTGGCGTTGTTACTTGAGCAGGAGTTGCACCTTATCAGCAGCCGTGACGCTGAAGCTTTGATGAACTTGCTCAAGGAGAAAGAGCAGACCCTCGACACCATACAGCAGAGTGATATGAGCATTAGTAAGCAATATCAGTCGCTGGTTAATGAATCTTCGGTGCCAGACGACGTTTCAGAACTCATTGCAACAGCTAAAAAGCTGCTGGAAGAATGTAAGTACCGCACTTCAGTGAATCAGAAAGCCGTTGAGCAGGGTCAATTAAGACTCACGCATCTGCGCAATTTGATGTTGGAAGTACGCGCGAAAGAATCACTGACCTATGATAAAAGCGGAAAACCGAAAGGTTCAGGTTTGGGTCGTGGCGTAAGTGCCTAAGCACTTACAAGAAACAAGACAATTATTTATAACAAAGCCCGTGTAAACGGGCTTTGTTGTATCTAAAGGGTAATAACCCTCATCAGGCTTTATTTCCGAAATCAAACTAGTAGTAGGTGACGTCTTTTATCCGTTTAGGCTTCGCCGTGGTCAGATAGATGTCGTATACCTTGCGCATATCTAACTCCAGCTCAGTCGCGTAGGTGTCTTCCCCTACCGGATAACTCTTCACTACCCGCGCGCCACGGATCACACCCTCGACAGACGCTTTTAATTGGGAATTCTGCATGATCATATTCGCTACAGACTGCTCACCATCTAGGCGTTGACCATAAACCTGCTCGGCTAGCTCGCGATAAGCATCAAGCTTTGACGCTTTCATGGCCATCAAAGAACGATCGTTGTCTGTCTGCCCCATTTGTTGGGCGATTGGCGCGTAGCCGATAGCCGATAATACCGGATAGCTTTCCGGTTCAACCACTTCCCACTCGACATGTTTATCAATAAGGCCAGAGCAACCGGTAAGCGACAATGCCAAGGCCGCGCCGAAAGCCGTTCCCCATTTTTTGATTAATGTCCGCATAATTCACCTAACGTTACTCTGGGTTTCTATTTTTGAGTGTCGATACTTTACGTTTCGAATGTTGGATAGGCAGGCAATAACTGTGCCTTGTTAGTGAGTGTCAGATTTCAGACAGTATTTCAGGAACGTTTTTTGCTGAGTTTTGCTTAGGAGATCACTATAACGCAGACAATTGGTTTGCAGTTAACTGTTCGCACCCATCAGGTGTTTGTAAAGGTAATGCCAATATGAATCAATCACTGTTCCGCTTCGTTAAAACTGTGGCACTGACGGGCACCTTGGCCGTGCTGTCGTGGCAAAGTTCTGCCGCCTGGTACGAAGCAAGAGGACAGGCATTGATTCAACAAGGCAACCGCATTGCAGCTAAAGAAAAAGCCACCGAAGAGGCCATCCGACAGGCATTGATGTTTGCCGGCGCGTCGGTACAAAGCGTACAAATGCTGACTAACGGTTTATTGCAGGAAGATCGACTTCAAATCAATGCCAGCGGTGAAGTGAATAACTTAGAGCTGATTGATGAGAAATGGCATAGCGACTACGTTACGGTAACAATTCGAGCTGATATCTTTCCTAAGGCGGTAACCTGTAACGCAGCCGGCTTTCAAAAAACGTTAGTCACCACCTGGTTTCCCATTGAACATCGGCAGCAAGCTGGAGACGGGCAAATCCATGCGCTGTCGGAACAAGCTCCCCGCTCTCTTCAGCAACAGTTTGTCGCCAACTCTGATAATACCTCACTACAGCAAATCGTTCCTAATACGGTGCGCTGGCGTCGCTCTAGTGTACTCGCTCAGGCACCCTCGCTGGCACGACAAAGTCGGGCACAATATGTGTTGGCAGCCACGATCACAGATTTAAGCATTGTACGCCCCCAACATTCCTCGTTGGCATTTTGGCAGAGCGATGATGCACTGCGTCAGTTTTCGCTGGATCTGGCATTGGTTGACGGCATGAATGGTGCCACGCTCATGCAGAAAAATTACAGCACCGAGGCTTTATGGGAGTTTGATCGCTTTGAGCAAATTGATGTCAGCAGCTCTCGCTTCTGGCAAAGTGAATACGGCCAAGCCATTAACCGTCTTTTCAGTAACATCGTTGAAGACGTTGAGCATGAATTGACGTGCCAACCCGCTACAGGCCGTGTTCTGGCGGTCAACAGTGACCAACTTCAGGTATCGATTGGACGAGCTCATGGCATCCAACCCGGTGATGAGCTGACGCTTTATAAAACCAATGAAGTTATAGACCCTCAGGGCATGCACTTCTTGCAGTACAACCTTTATCCCACGAAAGTGAAAGTTGTCAGCGCCTCTGTAGACAGTGCCACCGTGGTGCCGGTAGACAATGGCATCATCGGCAATATCCAGCCCAATGACTTTGTGACTAAACGATAAATCAGGCTAGCCTGTGCCGGTCTCAGTAAATCTGCGAGTCAGCCTTGTTGGCTGACAGCACCATGAAATTTTACTATACTGGCGCGAATGCTTGAAATTAAAGACAAAAGCGATTCTGGTCCCTGTAGTTAAATGGATATAACGAGACCCTCCTAAGGTTTAGTTGCAGGTTCGATTCCTGCCGGGGACGCCATTTACCCCTCTTTAAATTCCCTACCCAAATCATATCTCCTGATATTAAATTTCGACTCATCGCAAAAATTCTCTGCTTCCAACATTGCCGAAATTAAAACGCTCGTTTAAATTGTAGGTTATTAACAATTTATTCAATTCAGGATAACTCATGTGGTTCTTTATCATCGCACTCATTGCTGTTGGCATCGTGTTTGGCGTTAGCAATATTCGTCGCTCTGTGGTCACAGGCCCTATTTTCGAACTGTTTAAACGCATTCTTCCGCCGCTTAGCCAAACTGAACGCGAAGCCATGGAGGCTGGCAGTACCTGGTGGGAGGCAGATTTGTTTCAAGGTCGTCCAGACTGGGAAAAACTACAGGCCTTTCCTAAACCGGAATTGTCGGATGAGGAACAAGCGTTTATTGACGTTCATGTGCCTAAGTTGATGAGTCTGATTGACGATTTCGACGCCATTCATGAACGAAAAGACTTCTCGCCTGAAGCCTGGGATTACATGCGCCGACATGGTTTTTTCTCGCTGATCATTCCTAAAGCTTATGGTGGCAAAGAGTTCTCAGCCTTCGCAAACTCGACCATTGTTTCGCAAATTTCCAGTCGTTCGCTGAGTGCAGGTGTCACTGTGATGGTGCCTAATTCGCTTGGCCCCGGTGAGTTGTTAAGCCACTACGGCACCGAAGAGCAGAAAAACTACTGGCTTCCCCGTTTAGCCAGTGGCGAAGATATCCCCTGCTTTGCCCTTACTGCTCCTGAAGCCGGTTCAGATGCCGGCGCCATCCCCGATACCGGTGTGATTTGCATGGGTGAGCACGAAGGCAAGGAAACCTTAGGAATTCGACTCAACTGGGACAAGCGCTATATTACTCTAGCTCCCGTGGCCACGGTTTTGGGCCTGGCATTCAAACTTTCCGACCCAGATAAGCTATTGGGCGACAAAGTGAACATCGGCATTACCTGTGCGCTGATCCCTACGTCGCACCCGGGTGTTGAAACCGGCGATCGTCATTTGCCTTTGGAACAGGCATTTATGAACGGTACCACACGAGGCAAGGATGTGTTCATCCCGGTAGACTGGATCATTGGTGGGCCAGATTACGCAGGTAAAGGCTGGAAAATGCTGATTGAGTGCTTATCCGCCGGGCGAGGCATATCGCTGCCAGCACTTTCAACTGGTAACTGCCAACTCAGCGCTCGTACTACTGCGATTTATGCCATGGTGCGCCAGCAATTCAATAGCCCATTGTACAAGTTTGAAGGTGTGGCTGAGGGCCTGGCGACATTAGGTGCCAATGCCTATATGACAGAAGCCGTGCGGCAGATGACCGCCATGGCCATTGATCAGGGCAACAAACCCTCAGTGGTAACAGCAATTGCAAAATACCATATGACCGAAGCCGCCCGCAGCAGCATTAATATCGCCATGGACATTCATGGTGGTAAGGGCATTCAAATGGGGCCGAATAACTATCTGGCCTCGCTTTACATGGCCATGCCGGTCTCCATTACTGTGGAAGGCGCCAATATTCTTACCCGAAACCTGATGATCTTCGGTCAGGGTGCGACGCGCTGTCACCCATATGTCTTCGATGAATTGATTGCTGCTGCCAATCCCGACCAGGAACAGGCACTGTCTGACTTCGAAACATTACTTGGTAAACATGTGAAATTTGCTGTGGGTAATGGTTTGTTTTCATTTTTCCATGGCCTCACTGGCGGGCGGTTGATTAGTGCGCCAGAAACAGCCAATAAAAAGCACTACCGTCAACTCGAACGGATGAGTAAGGCATTGGCCCTTTACAGCGACATTGCTATGTTGGTTTTAGGTGGTGAACTCAAACGTCGCGAGTTATTGTCTGCACGTCTTGGTGATGTACTCAGTCAACTCTATCTCACGTCTGCCGTGCTGTATCATCACCACAAGCGAGGCTACCGTAAAGATGAGCAGGTTTATGTCGACTATCTCGTAGCCCGCGCACTCAAACAATGCGAAGACGCTATGTACGGATTTACCCGTCATATTTCGAATCCGGTTACCGGTTGGCTACTGCGACGCATTGTGTTTCCGTTTGGC
>Ga0208204_100136_pt1 | contig 32280 bp, 28 predicted proteins | sample DeeseametaMP2252_FD_184173 | JGI IMG/M metagenome (GOLD analysis project Ga0208204, IMG submission 184173) | Marine microbial communities from the Deep Pacific Ocean - MP2252 (SPAdes) | ecosystem: Environmental > Aquatic > Marine > Oceanic | place: West of El Salvador, Pacific Ocean | collected...
CCACGGCGCCAGCCGTAATCGCCGGTGACATATCCATACCGGTAGCCACGCCCATGAGCGCTACACCCACTGTGGCTGCTGTGGTCCAGGAGCTACCAATACTCATAGCGACCACCGCACAAATCAAACAAGTAGCGGCGTAGAAAAACGAGGGATTTAACAGCTCAAGGCCATAGTAAATCAACGTAGGTACGGTGCCTGCTAACATCCAGGTACCAATGAGGGAGCCCACCGCCAGAAGAATCAAACAAGCGCCCAGTGCCATCGAAATACCTTTAACGATACCCGCTTCTATTTCTTTCCAGCTATGGCCGTTTTTCATGCCGATGATGGCTGCGAGTCCCGTTCCTAATAACAGTGCAATCTGATTAGGGCCGTAAGACGAGTTGTCTGCAAAGAGATAAACCGCGCTTCCCATCATGATAACAAGCGCGACAATAGGAATAAGTGCGTCGAGAAGTGAAGGATCTTTTATTGTCTTTTTCATTGTAGTTATGACTCTTATTATGAAACTTACAGAACCGAACGAGTAAACATCAGGAAGATAACCACCGGACAGACGAACTTCACATACCAGGGCCAGATTTTCCAGAACAGACTATGTTCCGCTTCCGCAAAGCCGTCTTTTAACTCTTCGAGAATGGCATTTCTTCGCCATACCCAACCCGCGAAAATACACAGAACCAAACCAAGCAACGGCTGGCTGTACTCAGTGGTGGCGGTGATCACCAATACAAACAAAGCGTCGAAATTGAGAATAATGGTACAACTGGAAACAAAAATAATTGCCGCCATGATCCACACCGCGGTACTGCGTTTTTTCTTATGGTTTTCTACCAAATAAGCAACGGGTACTTCCAGCATAGAAATAGAAGAGGTTAACGAGGCAATCACCATCAGTGCGAAGAATGCAATGGATACGTATATGCCTACGGTGCCGATGGTGTTAAATAATGCCGGTAATACGGTAAAAATTAGTTGATCGCCGTCTATAAGCGCGCCGTCTGCATTAAAGATTTCTACGCCGTTATTTAATGCAACGTACATTGCAGGAATGATCAGCATACCGGCAATGATAGCCACGCCGATATCTACCAGTGCAACCCACATACCGATGGACGGCAAGTTTTCTTTCTTCGACACATAAGAGCCGTAAACCAGCATGGTACCTACACCCAAAGACATAGAGAAGAACGCTTGGCCCATGGCACTTATAAGCAAGTCAGGATCCGTCACGCGGCTAAAGTCTGGCAACAGGTACGCTGCCCATCCTTCACCTGCACCGGGTTGCAGACTCACATAAACGATCAACGCAAGAATGATAACCACCAGTGACGGCATTAAACGCACTGACCATTTTTCAATCCCGGATTTCACACCACCCAAAACGATGCCCGCCGTCATAATCATGAAACAGAGGCAAAATAGAATATTTCTGGGTGTAGAGAATTCCGTGATCCACGGTGAAAGGTCGTTTAGCCCAAGCGCGCGAACAATGCCATCTAAGAAAAATGACAACATCCAACCGCCCACAATGGCATAGAAAGCAAGAATGCCGGAAACTGTCAAACAGCCCCATAGGCCAGTTAGCGTTCCTGTGACGTTACCGGATATTTTTGTTAGCGCATCGACCATATTGGACCGGGTAGAACGACCAATGATCAACTCTGCCATGAGTACCGGATAAGCCAATACGAAGGCCAGTAGCAGGTACACTAATACAAATGCAGCGCCCCCGTTGGTCGCAACTTGTGTAGGAAAGCCCCATATATTTCCCAGCCCCACCGCTGATCCAGCTGCAGCCAGAACGAAGCCTATCCGTGATGAAAATTCACCTCGCGTTGCCATGGATGTTTCCCTTTATTATTGTTGTAGTGTTTTATTTTTCTTATAGACACAAAAAAGGGGCTGGCCTTGGCACCAGCCCCTGTAGTCTTGATATTATTGCGTTTTTTGTTGATGAATTGCGTACTTACCGGTATCCAGCATATCGTAAGTGATATTTGCTGCTTCATCGAGGAACGGATCCAGTTCTTCTAAATCTTCAGGTAAGTCGTCTAAAGATTCCACCGGCTCTTTGCCCATTCGTGCTAAGCGCTCATTGGCACGCTTCAAATCGTGCTCGCGCGCTTCCTCTTTTTTCGCTTCGCGCTCAGACTTCACAAGAGAGATAAATTCTTTGTCTTTATTCTTCTTGTACTCATCAATATCTTCAGCAAGATAAATGAACTCGGGATCTTTCATCACCCGGGCGCTGTGCTTGGCGGCCAATACATCCAGTGCACTTTGGCTATCGCCAAAAGTGGTGTAATTAGCACGGTCGATACTGTCCCACGGTAACGCGTTTTCTTCCTGACTTTCTCCCCAGTCAGCCGGATCGATAGGTGATGGGTACTTAATGTCTGGTTCAACACCTTTATGCTGCGTACTGCCGCCATCAATACGGTAGAATTTCGCAATGGTGAACTGAACGCTGCCGAGTGGATTTTCATAAAGGTCGTAAATCCGGCCTAAGCCACGATGCTGCTGAACCGTACCTTTACCAAAGGTTTGCTCACCCACAATTAAAGCACGACTGTAATCTTGCATGGCTGCCGCGAAAATCTCAGACGCAGATGCGCTGTAACGGTCAACCAGAACTGTCAGCGGCCCATCGTAGGTAACCAGCCCGTCAGTATCGCGATTAACACTTACCTTGCCTTCACCGTAGCGAATTTGTACAACCGGACCTTTTTCAATGAATAAACCGGTCAATAAGGTTGCTTCGGTAAGTGAACCACCACCGTTACCACGTAAATCAACAATGATGCCTTTAACGTCTTGGGCTTTCAGCGTATCCAGCTCTTTTTTCACATCAACGCTAAGGTTGTTGTAGAAACTGGGAATCGTAATAACCCCTAATTTCTCGCCCGCATATGGCCCTGTTTCAGGCTCATAAACTTCACCTTTCGCAGCACGGTCTTCCAATTTAATCTTGTCGCGGGTCATGCTGACAACCGCCATAGATTTACTGTCAGAAGCCCCTTTTTGAACCTGCAAACGCACCGTGCTGCCTTTTGGCCCCTTAATCAAGTCAACGACTTCATCCAGGCGCCAGCCAACAACATCGACGAATTCTTCATCATCTTGCGCCACGCCGATGATTTTATCTTCTGGCTTAAGTGCATTCGATTTGTCAGCCGGGCCGCCCGGTACAATGCTTTTAATTACCGTGAAATCATCTTCACTTTGCAGTACCGCACCAATCCCTTCAAAAGACAGGTTCATTTCCATTTGGAAACGATCGGCGTTACGAGGGGAAAGGTAACTGGTGTGCGCTTCCACACTGCGAGCAAAAGAGTTCATGACGGTTTGGAACACGTCTTCACTTTCTGCTTGCTGTAAACGCTTAATTGCCCGCTGATATCGCTTGGTCAGTAAGTCTTTTGCTTCTTCCCAGGTTTTATCAGCCATGATCAGGTTCAGCGCGTCGTATTTAACACGCTGACGCCATAACTCGTTTAGCTCGGTTTCGTTTGCTGGCCAGCTGGCCTCTTCGCGATCGTAATAAAACTTGTCGCCTTCTTTTTCAAAATCGAATTCTTCGTCAAGCAAGCTTAACGCATACTCGAATCGCTCTACCCGACGCTTGGCACTCACATTGTACATGTCGTACGCAACCGACAAGTTGCCTCTTGCCAGCGCTTCATCAAATGCATCGCGATACTTTGCGAAATCATCAATGTCAGACTGCAATAACACTTGCTTGTTACTGTCGAGCGAGCGCAGGAAACGATCGTAGATTTTTTCAGAGAGGGCGTCATCCAACGCAATTTCCTTGTAATGCGCCCGTGTGAACAGTGCCCCTACCCGTTTTGCAGCAACGCTATGTTGCGTTTCCTGCTCCAGTACCGGCAGCGTATCGTCTGCCTGCTCTGTGGTGGTAGTTGCTCCAGCTCCCACTCCTACGGTGAGGAATGCACTGGCAATGGAAATGCGAAGGAGTTCTTTCATATTACGACCTCTTGGTATTAGCCAAACGTAACGCGTCTGCGTTAACTTTCACCACCATGCCTGAATCGAGTTGAACGTGAATACCGTCTTTGGCTACTTCAGTGATAACTGCTGGCATTGGCGCTTTACCGAGTTTTACGGTAACCGCGGTGCCTGGCTGGCAATCTGCATCTGTTAATTTTGCAGGGGGTGTTCTAGTTGGTCTTTCAGAATTGGATTTAGTTCCCTTGTTCACCCGCGGCTGAGGCTTTTGGCCGTTTTCGCTACGTGGACGACGTTGGGGAGGTCGCTTATCGCCGGCTGGCTTTTGCTTAGCTTTGCGCTTTTCAGCCGCTTTCGCTTTGCTTTCATCCAACTGTTGTTTGGCGTGATCAGCGTGTTCCTGCTCAATCTGCGCGTCCTGATTGCCATCGAGGTCGACACGATATGCGCCTTCCTTGATGCTGTGCAGATAGCGCCAGCTGTTAGTGTAATGGCGTAACGTTGAGCGCAATAGCGTTTTGCTTACGCGTTCTTCGTTTTCCAGGCGTGCAGCCAAATCCTGAAAAATACCAATTTTCAGAGGTCGAGCTTCGCCCTCGGTGGAAAAACAGTTTGGAAAGGTTTCTGCCAGAAAGGCGATGACTTCTTTACTGTTTGCAAACTTCTCTGTGGATTCCATCAATACTTTACGTGTGGTTAATAATCTTCTTCATTGTCAGCATCATCCCAAGTTGCCAGCGTGTGGTCAACCCAATCAAGCAATTCATCGTCCTCAATGTCCAATAAATTGCCGGTTTGATGCCATGTTTCCCAAGTGTAGTGCAATAAACGCTCAAGCCACTGGGTATCAACGTCTTCGTCAGCACGGTCGTAAATGCAGTGAAGAATAAAATTTATTCGTTCAGCAGCCTCTTCCGGCTCATCGAAATTGTCTTCCATGTCGGCTGGCGTTGCCAGCACAACATGAATGTCTACGTATTCTTTCATTGCTGACTGTCCATTAATGCAGCAGCTAAGGCTTCCAGGCCGATTTTATCGTCTTCGTCAAAGCGGCTGTAAATTGGGCTGTCTATATCTAGTACGCCAATCAGTTCGTTATTCAACACCAGTGGAATCACGATTTCAGAGTTTGAGGCAGCGTCACAGGCAATGTGACCATCAAAAGCGTGAACATCTTCTACCAGTTGGGTGGTTCGCTCGGCCGCGGCAGTACCGCACACACCACGTCCCATGGGAATTCGAATACAAGCCGGTTGGCCCTGAAACGGACCAAGCACCAGTTGTTCTTCTTTATAAAGATAAAAACCAGCCCAGTTCACGTTTTCCAAACGGTTAAACATGAGTGCACTGAGATTGGCCATATTCGCAATCAGGTCGGCTTCTCCGGCCATCAGGCCTTTAGCCTGGGCCAGTAATTCAGCGTAAAGCGTACTTTTCAAAAATTACCTCAAATTATTCATCAATCGCAAAGCTTACGTTAACGCGGGCTTCGATCATTTGTTCTCCGGGCATCGCCGAAGAGAAATCAGCTTTGGCTGACATTTCCATTCTCATCACCGGCATAGGATAGCTGTTACCGGTTTCAGTTACCGACAATACCTTGCCAATTTTCACGCCTAGTTGGTCGGCCAACAGGCTAGCCCGTAATTTTGCGTCTTTAACAGCATTTATCAAGGCCTTTTCATAGGCATTGTCCTGCTGGCTGGCGATAAATTCAAACCCTTGTATACGATCTATACCGCGGGATAAAGCACCGTCAATGATACGATCATAATGATTTATATCCGTATCGGTTACCTGAATTTGTCTGCTAAGGACAAATCCTCGCTGTTCACGACCTTGTGACGTCGACTCGTAATAGGGATTCAGACTGATTTGCATCGATTGTACATGTTTCTCCTCTATGCCTTCTTTGAGCAGAAATTTAACTACCGATTGCATGTCATCCTGCATTTTGGTGTTCAGTTTGGATACCGTTTCACCTTTTTCTTCCATCACAAAAGTAATGGTATAGGCATCGGGCACAACGGCATAACTTCCGGTTCCATTTACCTGAATGGCAGGCTCAGTCGTCTGGGCCTGGGCTATGGCCGAAGAAAGACACAGTGCAAGTGCTAAAGAAACAGGTTTGAGCACAGAAATGCGTTTGGTCATAGTGAATTACCTTTTATTGAGAGAAGTCCTCATTATCACCAGGTAAACTGAACACGGGCTTAACCGAAAAACCAGTAACTCACGACAATCGCAGCAAATATTCCGGCGAAATCCGCAGCTAAGCAGCATGCAACGGCATAGCGAGCGTGTTTTATGCCCACAGCGCCTAAGTAAACCGCCAGAACATAAAACGTGGTTTCCGTTGAACCTTGCAGCACTGACGCGAGGCGACCCGAAAATGAATCTGCGCCATGGTGCTGCATGGTTTCAATCATCAGCGCCCGGGCACCGCTGCCACTCAATGGTTTCATGATGGCCGTGGGCAAGGCATCTACAAAGCGGGCGTCGCCACCTACCGCAGTAACAGCCCAGGCAATACCTGTACTGACCATATCAAGAATGCCACTGGCCCGTAACATGCCGATGGCAATGAGCATGGCTAATAGAAAAGGGATTAAAGAAATAGCCACGTTAAAGCCTTTTTTCGCGCCATCGATAAATAATTCATAGGTATTGAGATTGCGCTTCCATCCGGTAACAAGCACAGCCACAATGAATAAAAACAGTAGAAAATTAGCAACAATGGCCGATTGTGAAGCCAGTTCACTGGCCGCCAAATTCGAGAAGTACACGATAACTGCACCCAGTAAACCAAACAAACCTACCAGATAAAAAAGTACGACACGATTAAATAGATTTACCCGCTGTACCAGGCTCGTGACAATTAATCCGGTTAGTGTGGACGCACTGGTTGCCAATAAAATTGGGATAAACACATCCGTAGGTTGCGCAGCGCCCTGCTCTGCCCGATACAAAAATACCGCGATGGGAAACAGAGTGACTGATGAGGTATTCAGTACTAAGAAAAGGATCTGACTGTTTGTCAGGGTTTCCTTGTCTGTGGCCAATGATTGCATGTCCTGCATGGCTTTTATGCCAAAGGGAGTGGCCGCATTGTCGAGCCCGAGTACATTGGCAGACATGTTCATGGTGATGCTTCCAAGCGCAGGATGATTGCGAGGAATATCAGGCATAATGTGGCAAAGGAAAGGAGCCAGTACACGAGAAAATTTCTTGATAAGGCCGGATTTCTCGGCCACTTCAAATATCCCCAGCCAAAACGCTAATACGCCGATAAGTCCAATGGCGATATCCACACTGAGCTGGGCCATACTGGTTACAGACTGCATGACATCCTGAAACCCACCAGGTGCATGGCCGAAAAAGGCTTGCCAGACAGTGGCGATAAATGCCAGAACGATAAATGAAAGCCAGATGCGATGAAGCATAATCCCTTATTCTTGGTTTTTAGTGGTTTTATCTGGCAGTGTAACGGATCAGTACTGCTGATTTCGCCTACTTTTGCGGTTATTTTTGCCCTCAACGTCTTGGCGGCCCTTGATACCAGGCGACGGTAATTTGTATTCACAACATTAAGTGATAACAATGGTTCCGTTCACCGTTAACCCGCACTTGCAAGCTTAGAGCCTTGCATTTAATAAAGCAAGATTATAGACTTGCATTTAATAAAGCAAGACTATGACCTTGCATGAAACCCACCATTAGCCATGATGCTGCTACCCAGGAGGCGAAATGATTGCTGTGCTGACCGGTGATTTAGTCGAATCGACCCGATTGTCATCGACACATTATACGCAAACCATCAATGCGCTCACCACGGTGCTAAATCACCTTCAAAAGCAAACAGGTTGTACGTATGAACTGTTTCGAGGTGATGGCTTTCAGGTTGTATTTCCCGACCCGAAACACGCCATTCATGCGCTGTTTACTATCAGGCTCTTTCTGAACAGCCAGATGAGCGAGGTTGCAGTAAACTGCACACAGGCCCTGGCGTATGGTGAAGGTACACTGTCGGAATCAAGCCCCGGGACCTCTAACGGCGAAGCCTTTGTGTTATCAGGCCGAACCCTGGATAACACACGAGGAGGAGAATTCAGGGTTATTTTAGCGCCAGGTCAATCAGGCACAAAGGGTCAACAAACCGCGCTGGACATCATGTGTAGTCAATTAAGCTACGTATTAAACCGCCTCAGTAAAAAACAAGCGGATCTGCTGTATCAATATTTGTCACAACACTTCCCAACGCATCAAGTTCTGGCTGACAATAACAATACCTCAAGGCAGAATATCAGCGAGCGACTAAAATCGGCCGGTGGGGACTTACTGGCCCCCTTTATTGATTACATTAATGCACTAAAAGGATGAGGCTTAATGACGCTGTTTCTACTACTTATCGCCGCCCATTTTATCGGCGACTTTTATCTGCAACCAGACAACTGGATCAGTAGCCGAAACGACAAAGGCGTACGCTCTCCTGCCCTCTATTTGCATGCCAGTGTTCATGCCATACTCGCTTTAATGGCATTGTGGCTGGCTGATGTCACCCTTGATCAAGCACTAATGGCAGCCGGACTGATCACCGCCACGCACTTTATAATCGACTGGGCCAAAGCAGGCCGAACCAGTGTCATCGCATTTGTAATAGATCAAGTGGCACACATTGCAGTGATTACTTTCGTAGCATTACTGCTTGAGGAAAAGCCGGTTTGGGATGTCATTACTCATACCGACGCCTATCTCACCAAAAACAACCTGTTATATGTGCTTGGCTACATCATTATTTTCAAACCTGCCAGTATTCTTATTGGACAGCTGTTGTCGACACACACCGAAAAGCTAAAACAACAAAATGAGCAAACACCAGAACAAAAAAGCCTGAGTAATGCGGGTCGTTGGATAGGCTATGTGGAACGCCTGCTCGCACTCTCTTTTATTCTGGTAGATGAATTCACAGGCTTAGGCTTTCTGGTGGCCACCAAAACCGTTTTCCGGGTGGGCGACCTCTCTCGCGAACGAGACATGCGACTCACGGAATACATGATGTTGGGTACATTAATGAGCTTTGCGGTGGCGTTAATTGTTGGCTGGCTGATTCTGGCATTGAAAGGATAAAAAAGCCGCTTAATGCGGCTCTTCGAGAGAGTTTGTCATCGAACTTAGCGAATCACTTTTTCCAGACTCGCCACACAATAATCAATATTGCGGTCTTTGCACGCATAGCCCATAAGGCCAATTCGCCAGACTCTACCTGCCAGTGCACCTAATCCCGCACCAATCTCCAAATTAAATTCATTCAACAGGCGGCTGCGCACTTCAGCATCATCCACACCATCAGGAATAACTACGGAGTTCAGTTGCGGTAAACGGTATGCTTCATCAACCGCCATGGAAAGGCCCAGTTTCTCAAGACCCGCGACCAACTTTTTATGACCAGACTGATGACGAGCCCAGGCATTCTCTAAGCCTTCTTCTTTTAACATCACCAGTGATTCATGCATCGCGTAGATGCTATTCACTGGCGCTGTATGGTGATAAGCACGCTTTCCGCCCTGGCCCCAGTAACCCACAATCAGGTTCATATCAAGAAACCAACTCTGAACGGGCGTTTTACGATTCTGGATTACAGACACCGCACGATCGCTAAACGAAACAGGCGACAAACCTGGAACGCAACTTAAACACTTCTGCGAACCGGAATAAATGGCATCGATGCCCCAACCGTCTACGTTCACATCGATACCGCCCAATGATGTCACAGCGTCAACAATGGTAAGGCAGTCGTATTGCTGCGCTAACCGGCAGAGCGTTTCCGCATCGTTACGTACGCCAGTTGACGTTTCTGCATGCACAAAGGCCAGAATTTTTGCATCAGGATGGGCTTTCAGGGCGTCTTCCACTTTGTTTAAATCTGACTGATTTCCCCAGTCATCTTCAATTTTAATCGCCTCACCACCACAGCGGATAACATTTTCCACCATGCGGTTACCAAATACACCGTTAATACAAACAATGACTTTATCACCAGGCTCAACAAGATTCACAAAACAGGCTTCCATACCGGCCGAACCTGGAGCAGAAACTGGCATTGTCAGCGCATTTTCAGTTCGAAATGCATATTGTAGTAAGGCCTTAGTTTCATCCATCAGCTCTACGAATAAAGGATCGAGATGACCCAGTGTAGAACGGCACATTGCATTCAGTACGCGGGGAGAAACATCTGAAGGACCTGGCCCCATTAAGGTACGCTCAGGTGGAATAAAAGTCGTAGGAGTAGTCATTGTCGTGCCTCGCTGCAATTTATCTGTAAAACTATTGTGGCATTATCATTCCAATGGAACAATTGCTCATCACGAGTATAAATAATATGAATAGGAAGCTGGATAGATCATTCACGAGGTATTAGCACTCAAATACTGAATAAAATGTGACCATCCTGTGGGCAAATTTTGAACACACCGTAGGCTAGTCAGACCAGAAATAAGCTGTTATTTTTTAATCAGGGATGGAACTCTAAATAAGTCTCTGATAATGTATAACTAAATTTTTTCAAAAAATTGTTTATAAAGTGAGCGGTTTTGTTCTATAGTTACAGTCCGTTGTGAATAACTTCACAATACTTCTCCCTTGTAAAAGTTAGCGCACGGCTCAGCAATGAGCCATTCCCCTAGGCCCGGAACGACAGTTCTGGGCCATTTTTATTCTGCTGAAGAAATGCCATACAGATAGAATACGGCTATTTATCCACTTTTCGCATCAGCCCTTCCTGCATGGTCGACGCAATAAGCTCACCCTGCTGATTGAAAATCTGGCCTTTAACGATGCCTCTCGAATTTCCACTGAACGGACTTTCAGCGACATAGAGCAACCACTCATTGAAATTAACCGGCTTGTGAAACCACATGGCGTGATCGATGGTAGCTATGCGTAAAGGACGGTCGGCCATAGACACCCCGTGAGGTTGTAGCGCTGTGCTCAGAAAATGGTAGTCGGATGCATAGGCCAGCATGGCCTGATTGATTTGCGCGCCGGGTTCAAGTGACTCCTGCGCCCGTAACCAGATGTATCGTTGGGGATCACGCTTTTTAGCGGAAAATGAATTCACCGCATCAACAGTACGAATATCGATAGGTTTATGATAGCTCAGTGCTTCCTGCATAGGGCGGGCAAGCTTGTCGAAATTGGCTTCGTAAAACGCAATATCCGGCGTGATATCTTCTGGTGCTGGCACATCAGGCATTGTAGCAAATTGATGTTCCATACCGTCTTCCGGTAATTGAAACGATGCCGTCATGTAAAATATATTGCGGCCTTCCTGAATGGCTTTTACCCGACGAGTACAGAAACTGCGACCATTGCGCACCACTTCAACATCGTACATCACCGGCTTCTTTGCATCGCCTGGTAACAGAAAGTAAGAATGAAATGAATGGGCACCAAAGCCCTCTTCCACCGTTTTATACGCCGCAGACAACGCCTGTCCAAGAACTTGGCCGCCAAACAGTGCCCGGAAGCCAAGATCCCAGCTCTGTGCCCGGTAAATGCCCTGTTCGATAGTTTCAAGTTCCATCAGTGAAGAAAGTTTTACATCAGCCATTGAATTCAGATGTCTCCGTGTTCGCTTGTTTGGGGTTTCGCGGATAATATTTTTCGGGTAACTCGGCCCGGTGCTCAAAATAGCGCGTGTCTTTATACGGTAATTTCATAAAACCGGAAAGTCCGATGCCGGTAATATCCGGAACCGCAGCAACCAGTTTGTCGAGTAATAAGGTAAAACGTTGCTGCTGTTCGTGGTCGAGCAAGGTGTAATAACTGTGTATTTTAAGGTGAGTGGGAAGCGCCTCGAAAATTACACAGCCCGTGTGATGAATCGTGTTTAGTTCTTTCAATACCGACATAATACTGTCAGGCAGTTGCAACAGTTCATCCGGGTCCTCGCCATCTTCAAAATAAGAATGGGTTCGACTGTTGTCCTGTAACACTGGTATTCGTGACAATTCAAACGGGATCACGCAGTTGGCATGAGGCACAAAAGGTTCGTCTTCGCTTGCTCGTTCAATGTGCAGTGTATCTTTAGCATTAAACAAACAGCATTTGAAAATGCCTTTGCGATGGATGGCCCTGGCAAGGGTAATGACATTATTGACCGATTGCTCAAAAGCTATTTTCAATGATTCGTCATACAGGTTTAAACTTGAATCAACGTAGATACCGTCAGGCATCCAGCGAATAGCCATTCCACCGACCACCGGAAAACGACCCAGACGACTCACTGCTGCGATAAACGCTTTCTCGGTTTCCCCCATGCCTTGCAGGTAATTTTTATAGTAGCGATCGAACTGCGCATCATTGATGTAATGTAAATCGCTGTCGGTTACAGAAGCCACTTCGCGCAAAAATGATTTCCGTGAACTGTACACCACGGTTTCTATATCTTTACTTACCGGCGTGCACCAGGTGGGTATCATTGCTTTGTGATCAACGGGCTTATCTTGGGTAAACACCATACTTTTAAACACATGCAAATGATTAAAAAAGTAGTCGCCCCCCTGACGTTGTTTTATCGGATCATCGCTGAGCATATACTCTAAGATGTTTGCGAGCATTTTAGGCAGTCCGAGCGCGCGCGGAGTGATTACCGCAGTACCAAAGCGACATGACTGACCGGACGCCAATGCATAGAGCGTGCTCGCCAACCCTTGTTCATCGAAACGGGGGGAAGACAACGCACCATTTAACTGTTCATTACCGATAAAATAGACATCCCCAAGACGGGAGTTGGTCTGCTGAATATCACCGGACATGAGATCCATCACATTATTACCAACGTGTTGACCATGCTCGTCAAGCTGAGCAAAAACCGATGATCCCCAGTCAATCAAACCAACGGTTTCACTGCTGGCATCCCACATCAGGTTTGAAGGTTTGATATCGCCATGAACCACGGGCCGTAATTCGCTACGCATTTGATGGCTTCGTAACGACAGCAAAATTTCTCCAAGCTGCACAGCGAGGCGAACGATGATGCGAGGAGACAACGCGCCCTGTTGCAAACTGATTTGTTCGAAATCCAAACCCTTTGCCCGTTCCATCACCAAAATAGCCTGCTTGCCCACTTGCTGGAATTCTTTCAGTGCCGGCACACGAACGTGTTCGACCTGAGAAAGCATGAAGGCTTCTTCCTCTAAGCGGGCTTGCACGTGCTCAGGCAAATTGATACGGGAGAATTTGAACACAAGTTGTTCACCAGAAGGCGCCACACCGGCAAACACAAAACCAAAGGCGCCTTTGCCAATCAATGCGATGTCGCGGTATCCCAGCGCCTGAAGTTGCTGAGTGCAAAGCTCAACCCAGTTTCTCAGTTTTTCCGCATCTTTGTGCGACAACAGATAGACTGATTGATCTTCAGGAATATAAAAATGCCGGATACCACGGACTTGTGTCACTGGTCGCTCTCTTGTTTCAACCAGCGTATCTTGCTGATAGCGTTAGGCCCAAGATGACCACACACTTCCTGCAATGCGGCGTCAAGCTGTACATCGAGTTGCCATGGCGGGTTCATGACCAACACACCAGAACCATACATGCCGGTGTCATTTTCTTTTTTATCGATGTGTAATTCTGCGCTAAACGCTGTTTTTGACATGCCGGCAAGTGCCTCAATCATGTCTTCGCTGGCACCGGATTTTTTATCTGCTCGAGCAGACAATAACGGATACCACAGCACCAATTGGGCGTTTTGCCAGCGACGGAACAGTTTTGTGACGGCCTCTTTGACTTCGCGATATTCATCAAACCGCTCATAAGGCGGGTCGATAAGCACAGCACCACGATTTGGGTTAGGCGGCGTCATCGCGATTAACCCTTCCAAACCATCACGATGATGAACGTGTGCGTTGCCCATACCGACACCACGAATTACGTCATTTAAGATGTCAGCTTCATTTGGATGCAGTTCCATATAGTGGGCACTGTCTTGTGGACGCAATGCACGCGTGGCAATCAGTGGAGAGCCGGGATATTGCTGTTGCTGCCAATAAAAATCCATAGCATCCAGGTACATCTTCAGCAGTTCAGCGTTGGGTTGAACATTTGCCAGCGGATCGATACCACTTTCGTATTCTCGATTTTTCTGGGTTTGTTCGCTGTTTAGCGGATAACAGCCGGCCCCTGAATGGGTGTCGAATAAGGTAAAAGGCTTTTCTTTTTTCTTGAGGTAGTTGATCACACCTAACCAGCACATGTGTTTAATCACATCTGCGTGATTACCGGCATGAAAGGCATGTTTATAACTTAGCACAAACAATCCGTTACGAATGAAGAGGAATGCGCATTGTAACATGAAACCTGTACGAGCACAGAAAGAGGAGCCATCGCTCCTCTTTAACCTCTAGTTAGCGCAGATGCATGAGCATTGTCGAAGGCGCTTTCAGGTAGCTGCACCACAAATTATTGAAGCGCACCATGGTAGCACCATCAATAATGCGATGATCGCCAGACCAATTTACCTGCATGATATGTTGGGCAGTAACAGTTCCCTCCTTGTCAAACCGAGGGAGCTTCTGGGTTTTACCCAGTGCAACAATCGCGGCTTCCGGTTTGTTAATGACCGGCGTGGCCGTAATGCCGCCCAACACACCGATGTTGGAAATAGAAATAGTTCCGCCTTTCAATGACTCACCGGGTAATTTTCCTTCTCTGGCCTGATCAATAAGTTGCTGCATTTGCTTAGCCAAATCGAACAGCGATAAATCCTGTACTCGCTTTATGTTAGGTACCAACAAACCGATTTTACTGTCTACCGCAAAACCGATGTTATGGTCATCGAAATAGGTCAGCTCTGTGGCGTCATCATTGAGCTGACTATTCAGGATGGGAAATTCAGTTAAAGCCAATGACAGGGCTTTAATAAAGAACGGCATAAAACTGAGCTTAACCCCCTGACCTTCAAAAACAGGCTTTAGCTCATTACGAAGCGCAATTAAGTTGTCCATTTGCAACTCATCACTCACACTAAAATGCGGAATGGTTTGCACAGATAACTGCATCTGTTTGGCCATCGCCGCCTGCACGCCACGAACTTTCTCAGTGCGGCAGTTTCCTCCCACAGAAGTCTGACGTTCTGTTGCTGCATGGGAAGTCGATTGACCAGACTTATGGCTTTGCGAAACTGACGATGATGTAGATGACGACACCTCGCTAAGCGCAACTACATCCTGCTTGAGAACCCTGCCTTTTTTACCCGTTCCTTTGACGGTTGCTAAATCTATTTGTTTTTCACGGGCAACACGACGCACGGCCGGACTAGCAAGTACTTTACCCGGTATGATCACAGGTGGCTCGAACTGACCTTCCCTCGATGACGCTTTCGGGTCTGCTGCTTCAGTTCGATTTAATATATGCTCCTGTGATGGCGCCCATGATTGTTGATCTTGCAACGGCTGATCTGGCGATTGCAGCTCCTGCGGATGCTTATCGGAACTCGCGGATGCATAAACATTGTCAGCGAGTAGAGAAAATAAAGGGGCGTGGACTTTGGCAATTTCGCCTTCCTTGTAATAAAGACGACTTATTTTGCCAGCATGTTTGGCTGGAATTTCAACCACAGCTTTATCTGTCATCACTTCCACAATGACCTGATCTTCAGCAACTTTATCGCCCTCGTTTACCTGCCAAGTGACAATTTCGCACTCAACAATACCCTCACCAATATCAGGGAGCAGAAAGTCCTCCCCCTGATTAGAGGTGGAATCTGACGTGTTCGGCTTTTCTACAGTTTGAGCTGAATCAGTTCGCTTATCTTCTGGCGCAACATCACCATGGGCCTTTACGTCGCGTGCAACATCGTTATTCGCTACCGTCATGGCAAAAAGTGGAGCATGTACTTTCGCGATATCACCCGGTTGATAATGAAGTGTGCGCACGGTACCTGCATGCATGGCCGGAATTTGTACCGTGGCTTTGTCTGTCATCACTTCAGCAACCGGTTGGTCTTCTTCAATCACATCACCTTCGGCTACCAGCCATTCCAGCAGCTCACATTCAACGATCCCTTCGCCAATATCAGGCAAAATAAATTCAGTATTCATCAGTTTGCCCTTAATAATGCATGGTTTTTACAATAGATTCGTACGTCTTTAGCTCATCCGGCATGTATTCTTTCTCGTGAGAAAGTGGATACGGCGTATCAAGACCGCAAACCCGCGCAACGGGGGCTTCCAAATACAGAAAGCACTTGTCTTGAATGGTGGCGGCAATTTCACTGGCAAAACCGCCGGTTAACGGCGCTTCGTGATTAATTAATAATCGCCCGGTTTTCATTACGGATCCTGCGACTGTCTCGGCATCCCATGGCGCAATGCTACGTAAATCGATGATTTCGCAATTAATGCCATCTTCCAGTGCTCTCTCTGCAGCCTTCTGGAGAATTTCGATTTGTGCGCCCCAGCCCACCAGCGTGATATCTTTCCCTTCCTGCACAATGTCAGCTTTACCGAGTGGTAATTCATAATCATCTTCTGGTACATCGCACACAGACGCCCGATAGAGGCGTTTAGGCTCCATAAACAGTACTGGGTTGTCGTCTCGTATTGATGCTAGCAACAAGCCTTTCGCTTGATATGGGTTACGCGGCACCACAATTCGCAAGCCGGGGCAATGTGCAAAAAAAGCTTCTGGCGACTGGCTGTGGTAATGACCGCCGGAAATGCCGCCACCGTAAGGTGTTCTGATGGTTAACGTACCGCAACTGAACTGCCCCCCTGAACGGTAGCGAAATTTAGCGGTTTCATTGACGATTTGGTCGAAGGCCGGAAAGATATAATCGCCAAACTGGATTTCAGCCACAGGCACTGAGCCCTGTGCTGCGAGTCCGTTAGCGAACCCGATAATGCCCTGTTCGGTGAGCGGTGTATTAAAACAGCGTCCCTTCCCAAATTTTTCCTGAAGATGGCTGGTAGCTCGAAAAACACCACCGAAATGACCCACATCTTCACCAAACACCATCACCCGTTCATCTTCTGTCATTACGGTGATGAGTGCGTTATTAATTGCCTGCAGCAGGTTCATTTTCGCCATTACTTTATTCTCCCTGCTGTTTTAGGATAGTTATCAGGATATTTGGCAATATGTTGTTTGAGCGACTGTAGTTGATCTTTTAAGTGCCAGGGAACGTGGTCTAGAACATCGGTGACTAAATCATCAATGGGGTTAACCGGCACTTTCTCCGCTTCCTTCAGTGCAGCCAGCACTTGCTCTCTGGTTTGCGATTTTTGCTTTTCGAAAGCGTCGGTATCGAGCCAGCCCTTATTTTCCAGCCACTTGCTCAAGCGCAAAATCGGATCTTTAAGACGCCACTTTTCCTCTTCGTTTTTAGAGCGATAGCCGCTTGGATCATCGGACGTAGAGTGAGCTGCTAGCCGGTAAGTCATAGCCTCAATCAACACCGGGCAGGAGTCACTGAGCGCGATTTCTCTTGCCTGTCGGGTAGCAGCATATATGGCCAGGGGATCATTGCCGTCTACACGAATGGTTTTCACGCCATAACCAATACCTCGGGAGGCAATACCATCACCGGCGAACTGTTCTTCTGCAGGGGTTGAAATGGCGTAGCCATTATTGCGGCAGAAAAATATTACCGGGCAATGCAGTACCGCCGCCATATTAAGACCCGCATGAAAATCGCCTTCAGATGCAGCGCCTTCACCAAAGTAACAAATGGTAATGGCTTCTTTGCCCGCCATTTTCTGACCGTAGGCATAACCCGACGCCTGCGGAATTTGGGTACCTAACGGTGATGAAATCGTCATAAAGTTAAGCGCCTTGTCACCATAGTGAATAGGCATTTGCCGACCTTTATTGGGGTCTTTTTCGTTACTGAACAATTGATTCATAAATTGTTCGGTACGGTAACCGCGCCAGGCTAACGCCCCCTGCTCGCGGTACTGCGACATGATCATGTCGTTTTCAGATAGCGCCGCGGCACTGGCCACTGCTGCGGCTTCTTCTCCTGTTGAAGCCAGATAAAAGCTGATCCGGCCCTGTCGCTGGGCGCCCACCATGCGTTCGTCCAATATGCGAATATATTGCATTACATCCAGCATACGGGTCGCGGTTTCTTTGGCTATATCTGGTGTGTCAGCCTGCACATGCAAACTGCCATCAGGCTGCAAGATTTGCAGCATAGGAATGTCTATCAGGCCATTTTCTATTATTTTTACCTGATGGGTGGTTTTTACGCTGGCGAGATGATTTCTGTCCTGCACAACTAAGCCCTCATTGAGTGATGCACAATGGCAATATCGATACTCAATATGCTAGTGTGGTTTCGTCGGAAAGACCTTGCTTATTCGAGCCCGCCCATTCACTTAGGGAGTAGTTTTATCCCCGTCCGTGCGTAATAATGAGTACTCCCATCCTACCGAATTAACAATCCATTAAAATAAATAAGAATTATTAATTACATTTAACGCATAGCACTTTCTTTTTTGCATCTGAAGCTGTTCATTAGTCGTTCATATATCACGACGTATGATTTCAAAGATTGATTTTAAGTGCCCTGAACATGTAAAACTGCAGAAAAGTTCAGGAACTAAGATACACTTTGGATAACCGGGTAGTCTTGACCTGCCAGACAGTAGCGCCTGAAAAGGAGAATAATATGAATGACAGAATCGCCATTGCGGTTTCATGTGCGCTGAGCTTTAGTCTACTTACCACACTGCCGTTATTTGCAGCTGAAACAACAGCGAATAAAAACAAAGCCGTAACAGTCGCAGCTAAACATAAATCGGGCGAGGCGGTCTATATTGTCGAACTAAACGAAGAGCCAGTCGTGACTTACAGCGGTAATATCGAAGGCTTTCGCTCAACGAGTGCCAATGGTTCGCAGTCTAAATTGAATACGCGAACTACTGCGGTAAAGCAATATCGGCAATACCTACAAAACCGTCAGCAACGCGCACTGAGTTATCTTAAAGAGAACGACACGTTACCGACACCGTTAGCACAATATCAGTTAGCGTTTAATGGCTTTGCTATCAAGATGTCTGCAAGCCAGGCTGAAACACTCGCCAATGTCGAAGGCGTAAAGAAAGTTCGTAGAGATACCATCCATAAATTAAATGCGTATGTTGGCGCTGAAACTATTGGAGCACCGTCGCTATGGGATGGAACTGAAACAACGTCAGGCTTAGATGTGATGGGTGAAGGTATGGTGGTTGCGATACTGGATACCGGCATCAACACCGACCACCCCTCTTTTGCGGATGTCGGAGGGGATGGATACAATCATACCAATCCACTCGGAAACGGAAATTACCTGGGCGACTGTGCAGGCGCCTATCCGTCGCTCTGTAATGACAAACTTATTGGCGTGTACAGTTACTCGGGCATTCTAAGTGCCTATAATGATTCTGATGTATTCCCCTCGCCTCCCCCCAGAAATGGTGAAGATTACAATGGTCACGGTTCACATGTTGCGGCAACAGCAGCAGGTAACGTGCTTTATAATGTAAGCGAAGTCATTCCTGATTACGACGTGACCGCCAGTAGTGGTGTTGAAACCGGTTATATTTTTGAAGAGATATCAGGCGTTGCGCCCCATGCAAATATTATTTCTTACCAGGTGTGTTATCCCGGTGACGAAGAAGATACCTACACAGGTTGCCTTGATTCCATCATCCTACAGGCACTTGAAGACATAATTGATAGCGGTGAGGTAGATGCTATCAATATGTCTATATCTGGCGGAGAATTTCCCTGGGATTCCTCTGTCAATGCCGCATGGCTTAATGCACATTCAGCGGGAATATTTCTTGCGCATTCAGCCGGTAATGATGGCCCTTCAGGTTCTACCACAGACAAACATGCGCCTTGGTTAACCGCTGTTGCTGCAACAACACACGGTATCACCGTCTCTTATCCAAAGCAGATCCGTGGTTTTTCTGGCGGTAATTCAACATTAGCTGCCATAAGTGGTTTTAGTAATACTGACGCGATAACTGCCTCTATTGTTTACGCTGGTGATTACTTCAATGCCAATGATCCTAATGGCGATCCGGGACAATGTCTGGAGCCATATCCTGCCAATACGTTTAGTGGTCAGATTGTTGTTTGTGATCGGGGCGATATTGCCCGCATCCAAAAAGCCCGAAATGTTGCCGACGGCGGTGCGGGTGGATACGTGCTGGCAAATGTCCAGGGCGGCGATAGCTTCTTGGCAAGTGATGCTTATGTCGTTCCGGGGATCCACATCGATGCTGACGATGGCGACAGGCTGAAAAACTGGCTTGCATCTGGAAGCGGTCACACGGCGACAATTACGGCAGCGTCGGCGGAAGTTGTTGTCGATGAAGAAAGCGCTGACAATGTAGCAGAATTTTCATCCCGGGGGCCAAACACATCGATAAGCACGCTAACCCCTATGATTGCAGCACCTGGCGTTGACATTTATGCAGCCTGGGCAGATGAACACTACGGTCATGACGAAACCGGTCCTGCACCTGCTGATTATGCTTATTCATCGGGTACATCCATGGCGAGCCCTCATGTTGCTGGTGCTGCGTTGCTTCTCAAACAAGATCACCCAACATGGGCACCTGACAATATCCGCTCTGCGATGATGATGACGGCTAAAACCAATATCCAATTGGATGATCAGCAAACGAATGCTGATTGGTTCGAGATGGGTGCAGGCCGATTACAGGTCGAGGCAGCAACCCAGACAGGCCTCATCATGAATGAGACCCGGGCAAAGTATCTGGCTGCTAATCCACGAAACGGGGGCGAACCTCGTTCACTGAATATTCCTGCAGTCGTCGATGAAAGTTGCCTGCTCAGTTGTAGCTGGACGCGTACCGTTACTGCCACCCGCACTGGAAGTTGGAGTATTGCTTCGGAAACGATTACCAGCGGACTGGATATTTCGGTTACCCCATCGAGTTTTTCGTTGAATGCCGGCCAGTCGCAAACGCTGACGTTCAATATTGATTCATTGTCTGTTCGTAGTAACGAATGGGCTTTTGGCTCTGTGCAATTGACTAATGCTGACTCACCACTCCTTCACATTCCTGTAGCGGTTTACGCGACGAATGGCTCGATTCCGCAATACGTCAATATTGAAGCACGACGTGATGCAGACAGCCGTATTATTAGCGATATTGCCGCCACAGAAATCGAATCGTTTAACTATGTTTCCTACGGACTCACTCCGTTAACAACACAGGCACTAACCATTTCCCAGGATCCCACACCTGAAGACCTGTTTGATGGTGACGACGGAATAGTAACCATTGATGTTGAAGTTAGCGAAAATGCCCTTCGGCTTTACGCTGAAATATATGATTCCAATTCTGACGATCTTGATTTATACCTCGCTTACGACGAAAACGGTAATGGTCGCGCAGATGAAGACGAAGTAAGAGAAGAAAGTACGTCCTCCAACTCTGATGAAGTAGTGGATGTACTGCGGCCCGAGGCGGGAACCTGGTTCATCGTTATCCAAGGCTGGGATGCAGCAACATCAGGGACAGATAGTCTCATGATCGATTATGTACTTGTTGATGCTGATGATGAAGGAAACCTTTCCGTAACTGGGCCACAAAGTAATCCTGCACTTACGCCTTTTGATATCCGTGTCCTCTGGGATCTGGAAAACAGCGAAGAAGGTGAACGCTATTTTGGCGCGTTCGCATTGGGTACGGATGCGTCGCAACCCGAAAACATTGGCGTCAGTTATGTGGAAATAAACCGGGGTGAGGATGATGTTTATCTTTCAGTACCAGACGATGGTATCGTCGCCCTCGGTAGCGAGCAAACGATCAATGTCAATATTGCCAGCAATACCACGGGTGAAGACAGAGATTATCGTGTTGCAGTTACCCTACCTGATACCGTCACACTCATTGAAGGTTCAATATCTGACGGTGGCATGCTCACAGGCGATCAGATCATCTGGGAGGTCACGCAGCCTGATTCCGAATCTTTAGGTGCGCAAACGCAAGCGGCTTCCACACTTAATTTTACTGTACGTGTAGAAGACAACGCTACGCCGGCATCGTTGGTATTCAATACCACATCCTCGGTGACAAACATTCCAGGCACGCAAAGTGAAAGTACCGCACCTTATACTGGCGTACGAATTGAAGGTGCGGCGAATCAGGCCCCTACGCTTTCGATTACATCGCCTTCTTCGGTTGTTGTCGGCGGAACAATTACTATACGAGCTACCGCGACCGATCCTGAAGGCGATAGCTTATCTTTTACCATTAACGGTATAGACGGTGCAGTTTTCTCTGAAACCGCACAAAGTGCGTCTGCCGGGTCAACCGTTGTTTATACTGTTACCGTATCTGATGGTACTAATACCGTAACTGATACGGTATCGGTGAGTGTTACTGCACAATCTTCCGGTGGCAGTTCTGGAAGTAATGGTGGAAGCAGTGGTGGCGGTAGCTTTGGCATGATGACTCTTTTACTTGTTCCGCTTATTGCATGGCGCAAGGTGGCTCGAAGAGGTCGCTTTAAGTAAAAAAGAATCAATATCATTTGCATTGGAGGCGATATTCACTAGAATCCCCCTTTATCCTAATAACAATAGCTATAAAGGGGTTTCATGGCTCGGGTGTCTAATCGCTTCCTTTTTCAACTTCACGGCTGGTTTTCTCTGCCTGTCTGGATCTTATTCTTTTTTGTGTGTCTTACCGGCACCATCGCCGTGCTGAGTCACGAATTTGCTTGGCTGACTAACGCCAATGTACGTGCCACAAACCCAGAAAATACATCAGCATGGACTGCTGCCGATTCCGTTGCACTGGTAAATCAAACCTATCCATCTGCAGATATAACCGGCGTTGCCGTTCGCGAAGACTACATGGTGCACGAGGTGATGTTTACTGCAGACGACAAACCCTATGCCGTCGCTTATGTGAATCCTTACCTTCATCAAATTCAAGAAGTTAACGACGGCAGTACGTTTATCAACTTTATGCGAACACTGCACGGCTGGTTATACTTTCCCTGGCATGGCAGCTACAGTGTGGGTTATTACCTGGTTTCCGCATTATCAATCGTGATGCTCGGTGCGCTCGTTACGGGTCTGTTGGTGTACAAGAAGTTCTGGCAGGCTTATCGCAATCCCAAACTTAGAAGCCATCAAGGCCCGCGCACTTTAACGGCGGATTTGCACAAGCTAGCTGGTGTCTGGTCGCTTTGGTTCCTGCTCATAATGAGCGCTACCGGGCTGTGGTACTTGATTCAAGCCGTCCTATGGCAAAACGACGTAGAGATCGATCCCTGGCCCGAGCACCTGTCAGTGCAGTCATTACCTATGTTGTCACCTGAAGCAAACGGTACACCAGCGATGCCGGTAACCTTGAGTAATGCGCTTGAACAGGCTGAACAAACGTTTCCAGGCTTTCGTCCAGGATATGTGATGTTACCTGAACACAACCGCGACACCTTTAAGGTATATGGCGGTGGCGCTAATCCGTTCTACGACGCCGCCAGTTTCCAATTGGCGATTAATCCGTGGAACGGCGAGATTACGCAGACGATCTCTCCTGCAACCATGAATGCTGCACAAACCATATTGCATATTGCCGACCCACTGCACTATGGCACTATTGGTGGTATTTGGACGAAAATCATTTGGTTTGTGTTTGGCTTATTGCTTAGCGGTATGTCGCTTAGCGGCTTTATCATGTGGTACTTGCGCGTGAATAAGCTTAAAAAGCCCCAAACACGCAACGCTACCTCACCCATTCAGGAGGCATAATGGCGCGTTTACAAAAGCAATCTTCATTTCGTTATTTAATCAATGGGCTTATTCTGGCATTGCCTATTTATTTCATCTACAAGGCACTGAATCCGCAGTTCCCCGCCGTGTTACCTGAAATTAAAGCCGGTGAGTTTTCGCTTACTGCGATGCCTTATGATGAAAATATGCCCTACCAGCACGATGGTTTATTCGTAAAAGACTTTCTGGTTATGTTTCAGCAAGGCAGTGTTGATGACGTTCGTATGGCCTTTTTAAACATTGGCGAGTCGCCGCTGCCCTTTGAAGAGGCGCAGTCTTATGAGCTTGGCGTACTTCACGGTACGAAACACGGGCAACACGTACATGGACTCAGTAGTGAAGTTATCAAACCCGGTGATAAGGTGTGGATCACACTACAAACCTGGGATGGAAAACTGCATCAGGGGGCGTGGCAAGTTCCATCGTACCTCCTGAGCGACGTTTAACCTCTGCATTTTTATACTGTTCATGTAAACTGTGCCAACGCGTTTTTTAATTACGGATCTGTAGCAGGAACACAGAGTTGGCACACCCCACATTTTCTTTAAATACGTTACGTAACCTTACTCAACTTCTTGGCCCCGGCGTTCTCATGGCCACCGCCGCAATCGGCGGCAGCCACCTTGTTGCCTCAACACAAGCGGGCGCAATCTACGGCTGGCAACTTGCTTTACTGGTTTTCATTGTAAACCTGCTTAAGTATCCTTTTTTCCGTGCGGGTGTGAGTTATACCATCAGCGCAGGTGAAACCTTGCAAACGGGCTATCTTCGCTTGGGTAAAGGTTATCTGCTTACGGCATTATTGTTGAACATCATTTCAGCTGTCGTGAATTCGGCGGCGTTATTGATGTTTTCAGCCAGTCTTCTCGGCTATTTCATGCCAATGGATATCAGTGTTCCGCTGCTTGCCGCCGTTATTCTTATCGCCATATTGGTTATTCTCATTGGCGGTCATTTTGCAGCACTAGAGAAGATATCGAAGGCGATCATGATCACCCTCGTCATCGCTACAATTTCAGCGACATTCATTGCTTGGCAAAACGGCGCAGTAGCACCCGATGATTACGTGTCGCCCTCCCCTTGGACCATGGCCGCTATCGGCTTTTTAGTGGTTACTATGGGCTGGATGCCAGCACCCATTGAGATATCCGGCATCACTTCTTTATGGCTTAAAAAGCAGTGCGAAGAAAAAGCCGTAACCGCGAAGTCTGCCTTATTTGATTTTAACCTTGGATACTTCACCACCATGATCCTTGCGCTGGTTTTTCTGGCCCTGGGTGCACTGGTATTGCATGGAAGTGGTGAAGCGCTCGCATCTGGCGGTATCGGTTTCTCCAAACAGCTTGTGGGTTTGTATGCGGGCACCATTGGTGAATGGGCGCGCTGGCTTATCGCCGTGGTGGCATTTTTATGTATTTTCGGTTCAGCACTCACCGTTTACGATGGTTACTCCCGGGCCGTAACCGAGGCCATTCTGCTACTAAATGGTAAAAAAGAAATGCCAGAGCGCAATGTTGTTCTGGTGCTGTCTCTTGTTGCCGTATTAAGTTTTATCATTGTGCTGTTTTTCAAAGCTGCCCTGCTCGCCATGCTGGGCTTTGCCATGACGTTAGCCTTCATAACCACGCCCATGTTTGCTTTGTTGAATCACAAACTGGTGCGCAAAGCTGAACTGCATGACAGCGTAAAAGCCGGGCCTTTCGTCACAACCTTGAGCTACATTGGTTTGGCATATCTGTTTGGCTTTCTGGCCATATTCATTGCCTGGAAGTGGTTTATTTAATAGAGCGGCTATAAAGCCTCTCTTTTTACAGTTACTCGTTTTTTAGCACAAAAGCTTACCATCAAAGTAAATCCGTATACGGGGTTACATCATTTCTAAGCTCCCAAAACGCGTTAAGCGCATTGGTACTCGGCTTGCTGTCTTTTTTAAGCACGTCCTTCGTATAGAAGATAGGATTTGCAATTTTTGCCGCATCCGTGAGCTGTTTGTCGCTAGGCATAGGGATCTGAACAAAGTAATTATCATTAATAGATGCCCAGGAATCGAAATCGATACCCAATTCCCCATTTTCAATGTAATAACCCGACCATTTTAATGCAGCGGTTTCACTCTCATCGATGGCCCAATCCCGTTCGGCAAAGCAGATAAGATAGAGTTCCTTTGCATCTTCAGACAACATCACTGGGTGTCGATCATTATCGGCAACGCCTTTGCCATCCAGTTCAAACTTCTTATTATCAACCCTTACGCGAAACTCGTATTCGGTTTTCTTATTTACGTAACTCAATTCGTTTATCGCTTTTTCAATGCGACTTTTTATGAATGTCAGTACAACGTCATTGGCCCAACCCAGATTGATGAAATTTGAGGTGCTGACGAGTTCTCCAACTCGATAAGCGAATTTTTTCAAACCGCCTTTGTATTCTTCGTCAAATGCGACCTTATCAGTAAACTCTCCTGGATGTGTATTTGCGCGCGTCGGCGCCAGTGTTTTGGGGAGCAAAAGGGATTCTCGAAGTTTGATAAAACTGCAATAGCGAGCCACTTTTACTTCATACTTACTCGGCAGTTCCGACATAAAGCCCGCAAATCCCGCAAGCGGAGAGCCGGGAAGGAATATCATTTTTTTAATCTCATTGTTGTCGTCAAAATCCAATGGTGCAATTGAGATCAACTGACTGTTTCGGCTCTTCGCTTCCAGATCAGCAATTAAGTCGATATAACTAAACAACATGGCTTGCATAGCAACATGCTCTAACCCTTTACCGGTAATGACATCCCACGTTGATGTTGCTATTTCCTTCCCGTGTTCCTCTAGTGCGCTTACTAGTGAACCCGGTTCACGGGCAAGCCGCTCAATTTCATTCGCCACGCTTGCAGACAAGGTAGGAATAAGGGCTTTATTTGAAAACTGGCTAAGCAGTATGCCCAGCTTGTCGCGTAAATCCAAAAACTCCTGTTCGGTAGCAACGACGCCTTTCGCTAACATATCCCGTAGCTCATTTCGCATTTTGAGCTTATTCGCAATTTGAAAATTACGATGGTGCTGTTGTGAGGAGGCTTGAGAATGAATTGCGCCAAGCAAGCTCTTTCCCGCAGGGAGCAATTTATCTAAGGAAGTGAGCGACAGTAAATCGTTGCCATCAAAGGTACTGACCAACGACAGCGGCTTTTGGTCACGGAAAGATTTAAGATGAGGAAGGTTATAAGTTATTTCTTCGCCAACAAATGGGTCGACAAAGATGATGCGACGTTCAAAAGGCGCGTTGTCGTTTAAATGGGAAATAGAATCGATATGCGACGCTAGCTTAAAGGCTTCGGTTACCGGAGAATTGGCGAATGTACCACCATCGACATAAGTGTAAACATAACTACTTACAGACGAGTCTATCCATAAGCCTGCGGGATATTCCCACTGCCAACGCCTAAGGGATACCGGTTCAAATGCCGCCGGAAATGCGCCACTTGCAATGGCCGTAGCGACAATATGTCGCCAGTCCTTTCTTGCACGAATATCAAACGCGACATTATCGATGTTGTCACCCCAGTGAAAACGCACCCAACGCTTAGGGTGAATATCCGTATCTGAAAATTTATCGTTAGACACCGAACCAAAGTTAATATCAAAGATTCGGTGTTCCTGATGAAATTTAGACGTTAGCGCGTCGGCAGATGCTAAATCAGGCTGCTCATCATCGCTGACCGCCTTGAGGTACTTCGCATCGACATTGGCGATAATTGGATTCAGATTCGAAATACTGCAGCTATACAACACCCTGCCTGCCAAAACAGGATGCGTTGCTTTGTCTTGTTCGTTGTAACTTTCACCGTTATCAGGAAAGAGATATTCTTTCGCGATATTCGTCACAGCCGCTTTATTTAAAATTCCGGCTTGTTTTATTAATGGCGGGAATCCTTCTTCCTCAGGCTCAAGCAATTTGTCGAGGGTAATTTCTTCAGTCCAGATCTTATTCATTTTTTGCTGAGCAAGTTCAGCATCTATAAGTTGCTCTTTGCGCTTTTGATCTGTCCATGACGCGGTATCGATTTCATAGTCGGTTGCCAGTTTCTTCCAGGCCGCTTGCCGTACCACAGTGTCCTTCGCTGGAAACGCGAGTGCCCGTAACATCACCCCTAAACTCATTGCACCAGCACTGGCACCAGAAAACACATCTACAACGACGTTTTCGTAGGGGTTACCGTCTTTATCGGTGCCGTATAACAAAGCGAGTTTGATTGTCTCCGTGAGTGCTGCGCCAGAGAATGAACCTAGAGAAACGCCCCCGCCCATAGCGAAGCCAAGTTTCAAAGTTTTACCCATTTCTTATGTCCTTTAAAAAATTGAATAACAGGCATGCGCCTAAACGTTGAGTAAAGTTGAAATGGATGGAAGAAAACCAGTAAGACAAAGCGAGAGAGAACCGCGCCTCTAAAGCAAATCCCTTGCTGATAGCCCGAATGGCAAACACTGCGTTTCCATCGCATGCCATCCTATAGAAATGATTAAAAATAAACCAGGCCAATTTACTTCTCAGATTTTCTCCACAATGAGATAAGTGTGTAATTCAGGCAGTTGGTCATATTCAAGGTGTTTTATTTTGCAGCCTAATGCCATCAGGCAGTCTATAAAGCCATTCGTGCCCAACGTTGAGTAGCACACCTGTGGGCCCATTGCATTATTACAATGTTCGCCTTCTTCGTCGGTACCACCAAATGTGAATATGAAAATGCCACCTGGTTTAAGAAGAGAAACAATTTTTGTAAGCACGGTCCGCTGTTCACGTAGTGGCACATGCCAAATACTGTCCCATGCTGAGATAAAATCAAATCGGGAACTCGAGCTGAACGATAAAATATCGGTGTGATAAAATTCTAAGTGCGGATGACGTAGGCGAGCAAGTGCAATCATTTTCGCTGAGATATCTATCCCTGACACAGCGAAGCCATCTTCTAGCAGCAAATCAATAAAACGCCCGGTACAACCGCAGCCAACATCCAGCGCATTGTGTTTATTTTTGGCAAACGCTATCGCTTTTCTATGCTGAGCTACACCGTTTTTACGATTAAAATCATCCCGCGTCCAAAGGTGGGTGATCTGGTCGTAGGCTAACCCTGTTTGCTCTGGTGTCATCCGTACTCCTTAGCCGTAAATCAGTGAGATGTTTCAATTTCTATCTCGATGTTATCAGCCTTCATTCGATTAACAATAATTCATTGATCTTACACGCAGGCTTATTGGTTTAAATCTCAAATACTTTAAAGGACATCACTAAATGAAGAATTTTGCGATTAACACTGAAGTTGAATGGGAGTGGGGTAATGGTTCTGCGTCAGGCAAGATTAGAAAAAAATATAATGAGGATGTGGAAAAAACGCTACAGGGGTCAAAAGTTACCCGCAAAGCGAGCGACGACGACCCGGCTTACCTCATAGAGCAGGATGACGGCAGCAAAGTGCTAAAATCACACAGTGAGATCAAAAAGTCTTCCGGTTAATATGAAGCATTCGGCACGCTTTGGAAGCCGAATTATTTCCATTTCACCACCTCAACGTGATTTCCAAATGCAGTTGCGAAACGCTTACGGCACTTCGATGTTGGGTTTATCACTATTCGCTTATCGCACAGCGCTAACAAAGGAATGTCGGAAGCGCTGTCTGAATAACCGATAACTTGAAAATAGCCTTGTAGATTAAAGTGACTTTCTACTGCATTCACTTTATTTGCGCCGTAACAGTGAAACTGACTAATGCGCCCACTCATATAGGCCCGTTCTTGGGAGCACAGGAAGTGTGAAACCGGCAGGCGTAAAGCTGCAACAATTCTCTTAACCATCCAAGCAGAAGCGCCACTCACAATAACAACCTCATCCCCCTGCTCTACATGATGCGTTAACGCTTCTATCGCAGAATCAAATATACGCGTGTTGGGTTCGACCAGATACGCGCTAATAAATTGACGTCTTAAATAAGCCTGCTTTCGCCGCCCCATACCTGCGGTGAGCAACCAAAGCAGTATTGATAAGCCAGACTTTTTCGTTTTATTAAACGAGATGAACAGGATAATTAGCGGTGAAAATAGCGCGACACAGATCATTCTCAGCAGGCTACGCCTCAACATAAAACGAATATACGCGTCGCCGGTGTCTCGATTAATTATCGTTTTGTCGAAATCGACTAGAACCAAATTCCTATCAAGCATTGGACTATATAAAGGCCATGTTCATACGCCGGTATTTTTCACATAGGCTTTGCCGCGATACACACCGATGTTTGCCATATCAAGCATGGCAAAATCCTCATGGGTATCGCCGTAAGCGGTGATATGTGAGACATCACTAAGATTGATGTGACGCTTAACCGCTTCAACTTTGTTATACAGGCTGCAATCACCATAGCGATATCTTCCGGTAAAGCGCCCTCGTCGTACTACCAAATCACTGCACAACACTTCTATGCCCATCTGGCTACACCAAATGTTCAGGTACGGCGATAGTGATGCAGAAACGACAACCACACGATCACCATTTTCTTGATGCCCACGAATAGTATCAAGCATGTCAGCTCGAAGCACCGTGGGCACATAATCTTCCACAAAACGCTCTGCTTTTTCGGTTAACGATTTTTCCGACACACCAAAAAACGCAGCCCTGGCTACCAGTGGACGCATTTTATTGGCCGGTAACAAACCTGATTTATACAAAACGATGGCAGGTGAAATAAGTAGCCCAGCCAGAACTAATCGTAATGGGTGTGTAGCCGTTAAAACGAATTTTGTATAAACCTCTTTGGTGGTGATAGTGCCATCAAAGTCGATTAAAACTAGTTTCATTTAAAACACTGTTCTTTGTTTTGGGAGCATGGCCTTGATGTGACGCGCCGGTAGATCTTCTTCACCGCGATTGACATCATTTGTCGTGACTCAAACGCCCCGCTTGTCTTCGTAGTTGCCTGGCCATAGCCTGACTGGTTGGGTATTTAGGTAAAATCAACCAGAGCGTGAGATAAATCATTACCGGTAAAGCGAAGAAAAATGAAAAGACAACAAACGCAATTCTAAGGCCGTTCTTTCGAAACCCGTAGTATTCAGAGAGGCCTGAACACACGCCTGCAATAACGCCGCGTTCGCCTCGCGTGAGAACTGAAAATTTCCTTGTTTCCATAAAACATCCTTGGTTCTTATCATTTGAACTCGGTCTCTGTACTTTAGCCTAACTGCCAATCCCTATCAAACAGCAACAACCACCGACATAGCCTTCCTGCCCTCGCCCTTTAATTTGGGGAAATAGGCGATGAACTTCCTTTATTTTTAAAGACATCAATCAGAACTTTTCGGATGATATACATACAGGCCCCTACGCTGGTACCAAAGATACCCACACTTATCGCTATAATTTCTGTGTCCTTACCGACGATAAACATTAAAATTGATAGCGTGAAAATTACCCCAAATAATGGCTTTGCACTGTGCTTTCGCACTAGGTAGGTTATCTCTTTTTCAGTCATCGAAACTCCTTTTCTTTAAATAACATAATACGATTTGTTATAGGCCAATTAATTTCTTTCCATCGAAGGTTGGAAACACTTCGTATTTTCTTGACGTTGGAAAGATTCTACTGAAGTAAAAGTATAACAGCAATGTGAGAACGGGGAGTTTTATACAACGTGGCGTACTGAATAATCTATTTTGCTCTACGTTGAGAACTAAATTATGCTTAATTGTATAAATAGCATTTTTTCAAGACATCGATTTGGGATGTCTAAACAATGATCTTTTAACTTGGAGATGAAGGATGTGGCAGAAAAGCAGTCAAGCTTATAGCGCGTATATGCGCAAAATGCTCATTGTAGCTCGAATAAACGAGTTTTCTTTAATGGAAACACTGAATTTGCGTAAGCGTTTTGCTGAGGCCAAACGACAGAGTATTAAAAAACGGAAGTTTGGCGCGTATTTAGACTGGGAAAATGTTGAATATGAAGGCTTATATGTAGTTGTACCTAACCGTTCGAACAAAGATAATGAAATTTTGGAGTATCAAGTGATCGATTCTGCTAATGAGGCACCTGATGCACACCAACGACACATTGAAACACTGTTATCAAAAAGAGAAAGTGACTTTCGGGATCTTGAATAAAAAATTATCGCAGTATCCGCTTAGTAGCTTTCGTATATCAGCGTATTGGCCGTTTCAGTTCAGCGCGCGTTTCATTGCGACCTGTCACTATTTCGACCACGATTCCGCCTGTATAGGCTTCACTGGCGTGACATTCAACCCCGTTGATATAACAAGTGTTTGAATTTCGCCGCTCATTGATGTCGGTGTAAATAGCAACAATGCCGCCACACATGTCCTCATTATAAAAATTTAAAGAACGACCGTTTTCGTCTGTTGCCTTGTAAGCGTCCGCTAATCCCACCTATCGTTTAGCAAACTGCCATGGTAGAAGTTGCCCGATATCGGTGCCGGGCTTGCTGAGCTGCTCCAGGCTGCCCATA
>Ga0208204_100137_pt1 | contig 32263 bp, 31 predicted proteins | sample DeeseametaMP2252_FD_184173 | JGI IMG/M metagenome (GOLD analysis project Ga0208204, IMG submission 184173) | Marine microbial communities from the Deep Pacific Ocean - MP2252 (SPAdes) | ecosystem: Environmental > Aquatic > Marine > Oceanic | place: West of El Salvador, Pacific Ocean | collected...
CAGCCAAGTGGCATGAATTCCGTTGCACCGGCCGCATCCGTCACAGCGATATCGAACAGATTAGCCGTATCAAAGCTACCCACCAGAGCAATGCCGGTGGCAATGATGGCAAAAACGGCAAGGCCACTAATCACCATCATCACTTTCAGGGCTTCGCCTACACCTGCAAGGTGAATACCAATAAAAGCGAGGTAAAAAATGGCGTAAACCCACGGGCCGTTGAACCCAAGTAGCTCCTCTACCGCTGCACCAATAAAAATTACAATTGCGGCCGGTGCCAGTGCATATTCGATAAGTACAGCCAATCCAGTAAGGTAGCCACCCACCGGTCCCATTGCCTGACGGGCAAAACTGTAACCGCCACCCGCGGCAGGAATGGCGGCAGACATTTCCGCCAGTGATAGCACCAGGGTGAAATACATCAGCGCCATCAACACGCCGGCAATGGCAAAGCCACCCCAGCCCGCTTCAGCGATACCAAAATTCCAGCCGGCAAAATCACCGGAAATAACATATGACACTCCCAGGCCAGCCAACAGGATCCAGCCTGCGGTGCCTCTTTTTAACTGACGCTTCGCCAGATATTCCTGATTGAGTTGTTCAGACATGTGGTTCCCCCAGTTATTGTTTTTCTGATTTGTCTTCGAGCGGACGGATGAGAAATGAGCGGGATGTTGAATCATGTTCAAGTACATCATCCTGACTGCGATCTTTCAGCTCTACGCCAGATAGCTTTCGCTGTCTGGATTCGTCTAACAGGTAAAACGCTTTGCGCGCGGCATCCTCTGGCTTCAGGCCCGCCGGGCGCACGTTTGAAATGCAGTTACGCATGGCATCGCTCAGCCCTTTGCGTGGCCCCCAGGTCATGTACAACCCAAGGCTGTCGGGCGAGCTCAAGCCCGGACGCTCCCCCACCAGCACCAATACGATAGAGGCGTTCAACAACTCGCCTACCTCATCACCAATGGCAACCCTCCCTTGCTCAACAACGGTGAGCGGAGCCAGTGTCCAATCGTCTTTACTGCTATCCAGTTGCTCACATAACGCGGTAATAAAAGGCAATGTGTTCCGGGCCACGGCGGTAGACGACAAGCCATCGACAATAACAAGGGCGAGGTCGAAAGACGGTGCCGGTGAATCGAAACACTGCCGTAATCGCTCAGCGGAATCTTCATTAAGCAATCGCCCTAAATCCGGGCGTTGCAAATAGGTCATTCTGTCTTCAGCCTGAGAATGCAGGCGGATGGGAGCATCGAATCCCTCATCGATAAATGCTTGCTCAAGGGCATCGAGATCCAGCGGAAAGTGCACTGCATCCCGTGCCTGAGCGTGAGAGAGCTGAAACGCAAGTAATTGTTCGGTAGGCAAGCTAACGCCGGCGCGTCCCAGGCCAATTCTCGCATCGGTAAAACTGCGAAGTTGCTGCCACGGATTCTCAGTAATAAAAGCAGGCTTTTTCATCAGCGGCCTCCGGATTTTTGTGAAGGTGCGGCAAGAGAATGGCGGAAGGCATCTGGCATAGTATCTGCCAGAATTGCCTGACCGGCATTTTTCATAATCTGCATTTTCTCCAGCCACTCTGCGAATTGCGGTGCAGGTTTAAGCCCCAGAACGCGACGGGCATAAAGTGCATCGTGAAAAGAGGTAGTCTGATAATTCAGCATAATGTCGTCGGAGCCGGGAATACCCATCACGAAATGACAACCTGCGACCCCCAGTAAGGTAAGCAGGTTATCCATATCGTTCTGATCGGCCTCAGCATGATTGGTGTAACACACGTCACAACCCATAGGCACGCCGAGTAGCTTGCCGCAGAAATGATCTTCCAGACCGGCCCGGATGATTTCCTTGCCGTCGAACAGATACTCAGGGCCGATAAACCCCACCACCGTATTCACCAGTAATGGATCAAAATGCCGGGCCACTGCATATGCTCGTGCTTCACAGGTTTGCTGATCAAGGCTGTGATGGGCTGCGGCAGACAGCGAACTTCCCTGCCCGGTTTCAAAGTACATCACGTTGTTTCCCATCGTTCCGCGATTCAGCGAGTGTGCTGCCTGCTGAGCTTCTGCCAGTGTATTTAGGTTAAACCCAAAGCTGCTGTTAGTGCCCTCGGTACCTCCAATGGACTGGAAAACCAGATCAACTGGTGCGCCCTGCTCAATACATTCAATGGTATTAGTAACGTGAGTTAGCACGCAGGACTGTGTGGGGATCTGATAACTTTGGATAACATCGTCCATCAGTTTCATCAGCTTAATGGCCTGCGCCACATTGTCTGTGGCCGGATTAATGCCAATCACCGCATCACCATTCCCGTAAAGTAAGCCATCAAGCATGCTGGCGGCTATACCGTTAACATCGTCGGTAGGGTGATTGGGTTGCAATCGCGTTGACATATGACCGGGTAAACCAATCTGGTTACGAAACGCCGTGAGCACCCGGCACTTCTTAGCCACCAGAATAAGATCCTGATTGCGCATTATTTTGCTAACTGCCGCGGCCATTTCTGGCGTGATCCCAGCTCGCACCTCGCTTAGCATTTCTGTTGTGGCTTCATCGCTTAACAGCCAGTTCCTGAAGTCCCCCACCGTCAGGTGTGAAATCGGTGCAAACGCTTCAGTATCATGAGTGTCGATGATGAGCCGTGTCACTTCGTCTTTCTCGTAAGGTACCAATACTTCATTCAGAAACTGCTTTAGCGGAACCTCTGCCAGGCACATCTGCGCAACAACACGCTCTTCAGCAGAACGTGCAATAACACCAGCTAGCCGATCGCCAGAGCGTGCAGGAGTCGCTCTGGCCATTAATTCAGCCAGATTTTTAAAGGTGAATGTTTTGTCCCCAAGGGTATAACGGTACACGTCATATTCTCCTTACTGTAATGAAAGATAGGCCAAAGGGAATTATTGACTTGCACCCGACACACAGAACTTGTTCTAATTCTTAATACTGAATCCAGCGAGAGCTGTACCATGCCAATATCAAATTTTGGCAATATTTTAAAAATTACGCCTTTTCAGGATATTAGAAGGGAGAAATCAGGGAAAATGCGTTCTCCAATGAGGTTTTAAGCCGGTGAAGCCGTCAGTTAGCGATCATTTCGCACCATCTAAGTGCATATACACTGCGAGTGATGCACAAGAACAGGCAGAAAATCTGGTCAACTGGCAGCAATGCTATGATCAGATCAGTGCGGGGGCGTTTTCGGGCGTCATCGAGGAATTACCGTTTGAGGATCTTCAGGTATTCAAGGAAACCACCAGCCAGTCATTACGACAGCAATGCAAAGTAAGAGCGGATGCTATTTGGCTTGGCCTGCCCGTACGTTCGTCGCAGGACTTCTTTCCCCGCATCAACGGATTAGAAGTCAGCGAGAATCAACTCATGTGTCAGCCGGGTGCGGTTGATTTTGAACTGGTTACACCGGATGATTTTCAGATTTATGGTGTGGTGATATCGACCTCGACACTGCGAAAGGCTGCGGAATCACTCGGCCTTACAGTACCTGAAATATCGGACGCGCAAGCGAAGGTCTGTATTACACATCAACAGGAAGTGCGCCTTTCTCAGCATATTGAATTACTGCTGGCGTTACAGGATCAAAAAGGTATCTCCTCAATCCCTGCAGCAATACAAACCGAAAGATTCATTCAGACGCTGCTGGATATACTGACCATCCCCGACTACGACAAATCAGTTCCCCAGAGCTACGAGCAACGAAAACGGGTGATTGAAACTGTAAAAGCTTATATCGATGCGAATCCCGACAAAGCCATGACTATCAGTGAGCTCTGTGAAACGGCCCATGTGAGTCGGCGTACATTGCAATACAGCTTTGAATCGCAGCTTGGGATAAGCCCCCTTCAGTTTATAAAAATGCGTCGCCTGAACCAAGTGCGCCGTGACCTGCTTAACGCAGAAACTGGTGCCAAAATTTCGGACATCGCAATTCAAAGGGGATTCTGGCATCCCGGACAATTCGGCCGGGATTATCAGAAGTTATTTGGCGAATTACCTTCAAAAACCCTCGCTCGTTCGGTGAGAAGACCTTAGCCATTGCACTTTAACAATCTACAACTGAGCTTACCCCAATAGCCTGACTTTCCTTAATGTGGCATTCTTGTTAAAAATTTGATTAAGGTAACAATATGATGTCCCGTGTTTCTTGGTTTGGCATAGCCGCAACCCTTACACTTTCTGCTTCCAGCTTTAATGCCTTTGGCGAAATAAATACCCTTACCCCAGTTGAAGAAGCGCAAGGTTGGCAGCTGTTATTCGATGGCAAAACAACAAAAGGATGGCACCCGTTTCAGCATCCCGATGCTAAATCGGCCTGGGAAGTTAAAGATGGCCTGTTAACCGTGAATTTGAAAGCCAGCGATGTTCAACATGGTGATTTGGCAACCGATAAAGAATTTGAAAACTACGAGCTGCAGTTTGAATGGAAATCACCGGTAGAGGGCAATAGCGGTGTGTTCATCAATGTGCAGGAAACGCCTGAACATCCTATAGCCTGGCAAACTGGTCCTGAGTACCAGCTTTTAGGCACTGCTCATAAAGATAACGACGATCCGGCCAAGCGTTCTGGCGATATTTTTGGCTACACCTCTCCACTGGCAACGGCAAAAGTGCACAACGGCGGTCAATGGAATCACTCGGTGATCAAACAGAATAACGGTAAAGTTGAGTTTTACTTAAATGGTACCCTCACCTCCTCAGTCGACTTTAAAAGTAGTGAATGGAAAACCTGGCTTTCTCAATCGCGCTTTAAAGACCTGCCGCAATTCAGTGCGTCAAGTAAAGGCCATATCGTGCTGCAGGAATGGACTTCCCCAATTTACTTTCGCAACATGAAGGTACGAGAGTTATAACACTTGAATGGAATGGAATGGTCACGATTAATAATCGGGCTAACGGCCTACTGATACTGTTTTTTCATCTATCGATGGTTGTCATTAAAAATGTGATCCTGGCATGAGAAGCTCATCATTCAACTGTCTTTAAATAGGAGGTAGAAGTGCGCATCATCATTTTCGACTTTGACAATTGTTTGGTTCCCGGTAACGCCGTAGGGGGAGACGTTTTACATCCATTGTTTACGTTACTCGAAAATAACGAGAACCAGCTAAGCGCTGAGTAATTTGCAGAGATGAAAGCAGACTTCTGGCGGAAGCCCCTCGACTACATCGCTGAAAGATTCAAATTCTCTGAAAAATCGACACAAGCAGGTTTAGCCTACTTTCGACAGTTGGAAGCAAAAGGCAGTATTAAAGGGTACGCTGACAGCCAATTGGTACATACAATGCCCGGAAGATGTCTGGGTTATTGGCGACAGTGCAGAGTCTGAAATTGCAGCCGGTAATTCACTTGGCATGCGAACAGTACAAATTCTGCGACCGGGTAACACAAAATCAGACAACGCCCGCTACCATGTGACATCGCTGACTGAATTTCAGTAATTGATGGAGTAAACCGCTTAATTAAGTTAAGCGACAATAGACTATGCAGACAGCTCGCTCAGTTTTGACGTCGCAGCAGACTGTTAGCTGCGATCCACAGCTAATCTCACGCCCAGCCCCACTAAAAGCGAACCTGTTACTCTGTTTAGCCACACCATATTTCGAGGGTTAGCCCGCAAACGCGCACTTATGGTAGCTGCCGAGAATGCAAGCACAAGACCCCAAAGTGTGCTGGTCAATACAAAGGTCATACCCAGAATTAAAAAACTCACTAAATGTGACTCACTACCCGCGTCGACAAATTGTGGCAGGAATGCGAGAAAGAATAACGCCACTTTCGGGTTAAGCGCATTGGTCAGCACTCCCTGGCGGAAAACGGGAAAAAAACCATTCTTAGCGTCTTGTTCAGAAGCCATTGTCTGAGATTGACTTTGAAACAGCATTTTTATGCCCAGGAAAATCAGATAAGCAGCACCTATCCATTTGATTGCAGCAAATGCGGTTGGCGAAGCAATGATGATGGCAGATAAACCCACCGCCGCGGCAAGCGTATGGATGATTGCGCCACCAGAGATCCCCAGCGCTGAAGCAATGCCAACCGTCCTTCCCTGTGACATACTTCGACCTAAAATGTAAAAGGTATCAGGACCGGGAATTAGGTTCAGCATAATACTTGCCAGTACAAACGCTTCAAAATTTTGTATGCCCACTTGTATTCTCCTTAAACGTAATTAACCGTGATGTCTGTCTGCGCCAGCGCGTTTTGTTGCTTCTGACTAAGTTTATCTTTGCACACAATAATGTCAGAAATATCATTTACCTCTGCAACATGGTGCCTGGCGAATGTGGCATATTTCTCCCCTGTCACCGGTGCCACCAACTGACCGCATTGTTTAACCAGTAATCGCTTAAATAAGGCATCATCGTAATTGAAACTGGAAACTCCGCGTGTGGTATCAAAAGCACACACGCCCAGAAAGCCGATGTCGATGTAGAGTTTCCGCAATTGTTCCTGGGCTTCTGCGCCCACTGAACCGCCAACCGACTTTTCCACTTTTCCGCCCAACAAGATAACTTCTGCTTTCGTCAGCGACAGCGCTTCGTGGGCCAGCGGAATAGAATTAGTGATCAGCGTAATGTCCATATTCCGGGGCATCGATTGCACCACAGCCAGACTGGTAGTACCGCTATCGAGATAAACCGTTGAGTTCGGCGCGATCAGTTTAAGTGCTCCTTCGGCAATACGTTGCTTTTCATGCCCGATATTGCTCGTTCTTGTTAAAATACTGCCCTGTGCTGGCGAAATTTCTATCGCGCCGCCATAAACCTTCTTGCAAAGTCCGCGATTCGCGAGTTCCACAATATCCCTGCGAATCGTATGCTCGGATACGCCGAGTTCAGAAGCAAGCTGGGAACAGACAAGTTTTCCTTCCCGCTGCAACCGGGTTACCAACTCTGATTGTCTTTGTTCAGGAAAGGATGCATAATCGAGCATAAAGTTACACCATTGAGCATTTTATCGATTGCCAGTATATCGTAACGATGCGTTTTCTTTATAGATAAAACAACAGTTTTGGATACTATCGTTCATGCCGACAGATTTTCGCCGGGACACTCAACCACTCACATCATCTTTAACATCGCAGAAACGAGCAACAGGCTGCGCCTTTTTCGGGGCAGGTCTTATTTCAGCCGTGTGGGCAACTATCATTCCTTACCTGAAAATAAATTCCGGTGTTTCAGACGGTGCGCTGGGTGGACTCATTTTGTGTATGGGTTTGGGCGCGCTGTTTGCCATGCCCACCGTAGGGCCACTCTCTAGCCGCTTCGGTTGCCGAAAAGTGATCCTGGCAGGATTTACACTACTGCTTTTAGCGATGCTCACGCTGCCACTACTTTCCCACTTCTGGTTGTTGATGATTATGGTGGTTTTAGCCGGGGCGGGATTGGGCACAGTAGATTGCGCCATGAACGTTCAGGCAATACTCGTTGAGAAACAGAGCGACAAAACTATGATGTCAGGTTTCCACGGTTTTTATAGCCTCGGTGGCATTGTCGGGGCGCTGTTGATGACCTTCCTGCTGTCACTTACTTCCGTCACATTATCGGTTGTGTTTTGTGTATGCCTGATTGGCGTTTGCCTGTTTTATTACCAGCGCCACCTGCTGCCATACGGCAATGAACAAAACGGCGCGGCTTTCGCGCTGCCGCGAGGCCCCGTGTTAGCCATCGGTACTATTTGTTTTTGTTTCTTTCTCGCAGAAGGCGCAGTGCTCGACTGGAGCAGTCTGTTCCTCACCGAATACCGGTCGCTGCCCATTAATCTCGGTGGTTTAGGTTTTGCTGCCTTTTCCATTGCCATGACGGCAGGCCGGTTCACTGGTGATAATGTGGTGTCGAAATTTGGCGGGTTTCCGGTGGTGATGGCAGGCACGCTAACTTCTGCCATGGGTCTCGTGATCCTTCTCGCGCTGCCTTACTCAGTCACATCAATTATAGGCTATTTCCTGATTGGTCTGGGTGCAGCAAATGTGGTGCCGGTGATGTTCACCGCCATTGCTAACCAGACTGTCATGCCCCAGAGTACCGCCGTGCCCGCCGTATCCACGCTCGCATTTTCCGGTGTGCTTTTAGGGCCTGCGAGTATCGGCGTAGTCGCTGAACATTCCAGCCTGTGCACCGCGCTTCTACTGCTAATTCCGCTGCTTGCACTGGTACTGCTGCTAAGCAGATTTGTTCCTTATCAGAAATCTCAGTTTCACGACTAAATAAGAGATGAAATATGTCGCACACTAGTGCGTTCTGCACTAGGATAGAATTCTAAAAAGCAGAAAAAATAGAGAGATGCTTGAAAGATTTAAGTGCAGGACTCCCGGTTAGTCGTATTCCAGAATTACTAACGCCACACAGTGCTGAAAGCCAACTTCAAGCCTCTAGCGAGGCGTTAGCATGCCTTCTCAAACAACAGCGTCTCTATGAAGCTGCCCTCTCCCACAATCCTGATCCCGTATATACCTTTGACCTCGAAGGGCGATTCACCTACGTGAACAATGCGTTACTGGATATCTGGGGAATTACGTGGGAACAAGCCATTGGCAAAAGCCTGTATGAGTTAAATTATGAAACGTGGCAAGCTGATAAGCACATGCGTGAGCTTAGAGAAGTTGTCTCGACCAAAAAACCGCTGCGAAGCGACGTGCCCTATCATGGCATGCACGGACTGCGTGTTTACGAATACATTTTTGTGCCTGTGCTTGATGCCGATGGCAATGTGGAAGCCATCACCGGTTCGACCCGGGATATCACCGAACGCTATGAAGCAGAGAAAATGGCCAAAGATGCCGAATCACGACAGCGTCTGGCTCTTGAGGCTTCACACAGTTTTGGTATCTGGAACTGGGACATCAAAAATAATCTCTTCGTTTGTGACCAGCGTTTGGGTGAAGTTTTTAACCTGACTCCAGAAGAAGCGTCACAAGGTGTACCCATAGAACGCCCTCAGGAAAGTATTCACCCTGACGACATCAACGACGTTAACGCGGTTATACAAGATTGTATTGCAACGGGAAATTTTTACGATCAGCGGTATCGTCTGGTACAGCAGGATGGCAGTATTCGCTGGGGCGCTTTTCGTGGGCGGCCAATTTATGATGAAGACGGTCAGGCCGTGAGCTTTCCGGGTGTGGGCGTAGACATCACCACCGAACAAAATGCGCTAAACGCGCTGAAGGAAGCCGACAAACGCAAAGATGAATTTCTTGCCACCCTCGCCCACGAGCTTCGTAATCCGCTGGCCCCCATTCGCAACTCTCTCGAAATTCTTCGCGCTGACTTCTCGCCGCAGCAAAAAGAGGAAGCATTCAGGCAGGTAGATCGACAGGTCTCGCAACTCGTCAGGCTTGTAGATGATTTAATGGATGTGTCGCGGATTACACGTGGCAAGATACGTGTTGACCGCGCTGCGGTTAATCTCTGTGAAGCCATTCAAGATGCCATAGAAACAGTGCAGCCACTCATAGATGCACAAAAACAATCTCTGACATTTCATGGTCCTGAGGATGATGTATGGGTAAATGGTGATCAAATTCGTCTTGCCCAGATATTTACAAACATTATCAATAATGCAGCCAAATATACGCCGGATAAAGGTAGAATTTCGATAGCGCTGAATGTAACCAGTTCGACAGTTTCAGTGGATATCACAGATACCGGTGTTGGTATTCCTGCCGACAAACTCAGCGGTATTTTTGAAATGTTTTCCCAAGTCGAAGACGTGCTGGAACGATCTCAAGGTGGACTCGGCATCGGCCTGACATTGGTAAAAAGGCTCATTGAACTGCATGACGGCCAAATTGCTGTTCAAAGCAGTAACCAAGGCACGTGCGTGACGGTTTCCTTGCCTCTGCTTCATGCTCACGAACAAACAGCCCAGCACAACCCCTCTTCTGCGGTTGAATTACCCGTTGCGGTTGATGGCCCACTGTCGGTGCTAATCGCGGACGACAATCAAGATGCAGCCATTACTATGGGCTGGATATTGGAAGCCAAAGGCTGTGACGTGACGGTGGTGGAGGATGGCCCTTCGGCGCTTAGGGCTGTAAAGCAAATTTCACCGGATTTATTCCTACTGGACATCGGTATGCCAGGCATGAATGGATACGATTTATGTATTGCTCTGCGAGAAATGAGCCCACTAAAACATGCGGTATTTGTGGCGCAAACCGGATGGGGCCAGCCCGAGCATATTCATCGTTCAAAACAAGCCGGTTTTCATCATCATTTGGTAAAACCGCTGAACATGAATGACCTAGTGCCTATTGTTAACCGTGTGCGAGAGCAGAAAACTAAACGCCAAGGAAAAAAGTAAGGCAACGTATCTAACGACTATGGACCGCAATCAATTCAATGCCTTTTGTAACACTTTTCCAGCTGTCACCCATGTGGTGCAGTGGGGAAATTCCGATGTGTGAAAAATTGGCGGTAAAGTTTTTGCCATTGGTAGTCGTAGTAAATCCGGTGAACCAGCATTCACCTTTAAAACTTCAGAGCAGAACTACTATTTTCTTTGCGAAGCCGACGGCTACATACCGGCACCTTATCTGGCGAGTCGAGGTATGAAATGGATTCAACAAACCGATACTCGGGGCGAACTTGATGAAGCTCTCACGTACTATGTCAGTGAATCATTTCGCATCGTAAGTGCAGGACTGAGCAAACGTCTGCAACGAGAACTGGCGAAGAAAAGCTAGATGTAAATTCGAGGAATGTTATTTTTAGCTGAATCAGTTTACCGGAGAATAATGAGCTAGCCTTTCCCGACACAAGAGAACAACGTTTGTCATTACTTCAAATTATCAATATGTTATAGTTAAGAAAGCAAAACACGGATAACATGGAGAAGTTGTTGTGGTATTTAAACGTGCTTTAGTGCTAAGCATGCTGTTTAGTAGTTTTTACTCATACTCTGAAAATCTAGCAACACCGGCATCTGAACAATTCAGTGAACATTTCAGTTCAAATGTGCCAGTTTCCGGAAACATCCTCGTGGGCGCGCTTTACAGCGGAGCTTCGATCTCAGATCAGTTTTATTTGAATGCTGTTAACGAAACGAGTGATTTTTGCTTTAGTGTCTCTTCGATAGATGGCACTTATATTTCCGAAAATAACTACCGTTTACAGAGTGCACCAGATATCGATGATCCTGTGGTACCAATTCAATACCCGACTCAATTCGCAGATCTTATTTCCAATTTTTCTATTGACCAGTTGGCACCGTTGGCGACAGGCGGCAGTTGCGACAATCAGAAAAACTTGGACATTTTACTCGCCTCGCGTGAACAAGACATCAGCAATGCCTCTATTCTGTTTCTCGTAAGTTCCGGTCGCAGCGACGTATTTCTTTTTTTAACGTCGTCCTCCGGTGCGAAAAAACGAGCGAAATGCCAACGTATTGAACATGGAAAAAGAACGGCTTTCGATACCGTTTGCGAAATTTCAGCAAACTCGCTTGATGAAAACTCTTATGAAGGAAAACTAATACGTCGCAAAATCGGTGGTAGAGAAAAGCCGGTTTTGTTTACCCTTAAAAAATAGCGCCGAAGATGCAAATATTTAAAATTTTAAAAAAGCTACCTAACCCGAGTAAGAATATGTCCCATGTTGGCATTGGAATCATCTTTTTAATTGTGCTTATCGCTGTAGTGATTCTGTTTGGAAACCGCAATAGCATTTACAGCATCAAGGGTGAAACACAAACTCTGACAATTTTCACCAGCTCAAATCCAATTAATGAGTGGGAATTCTCACAAGGTCAATTATTTTATCTTGGGCTAGACCTTCAAGAAGAAACATTCGAACTTGGTCATGATATTAGACTTTCTGAAGATGATCGTCTCACTGTTGAACCTGGTACTCAGATAAAAGTCACTTCAGTCCACAGGCAAAATCAGACAAATGTTGTATTTGTTATGAAAAACGACGGCAAGGTGGTAGCTACATTAATAAAAGATGGCCAGCAAACTTCGCTTAGCGATTATATTGAGCTTACTGTTGAAATAACTCAGCCACTCGCTTTACCCTTCGAAGGAACTGCCTATATTGGCGAAGACATTGGTACTGACGTAGATTCATTGTTGATGTCTGGTGAAGTCAGTATTCTCGAGCAACGCTTTTTATCTTCGGGACGCTATCAGGGAGAAGTTTATAATCTGAATACCGGCGACCGCGCATTTGTAACTCAACACGGCAATACCACAATTTCGAAAGGCTTTATTCGCGTAACCGATAATGAAAGTTTTTATTTCTCTGCCATTTCCGAAGGCAACGAAGCTCGTGTTATCCGCTATGGTAGCCAAGACTTAGTCCTCGCCCCATCTATTTGGAGCCGAGTGACCAAAGATCCTAACGTCGCAGCCATCACCTCCTTAATAGCCCTGATGTTTCTATTATTAGAGTGTTATTTAATAATAAGAGAAACGGTACTCATAAAGTCAGACAATGAATAGAATTCTGATAAGCCTACTTTGTTTAACCAATTTAATCCTCACTGCCAACGCAGAGGAGATAAATCAAGTTTATGTAGAAGGCAGTGATATTGGCCAAGGCTTTACCGTAAAAAGGCTTAACCAGTGTTACTACATCACGCCGTTGCATGTGGTAGAAAATGAGCCTTTTTTAACGCTGAAAGGAAGCGACAAACTTCGGTCGTTTGGGGACGGAGAGCCATTGCAGGATTTTGGCTATGATTTATCTGTTGGCCTTGTAATTGGAGCAATGGCAAAATATTGCGGGCTTGACTATAACGCGCTTTCTGTAGACCAGACAGACATAGACCGTGCGAAAACAGTGGTGGTGACCACAGTAAACAGTAATGGTCTTATCTCACGCATGCCTGCAGTAATCGAAGAAACCAGCCTGACTTACTTAAGTGCGAAGTCGTTGAGCGACGACAACACATTTTACAAAGGCATGTCCGGGAGCCTTGTATATTCGGAGAAACAATTAATTGGCATGCTGCAATCTGTCGATAGTTCTACAGGGTTTGGGCGGGTTTTGCGCCTCGACCGCCTGATTGAAACGGTGAAACCTCTGTTTTCATCATCTCACATCAATGTTATCAAAAAAGCAGCGTTCACGACTGAAAGCGATAGCATTCCATATGAATTAAGTGCTTGGAATTTAGCGCCTACGAGTAATACACGTTCTCCGCAATTGATCACAGATGCAGATAACAAGTCGTATTTTGCTACATCCGTGAATAGCGGCTATCTTGAACTTGATTTTATTTTTCGTGAACAGCAGGATGTAAAAAGCATTAAATTGTTGATGCCAGAAAATTCGGGTATTAAAGACTTTGAAATTATGTCTTCTCGTCGTGACGCAGGTAAACGCGGATGGGTTTCAGTAAAAAGTGGTACCGTGATGCCAAAAGAAACCGAGACAGTTGTTCAATTAGGAAAAGTCAATGCCCGCCGCCTGAAACTAAAAATTCGTTCTAGCTGGAACAGCGACGGACTGATTAAACTGGCCGAAGTCAGTATTTTTTAGAAGAGTTGGATTTCCGCTGGGAACTGGGCCTTATCACATGTCATATTGCCACGATAAACCAGATCGTCAGCCAATCTGAAACTTCCTTGGCAGTAATTAGAAGCTAGGTGTAAATTCAAGCCTGAGATAGTCGACTGATTTTTACTGTTTGCTAAGTGAGTCCTGTTAGAAAAGGTCCCTTTATCTTTATCATAACTCAGAATATTAAACATCACCTGACCACCTGCCCAGGCAAAAACTTCCTGTGGCTTCCCCTCACCTTCCGGCGCGGTTAATTTAACCACAAAGTTATCAATTTCACTGAAGCGATTTCGAATAGTCAAAGCCACGACAGATTCATCTGCCGCATTAAAACCTGCTGAAAAAGCCATCTCTTTTGCAGCCAAGTCACTAGAGTTTTGCATGCTATCAATAGCCGCAAGACGCAACGCAGGGTCAGCGTCGTTCACCAAGGCTTTGAATTCATTGATTTCGGCCGCTCGTTTTTTTATTTCTTCAATTGAAGCCGCTTGTGAGGTTGTTGAAAGTACAAGGGTAACTAATACAGAAGAGGTAATGAGAGCGTGAACATTTTTGCGCATTAAACTAATCCTTTATTAAAACAAATGCGCACCTAACCTACACTACAAACAATATACATTACAATCAATTATGTAACCTTTATAGTTAGACTTTCTGGTAACAAGAACCAAGTGGTGAATCTTAGCATTCCAATCAAGAGAGACTTATTGCAGTAGACTAGTCATCTTCATGGGAACGAGTTCGATAAATTGTGCAAAGAATGAATACGTCACGAATTCTCCGCGCAAATTTCTCTCAATCCAGTAAACTACCGCCATTAACGATTTAAAGGAAAGAACACCGTGGCGTTACACTGGTTTCCGGGGCATATGCACAAGGCCCTTAAAGAAATTAAAGAATCACTCAGTGATGTAGATGTGCTGATTGAAGTACTGGATGCCCGCATCCCCTATTCCAGTGAAAACCCGGAAATTGCGAAAATCCGTGGCGATAAACCTGCGCTAAAAATTCTGAATAAGTTTGATTTAGCCGACCCTGAATTAGTGGCCGAATGGCAGGCGCACCTTGAAAGCGAACGGGGTGTGCGCACCATTACTACCTCAACCGATAATCCTGGTAATGCCAAACACATTGCCAGCATTGTGAAAGACATGTTTCCACAGAAGGCCGGACCAGGCAAAGCCATTCACGCCATGATAACCGGTATTCCTAACGTGGGTAAATCGACGCTGATCAATATTCTGGCAGATCGCACTATCGCCAAAACCGGTAACGAACCGGCGGTAACCAAAATGCAGCAGCGCATTAATTTGGGTAACGGCATTATTCTGTTTGATACCCCCGGCGTACTGTGGCCAAAACAAGAAAACCCGAACTCCATTTATCGCCTTGCGGCATCTGGCGCGGTAAAAAATACCGCCATGGAATTTGATGATGTGGGTTTCTATGCTGCCGATTATTTGATTAAAGCTTATCCGGAAGAAATGAAAGCCCGTTTCAAGCTGGACGAATTACCCGATACCGAAATTGAATTTCTGGAAGCAGCTGCGCGCACTCGTGGCGCTATCATGGCTGGTGGCCGCGTGAATCTTCACAAAATTTGTGAAATTCTGCTCACCGAATTGCAAGCCGGTAAACTGGGGCGCATCACCCTGGAAACCCCTGCGATGCTGGAAAAAGAAAAAATTGAGATGGCAGAAGCGGCCGCTAAAAAAGCTGCCGATAAAGCTAAACGCAAGGAAAAATTCAAACAGGGTTCCGCTACGCCAGAGCGTCAGGATCGTAAAGAGCGTCGCAACGAAAAGCGGGAAGAACAAAGCAAGCGGATGAAAAAGCAAAATCGGCAGCGTCAACGCTAAACGCCGATTTTTAGCTGACACAATTTTTGACACAATTGCTGTAATAAAATCACAAACGGGCAGACTATAGGATTCAGGCTGCCTTTTATTTACGAGGGAACGTTATGAGAAACTGGGAAGATTTATCGCTGTTGCAAAAATTGGCTGTGGGGCTAGGCATTCTTGCCATTGGCATTCTGGCACCGGAAATAGCCATGCTGTTGCAGTTTGGCGGTATAGAAGTCGCGTTCGCTTTCCTGCTGTTTTTCTTTAAACCAACACTGGTATGGCTTCAACATCATTATCGCGTTGCCCAGAACGCTTTGGCCCTCGCCATCGTTACGCTAAGACACAGTGCAAGTGCACGGCCTGCAGTCTTCAGTTGTCAGGCTATCTTCTGTGTTACCGCATTTATGCTTACCGGCTCTGTTGTGTTCGCTTCTGGCTTTTTTATGCCAGGATTGTTATTTAACAACCTGCTGGTGTAATCGTTTTGGCGCGTGCCGCAATAGTTTCTGGCTCCCTGCGTTTCTGCAAAGGAGCGCAGCCCTACTAAAGTTTCACATAATAAACTTCAGACGGACTCACTCTTACAATAGATAGGACGTGCAGTCAGGCTGTGCTAGCTTAGCCCTTCTTAAGATCAGGATTCTGAACAAGGAAGGTTATGCCATCGTTTTTGTCTGCTGTTGCTTTCATCTTGCTGGCCAGCTGTAGCTTCTCAAGTTTGGCGGCCACTATGCCTCCCATCGATAATCCCATTGTTGTGCAGCGCGCCGACCCTTGGTTAGTGCGACACGATGATGGCTGTTATACCTTCATTGGTACATCTCCTAAGTTTGATGAGATCGAGCTTCGCCAGGCTTGTCGCCTGAATGATTTAAAAATTGCTGAGCCTAAAATAATTTGGCGCAAGAAAACCGCAGGCCCCATGGGCAACCATATTTGGGCACCGGAACTCCATCGCATAGATGGCAGCTGGTACATTTATTTCGCGGCTGGTGATGCAGACGATCAATGGCGCATTCGGATGTACGCGCTGAAAAACGCTGCCACAAATCCGATGGAAGGTGAATGGACGGAAGCAGGACAAATTAAAACGCCCGTTGACTCATTTTCACTTGATGCTACCACTTTTGAACATAAGGGCGAACGCTACCTGATATGGGCGCAGCAAGATGCTGCACGCACTTATAACTCAGCGCTGTGGCTCGCAAAGATGACCTCACCCACGACTATCGACTTCGACACCGTCACCTTACTTACCGAACCCAGTCTCGACTGGGAAACCGCCGGATATAAAGTGAATGAAGGCGCGGCTGTAATCATTCGTCATGGTCGCGTTTTAATCACGTATTCTGCCAGCGCAACCGATGATCGCTATGCAATGGGATTACTCTGGGCAGATGAAAACGCGGATTTGCAAAACCCTGCTAGCTGGCATATAAAGCAGGAACCTGTATTTACCACTCGCGCTGAGTTAGGCCGCTACGGACCAGGTCACAACAGTTTTGTTAAAGCTGAAGACGGCATCACCGATCTGATGATTTACCATAGCCGCGACTATCAAAAGTTACGAGGTTCAGCCCTTTCCGACCCCAATCGCCATGCACGTGCTCGTGTCATTTTTTGGGATGCGGAAGGCTTTCCAGTATTCCGACAAAATGAAAGCGATTAGCCTATTTAGGCTGTCAGTTTCATATTTAACCTAAATTGTCGGAATGCCTCGCTTCCGGCATTTCTCTGTGTTTTGCTCACCGTTACATTCTGATAACAAAAAACGTGAGCCTTTCGTGACTGCCAAACAAACCCTTATCCTGATAAACATATTTATTCTGTTTACGCTCTTATCCCCTGCCAATGCAGCGACTATCGGGCAAACTTTTCCGTCGGAGCGGAAGGTGATAAACGATCCAGTAACCGGAGTGAAAATCGCCTTCCTCACCAGTCAACCGGTTGGCGATTCGAAGATTTATCCCACTCATGCCCAATGGACTGCCGATGGAAAATGGTTAGTGTTTCGCTCGAATCGTGTGCCTGGGGAAGCAATGGCAGTTAATGAAGAAAATGGCGCTCTGGTACAGGTAAGTGAAGGCGGCTACTTCGGCATGTTGGTGAACGCCAGAAAAACGGACAAACTGTACCTGATGCGTGATCCGTCTTTCAGCGCAGATAACCAACCGCGATATGGAAGCAGCGATAACGATAAGCAAATCGTTGAGGTGGATATGGCGGCTTTACTGCGTGATGCCACCACTGGAAAGGTGAAAGACAAAAGCCATTATCAGCGTGTAGTGGGCGTAGTCCCGGCGAGTATGAGGGCCGGTGGCGACATGGCGCTGGATGCCGCCGAGGACATCATTTATTTTCGGATTGGCCGTGAAGAAGCCGCCCGACACCTAACCGATGATGTGGAACTGGAAGAAAACTTTGGTCCACGAAATATGGGGGCAGGTCCTACCGGTATTGCGAGCATGGATTTACGCACCGGGAAAATAGACATGGTGGTCGCACTGCCCTTCCAGCTTGGTCATATTCAAACCAACCCATGGGTCAGCCGGGAATTGGTGTTCTGTTGGGAAACCGGCGGTAAATCACCACAACGCATGTGGACCATGAAAGTGGGCGGCGAAGTGAAAGCCTTATACCCGGAAGCCAATTATGAATGGGTAACGCACGAAGCCGTGATCAGCAAAGATGAAGTGGCTTTCGCGATTATGGGGCACCGTGAAGTGGGCACTGATGATGAATGGGGACCATCAGCAAGCAGACAAAAACCCACTGGACTCGGTATCGTAAACCTTCGAACTAATGAAATGCGCATTGCAGGTCAAACCCGAACTGGCAGCGGTTTATGGCATGTCCATGGCTCATCTGACGGTCGGTGGGCAGTGGGTGATGATTTTAGCCGCAGCTTGTATTTGATCGATCGCACAACCGATGAAATGATGCTGCTCAGCACTGGCCATAAACCCACGGCAAGAGACCACACTCATCCCACGTTTAGTGCTGACGGCACCAAAATTCAAATTCAGTCTGCTATGTTGTCTGATGATAACCGCAGTATGAATATTGCGGTTATTTATTTGCCTGAACGTTTGTTGAAAAGACAATATAAGGCAGTTAAAAGACTGGACTGATGCACGATAAAATGTGCTGCCGAAAAGACAGCACACCGTGTTTTCGACACGCAAACCGTTTATTATCTGGTCATTGTTTATTTTCATCAGGGACAAGATGATGGGTCTTACGCGCACCTCAATGACCGTTACAACCGGATTTTTGCTATTTTCTAATTATGCTCTCGCCACTTCACTGGCCAACCGGGATGTCAACGCGCTTCACTACGACGGGCCTATCAACAAAGAAAACAATCAGAAAGTTTTCAACGATTTTGACAACGCCACCGACAAACCTGATTTATTGATCATCAACAGTGGTGGAGGCGATGTTATTCAGGGTATGGCCCTTGGAAAATGGGTACATGAACATAATTTGAATGTGGAGGTATCTGTAGTCTGTGCGTCTTCCTGTGCAAATTATGTCTTTCCGGCTGCCAACAAGAAGTTCTTAAGAAAAGACTCCGTTCTTCTTTGGCACGGCAGTGCCTGGCAGCAAGATTGGGCAGGCAGTGAAGATATAGAAGGCTTCTCTGAAATAATAAATGCAATGCGCCAGCAGGAAACCCAATTCTACGCTGATTTAGAAATTGATAATCTTTTCACAGTTTACGGGCAGCACGTTAAAGCACTTAAAGAGCGTTTCCTGAACTATTTTGGTTACGGGCCACAGGGGTTCGATTACTCGGTCGATGACATGTCGCGCTTTGGTATCAAAAATGTCATCCTGAAAGACGGTGAATGGAATTGGCGGCATTATCGGGCTGACAAGAAAAGTGAAGTCACCCGCATCCAGTTACAGGACGATTATCGCTTTACACTACGCCGCTTTGTTGTAGATGATGGCGCGACGTCCTCCATGGACTTACGATAAATCTTATTTTATCGCGGTTATACTGCGATTTACCCTAAAGTAGATAGACGTAGACTTGATCATAGCCCCATCTCCTACGATAATTGGTTAAAATTCGTTCCAATTACTTGGAGATTCCCATGGATTTAGGGAAAAACATCACCACAGCCACCGGATGGGTGCTCACGTTATCAGGTCTCATTGGTACAGCAGTTGCACTAGCAATGAGTGTCTATCATACATTCTGGACGCCAGCTAATTATCAGGTAGCAACCAGCGATAGTTTCATTTCAATATCGTATGGTGGCATCTCCCCGCTACTAGCCGGTTTGTTCCCGCTTATTCTTTCTCTTTTAGTCATGAGCATTGGCCACCTGTTTCTCAAAGCGGCTCGAAAAAGCCCAGTGCGCCGCGCAAGTCGCTAATGTATTAACGTTCTTTCAGCGTTAAAATCCGGTTTCAGGTATATAAGCAAAGAACTACGATTTTAATTCCATACTGTCATTCGTCTATGAATTGTTGATATTTCACTCAGCGACAATAGACTGGCACTATGAAAAACGAACACAATGTCGGGCAGGGAATGCGAATGACTACACGCCAATTTACGGATCTTCAACGCAGAAATGACGCCACTAGCAAACAAAGCGCTGGTGCGCCTAGCTCTGCCAACAAGTTGTCTGCAAATAAACTAGCTGAGAATAATGCAGCACCTTATAGCACTCAACGTTTACACTCTACCCGCGAAGCCAGTAACGACGATTTCGCCTGTTCGGAGCAAACACGCACGTTCAGAATGACCCGTTTTGGCGCGCAAGAAGGGTCAGTGGAAGAAATACTTCAGCAGATTGAACAAGAAAAAAATGCAGGCAAAACCGGCAAGTTTTCATTGTTTCGTTCTGCCCTGCTGATTGGCGCCTTACTCTTTGTCGGGTACTTATTTTCAGGCTTGATGAGTTAATCTGGATTTTATGAGAGCAGGAGCAGTGCAATGACTCGATTCGCAAAAGTGGTTTCAGCAATTCTTGTTGTCGCAACGGCAAGTGTCGTAGCGAAAGGGTTTAACGACGATAATCAACAGTCTACAGCACTAAAAATGTGCGGCAATGATGATATCGCGCGGGTTGATGCAAAAGGCTTCGCTTGCCAACATACTGCGGAATAAGCCCCTTCCCTCCCATTTTTTCAATTTATCGCTTACAACTGCACTTCATCGATATCCTATTAGACTAAAGACTATAGGCACCAATGTTGCACTTTCCTCTGTGTAAGACGTTCCTTTATTCAGGGTCACAAAGCAGGTAGTTGTTGTAGGACCCCATAAATAAAGGCTGAAACAACTAACCAGACGAAAGATAGGTTTACTAATGTTAAATGAAAATACGTTATTAATTGGCCAAGTGTTGCAAATTCGAGACAAAATTCTGGCTAAACGTCATGTTATCCCTAGTTCACTGCAAAACGAATGGCTACGTTTGAAAGAGCGCACTGCAGCATTCGACATTAAACGTGCATTCAACACTGCCCGCAAAGGCACCACCTTTACTAAGCCAGCGTTAAGCAATCAGTCTTTAAATGATTTAGCGGCATTGGTTTCTTCATTGCGATCATTTAACGCTAAGATTAGTCACTAGTTTTTGCGCTGCCCATGTGGACAGCGCTTATTTAGCTTTTGATGTCAGGCTTGCCTGACGATGACAATTGCCCGTACCTTCCGGCGGCCATAGCTTACCAAGCGAGTGAAATCTTCCCGTGCCACGGGGATATGCTGATACTCCACAGCTTGGCCTTCGAACGCTTCCGGATCGGGGTCGTGAATGTAAAAGCACCGTTGATCCGAGGCTGTTAGCGTTACCCAGTGCGGCGCTTTTTTCTTGTCAAGGGCATAAGTGCTGATGAGGCACATTACCGCAGCGCCCTCTTCCAGTAAGCTGTCGACTGATTCCATTTTCCATTCTGAAATGGTCACGGGGATCTGCTTGCGCTCTGCTTCGTCCAGAAAGCCTTGTTCCACCACTTCTACAATGGCTTTCTTGTGTGCTGTACGCACGCCATCGGTAAACAGCGGAAACGCGCGGTTGACCCAAACTTCACTGCTGAAACCTTCGTCGACGGCCGCCAGTGCCAATCCCACAGGATGGCAACCGCCATGGCCTGAAGTCATGAAAATGGTGGTGGCTCGACGCCATAATGCCAGCTCTTTTTCCTGCGACAACACATAGTTTTTATCGAGCGCCGCCATGGCCATCATTAATGATGCCGGGCCGCAGGTAAATTCCGTTGTCTGTTGGTACCAAGGGTACACATCGACTTCTGTGGTACTGGAAGGAAAATTGAGTACCTTCTGCATACGGATGGCATCAGATTTATCTTCGTAGTACTCGTTATACATACCGAATTGAGTAAAACCTAAACGCTGGTACAGTGCTATGGCGCCCTTGTTGTCCTCAGACACTTCCAGACGCATAAAGCGCTTTCCCCGCGACAGCGCCCTGACCTCCAGTTCAGCAATCAGTGATTGCGCCACCTGTTGTCCACGGGCTTCCGGCAGAACCGCGATTGAGTAAAGTCGCGTTAGCATGGTGCCCCGCCTAAGCAGAAGCAAGGCATAACCAAGCAGCACGCCGTCCCGCTCTGCCACCAGCAGTTCAGCATGCGTGGCAGTGAGATAAAAACGCATTCTCCTGCGACTCAACCGGTCGTGGGCAAAACAGCGTTGTTCTATGTCGCACAACTGCGGTAAATCGCCAGCGTCAGCTGAGCGCACACTCAGTATCGCTGGAAGCGGTAAAGCACGTTCTGCGCTCATCGACCGCGTAACTCCAATCTGTTAGCAAATTCCTGCATGATTAACTGATACAGTTCTTTGCCGAGGTATTTATCTTCAACACCCGAGTCGATACTTGGGTTGTCGTTCACTTCAATCACGTAAACTTTGTTGCCTGATTGCTTGATGTCTACACCATAAAGGCCATCGCCCACGACCTTCGCCGCTTTAATTGCAGCTTGAAGCACAGCTTTGGGCACTTCAAAGGTCGGCATGGTTTTAAAGCCACCAGAGCTAAAGCGGTCACCTTCGTGGTGATAAATCTGCCAATGGTTGCGTGCCATGAAGTACTGACAAGCATAAATAGGCTTGCCACCCAACACACCAATTCGCCAGTCAAACTCGGTAAATACATATTCCTGCACGAGTACCAGCGCTGACGCTTCCAGCATTTCTACCAGTCGCGTTTTCAGTGCCTCGGCACTTTCTACTTTGTATACACCCCGCGAGAATGAACTCTCTGGCAGTTTCAACACCAGCGGCAGGCCCAGCTTTTCAATCAGTTCAGCACAAGTTTCGTCGTCGCTGTCAGACACCATTTCGCTTTGCGGTGCCGGTACCTGCTGATACGCGAACGCATCTTGCAAGTACACCTTATTGCAGCAACGCAGGATGGACTGAGTGTCATCAATCACAATCAAACCTTCACGTTCTGCCGCACGGGCAAGACGATAAGTATGATGGTCGATAGCCGTGGTTTCACGAATAAACAGTGCATCGTAATGCCCAACCGCTTCTGGCGTCAGACTGGTTACCACTTCCGCATTAAAACCCACCTTCTCGGCAGCTTTCACGAAATTGCGAATTGCTTTGTCATCAGACGGTGGCGTCGGCTCATCCGGGTTAACCAATATGGCCATGTCCCAGCGCATTTTTTTGCCTTTTCGATCGCTACGCCATTCCTGTTCGGTGAATTGTTGCAACCCATCAATACACGCTTGTTTTTCGTCGTCAGATAAATCAACAAAGCCCCGCGGTTGTATTTCCATAAAACCAATGTTGTCTGCCGCAATATGCAGCGCAACAGTAAGCACCGGGCACGGGAACGCCTCAAACGCTGCTTTTGCCAGTGCCGCTAAACGCTGATCCTTTGTTTTACCAAACAGTACAAAGAACGACTCAATGCCTTCAGCACCGGACCATTGGAATTTCTCCGGCAACGGCAGCCGAGCGCTACCTTCATCAACAATGCGCAAATCATTGATGGTTTTCACCGACGGCAATACGCGATGCTGACGGGCTTGCGCTAATAACGAGCAATAATAACCCTGACTCAAATATCGGGAAGTGTCGCACAGGTTGATCACCCGGGTTTTCGGCTCGTTGCGTTTCGGAAATTCTTCCAGATATTGCTGAAAGGTCAGAATTGTCTGATCAGGAATGTCAAAACCGCTGGTGTCATCAACTACGATTAAAGTCTTGTGCATGAAATGCTTCTTTTTTCCTAAAGAAAAGTGATTTGCTGCCACTTCTGAACTTGTTCAGAGCTGGTAGATATTGAAGCGCAGTGTAGAGGAAACCGGCTGTTTCACCAGTGATTTCAGCACGGCTTTTTTTTATCGTAACCATGAGATTTTATGATAGCGTTGCTGGAAAAGATTTCTGGCCCATTTTGCGCGTTCAGACGTTTAAAATGTTTAACGAAGTCGCCATATAATGGCGGTTCAAAAATCAGTTATTCCGTTTGCCTGAAAAAGACGGACCCAAGGAGAGAATATGCTTTTAGCCATTGCTGCTATTATTGTTGGCCTGCCAGTTTTACTGTGGAGTGCCGGTAAATTTGTCGGTGGTGCAGCAGGTATTGCCCGTCATTTCGGCCTTTCGCCGCTATTAATTGGTATGCTGATCATCGGCTTCGGTACCTCAGCCCCCGAGATCATTGTTTCTATTTTCGCCGCTATTCAAGGTAATTCGGGTATTGCACTGGGTAACGCCTACGGCTCGAACATTGCCAATATTGCACTTATTCTTGGTCTCACCGCGGTTATCAGCCCCATTGCAGTAAGTTCAGACATCATCAAACGTGAACTCCCTATCCTGCTCGGCCTGACCTTTTTTGCTAGCTGGCAACTGATTGACTTTTATATCTCCACCGACGATGCATTCTCGTTATTAGGTTTATTTATTCTGCTAATGGGCTGGAGCATCTGGGCTGCAACCAAAGGCGATAAAGACAAATTGGCAGAGGGCTATGACAGCGAAATCCCCGGCGACGAAATAAGCGTAAAGACCAATGCAATTTGGCTGTTCACGGGCTTGTTATTGTTAGTGGCCAGCTCTCGTATTCTGGTGTGGGGTGCCGTTGAAATCGCCACCGATTTTGGTGTTAGCGATACAATTATCGGCTTAACCATCATCGCAGTAGGTACATCGTTACCTGAACTGGCATCTTCACTGATGGCAATTCGCAAAGGCGAACATGACATGGCACTGGGCAACGTGATCGGCTCGAACATGTTCAACACCCTCGCGGTTGTGGGTATTGCCGGTACCATTCAACCTATGCAGGTAGAACCAAGCTTTCTGTACCGCGATGTACTCATTATGCTGGTGTTGTCGGTTGCCCTGTTTATATTCTGTATCGGCCTCAAAGGTCGTCAGGGCCGCTTGAACCGATTAGAAGGTGGGGTATTTGTATTAGGTTACATTGCTTATACCTGGTATTTGGTGCAGTCTGCCTTTGTAAGCTAAACACGTATTTTATCAGGCTACGGTTACGTTTAAGGTCACCAAGCTCACCACTGAAATACCTGCAAGAATAAACAAATTCACGCCGTAATTGTCGGCCTCCCGACGATTGCGGCGCGAACGCAGCAACATGGTGACCAACGCCATGCCCAAACAAATTTGTAACAGCACCACCAGCATATCTACATGTTCATCTGACCAGGTAGTTCGCCCTTCTATTCCCCAGTAGGTCTGTAATCCCGTTACCATTTCCGGGCGGGCAAAATGAAACACGATCAAAGCACCAATCAGCACCAGCCAACTAGTAAAGTTAACGGTAACAATAAAACGGTAAAATCCGTCTTTGTCTCTGGGAATAACCCGTCTGTCTTGGTGACCTGAATTCATGCAAATTGGCTCTCTGGGCTGAAAGTTAGCTGGTATCCCGTTTCTGAATGAGTATACTAGCGGTTCGTTTATACGTAGGAAATGACACAACAGAGTCATGCCTTATTCTGAAGGCTGACATGTCACTACACTATCTAAGTTTTTTCGTTGCCTTTCGCAGCGCTTGGTTTTGTATTTACTATCGGCAATTCTGCTGTGTCTTTAACACTTTTCGGCTTAACTACACTGACAGACCGAAAAGGTATATTTATTTTAAACAGGTAAGATGGAGACATTCAAATGACGCATGCGCCCGTTGTCGACGTGCTTGAAGGTAAGTACGCAGTTGGCGAAACGGTGACGGTTAAAGGTTGGGTGCGTACTCGCCGCGACTCGAAAGCCGGACTTTCTTTTATTGCTCTGCACGATGGCAGTTGCTTTAATCCCGTTCAAGTAATCGCGTTAAATTCTCTGTCAAATTATGTTGATATTCAGCGACTAACCGCAGGCTGCTCATTGTCTGTTGTTGGCGAAGTAAAACCTTCTCAAGGTCAGGGCCAGGCAGTAGAACTGGAAGCGAAAAGCGTAGAGATTCTGGGTTGGGTAGAAAACCCAGATACCTATCCGATGGCGGCAAAGCGCCACTCTATCGAATATCTTCGTGAGTATGCCCATCTTCGCCCTCGTACCAACGTGATTGGTGCGGTAACCCGTATCCGTAACTGTCTGTCACAAGCCATTCACCGTTTCTTCCACGAGCGTGGCTATTTCTGGATCAGTACCCCTATTCTTACTGCATCCGATACAGAAGGCGCAGGTGAAATGTTCAGAGTATCTACGTTAGATATGATGAACCTGCCACGCACCGACAAAGGCGATATAGACTACAAAGAAGATTTCTTTGGTAAAGAAACCTACCTTACGGTTTCTGGTCAGTTGAACGTTGAAACATACTGTGCAGCTATGTCTAAAGTGTACACCTTTGGCCCGACATTCCGTGCTGAAAACAGCAACACTTCTCGCCACCTGGCGGAGTTCTGGATGATTGAGCCAGAAGTGGCTTTCGCGGATTTAAGCGATGTGGCGCAACTGGCAGAAGACATGCTGAAATACGTGTGTAAAGCTGTGCTTGAAGAGCGTGCTGACGACATGGCATTTTTCGCCGAGCGCATCAGCAAAGATGCTATCAGCCGCCTGGAAAAACTGATCAGTACTGATTTCGTTCGTATGGATTACACCGATGCGATTGATATTCTGAAGGCCAGTGGCAAAGAATTTGAATTTCCTGTTGAATGGGGTGTGGATTTATCATCTGAGCACGAACGCTATCTGGCCGAAGAGCACGTTGGCGCACCAATCATTATGCAAAATTATCCGAAGGACATTAAAGCCTTCTATATGCGCATTAATGATGATGGCAAAACGGTTGCAGCGATGGATATTCTGGCGCCTGGCATTGGTGAAATTATCGGTGGTTCTCAGCGTGAAGAACGTCTGGATGTATTCGACCAGCGTTTGGAAGAAATGGGCCTCGATAAAGACGACTACAGCTGGTACCGCGATCTTCGCCGTTATGGCACCGTACCGCACTCAGGTTTCGGTTTAGGCTTTGAACGCCTGGTCGCCTACGTAACCGGTATGCAAAACGTGCGTGATGTTATTCCATTCCCGCGCACGCCGGGTAATGCAAATTACTGATCACAAAACGCAATAAATAAATAACAATAAGGCGGCCGAAAGGCCGCCTTATATTTTTCTGAGGCAGATGACATCCGGTTACACATTAATACCGTAAACATGAATAAAATCATGCTATTGTATACTAATCGTTTATTGAGTCTCAGCGTTCTTTATGCATACCGAATCGTCACAGACAATACAGTGTGAACAATGCCTGACAGTGGTGGCGCTGCCAGCACTGGCGCACAGGCAACGCGCAGTCTGTCCGAACTGTGGTCATACGCTGCTCACCTACAGGCGGCATCAGAACGACAATGTGTTTGCGTTAGCTTTCAGTGCACTCGTCTTTCTTGCCCTGTCTTTACCCTTCAATTTTCTGTCTTTTCGCTCCAGTGGCATTCAGCATCAAATCGCATTACCAGATAGCTTCATAACCCTGTTTAACGAAGACTATCTGTCGTTAGCCATTATTACCGGGGCAGCGACGGTTATTTTTCCTGGCCTGGTTTTGCTGGGCATGCTTGTGCTGAGTCATTGTCGTCACCGGGACATTCACAGGCCGTTCGTCAAACATATCTTTTTTTGGGTAAAAGCCTTACTGCCCTGGAGCATGGCGGAGATATTTCTGGTCGGCACGCTGGTTAGCTTAATCAAAATATCGTCCATGGCAGATATCTCTATTGGATTGTCGTTTTACGCATTCATCGGCTTTGCCATTTGTATGACCGCTTGCATTATTCAATTCGACAGCAACCGTTTCGCGCTTTGGCTTTTTGGAGAAGTCCCCTCGCCCAAGCCACTGACACCAGCAGGGGCGTCGGTAAGTATTCAGCGTACCTGGGCACTGCTCATTACTGCAACACTACTTTATATTCCGGCGAATCTCTTACCCATCATGCATACTGAAATGTTCGGCAGAGACGAACCGAGTACGATTATCGGCGGCGCAATTACGCTTTGGGAAAGCGGCGATTATCCTGTAGCATTAATCATTATTATTGCTAGCGTATTTATCCCAGTGGCTAAAATCGTCGTTCTAGCCTGGCTGAATTTAACGGTGCAACGTGGCTTAGAGAAACGCGCCCGCATTCGAACTCGCTTTTATCAGATTATCGAAGGGGTGGGCCGCTGGTCGATGATCGACGTTTTCGTGGTTGCCATTCTGGTAGCCCTGGTGCAACTCGGTAATACATTCTCTATTTATCCCGGGCCTGCAGCTTTGGCCTTTTGCGCCGTAGTTTTCGTTACTATGGTGGCAGCAATGACATTTGATACCCGCCTGATTTGGCAGAACAGGAAGTAAACATGACGAGTGACGCAAAAATAAAATCCACCACTCACATTTCCAAAGTATGGCTGATACCGCTTTTCGCCATCATTATCGGAGGATGGATGGTGTGGTATCAGTGGAAAAACCAGGGCCCGTTAATCACTATCGAACTGAAATCTGCCAGCGGCATTGAAGTAAACAAAACCCCCATTAAAGTGCGTGATTTAGAGGTCGGCCAGGTTAAAAAAATCGATCTTAAACCAGATTTAGACGGCGTATTGGTAACCGCACGCATTGATGCCAGTGCCGAGCGACTTCTTACTGAAAATTCTGACTTCTGGGTTGTGGCGCCTCGGATCAGCTTCTCCGAAGTATCCGGTTTAAATACATTGCTATCGGGTGCCTACATTGCCATGACGGCAGATGATTCAGGTAAAAGTAAAAGCCATTTTGTGGCCCTTGAACGTCCCCCCGCCACACCACCGGGTACACCTGGTTTGCATGTCACGCTTACCAGTAACGATAACTTTGCCTACAAGCCAGGCGACCCAATCATTTATAAAGGTTTCAAAGTCGGTGAATTTGAAGATGCAGACTTCGACATAGAAGAGCGGGTTTTACATTACGGTGCATTTATTCGTGCGCCCTATCACAAATTGATCACGCAAAATACGCGATTCTGGAATGTGAGTGGCGTTAAGCTTCATCTACGCTCGAATGGGGTTAAAGTTGAAACAGGCTCTCTTGAGACCTTGTTAGCAAACGGCGTAACATTCGGTATACCCCGCGGCGCATCATCCGGTGGCGACGTTGACGAGAATGCAACATTTAAGATATTCCAGGATGATGCTGCTGCGTCCAATGCCCGATATAAATTGTATGCAAAGTACCTGCTGTTAATCGACGAAACTGTGAGGGGGCTCACCGAAGGGGCGCCGGTAGAATACCGTGGTATCGAAATTGGTGAAGTTGCGCGCATCAATCCTCCTGATTTAATTGATGGCAATATCCTCGACCAGGACTATCCGATCCCTGTCATTATTCGCATTTATCCCGGTAAAGTTCGTCAGCAGGATACCGAAGAAGGTTTGCAGGCAGTGAAAGACACCATGCACACCTGGATTGGCCGCGACCTACGGGCAACGCTGCGTATGGGGAATGTGATCACGGGCGGGTTATATGTAGACCTACAGCACGACAATAATGCTTCAACTCTGGCGATAAACACCATAAATGATATTGAAGTTATTCCAACGGTATCGAATGAATTTACCCAACTGACACAAAAAGCCGACGCTATCCTCGACAAAATGAACAACCTCCCGCTGGAGAAAATGATTGTTGAAGTGACCAACGTGATTGACGACATTAAGGCTGCGTCAAACCGGGTAGAAGAAGCGAGCAGTGATTTCGACGATTTAATGGGCGATATCGACGCCAAAGCATTGAACGAAAACCTGAATGAAATGCTGACGAAAGTGTCTGCGCTTTTAGACAACTATTCCGATGGCGGGCGCAGTGCGGGGGAAATTACTGAAACAGCAAATGCGCTGCAAGAGACATTGCGCAATATTCAGCCATTGCTGTTACAGCTTAATCAGAAACCCAATCGTTTAATTTTCTCCGACGACAACGATAATGACATGCAACCAAAAGCAGCAAGAAAAGGAATCTTTGATGAAAATTAGTCGCCTGTGTTTTGTTTTCTTTTCATTGGTGCTGGCAGGATGTAGTAGTTCCTCTACGTCACTCACTTATTATGTGTTGCATTCACCGAACGCAAAAGTCAGCAAACATAACCAACCCACACAAAAAGTAGCACTGCAGCAACTGGTGTTGCCAGACTATCTGCAACAACGTTCGCTCACAATGCTAACGGGGCCAGCAACGGTATATGTCTCTAATCAGCACGTGTGGGCTGAACCGATGGACAAAAGTTTTGTACAGGCACTAAACGGCGCATTACTTTCTGATAGAAATATAGAGATAATTCCGCCCCATCACCATGCAAAACAGTCGTCGGTTGCTAAACTTTATGTAAAAATTGATGACTTTATTGCTTCTTCCGACGGTATCGTGTTGCTAAAAGGCCAATTTTGGCTCGATGGCGAAGGCAAATCTGAAAAAATTCAGTATTTTGACTTCCGCCGCCCAATGCAAGGCGACGGATTTGAGCAAGCCGTTGTCACTATGCGCCAACTCGTTAGCGATCTTGCTACGGCGATTTCTGATGAGGTGTAGCGCACTACAAAAATAGTAGGAATATGCGCCAAACCACCGCCAACAGTTTTTTTAAACGGGGATGTCATCCCGACTTTGATGAGGAAACCAATCGCCGTATCCTGGTGGTGAACTTGTTTTCTTTCGTTGGCTACACCATCACCCTCGTGCTGGGGTTTTATGCGTTGTTCAGTGGAACCTGGACATTAGGCTTCAGTTTACTCACCGCTTCACTCATCTTTTTCCTGGCTAGTCAGATTCAGGTTGCCTATCGCAATAAGGTGGGTCAGGTGGTTTCAGTATACTTGCTAACCGGTTGTTTAATGGGGTTGGAGACCTACCTGCTAGTCACCGGCGGCCACGACAACACGGGTCCGCTTTGGCTTTATATTTTGCCGCCGGTGGCCATGTTTTTCGGAGGCTTTAAACGCGGGCTAATCGTCATGGCCGTATTTACCTTGCTTATTACTATTATTCTTTTCAGCCCTCATGGATCACTGCTTCTTACTCATTACAGCGATAGTTTCAAAACCCGCTTGCTACTGTCCTTCTGCACGGTCACGTTTCTTTCTGCATTCTATGAATCCAGTCGACAAAACACCTACGAAATGATGCGTATGCTCAGTGCGCAATTTGAACAGCAAGCATTACATGATACTCTTACTTCTTTACCAAACCGGCGCGGGATCAGTCAGTTACTTGATCAAGAAATTAAACGGCATTATCGAACCCACATTCCGCTCACACTCATCCTTGTTGACGTAGACAAATTTAAGCAAATTAATGACACTTACGGACACAATAATGGTGATATCGTATTGCAAAGAACGGCACAGCATTTGCGACAGAATGTGCGCCGACAAGATATTGTCAGTCGCTGGGGAGGCGAGGAATTTCTCATGGTTCTGCCGGAAACTTCAGAACAAAGCGCCGCCATATTGGCAGAGAAAGTTAGGGAAACACTAGAAAACACCGCGGTATGGCTGGAAGAACGGGAAATTAAAGTAACTGCCAGCTTTGGCATTTGTGAAATTAACAGTGATATTTCATTAAACCGGGGACTATCGCTTGCCGATAAGGCATTATATAAAGCAAAACAACTGGGCCGTAACAAGGTAGTGTGCGCACACGATATGGCCTAATGATATTGCCAGAATGTGAAGTCATAAACTGTTACAAACAGTCAATTCAATCGAAACACAAAGCTATTAAAATAAAATAATAAAGAAATACTGGGGAAAGGAATGTCGATGGAATGGAAAAAAATCGTCCTACCAATAGCCATACTCGTGGCGGGTTATGCAGGTATGACGCTGATCGCTTCTGCGGGAAGTGAGGAAGAATCTGCAGCAGAAATAGATACACGACCTACGGTATCTATCAGTGAACTTCGGGCAGAGGATTACGAAGTTACTATTACGTCTTATGGCGAAATCACGCCGCTTGAAAGCACAAACTTAGCCGCACAGGTAGCCGGTGAAGTGGTGTCCTGGAATCCAAAATTTGTGCCCGGCGGCCTGGTGAAGCGCGGTGAAATTCTGTTTAGCATTGAAAAAGATGCTTACGAAGCAGCGTTATTGGAAGCCGAAGCCACACTGATTTCTGCGCAAGCGCAGCTCGTTCAAGAACAAGCACAAGCCGACGTTGCCGAACGTGAAGCCGCGAGCATGTCCGGTAGCCGAATCACGGATCTCTATTTAAGAAAGCCACAGTTGTTAAGTGCGCAGGCTGCGGTGAAATCAGCAGAAGCCATGCTTCGCATTGCCAAACGGGACTTAGACAATTGCGAAGTGCGTGCGCCTTATGATGCCCTGGTCGTCTCGCGAGAAATTGGTACCGGCGATTTTGTTAGCACCGGCACGGTAACAGCAAC
>Ga0208204_100138_pt1 | contig 32202 bp, 29 predicted proteins | sample DeeseametaMP2252_FD_184173 | JGI IMG/M metagenome (GOLD analysis project Ga0208204, IMG submission 184173) | Marine microbial communities from the Deep Pacific Ocean - MP2252 (SPAdes) | ecosystem: Environmental > Aquatic > Marine > Oceanic | place: West of El Salvador, Pacific Ocean | collected...
GACCCGAGCCATGTGCAGGGCTTCGTCAGCCAGCATTTCAAAGTAGGGTCGGCCGTCTTTGTCTGATTTGAAGAAGTCATAGGAATGACGACCACCAGCTCCGGCACTGCCGCGCTCACGACGATCGCCTTTTTCCATCAACACTGAGCAGTTCAGGCGCACCAGCGGGCGAATATCTGTCGCCAGCGTGCCGTCTGTGGCAGCTACCAGAATTTCTTCGTATACGCCGCTTAAGCTCACCACGACCTGATTGATGCCTGGCTCTTTCTCACGAATATAGGCATCTACGGCTTTCAGCAGAGAAATCTTATCGGCGTCTTGCATGGCCAGCAGCGGGTTATCGTCTTTATAACGATTGCTGTACTTGGCACTTTCCAGCGACTTCACCTGATGCTTGCCACCCGATGGCGCAATGGTGCGCGCGGCTCGGCAGGCATCCAGCAGCGCGGTTTCGTTGATGTCGTCTGAGTAGGCAAAACCGGTTTTTTCACCGCTGATTGCACGAACGCCAACACCACGTTCAATGTTGTAACTGCCATCCTTGATAATACCGTCTTCCAGCACCCAGCTTTCATGCTGACTGGACTGGAAATACAAATCGGCAAAGTCGTTGTCGTGGTGATAAATTTCACCTAATGCTTTTTCCAGCGACGACAGGTCGAGGCCTGAATCAGTAAGCAAATGGGTTTTTACGTTATTAAACAAGTTGGCTCCTGAATCGGTTATGTTGGCTGACAGGCATGTTTGTCTTCAGCTTCTTCCGATCGTTAATATCTATTTCAGCGCAGACGATACCGGTATCAATGGCGTTTTCTGCCATGATCTCACCCCATGGCGAGATAATCATACTGTGACCGTAAGTTTCCCGGTTGTTCGCGTGTATGCCGGTTTGTCCGGCTCCGACGACAAAACATTGCTTTTCAATGGCGCGACTGCGTAAAAGCACTTCCCAGTGGGCTTCACCCGTACGTTGAGTAAAGGCTGCCGGTAATACCAGAATATCGATGTCGCCCATAGCGGTAAACAAACCAGAGAAGCGCACATCATAACATACTGCCATACCGATACGCCCTATCGGCGTATCGACCACCACCACCCTTCCACCGTGGCGGGTGTATTTCGATTCCAGATAACTGCCGGTGTTGTCGTTTACGGCCACATCGAAGAGATGTATTTTCTGGTATTCCGCCATTAACTCACCTTCCGGTGAATACAACAAGCTGGACGCAGTGAATTTATTTTCATCGTCAGTTTTAAGCGGGATGGTGCCTGCCACCAGATAGCATCGATACTGCTTTGCCATGCGACTCAGTTCATCTTGCATGTATCCAGCGCCTTTCGATTCTGCGATAGCAAGCTGCTCGGCGTCCCGAGAACCAAAGCGGGCAAAACATTCAGGCAGCACCACAAGGCTGGTTACCTTGGCTGGGTCGGGCAACGATTTTAGTTGCGACTCAACAAACCGTAGATTCTGGTCTACATGGGGCGTAGACGTCATTTGAATTGCCACTACGTTAACCATCGTCTACCTCCAGTTTGATGCGTTGCATATCTTGCTCTGTGAGCGGATCGTCGGGAGATGTTGCTGGTGTGGTTTTAGCCGGTAACGAGACCTCTTTGCTATCACGACCGACTTCCTCAAACACCGGTTCGCTCAGACTCCCGGTTACGCGATAATTCACGTTTGAAATCACCTTAGCAGACGTGAGCACCTGATCAAGGGCCAGTGCCGCCAAGGCCGTTTGTGGCGTTGCAAGGAAATATACCAGCACAGGCAGGTTGCCCGTCACATTGGGCGTGAACTCCACATTGTAATTCAGTTGGTTATTAACTAAATCGGTGTAACCATTAATATTGATCTCACCGGCACCGCCATCAATTCGGGTATCGTCGGTATAAGCTTTACCGTCAGCGATAGACAGCGTGCCGCTCATATCATCGTAGAAAAACCCTTTGGCAAATACATCCCGGAAATCCAGGCTGAGTTTGCGCACCAGTGAGTTCAGGCTAAACAGCGTGAAAATCCGTGAACCTTTATCGCTCACGTCGCTGAGATAGCCGTCAGACAACGACCAGTCCATGTTTCCGATAAGGCTTTGTGCCGAGAAATCCATAGGCGACTTCGCCCAGCCTAAATCGAATTTCAGATCGGCTCCCGAATCTTTAATGCCGCTGTCGACACCCCAGCTTTTCAACATCATGCCCACATCGTCGCTGGTAAACGTACCGTTCAGGGCTGAACGATTGGTGGCTTCGGTGAAAATCCATTTGCCTTTGGCGTTAAATTTACCGTGCTTGCTGATTGCGCTGAACTGGCGAATATCCAGACCGTCATCGGCCCGGGCCACATCCAGCGTTACCTCTCCCAGATCTTTTTCCAGCAGGGAGCACTGATTACAGTGAAAATAAATAGGTGGCAGAGTGGACGCATCCCAGTCTTTAGCGACACTTTCGTCGTCTTCACTGGCTGCTACCCAGTTATCGAGCTGCAGATAGTCGGCCTCTATCACGATACCTCGTGCCAGCCAATCATCAAACAGGTTCACCGTACCCCGCGCTTCCGTGGTGTTGATGTCTACCACCCAGTTGTTATTTTGCTGCTTGGTTGTGATCTGTGCCTGATGCAAGCTCTGCCCTGCCAGCTTCACTGTGTTGGCATTAAGGAAAATACGCTCTGGTACGGAAAATAACGGCTTTGCGGTAGTTTCAGTGCGGCTGCTGTCGCCGAAACCACTGATCAGCATATCCACCGTATTGTGCCATTCATTAATATCGACTTCGTCCATATTGGCCGAAATACTAAAGCCGATGCCCATACCGACAAAATCGCTTTTACCCAGCGCCAGGTGCGCTCGGGAGAACTGCATTTGCTCGTACGGCAATACGCCTTCAAAGCGCACATCATCACCTAAACTCGCCTGCACCGTAGATGCCTGCTCGTTGCCTTCGCTTACCACATTAAACAGCAGTTCATCGGTATCGGCTTTAGCGAACGGCGCAGGTAGCGAAGAGTGCAGTCCTACCAGCGGCGTGGTGATATTCGCTTTATAATTAAAGCCTTCTGGTAACAGGCGCAAATTCAGCACCGCTTGCCAATGGGCATTGCCAGAAAGTGATTGATTAAATTTTGGATTAAATTCTGCCAGTAACGGCGCAACTTCCCAGTCGCCGTTCATTGAAAGGTCGACAACGTAATCTTGTTCGTCCTTATCGCCAGTAAACGTTAGCTTTACCGGCTGTTCCAGAAGCTGGGCATTCAGGTTATCGAAGGTCACTCTTTCATTCACAAACGACACCAGGCCTTTTGCGTCACCAAAATCCATCTTGGTACTGGCAATGTGAACGTCGTTTCCTGGCAAGGTCACCGTTCCGGATGCCACCACATCAGGACTGCTGAATGGAATATCGAGATGCAGACTGGCCGACAGCGCACCATCAATCAGTATGTCTTTATCTAGCAGTCGGCCGAGTGATTCAGACAAACTACTGTCTAGCATGAGTGCTGTAACGGCTTTTGAATCCGCCTCCCCGAAGGCATCTATAATGACTTTTGAATTGCTCTTTAGCGCCGGGATTTCTGCGCGTAACTGGCTCACTTTCACGTCGCCAAGCAGGGCATCCGGGCCAGACATCAACAGTTTTTCATTTTCGAAGAGTAAGGTGAGATCGAGATGCTCTAGGGGCTGCCATTTGTCGGAGAACCGGAACGTACTATCGGTTATACGCACATTGGCCTGAAACACGCCCTCGTTGTTTTCAAATGGAAAGTCGGCAGGCTTGCCTTGCCACACGATGCTAGCGGCCTCAATGGTACCAGGCCCTTCAAATGCACGATTAAGAAATGCGGTGGTATTTTTACCCATGATTGGGCCGGGCAATAACAATTGAATGTCTTGTAGCGGACGTTTCTGCACATCTAAACGCGCTGCCAACTCGCCATTATTCGTATCGAAGCGGAATGAAGGGATTGCCGTGAGCTTAGCAGATTCAAGCATCATGCGGTCACTGTGTACAACCCAGTGCTTTTCTTCGTTAACGTCTTGCTGATAAATATACACGCGTCCACGCAGCGCATCGATATCTACGGACTCGGGTAATAGGTTGTCGATATCCAGTTTGGCCTCGTTCGCAGACAGCATGATGACGCCTTGCTTCTTGTGCCAATAGATGTCGAGATCCAGGCTCGACATGCCCGGCGTTTTATTGTCTTGCTGCCAGCTCACACCCAGTAGTTTAGCTGCAACGTCTACACCCCTCGGCCTGATATTCAGCTGCAACGTGGCCAACTGACCTTCCGGTTTCAAATCACGAATATTGTCATCGGCGGTGTCATCGGTGAACAAGGGAAGCAGCACCAGGAAAGGATTCACCGGCGCAGGTTTCACCGTATTCACCAGTACCTCGCCCTGAGGCGATACCGTGCCCACTAAATCGGTAACCAGACTTTGGTCATTCGAATCGAAAATCAGCTGATCTACGCGGAAGTGCCAACGATTGTTGTACGGTTGCGCCTGAATACTGCCACCACGAATACCGGTGTTAAATACCACATCGTCATCGCCGCCCCAGGCCAGCTTACTTTCATGAAATTCAGTATAAAAAGCACTGAACTGACTTTCTTTGACCTCAGCCCACACTTCGAAGTTTGCACGACTTTCTTTAAGTGGGCGGCGGGTTGCTAATAACCCTTTCACCCAAGGTGAAATATCCAGCTCTTCCGCTTTGGCGTACATCACCCCGTCTAGCGAATCTGCCGAACCATTTAAGTCGATGATAAACGAGGCTGAATTGGCGGTAAGTTCCTGCACCCGCACTTCGCCAGTGCCTTGGTGGTGCTGCTCTTCGTTTATCCAGCTTAAAGATTCAAGTTGCAGTATTTCGCGCTCACCATTTCTAACAATGGCAACCTCACCATCGGTAAGTGAGAAGCGCTGGAGTTGCTCGAGAAACAACCGCTTTAATGCATCAACAACGGGAAAGTCGCTTTCACCTGCACTGTCCATCCTATCTGCATCGATTTCCAGGCTTAAATCATCAAGGGTGAAAACATTGGAAGACAGCATGCGTAGCCGCAGGCTTTCCCAGAAATCAATTTCCATGTGCACATGTTTGATTTCCAGTTCAACAGGAGACGATTCGTTATTGGCCAGCACCACGTCGTTAAGCACAATACTGGGGCCGCGCTTTTCCCAGTCAGCTTTTACGCTGCCGATTTTAAGTTCGACACCGTATTTTTCGTTAACGAAGTCTTCGAGGATATATTTTTTGTGGTCGATGTGAGGCAATGCGTAGCGCATCACGCTAAGCACTACGGCAAAGAGAACAAGTAATACTGCCAGTAACAGCCAAAGCTTCTTAATTGCCCAGGCTGCTACAGTTCTTGCTTTTGACACCGGTTTCGGTCCGCCTTACATCATCACAACATCGTATTTGTCCTGATTATACAGCGGTTCTGTCTGCACTTTAATCTGCTTAGACACGAACACTTCCAGCTCAGCCAGAACATGGGATTCCTCACCCAGCAGCGCATCAGCTACATTTGGCGAGGCATAAATAACAAATTTGTCAGCGTCGTAGGCGCGGTTAACCCTCACCACCTCACGCATAATTTCAAAGCAGATGGTTTCGATGGTTTTCACCGACCCCCGCCCTTTACACACCGGGCATACACCACATAAAGTATGTTCCAGGCTTTCCCTTGTACGCTTTCGGGTCATTTCAATTAAACCCAGAGCAGTAAAGCCGTGAATATTGATTTTCGCCCGGTCTTTTACGGTGGCCGTTTCCAGACTATTTAAGACCCGTCTTTTGTGATCTGGTTCCGACATATCGATAAAGTCGATAAGGATCATGCCACCCAAATTCCGTAGTCGAAGCTGGCGGGCAATAGCCAGTGTCGCTTCGATATTCGTATTGAAGATGGTTTCTTCCAGGTTACGGTGACCAACAAACGCGCCGGTATTAATATCGATGGTGGTCATGGCTTCGGTTTGATCGATAATCAAATAGCCACCAGATTTAAGATCGACCCGGCGTTCCAGCGCTCTTTGCACTTCGTTTTCTACATCGTACAAATCGAAAATGGGGCGCTCGCCACGGTAGTATTCCAGTTTGCTCTGTAGTTCAGGCACATATTCGCTGGTGAAGTCTTTCAGTTCCTGAAACGACAAATTAGAATCGATACGAATGCGGTCTAGCTCGGTACCAACAAAATCACGAAGTACGCGGCGGGCCAAGGGCAAATCTTCATACATGATGTGCTGTTTCTTACGCCCCATGCGCTGCTTTATCTTGTTCCACAACCGGCGTAAAAATGCCGCATCAGAAGATAACTCAGCCTGAGATACGCCTTCGGCAGCGGTACGAAGAATGAATCCGCCTTCGTCGTCGCAGTACTCCTGCACCAGATTTTTCAATCGCTCGCGCTCGGATTCATCTTCAATTCGCTGACTCACGCCCACGTGGGTAACACTGGGCATGAAAACCAAATAGCGGGAGGGAATGGTGATGTCGGTGGTTAATCTGGCACCTTTTGTGCCAATTGGGTCTTTCACCACCTGAACAATGATATCCTGACCATCACGCACCAGCTCGCGAATATCTTTTTTCTGTACCTGACTGCTGGCCACTTCATCGGCCACCTCGTTATGAGCAACAATGTCAGACGCATGAAGAAATGCAGCTTTATCCAGGCCAATATCCACAAACGCCGCTTGCATGCCCGGTAACACCCGACTTACCTTTCCGCGATAAATATTGCCCACGATGCCTTTCTTCGTATGACGCTCTACGTGGATCTCCTGAAGGATCCCGTTCTCAATCAGTGCCACCCTCGACTCAGAGGGTGTCACGTTAATCAGCAGTTCTGCACTCACTTTGAAATTCCAAATTCTTTAAGCAAACAACGGGTTTCATACAACGGCAGACCAATTACCGAACTCACACTTCCACTAACGGATTTTACAAACTGGCCGCCAATGCCCTGAATGGCATAACTGCCTGCTTTATCAGCAGGTTCACCGGTATCCCAGTATGCGGCAATATCGTCGTCGGATACAGGGGCGAATTGTACCTTGGTGCAAATGCATTGGGTTTTACTTCCCTGCTCACCTTTTACACTAATGGCAGTAAGCACTTCGTGTTCGTTATCGGAAAGAGAGCGAAGCATAGTGAAACAATCTTCACGGTCGGCAGGTTTCCCCAACGGCTTGCCGTTAAAAGCAATAAGCGTGTCTGAGGCAAGCACGACCATGTCCGTCTCACCCGCTGCCGAAAGACGCTGCCAGGCGGTGGCCGCTTTTTGCTCAGCAAGGCGCATTACCATGGCCTCGGGAGACTCATCGGCAAGTGGCGATTCGTCGATATCTACGGGAAACTGGCGATGACTAAGCCCCATTTGGTCTAGAAGGGCCGTACGGCGGGGCGATGCTGATGCCAGAATGAGTGAAATCGACATAAGCGCCCCTTAATTGATGCTAAATTGTCTGCGTGCTTTACGAAGGAGCCAGAAAATCCACGGCCACAGCAGCATAGAGCTGACAACCGGCCACAAATAACTGAGCTGGAATGGAATACCGGTGAGAAGATGCTGCACCCAAAACAATACAACATGGTAGAGCGCACTGATTACACCGATAATGATAGCCTGTTGCCAGACCGAATAATTACGCAAACGCTGGTAGTTTGCGGTTAATGTATATACCGACAAACTAAGCGCGATGGAGTGAATCCCCAGCGCGGTGCCCAGCAGAATATCCATGGCGATGCCGGTCATAAATGCCACACCCACATTCACCCTATGTGGCAATGCCATCGTCCAGTAAGACAGCACGATTAGCACCCAGTCAGGGCGATAGATATCGACCTGAATGGGCAGCGGAATAATTTGTAATACCAGGGCAATCAGAATACTGATGATAACAGAGTAATGACGAACTTTGAGCATCAGTTGGCGTCCTCTACTGATGCTTCGTCTTCAGTAACTGCATCGATTTCCTGCGGATCATCGGTCCCTTCCGGCCATAGCAACAACAAATATCTCAGCCTGTCGAGACGCGCCACTGGCTTCGCCACAACAATAGCAAAGGGGCGGCTTTCGTCTCTGGTGACTTTAGATACCTGTGCGACCGGATATCCTTCCGGGAACACGTGACCCAGGCCAGATGTTACCAGCATGTCGCCCACTTCCACATCGACGCTGTGTGGCACGTGCTCAAGCAACAACTCATCCAGCGAGCCAGTGCCACTGGCAATAAAACGAATATTATTACGCACAGAGCGTACCGGTACCGCATGCGTTACGTCGGTAATAAGAATGACACGACTGTTCGTGGTACCCACTTCCGATACTTGCCCGACAATCCCGCGATCGTCCAACACCGATTGCGACAGATACACGTCGTCCAGCGCACCTTTATTCAGCACAATTTGCTGGCTGAACGGGCTGGTTTCCACTGCCATCAGCTCTGACACTTTTTTTCGCATACCGGTTTTAGAAGGAGTATCGAGTAATGCGCGAAGCTGGTCATTTTCGGCTTGCAGTACATCGAATCGTTGCATGCGCTCACTCATCAGCAACACCTGATTGGTCAGGCGCTGATTTTCATCAACCAGATCCTCATGGGAGGTAAGGCGCTGAGCACTCACATTCAGCAACACGGAAGGCAGGTTAGCCAAATACTGAAGCGGACTCATAAGAGAATTCATGTACACGCGCGAAGATTGGAACATATCGAAACGGGTGTCAGCGATAATCAGCGCCACAGACATCACCAGAGCCAGTATCAGCCTGATATTGAGTGACGGACCGCGTGTAAAAATAGTATCCATAACTAGGGTACGTACAACGAGATAAAGGCTATAAAAACAAAGGCTACCTTACGGTAGCCTGATTATTTGATATTATTCGTAGCTGAACAGGTCGCCGCCGTGAATATCAATCATGTCGAAGGCTTTACCACCACCGCGGGCCACACAAGTAAGCGGGTCTTCGGCTACAACTACCGGAATACCAGTTTCTTCCATTAGCAGTCGGTCGAGATCTTTCAATAACGCACCACCACCGGTAAGCACCATACCACGCTCAGAAATGTCTGATGCAAGCTCTGGCGGAGACTGCTCCAGGGCAACCATTACCGCAGACACGATACCGGTTAACGGCTCCTGCAATGCTTCAAGAATTTCATTAGAGTTTAGTACAAAACCGCGCGGTACGCCTTCAGCCAGGTTACGGCCACGTACTTCAATCTCGCGGACTTCATCACCAGGGTAAGCCGCACCGATTTCGTGCTTGATACGCTCTGCGGTTGCTTCACCAATCAGAGAACCAAAGTTACGGCGAACATAGTTAATGATCGCTTCATCAAACTTATCACCACCAATGCGTACTGAAGAGGAATACACCACGCCGTTCAAAGAGATAATCGCTACTTCAGTGGTACCACCACCAATATCGACCACCATTGAACCGGTCGCTTCAGATACCGGTAAGCCGGCACCGATGGCCGCTGCCATTGGCTCGTCAATCAAATACACCTCACGGGCACCTGCACCAAGGGCAGATTCTTTGATCGCACGGCGTTCAACCTGAGTCGAACCACAAGGCACACAAACCAGCACACGCGGGCTTGGGCGTAAGAAGTTGTTGTCATGCACTTGCTTAATGAAGTGCTGAAGCATCTTTTCTGTTACGTAGAAGTCGGCTATTACACCGTCTTTCATTGGGCGAATTGCACGGATATTACCAGGTGTACGACCCAACATGCGCTTGGCCTCAGAGCCAACTGCGGCAACACTTTTGGGTCCTGATGCGCGCTCTTGACGGATTGCCACAACAGACGGTTCGTTAAGTACAATGCCCTGATCTTTTACGTAAATGAGCGTATTAGCCGTTCCGAGGTCGATGGACAAATCGTTGGAAAACATGCCTCGAAGCTTTTTAAACATGAAATGCCAGTTCCTGTTATTGCGCCTGCATACCTCTTGTTCGGGCATGTCTTTCGGCGTGACTGCAAAATGAAGATTATACTCAAAATACCTCGTGAAAGATGGTTCAGAAGTAGTTTGAATATATATCCGCACACTTTAACAACGGGTCAGAGTTTGGGCAAGCAAATCACTGTTCATGCCGCAAAAATCCCGCTTATATGTCGACTTAAATTTAGCCTCAGACATTTTAGTGCAAAAAAACGGCTGAACCCGGGGTTTGACCAGCGCGATCTCATTCTGTTCAAGCTAATTTACGTTTTATTTCGAATTAGTAGTTAAGGCGGCGGGTCATGCTGCGGGTGTTGGTTTTTACCGCGGTAAAATCACCCGCGGAGCAGGTTGCTGTTGATTTCACTTCGTAGTGCCAATCACGGCCACCACTGAAGCTTACATCTCTGGTATCACAACGCACAACAACGGAACAGCCTTCCATACCCTCCAAGGTTGAAAACCTTGTCAGGTTGAAGCTGGCATTACAAATATAAATCATAGAATCGTTGGCAGGATGAATTGCGTAAATCAGAATTTCCAACCCCGCCCGTGATGCCTGTTCTGCCCGCTCACCGAGCACTTCATTCACGATAGTACGCTCTGAAGATGTCAGCAGTGTGGCCATGCTAATGCCCAGCAAAGACAGAATAACCATGGCGAACATGGCCATAACCAGCATGTTACCTTGCTGTTTTTTCATGGAAGATTTAAAGCGTGAATACACTGCCAACCTCTTCATGATGATTAACCACTTCGTCGTAGCTGTTAAAATACAGATTGATTTTCACAAAATTGCCAGCCGGATACACGCCAGAAAATACGGCAAACGGGTTGGTCGATTGATAATCGGTCACAGGGTTAGACGACAACGGATTGGTTACATGCTCTGCAACCACCGTGGCCCCAGATAATGAAACATTCTGGTTTACGTCCAGCCCCCCTTCTTTACGCCACAGGCTGCCGTTAGAAACGCAGTAGCTTACAGTACGGTTGAGCAAATACCCGCGTCTGGCACCAGAGCTACTGGCAAATGCACGATTTACATTCACCTGAATGACATCGTCGGGATCATCCCGGGTAGCACAATTGCCATCACCACCGTCAGAACACGATTCTATACGTGCACGGCGATTACGCCCTTCATCATAAACGTCGGCGGCCTGTTGTGGATTTACCGTGAGGTACTGGCCGGCAGCAATCACCCAAATGTTACCGTCGGGGTCGTGGGGGAAAAACATCTCAACGCGCCGACTGGATGTTGAGCCTTGAGGAATAGAAAAATAGTTTATTTGCCAGAGTGTAGGCGCAAATTCCACGCAGTGCGTGCTGCTGTTACCTGCAACCCGGAAGCTGTTGGGCACAGCCTTACGCATTTCTTCTTGCATTCTTGTCATGGCGAAACGGGATTCACTGAGCAATTGGTCCCGCTCAACGTTGCCACTAAACAGCAGCATTGCATTGCCAAGAAAGCTGCTAAGCCCTATGCCCACGATACCGAGGATCACAATAACGGTGACCATTTCGATAAGGGTGAAGCCGGCCTGTTTGCGGATATTCATCGAATATTCCACCGTATCGCAGAAAACCGCACCCAATCACCACCGGGGGTATTCACATACACCACCATGCGCTTTACGTTGCCAACATAGGTACCGGTATCGTACACCCCATCCTGATTTAAATCGTCATCGTCAATGCCGTCGGTATTGTCATCGTAGTGAACGCGCACATAAAGGGCGAAACCTTCGTACATGGCCGAGCCATCTGGATTTACCAAGCGAACGCCTCGGCTATCAGTGATATCCGCACCAACCTGATAAAGTCGATGAAAATCATCAAAATCGTCCCAGTTCTGACGTTGCTCTCCGCCGCCAGGCCCTAATTCATTGGTTTGAGAGCAGCGACTGCCGTTTTCGTTGCAGCGAGGATCAGCAGGGTTAGAACTGGAGCGGGTATCGAACTTTTTGTTTTGCGCTTCAGACAGGATGGAACGCGCCAGTTCGGCAGCACGACTTTGCCAAATAGGCTCCATGCTGCGTCTGGATTGCTCGGCAATCATTTGCACAGTGGTAGCCATAACGATGGCAAAAATAGCCAGCCCAATGACGGTTTCAAGCAATGTGAATCCGCGGCTAGCATTCATAAATTAGCCCTTCGCCATTAACACATACACCCACCGTGGACTTGCCAGCGAATGAAAACCGGCAGCCATTACCTGAAGCACAAGATGCCCCCGCAGTTAACGGACGACCCGCATTATTAAAACCGATGTACATGGGTCTTGAAGCGCCTTCATCTACGCCGTTCATTGTAATATCAAGGCCCTGCATTTCACCGGCACTGGTACGCAAATAATCAGGCGCATTAAATTCTATGGAGGATGAACACGAGTCAGAAGCAGAAGCTGCACTCATATTACTCACGGGAGGACCGAAATTTTGAGTGCCAGGGGAATAGTTAAAGTTCAGCCGGTAGCAATAGCCGTCACGGGTATCATGCATCGCCTGCATCTGAACATGCCTCAACGCGCTATGCAGGCGTTTTTGCAACAGATACTCGTCATACCCTGCGCCCTCATCCATACGCGTAATGGCCATTGCGGAAATAATGCCAAGAATCGCGATGATTATGATGAGTTCGACCAGGGTAAACCCCGACTGAACTTTACCAGTAGGGCCAGCGCGCCCTACATTTTTTTTCATTTAATTGTCCGGTTAGCAGCCGCCAGTTTCCAATGTGATGACTGGTGCAACGTTAGGACCTGTCGAATCAGTGTAGATAAGCTGACATTTAGTGTCATCTGCGCCCGAAGAGTAAGTGACACCCTGAGGAGTAATAGCAAACGACCCACTTGCAGGCTGGTTCACTGTTAGATCCCAGTCAGCATCATCCATTTCAATCCAGTAGTTAAGAATTGTCATGGTGGTTACCGATTCAGCATCTGGATAGCCATGGTCAGTATCAACAGTGTTGCCGTTAATAATAACCTCTGAAGTACCATCGGATGTATGGGCGTTATTTTGCTCACCTGCAATTGCAGATTTCGCATACACCAATTGCATACCGCTGGTCATGGCTGCTTTTGCGCCTTGCAGGGTAGATGCGCGCGCATCACCTTGTAAATCAATGAAACGCGGTGCTGCAGTAACCGCTAAAATACCTAAAATGACGATCACAATGACCAGTTCTATTAATGTAAAACCACGTTGTTGCATGCTCAGTACCTCTGACTTGGAAATTAAACTAAATGTATTATCGGCTATTTCAACGGCTAGTTGGTTATGAGTTGATCGTTGTTGTTAGTAAAAACAATAACCTGACCTATCCGTGAGTCGTATATAAATCCATTTCCCTGAGTGTTATCCACTGGCGCACTGTTAAGATTCTTAATGGTTTGACTTAAGTAATAATAGCACAAGTCATTACCACCAGAGCCTTGCCCCGTGCGGACTGCGGTGTAGTAACGGTATCGCTCCGTTGGTACGTTACTCCATATCGATGTGATGCTGGGTGCGCTCTGCATGATCAGGCTGAACACACTCTGGCAATCCGCATCGGTCATATTGGTATCTTCCGAACTTCCATCATTTAGAAGTTGTCCGGTTGGATAACCAGTATCTCTGTCAACGCCCACCTCAACACCGTCGAGGGTGACAAACGTTAAATTTGAACCCCCGTTTTCTTCCGGTCTGGCATCGAGCTCCCATTGCGCACGCACCAAACCCGCGCCAGTGGCAAAGCCACCAGCAACCCCCTCAACGGTGGCGTTTTCGGCATCTTCGGTGACATCCAGAAAACGCGGAATCGCTACAGCAGCAAGAAGCCCCAGCAAAACAACTACGATTGTCAGCTCTATGAGCGTAAAGCCCGCCTGCTTATCGACGCGTTGGATAGGCTGCGTTTCCATGGTTTGATTCTCCAAATGGTAAAAATTTTTGGTGTACGGACAATTTATTCATCGTCATAAATCACGTCGCCGCGAAAAATAGCGTAATCAAAGTAATCACCGCTACTCAGACTAAATCGACAATAAGAATTGTCGGCTCGCCCTTCGCCTTGTGATTCATCATAAAATTCGCCGCGCACCCTGAAGCCATCGACTTCCATCGGTTGGTGCAACAGCATCTGCCAAACCCGCTGACATCCTTCCGACGAGGCGTTCACTTCAGGCCACCCCGCCAGATTCATCGCCACAGGGCTGCGATCGGTTTCTTTTCCATCACTATTGTAGTGCACCAGAATAATTCGCTGCGGACGCCCCTCAGCTTGCCACTGCCAATGAGACGTAATGGCCGCATCTTCAAGCGCTTCGCCCCGCTGATGCAGAATTTGCCCTTTCAGGTTTGGCTCGCTCTCGTAAAAATAGATGATAAACGTGGCCATCAATATGGCGAAAACCAGGGTCGACACAATGCCGATGTACATTTTCCGCTGTTCGCCTTCGGCGGTGTCGATACTTTTTCTCATCGGCCCCCCTTTATGGCACTCATCATGTCCCACATTGGCGAGAAGATACCCAGTGCCAACACCAGAACCATCCCGGCCACAAATACAATAAGTATAGGCTCTATGCGAGCAGTGAGACTTTTCAAATCGTAGTCCACTTCCCGTTCGTAAAAGCCGGCCACCTCGGCCAGTAGTTCATCTACCCGACCGGTTTCTTCGCCCACGTTTATCATTTGCATGATCATTGGCGTGAACAGTCCACTTGCCCGGCTTACCCGTGTAAGGTTTTCGCCTTTTTCAATGCGCTGGCGCATTTCAATAATTGCAGCCCCCACATAAGCGTTATCGACCGCATCGGCCACAAGGTTTAGCGCATTGGTTAACGGCACCCCGGAATGCAGCATCATGGAAAAGCTGCGACTGAATCTGGCAAGCAGGGAACGACGAATAATCTCCCCCACGATGGGTAAGCGAAGCTTCATGCGATCCCATTTGTAACGACCGGTTTGGGTATTGATATAGCGATAAATCGCAAACCCGATAAGCGCAACAATAGCCACCAGAATGTAGCTGCGATGAATCATAAAATCCGAAATCGACAACAACACACGGGTCATGGTTGGCAGTTCTGCACCAAATTTAGCGAACATGGTGGCGAACTTAGGAATAACAAAAACGTTTAGAACGATAAAAGCCGCAACAATAGCGACAATGACGAAGATGGGATAACGGGTTGCTGCCTTGATTTGTTTGCGTGTTTCCTGCTCTCGCTCCAGGTACTCGGCGAGCTGCAAGAAGGCGGCATCGAGCTGACCGGTGTTTTCACCCACATGGATAATACTGACAAACAGTTGGTTAAAAATATCGCTGTGAAGGTGGAGTGCCGATGATAAAGTACGACCCCGTTCAAGCTGTGCAATGACATCCAGCAATGCGACGCGCATACGCACGCTGCTACTGGATTCGGCTAAGCCACTCACGGCACGTAATATTGGAATACCGGCCCGGGTTAGCGAGTACATTTGCCGACAGAAAATCACCAATTCCTCAAGGGCGACGTTTGGCGTATACCAGTGCACTTCCGATGATTTCGCCGACCCAGGGTTCGCCTCTTCCTTTGCCGACTCAATGCGAATAGGTACCACGTTACGGGCAAGCAACAATTTTGCTACCGCGCTTTCGTCGGTAGCTTCAATAACGCCTTCGGTTAATTCCCCGGTGCGCTCGCGAGCGGTATAACTATATTTGGCCATACTCGCCTGTATCCTCAGCCTGCTCGGTATCGGTTCCCGCTTCAGCCACCATTTCTGACAGTTTGAGTACTTCGTCTACCGAGGTCATACCCATTTTCGCGTAGGTTAGTGCGGCATAGGCCAGCGGTCGATAGCCTTTGCTGTCGCGTGCATGGCGGGCAAAACCCACGGTGTCACCCACTTTTAGCGCGTCCATCATTGCATCGTTCATTTCCAGCAACTCGAACACACCGATCCGGCCTTTATAGCCGGTTTGACTGCATTTCTGACAGCCACGGCCACGCTTGAACACTACTTCACCGATGTTTTCATCGACGTGTTTTAACCAGAACAACTCCTGGGAAGTGGGCGTGTAAGTTTCTTCGCAACTGTCGCAAATTCGCCGAACCAGACGCTGAGCAATTACGCCACGTAGAGCACTGGCCGCCAAATATCCGGGTGCGCCCATATCTAGCAGACGAATAGCGCTGGATACGGCATCGTTTGTGTGCAAAGTAGACAACACCAAGTGACCCGTTAATGCGCCACGCAGACCAATTTCAACAGTCTCCTGATCACGCATTTCCCCCACCATGATGATGTCAGGGTCTTGACGTAAAGTTGTGCGCAGGACACTGGAGAAAGTCAGGTCGATTTTTGCATTTACCTGCACCTGATTAATGCGCGGCAGACGATATTCCACCGGATCTTCAACGGTGATAATTTTGCGCTGCGGTTGGTTCAGTTCACTCAATGCACCATAGAGCGTGGTGGTTTTACCTGACCCCGTGGGACCAGTAACCAGAATCATACCGTGAGGACGTTGCAATAAGGCCCGGAATCGATTGAGGATAGCCGTTGGCATGCCAGTTTGGTCGAGGGTGAGTACTCCCGCCGACTGATCCAGCAAACGCATAACCACAGATTCCCCTGCCTGAACCGGCATGGTGGATAAACGTACGTCAATACGATGACCTTTCACTTTGACCTGTGTGCGCCCATCCTGAGGTAAACGCTTTTCCGAAATATCCAGCCCGGCCATGAGTTTGAGGCGAAGCACCAGAGCCGCTGCAATGTTGCCCTGAGGAATTACCGTTTCTTGCAACATGCCATCAACACGCTGACGGATACGCAGTTTATTTTCATCAGGCTCGATATGAATATCTGATGCTTTGGCAATCACCGCATCGTCAAAAATAGACTGCAGGAGCCGTGAAACCGCGGTGTCCTGCTCTTCTTCAACCCCGGCGCTTAACGTGAAATCATCGGTTTGCTGATATTCTTCTGCAAGTTCGGTGGCGAATGAAGCAATTTCATCGGTTTTCCGATAGTGCGTGTCGTAGGCATCATAAAGTTGCGCTTCGCTGACAACGGCAGTATCGAATGGCTTAGTTAGTAATTCAGAGAGATTATCCTGAGCGTTAAGGTCTGCAGGATCGCTCATGGCCACCAATAGACGGTCGCCCTTATCCTCAATCACTAAGGCACGATATCGTCGGGCCTGTATTTCAGGTAAAAGTTTTACCGCATTGGGGTTTACCTGATACTGCTCCAAATTAATCAGCGGCACATTCAAGTGACGTGATAACAACTCCAATAAAGCTTGCTCTGACACCAACCCCATGGATATCAAAGTAGCCCCGAGCTTACGGCCGGTTTTACGCTGTTCTCCCAGCGCCGAAACCAGCTGTTCGTCTGAGATCAAGCCATTTTGTACTAACAGATCGCCTAAGCGTATTTTCGGCTGATTCATGGGTTACTCCGAGAGTTCGCTTATTCGCTGGCGAATAAAAGTTTCAACATCATCATCCAGTTCCTGTAACCGGAGCGCCTTTTGATAAGCCTGCACAGCCATGTGGCTTCGATTCGTTTTATCTGCCGCTACGCCAAGTCCCAGCCACCAGCGGGCATCGCCTGGCTGCAAGGCCACCAGAGTATTGTAGTCTGCCAGGGCGGTATCAAAGCGTTGCTGTTGCTGGGCAAACCCGGCACGAAAGCCAAGAAAGTCGGTATCGTTGGTCAGTGCCGGCTCGCGAATCGCTTCCCAAGCCAGGGAATGCATGTTTTGCTGCACATACAAACGCCCCAGCATCAGTCTGACACTGGTGTTCGCCGGAACCTTGATCAGAGTTTGTTCAAGTAGCTGTTGTGCCTGCTCTATCTGACCTTCAGCGAAATACACAGAGGCGAGTTTTTTGCGTACGCTAATGTTATCGGGCTCTCGCTGGGTGAGCTTATTAAGTAAACGAATCGCTTCCCGGGTGTCGCCGCTTTTCATCGACCGGTCAATTTCGTCGCGTAGTGTTGCTTCCACCTCTCTGGGCGTCGCTCTGGCCACTTTCATGGTAGCTGGCTTTTTTGCAATCGCATCCGCTTGAGGGGTTGGATTTGCCGGCGGGCGCCGTTGATTTTCGTCTTTGCTGGCAAACACGATCAGCGGCCCATCCTGGGCATCATTAAACTGGTTGGCCTGTGGGGCGCTTACGTTGCTGGCAGTCGCGTCGGGGGATTCTGCTACATCTGCCTGTTCTGTTAGTTCTGTTTGTTCTATTTGAATTAATGGCTGCGATTGCGATGTATTTTCCACCGCTACCAAACCTTTGCTTCCCGCTTCCGGGATCAGCACTGGCTCGTTATTTTCGCTTGTAGGCTTCACTTTTCGTACCGGCGACTCACTGTCAGCATTAAAAGCAATACCACTATTCATATTCAATGCGGGTTGAGTCACAGCTTGTGCGGTGCTATCAGTACTTGCAGCAGTTTCAGTACTTGAACTGTTATTTGTAACCTGCTGTGGCGCTGCGGCCGCATTGGCCACCGACGCCGGCACCGGGTTTGATACAAACGTGCCTGCACTCGCCGGTGTTGAATTGTCAGTAAATGTCATCCAGCTCCACACTAATGCCGCAATGAGCAAAATACTTAGCACAACAATGCGCCAAGCCGATAACGACGACCCCGTTGACGATGAAGGCTGGTAATTTTTGCCGTTGGGATTCTGGCTATTTTGTCCTTCTAGATCCCGCAGCATTCTATTGATTACACTCACCAGCCGCCTCCTGTCTGCCACATCACAACCATTGAGACTGTGAGAAAGACAACGGTGGAAGCCGCAACCGCCCATCCCATGTATCGATTCATCACGGCACCACGGGTGGCTTCTGTGTCGTTGACAGCGTACTTTACATGCTCCAATGACACTTCATGCTTGCCCTCTCCGTAAGCCAGCATCAGCGCCTTATGTGACACCACATTAATAAGTCGCGCGGTGCCGTGGCAGGCGGCGACCATTGCTTTGCATTGTTTGTGTCCGAATACGGGCGCGCCTTTGTAGCCAGCAATCTGCAGCCGGTGATGTACGTATTGTTCTACCTGATCGGCATCCATCTTTCTTAGCTGATAGCTGAAGGTAATGCGCTGTCGAAGCTGGCGAAGGCGGGGCGAAGCTAATTTCTGATCGAGCTCAGGCTGTCCGAACAGCACCACTTGAAGGAGTTTCTTTGATTCGGTTTCTAAATTTGTCATCAGGCGCAGTGCTTCAATGGTGTCATCTGGCATCGCCTGGGCTTCATCAACAATGAGTACCACCGACAGACCTTCCGACGCTTTCTCAATTAACTTGTCTTCGATTTGCCGGGTAAACTGCTGCTGATCACCACCTTCTTGCAAAACCACGCCAATCTCGGCCGCCACAGCGCGACGGAATTCCTGTGGCGCCAACATAGGGTTGGGAATGTAAGCCGTGGGGAAATTTTCAGGTAGCTCGTTAAGAAGCTTGCGGCACAGTAGCGTTTTGCCCGAGCCCACTTCGCCAGTCACCTTAATAAAGCCTTCCCCCGCATCAAGTGCGGTTCGCAACACCTCCATCGCCTCGTTGTGGCTAGGCAACCCAAAGTAAAATTGGGTATTTGGTGTCAGGGTGAAAGGCTGCTCTTGCAGGCCAAAGTGGCTCAGATACATGTTCTATTCCACGTATAACCAGTCTGCCATTTGCGAGCGGCTCATTTCGATTTGCTTGCTCCAGGTGCCCGGTTCAACCACCGTAGGCTTCAGCAGAATAATCAATTCTTTCTTGGTTTCCTGCTCACGTCTGTTTTTAAACAGATAACCCAATACCGGAATATCACCTAGCAGCGGCGTTCTGCTTTCGTTGTCAGTACGTGTTGTTTGCATCAGGCCGCCAATTACCACGATTTCACCGGATGACGCACGGATCACGGTATCCGATTCTCTGATGGTGCTTTGTGCCAGTGGCAACACGATTTCTTCCTCATTAAGCGTGACCACTTTGGTCTGCTCTTCGGTTTCAATCACTGACGGATGCACATGCAGCAGCACGCTTCCTTTGTCGTCGATCTGCGGGGTAACATCCAGCGCAATACCAGAGAAAAACGGCGTTAGCTCGATATTCGGCACCACGGAAGTAGATGCTGCGGTGATGGTATTCTGACTGGAAACATCGGTAACGAAGTATTCATCATCACCCACCTTTATCACCGCTTTCTGGTTATTGGTGGCAGTGACACGGGGGCTTGAGAGCACCTGCACATTACCTTGGGTAGAAAGCAGGTTCAGCACACCGGAAAAGTCCTGATTTAAGAACGATAAGCTCGTTACCCCACCCAAGCTGGCAGAAATGCTGTTACCCAATGCGGCGGCGCTGGAAGAGAAGGTTAAATCGGTACTGCCCACGTTAGCGACAATCTCGTTCCAGTTTATTCCCTGCTGATAACCATCGTTTAATACCACTTCCAGAATGCGTGCTTCCAGTACTACCTGACGTTGCAAGTGGGTTTCGGACACCTGCAGGAAGCGCTTGATTGCACGGATCTCTGACGGTAATGCCCGTACTGTTACCAAGCCAGCCTGAGGCGTCACAAATACTGCACGCCCGTTATCCTTGCCCAGCATGGATTCAAGACTGGTTTGCAGATCATCCCAGAAATTGGTTTCTGTGCGGGTACTGATCATGGTGCCATTGTTATTGGCATTCATGTTGTTGTACTGACTGCCGCCACCATTGGCATTGCTGCCGGCAAAGTTACTGAAATTGCCGTTGTTGTTACTCTGGCTATTTCCGCCATTTGCACTTTGCGACACGCCACCTGAGATAATGCTGGTTTGCGTAGCACCATCGCGCTTCATCAGTAAATAATTCACCGCAAACGTTTCTGTTCGCATACCGGCCGGCAAAATTCTAAACACATTGCCGGAGCGCTGAATATCAAAGCCATAGAGATCGGAAAGCAGCGCCATCGTCTCATCCAGAGAGACTTGTTTCAGGTCGAGGCTCACTGAACCCGTAACGTCAGGATGCACGGCAACGCTGTAAGGGGTTTCAGACACCAGTCCAGAAAGGAACTGACGCACATCTACACCTTGCGCATTGATATCGTACTTTTCAGGGCCTTGTAGTGCCGTGGGCATCGACGAACCTACCGGTTTGTCCAGCAGTGCCGAATTCACGGCATCCGGTAGCTTGTCTAACTTACTGGCTTTTTCCTCACGGGCTTTCTCAGCATCCAGTTGAGCTTGCAGTTCCTGCTTCAATGAGCGTTCAACCGCCGACTCTTTAGGTGCCGACTGACAAGCACTGAGTACTATGGTGGCTAATAAGGTGATTGTGGCTTTACGCATTGCCTGATCCCTAAAACTTATCCGCGCTGCGGATACTAAACTTATTCGATGACGCTTTACCGACTGTAAGCGTAATTAATTGCCAGTTGCCGTCTTTCTGCTGGTTTAACACCACTGACTCTTTGGTTATTTTCTTCACCACCGCATCTGAGAAGCGGTCGCCTTCACTTACCAGTCGATTATTTACAATTGCCTGAGGTCGCTCGCCATTCACAAAAATGGCAGACACCTTGTAATTTGCAGAGGCCGGTTTTTGTGCATACGTCCCCTTGTAGCTGCGTCCTGGTCGGGTTGGATCGCCAGATGCCGCCACAGCGCCGGTTGCTAAAGCGAGTAGACTGACAAGAATGCGCATGCTTTTTCTTCTAAACACCGATAAATGCCTTCTCTGTACTCAAGGTGTATACCTCAACGTTAACTTCAGCTAGTGGGTAACTTGTGACTTTATAATCAATTCCACGCCAGAATAGCTGTTGAGTCTGGTCTTCCAGCGCCTCAATAAATTGTTTCACATCGAAATATCGACCGCTGAACGTGAGCGACACGCCATGTTGATAAAGTGGCACGTCGGCCATTTCTTCATTGCCGGCAAAAACCGATACCGGATTCAGCGAAGACATCTCAATAAGCGTTAAATTGGTGGCATGATTGAATACCTGTTCAACCAGAAACACCATTTGTCCAGGCGTGACGAGTTCGTTTAACTCGTTCGCAAATACAGTTTCTATTTGCTTCTTCTGAATTTTAAGCTGAGCCAGCTCAGCATTGAGTTCGGCGTTGGGATCAGACGACAATGCTTCTGAATACAGTTCAAGCTGGGCATTCAACGATTGACGCTTAACTTCTTCTGAAGCTAAATCGGTGCGGTACTTGGAGTAATCGTCTATCGCGGGCTCAATGAAAAACGTGAAGCCAGCCATAAAAATCAGTGCCAGGCCTGATATTAATGTCAGCACCTTTTCGCGCTGTGACAGTGCGGCGAATTTTTCGTTTAAACTGGGAGCGCTCATGGTGCTACCCCGCTTGTATTCTCTGCCGCTCTTAGTGTTCTCAGCTCAAATTTAAGGCCATCGTCTTTAAGAAAAACTTTTGCTTCTTCAAAATGCTTACCATTGAAGCTAGTGGTATTGCTTAAGCGCTGTAACCACTGTGGAAACGCGGCAGGGGAAGAGACTTCACCGGTAAAGTCCATCCGGGCTTCAGACACCATAATCGACTCCAACCACAAATCTGATGACGATTCGTTTGCGAGGTCGTTGAACAGCACACTAAACCCTTTGTACCGAAGCGGCGAACGGCGTCGCAGTTCCTCTAACACCCTTTCCTGCTTTTCCAAATTCCGCGTGATATCTTCCACTTCCGTAGTAAGGGCTTCATCAGGTTTCCAGTTGCTCACCTCAGCCTGCAACATGTCTACCTGGCTTTGTAACATCCGATTTTGTGTTTCAACGGCGGCATAGGCATTTTCAGCCCGGGAAGCCATAAAATGTGCCGATAAACCGATAAGCAGCATAACAGAAGCACACACCACAAAGACAAAGGTGATGCTGGGCAGTGCCAGGTAATCGACCTTGGGTGCAAAGCGCGGATGATAAAGGTTTATATTACTTTTCATCGGCGGTTTCCTGCTTGGCTTCCACTTGCTTAGCTCTGAAAGGCAGTAGTGCCATTCCCAGACTGCTTAAATTTGTCAGCGAGTCTGATGGGTCATTTACCACAGCATTTAGATCCATCACCATGACAGATGCCGAGACCACCTGTGAAATTTGCTCGACGATGATTTCTGGCTGCGCGGCGTTAATATGTAGCACCACTTTTCTCACTGGCGGTTGCCGTAACTGACTTTCAAAGAAGTCCATGGAGCGCTGAATTTGAATACACAGCCCGTCGAGCACACCCATTCTCAATTCTTCGGCAGAAAAGGCCGCCAGGTTCTCGAACCCTTTCAGTCGACGGCTAATATATAAATGGCCATCTTTAACAATATTGAGAATGATTTCTTCACCGGCTTCCTGCGTTAGTGTGACCACCGCTTCGTCGGTCACAGGCAGCAGCGAGCAATGCGCCAGTTCTTCAATAGAAATGCTGTCTAACCTCACCCCTGCTTCTATACACCCGGCCACAATGTCCTCTACGGTGTTCTCGGGCATGGCAACAACATTCACTTTTTTACTGCCCGCCAAGGGCACAGGTAAATCGAAATAATCGAGAACGATAGGGCTTTCAAAGTTAATCAATTCTTTCACCGGCCACACCAGCGAGTCTGCGACTTCGTCCTCTTGCACATTAGGCCGATCGATCTGCAAAAGTTGATACCAGTTTTGAGAAAGCGCGACGTGGCAGGTTGCCCCAGTTAGCTTGCGTTTCGCCACCCACTGAGATAATTGCGCTTTCCATTGAGAATAGAGAACCGAAACTTCAGATATAACATAAAACTCATCGGCTTTGCGGCGCAACGCCGTAAAGGTCGCCGTGTCTGGTGACAGAGCAACCCCTATGGTGACGTCTGAGCGTTTTGGCTGAAAGCGCAGCTTCAGATATTTAGTCCAACCGATGTACATAGAATAAATTCGCTTTTGTTAAAACCCGGTTCAGAAAAAGGTGTCTGCATCACTTAGCTTGTCTGTTAAGTGTAGACGAACCTTTCTGACAACCAACATTCTCTTACACCGGTAACCGGCGGGAGCCAGGAACCAGTGGCGAAATTCCTTTTCTGATAAACGTGGCCAGAGTGAGTTTGCTGATAGTCACTTTTTACTCGCATTTCAGGTAAGTTAACGGCCACTACGGCGCTAACTTTAGCGTCAAAAAAATGTCCTGTTAGCAAATACATACTTCTTAATCTGCAACCTGTGCAAAGATAGCGCCAGATCGCCTGACAGATCCTTGGCGAGATCCCGCCAACCCTGGAGATGTAGTATTTCTATTTAATTCGCTTAGTATTAAATAAAGCGCATTGCATATTATCCATTCAGTTTTCTAAGAGAAAGAACTTTGACCCCAATAACATTCAGGTGCGGAAATATTAAGCACATTCGCGATAGCTTTCCCGCTACCACCTTGCATCAATCCTTTATTGACGTGATAAATGATGTAGATGCGCCCCCCAAGCAGAAGCGTAATGCATTGAAGACCTTGCTGAATAGCAATGGGCCATGTTGGCTGGAGAGCAGGTTTCATCTGGCCGGAGAAGGCAAAGTAACCTTCGGCAAGTTCGTGTTTGCAAACCACAACCTCACGTTACTCGCTGGCGATGAGATCACGGTGGGCGAAAGTACTTTTTTCGGCCCCAATGTGGTGGTGAGCTCTTTACCTTTGGAAGCAGATGGTGTCGTTGCCGACGTTTCAGCGCCGGTGGAAATTGGAAAGCAGGTATGGATAGGTGCCAATGCGGTTATTTTGCCGGGCGTTAAAATTGGCGATGGCGCTATTGTCGGAGCCGGCTCAGTGGTGAATAAAGATGTACCGGCGATGTCGATGGTAGCAGGAAAACCGGCCGAAATTACCTCCCGCGCAAAACAACAAGACTCAATTTGACGGCAAAAACTGGCCGCTGGTGAAGTCGCGGGCACGTGCGGCATTAGGGAGCCGTAGTCTATATACGTACGACATTGGGGAGCCGAAGTGTATATGCGTGCGGCATTGGAGAGAGGCATTGTATATGCGTCCGGCATGCTAAAGGAGAGGGAACGCAGACTAAACCGTCTGCCGCAGGGAAGCGGCAGCCGAGGCCCCATGGATGGGTTTACGCCGTGTTTAGTCTGCGTTTCCTCTCCTCAATGCCGGACGCAGCCGAACATTGCCGTTCATCTCAATGCCGGACGTTACAGTGCATTTCAATGCCCTACCTACAGCCCGGCGATGGGTGTGTCGGTGGTCGAAATTTTGCGGCTGCTTTTGATTAGCATGTAAATACAGGTGGCGAACAGACAAACGCCAAGGTACACCGGTAGTCCGTCGGCTGAATCTGAAAGTAGTGCCGCAAACAGCGGGCCGAGTACAGAGCCAAAGCTGTAGCTGAGTAACATGATTTCGGTAGCCGAAACGATTTTACTCACCTCTAGCTTATCGCAGGCTAGCGTAATCGCCACCGGATACAAAGCAAAGCTGCACGCGCCCAACAGCATGTAGCTGGCAATCATGAGAGGTAGCACTTCTGCATTCATTACACCGACAATACTTAGCGAGCCGAAAAGACAGAATAGGGCCATTAGTAAACTTTTACTCATGCGAGGCGACAGGTAACTGACTAATGGTTGCACTGCCATACCACCAAGAATAATCACCGCCATCAGTAATCCGGTTTTTGGCGCCGCATCAGTTTGAGCAATATACAATGGCATTAAGCCATAAATCGGACCCAATACCAGCCCTGATACCAGACAGCCCATTACAGCCGGTTGACTTAAATTCTTTAATTCACTCAGTTTGAGTTTCTGTGAATGGTGCCCATCTGGTTGGCCTTTTTTGATAAGCAGCGGCACCAATAACGCCACTATCAACAAGCCTGCAACGAAAAGGTAAGGCACGGGTCCTTCTGTTCCCAAAGGTTTGACAGCAAGTTGCCCAACCGCACTACCACCGTACAACGACGTCATATACAGGCCGAGTCGTTTGGCCCGTGCTTTCGGTGTGTTGGCCATCAATAGCCAAGACTCCACCACAACAAATACGCCGGCCACAGCCATGCCTGCTATTAGTCTCGCCAACAACCAGACAACCGCACCTGGGGCTGCAACCTGCAGCAAAACGGTGAATGTAAGGAGTGCGAGAAAGCCGACAAAAGCCTTACGGTGACCCACGCGGGCAACAACACGCTCAATGAAAAATGCACCAATTAGCAACCCGAGATAAAACACACTGGCGAGCCAGGGAGCCAGTTCAGCATCGAGTTGATAGTCTGCTAACGACAGCGGGATCAGCGTCATTAGAAAGCCAGAGGCGACAGCAAAAAAAGATAACCCTATCACGGGCACAAGGGGACTATTCGAGCGGGTGCCGACAGCAGCATCAATCATGTTTTTAGAAACTCTGGAATACGAGCGCAAAGACAGCATAGACACTGCCCACAGCGATACCACACGCTGTGGAATCGGGCGCGAATTTATGCTCGTTCGCCGGCAAAGTAAAGTGAATTTTTCGCTTAGATTGAATTAAATTTCGAACAGCTTAAAGAGGTAATCCTGCGGTAAAATTATGCGACTTTCTTTGCTGTTTTTTGTTACCTTACTTTCCGTACCATTAACAAAAAATGTCGCTGCCCCGGGGTATGCCTGAAACGCGATAATCTGACAACCTTGGAACTTTAATGAAAAACTTACTACTTTGCTGGTGCCTGCTCATGACCGCTTTTACAACGACTGTTTCTGCCGATGAATCTCAGGTTCGTCATATTGTGGTATTTAAATATAAAGATGGCGCTGATCCGTCAGAGATAGAAAGAATCAATCAGGCATTCAGCCAACTGCCAGAGAAGATCCCTGGGATCTTGTCTTTTGAGATGGGGGTGAATAACAGCCCTGAAGGTTTGAACAAGGGATTTACCCACGTATACCAACTGACTTTCACCGATGTTGCGGCCCGAGAGGCTTACCTGCCCCACCCTGACCACAAGCGCTTTACCGATTTACTCGGCGAACTGGATATTCTAGATGATGTGTTTGTTGTCGATTATGCGTTCTAAGCGTTAAAAGCAGCGCCCAGTTCTACAGTATTAAAAAAGCTCGCCAGTTGGCGAGCTTCTTATTTTTGCGACTTATTCTGCCGGATTCAGCAACACAGGTTCACCGAAGCCTAAATCATTCAGCCGTGGTAATTGCGTTTCTGCATCGCCTACCACCAACCAAATCATGTGCTCAGGGTCGGCATAGGTGTTTGCCAGACGTTTGATCTCTTCAACTGTCATGCCTTTCACTGTTTCCAGACGCTGGTTCACGTATCCCGGTTCCCAGCCGTAATCAGTCACCTTCTCTAACAGGTTCAGTTTAGCGCCATAAGTTTCAAACTGGCGCGCTGTGCTCTTTTCCATAAAGCTTTTGGTGTTAGCCAGGTCTTCTTCTGTGAACGACGCAGGATAGTCCTCAAGAATTTCCTTTACCAACGCAGCAGACTCGTAAGTAACGTTAGTACGCACGCCACTGGAAATCTGGAACGGACCTACCCGGTCTGAACCCTGGAAACCGGAGCGAATGCCGTAGGTGTAACCCTTGCCTTCACGCAGTGCCTGAGTAAGACGCGACGCGAAACCACCACCGCCGAGTTTGTAATTCATTACTGTTGCCGGGTAGAAGTCTGCATCGGTTTCTGCCAGAGCCAGATAACCAAAACGCAGCACAGATTGCTTGGCACCTGGCACATCATAGAAATACACTTTTGAGGCATCAGGTTTAGCCGGTGTGCCGAAGTCTGGCAGGGCTACTTGTTTCGCTTTCCATTTCGCGGTCAGTTCTGTCAGCGACTCAGTGACTTGCTGTTGTTTCACATCACCCACAATGAGGAAGTCAGCAACCGACGGCGTGAGGTAGTTCTCATAGTATGTTTTGAGATCTGTCATGGTCACATTGTTAACTGACGCCTCGGTGCCCGTTGCGGGAATCGACAAAATGCTGTCTTCACCGTAAAGCAGCTTCATAAACTCAATGCTGGCAATGGCGTTTGGCTCGGCTTTTTGCTGCGCTAGCGTGCTCAGCGTGCTTTGTTTTGCCAGTTCAAATTCACGCACATCCCAACGAGGCTCCAACAACAATTCGGTAACCAGTGCCATGGTTTCTGCGTAGTTGTGAGATAAGGTTGTACCGGAAATAGTGAAGCTGTCACTGCTTGCACCAGCATGAATACTGGCACCCAGCATGTCGATGGCTTTTTGCAGTTGTTCCGGTGTTTTCGTTGCCGTACCGCGGGTAAGCAATTCTGCCAGCAGATTCGCAGTTCCTGATTTCTCCGCCGTTTCGAGCAGGTGACCGCCTTTAATAGTAAGGGCGAATTCCACCAGCGGTAGTTCGGTATTATTAATTCCCGATACCGCCATCCCGTTTTGCAATTGGGTTTGCCACACATCAGGAATGGCCGGAACCGGCGCTTTACCATAGGCAGGCTCAACACTGCGATCGAAACTCGATGGCGTACGGGCATATTCAGTTTCTGCGGGTATTTCAAAGTCTTCACCGCGACCATTCGCCACAATGACTTCTTCTTCAACCTGCGCTGGGGCAGAGCCTGCTAATGCCAGTTCCTGTTCGCCTTTCGGCACAAAACTCGTTGCAACAAACGGCTGGCCTTTAATGTAGGTGTTATATACCCGCATGATGTCTTCGCGGGTTACTGCCAGCGACTTTTGCAGATCTTCATTAATATAACCCGGGTCGCCGGCGAAAATATTGTACTGCGCCAGCTGGAAGGCCTTGCCCAATACATCTGACAAACCGTTGTAGAATTCGGTTTCCAGTCCGGCTTTTACGCGTTTCAGCTCATCATCACTGAAACCGTCTTTTTCAAATCGGGCAAAGGCTTCATTCACGGCAGCCTGCACATCATCGAGGTCAGTACCAGGATACGCGCGGGTGATCAGATTCACTTCGCCAGCAATTTCAGAAGTACTGTTATAGAAATACACATCGCTAGTCAGCTCTTTCTCATCCACCAGCACTTTTTGCAGAGGCGATTCTTTACTGCCAGCCAGCAATTCACCGAGAATTTGCAGCGCATAAGCGTCATCTTCAAAATTCGCTACGCCAGGCCATACCATTCTAAGCTCTGGTAATCTGGCGAAGTTATCTTCGTAAAAGCGCTTTTTGGTTTCTTCGAGATCAGATGGACGTTCTTCCAATGGTTTAATGTCGTCGCCACGAGGAATCTCATCGAAATATTTGTGAACCCAGGCTTTTGCTTGCTGCGGGTCGAAATCGCCGGCAATTACCAGCGTTGCGTTGTTCGGCACATACCATTTATTGTAGAAGTCTTTTACATCCTGCAAGGTGGCATTCTGCAGGTCTTCCAGCGAGCCGATAACCTGCCAGTTGTAAGGGTGACTTTCCGGGTACAGGTTTTTGCCAATCACATAGCGGGCATGACCATAAGGCTGGTTATCTACGCCCTGACGCTTCTCGTTCTTTACCACCTGCTTTTCTTTGGCCAGTACCGCATCGGTCACCGTGTTAATGAAATAACCCAGCTTATCGGCTTCTGCCCAAATCATCTTTTCAAGCGCATCATTAGGCACAGTTTGGAAATAGTTGGTGCGGTCACGGCTGGTAGATCCGTTAGCGCCAGAGCCACCAATGCGTGAGCTCATCTTATCCAAACCGCCTTTACCTAAGTTTTCAGACTCCAGAAATAGCAAATGTTCGAACAAATGGGCAAAGCCGGTTCGGCCTTCCAGCTCGCGGGCAGAGCCAACGTGAAAGGTGAGCGCAACGGCGGTAATTGGGTCAGAGTGGTCCTGGTGAAGTACCACTTCCAGTCCGTTGTCTAAGGTGAACTTTTCATAGTTAACAGAAAAGGCGGTATCTTCTGCCACGGTGGCGGTTGTTGCTTTAGTTGTTGCCGTGGGTGTTTGAGAACAGGATGCGAGCAGCCCTACTGCGGCTGCAACACAGGAGATTTTAAACAGCGATTTTGGATTCATAATGATGTGATCTTGTTGTTTTTTTGCCAATATAGCACCGGCCAGAAAGTAAACCAATTTACCAGCCGTTCAGACGCTTTCACGTGCGACGAGCCGATTCTGACACAAACCATTACATATTTAGCTGACAGCAGGCTGACGGTTAACGCGGAGTGTTCGAGCTGACTTATTTAATATTGTCTGCGCGAGGTGTTATATCTTCAGTATCCAGACGCTTTAATATTTCCTTGGGGTTTAACAGCACCTGTTCTGAAACTTGTCTCACGGTTTGTACAAACTCAGTCGGTAATTCATTTGCAATTAACGAAATGAAACGCGCTCTTCCACTCTGGTTCTCGTTCACTGGCATTTCCCTGAAAGCCCGCCATAATGCGAAAGTGTCGCCTTTCTCCGCATACAGAAGTGCGTGATCTATGCCGCGATGAATGAGAAGGCCGCAGGAATAATAGATCCCGAAACGCCCAGAAGTAGCCGCTTTATCCAGAGACATCGTGGAAAGTCCGTTCTCACAGTCAGTTGATGCCAGCGCTATTCGTTGCTGAACATAATCTTCGCTGCGGGGATACAATTCAGTTAGCGCTCTGGCTGCCAACCAGTCTGCGTGCCCCTCGTGGATCCAAGATGATTCAGGCTCTATAGGGAGTCTCTCGCTACCAGGGCTCTGATAAAAGTGTGCAACTTCGTGAGCGAAGAACCACAGCGTATCATTAATAAAGTCGCTATCGTTTTCTCGCTCAATGAGGTTGTTTACATTCCAGTGCATGAATATCTGATGTGGCAATGTGCCACCTTGAGACGAATGACCGTCAACCATGGCGTAAGAGGCGAACAATGCAGGTTTCACCCCCTCAATTCTGCCTAACCGCTGCTCAAAATAGTCCATTAATCGGGGAATTTCCGAATTCAAAGCGGCTTTCATGGTTTCCGGCAAGCCTTTGTCGACAATAGCAATCACATTGCCTGTTTCCACTGGTTCTTGTGGCCCGACATACACATTGGTTCCGTCGTTTTCATCAATCCAGCTAGCCTTACCGGTATAAAGACGACCATTTACCACAATGTTGTCGTTCTTCTGGGCAGTCAGTGTAAAGCGCCAGCGCTCATCACCTTTGCAGTCCTGAGGACAACTGAATAAACGTCCGGAATATACCAGTGTGCCACCATCAGAATAAGGTGAAAATGGCGCATAGTCTTTCGAAAGATGTTTGTAGTCTGATGTCAACGTCACTGAGACTTCTTTAAACACTTTACCGTCGCCGCGCTGCAAATACTCATTACCGTCTTGAAAAGCAATTTCAAACTCAGTGGATTCAGGAGTCCAGCGTGTGGTTCTGGAATTATCAGGATTTCTGACAAAAGCCAGGCGATGAGTGGGTTCAGGTAGAACGTAAGTGAGCTTCCAAGTTCCTGTAGCGCTCTTATCAAGGTATACGTCCACCATTGGCGCAGACTGTGACCAGCTTAAGAAACTCACACACAGCAACAGAAAAGCAGTTAGCGTTTTCAAATATCAATCCTTGTAATAGCAGCTGTTCCGAGGCGCTGAAAACATCTGAATCAGGCCAGAGGGGAAAGACTAAGCTAAACAAAATGCGCCGATGTGCAAAGCACCACAACGATTAGATTATTTACAAAATGTGTCTGCTACCTGGCAGATCTCACTGTTCGTAAGCTATGCGATGAGAAATAAGATGCTGTAGCTATTATTTACTGTACCTATTTAATTGCAGCAAAACGGAATTAATCCTCCACTTAGCGCAAGTCAGGTAGTCTAACATTGAATAAAACTAAACCGTTCAGTACAGTTCGAATGTTACTTTAATTTTATACCTAAGGGAGTGTATGAAAGCCTTCTCCACATCCCTTCTCACCCTGACATTGCTTCTTTCCTTAACCGGCTGTGCCCATCGCTCTGAAATAGTGAGCCAGGCAGACGCAACTCCGTCAGACGTAGAAGTGGATCTAACGCAATACAACGGACTTTCCAACGCCAGTGTCAAACAGCAATGGTGGACAATGTTCAATGATGCGCAGCTAAATGCGCTTGTTAACGATGCACTGCGTTATAACAATAACTTGCAACTCGCTTTGAGCCGGGTGAAAGCATCACAGATAAATCTGGGCCTGCTTGAGTCGAACGATGCGCTGAAACTGGATTTACACGGCGGCTACGACCGCCAGGCTATCAGCGCGAACTCGCCACTAGCCTTACTGGGCGCGCCCAGTTCCGGATTTTCCCTGTGGGATACTGGCCTGGCTGCCAGTTGGGAATTAGATTTATGGGGG
>Ga0208204_100140_pt1 | contig 31318 bp, 22 predicted proteins | sample DeeseametaMP2252_FD_184173 | JGI IMG/M metagenome (GOLD analysis project Ga0208204, IMG submission 184173) | Marine microbial communities from the Deep Pacific Ocean - MP2252 (SPAdes) | ecosystem: Environmental > Aquatic > Marine > Oceanic | place: West of El Salvador, Pacific Ocean | collected...
AGACACTGCATGAAAAACACGGCGCGCTGGCGACCGATCCTGTAACAGGAAAGCCTGTTTACGCATTTATTCACGGTAACTGGGCTCTTGATAACTCTCATCCCAAAGGCCATTGGTGTGGCGTGAATGACGAGCTCATTGTGTTGAAAGAAACTGGCTGTTATGTCGATATGACATTCCCCTCCCCAGACTCAACACAGCCGTCACTGACTAACTGTTTCTATTACGCCAAAGACGACCCAAACAAGCCCAAGTCCTATAATACCGGCAAACTTATGTATAAAAACGGCAGTGCAAGCGGTGACATGCTCATTATGCAAGGCCCTATGGGCTTCAACCGTGAAGCCTTCAAATTTGGTATTCTGCCGAAGATAGAACGCGCGGATATTCGCGATAACATGCGTCCTTCACCGGCACGTATTGATAACTGGGTAGATAAACACATTCACGTTGAAGGGCAGCCAAACTGGATTTTCATTAAAATTCATACCCACGGCGCTCAAGATGTCGATATGCCTGCACTACTCGGCGAGCCTATCGAAGCCATGCACCGTCATTTAAATGAAAAGTATAATGATGGTGAGCAATACAAATTACATTATGTAAGTGCAAGGGAAATGTACAACATCGCCAAAGCAGCCGAAGCCGGTGAGCAAGGCGATCCTAACGATTACCGCGATTTTATTTTGAAAAAGCCAGCATTTAAAAGGATGTAATGTGCTAGCCAAAAGGATACAGTCAAAAGTTGAGTCATTATTGGGCGTTTCCGACTTTCGTTGGAAACACTTGCCCAATGGTGTTTATGTACTCAATCTGCACCGGATAGGTGATGTTGCCAGCAGTAAACTGGATCCGAATGTTTATTCCTGCTCTGCAGAAAAACTTCAACAACACCTCACTTACCTCAAACAGTACTTTGATATTATTAGTCTGAGTGAGCTCATTGATTTAGTCAGCAACAAATCTCGGGCTGATGGAAAGTATCTCGTTGTGACTTTTGACGATGGTTACCGGGACAATTTTGAATTGGCCTACCCAATTCTCAAGTCATTGAAAATCCCAGCGGTGTTCTTTATTGCTACGGGTCTTATAGAAAATGCAGAGCTTCCCTGGTGGGACAAGGTCGCTTATTTAATTCAGCGTTCCCATATTAAGAAGATAAAACTCCCCTACTGGAAAGAAACCGTAGAATTAACCGGTAACCGACAAATTTTTGTACGCTTAATACTCAATCAAATTAAGCAGTCTACGTCACCAATTTGCCAACAAATTACCGATATTGAGAACTTTGTAGGCATGCCCACTGCTTACCCAAATTCAGAGTTTATGACATGGGAGCACATTCGCGAATTGAGTGCGAATGGTATGGATATTGGCGCACATTCGCATAGCCACGATATTCTCGCCAAATTGGATGATGAACAGATGCTTTTTGAGCTCAGCCATTCTAAGTCGATTTTGGAAGAGAAGCTTGGTAAGAAAGTGCGCGCTTTTAGTTATCCGGTTGGAAGTAAAAACACTTACAATGACAGTGTCATTGAAGCACTTATAAATAATGGCTACGAAATTGCCTTTAATTTTCATCCTGGCGTAAATGTGAATTTATCGAAGAACCGATATGACCTCTGTCGGTTCCCCATCGAATACATGATGGATGACACAGCCCTTAAGAAAATGCTCACCTACGCCAAACGGATATAGAATGAAGACTCAAAAAATACTGCACTGTGTGAGCAGCTTTCAGGTTGGGGGTGCAGAAAAATGTGCTGTAAACCTGCTGACTTATCAACATGAGCAAGGTCATAAAGTGGCAGCTCTGAGTTATGGGCATGCAAATGATCCTTTTCAAGCTATTGTAGAAAAGCGTGGGATCAGAGTAATTAACAATACGCAAAGTGTGCTTAAGCGCCTGGCAAAAGCCAAGCGCCTCATCCGCGACTTCGACATCATTCATATCCATTCCCCTGCAGTGATACGGGCATTCATGCCCATTTTCCCATTCTTGCTGGATAAAAAGGTCATCTATACCCATCACGGTGAAGATTCTCCTTCTCAAAGAGGCATGCGTCTAAGTCACTGGATAGCCGCACTTTATATCGATCAGGACTTTGCAGTATCAGAAAAAGTGAAAGCCAGTGTGAAAGCACGCTATAACTGGTCTCCTGAAAATACTGCAGTGATCCAAAATGGTGTTATAGCAAGCTCAGCCTTACCGCAATCGCCATCTCGACCCTTCCGCTTTGGGTGTGTTGCCAGAATGGTCCCCCTTAAACAAATTGATAAAGTTGTTCATGCCTTTGCTGCATTGAACAATGAAAATGCATGTGAATTGCATCTTTTTGGTGATGGACCAGAAAGAGAAAATGTTGAGCGGGCGATTGCGCAGCACCAGTTACATAACCGGGTATTTACACACGGCAATGTGTTGGATGAAGACGAGATTTACAAGTACCTTGATTGCCTGGTTATAAATTCAACCACAGAAGGCTTGCCAATGGCGCTCATTGAAGCCCTTGCCAGAGGAATACCGGCCATATCTACCCGAGTGGGTGAAATACCCAACCTTGATCAACAACAGCACTTTTGTCTGTTTGTCGATGATACCCAGGCATCGCTGACGGCAGCGATGAATGAAATAGCAACCAATGAAATTCAATGGCAAGAACTCTCAGCCAATGGTTTGGCGCTAGTGAAATCTTCTTTTGACATTAGTCAGGTCTCTGACATTTATCTAAAAGCCGTCAATGCATTATGAAGCGCAGTGCAATTACCTACTTTACCAACTTGTATCCTTCACCCTGGGAGCCAACCAGAGCGGCATACAACTATCAAATAGTAGAGGCTTTACGCGATTTTGCAGACGTAGATGTGCTGGTTCCTGTTCCTGCCCATATTTATTTTAAGCAACTGCTAAAAGGCAAGCTAAAGCAAAGCCGTGCCTGCTTTTTCCCATTTCTTTTTCTGCCAGGTTTTGGGCGTCGCACCTATTCGCTGACATTGCTGATTTCAATGCTTTGTTGCATTTTTCCTTTCATTAAACTTGCCCGTTCAGAGAAGATCGTTGCCAGTTGGGCGTTTCCTGAAGGTGTGGTCGCCACTTGGTTTAAGCGTATTTTTGGCAACCGCGTGGTGATTCATTGCGTTGGCACTGATATCAACCTCCATTTCCAACAAAACGGTAGACAATCGCAGATGCTCAATGCTTTTCAATGCGCAGATGCAGTCATCACCGTAAGCAAAGACTTGGCTAATAAAATCTCTCAGAAAGCCACCTCTCCCCTTCCGCTCTCGACAGTGTACAACGGCGTGAGTTTTGATGCTTTTTCAGCAACCCCCGCTGCACAGCACACACCGCGTTTGTTGTTTATAGGTAATTGGCTGCGAACCAAGGGGGTATTTGAACTCATAGACGGAATGGCGCTGCTGCAAGAGAACGGCATTCAGGTGACATTAGATATCGTCGGTAAAGGCCCCGAAGAACAAGCCATGGCAGAACGGATCGCCCAATTAAACCTAAGTGATCGAATAACGCTTCGCGGCCCTGTTATGCACAAAGATATTCCCGGCGTGCTGATAAATGCGACTGCACTCATATTGCCAAGTTATCGCGAGGGAGTACCAAATGTGATTATGGAAGCACTCGCTGCCGGCATCCCACCGATAGCAACGGCCGTGGGTGGCATTCCGGAAATCATTACCGATGGCGTCAACGGGATATTAATCCATGAGCTAACGGCTTTATCCGTTGCCAATAGTGTTGAAGCTGCACTGAATAATGCCTGGGACCCAGACGCATTAAGACACTCTGTGGCCACCTATACCTGGGAAAACTGTGCGAGAGGCTTTTTGAACGCGTTTGGCGATGAGTAGCGATGTTTGATTAAGATTAGTTTCCACTCAAACTAGTTTTAATTACTGCTAGTTGAGTGTCTCGAAAGTCGTCTAATGACTTTGCATGCAGTTACCCGCAGCCTATCAATCCATTGATGTGCCTTATTATGATAAGCATTAATCCCAATTAACGGCTCGCTATTTTCAGTGAGCCGTTGTTTATAGCTATCATTGATAGACGCTCCCAAAAAGTCATACTCTTTGAAACCTCGCCGGGCTGCCTCTTGTGCTACCAGAAAATGAATAACCGTTCCTGGTGAAACATTCGGCTTAAAGTCATCATCAATACCACTTTGATAAAAATATACGGAATCTGCTGACGTCATGCCGTAAAAAGCCGCAACAGGCTGACCATCGATATCCAACGTCGCCAGAATGAGCTCACCACTGTCGAAAAAGGATTTCACAAGAGCCCGATGAAATTGTAAAAAATGACTATTATCGAATATGGTTGGCGTGTTTGCCTTTCCCCAGCGCTTTTTATGCAAGCTGACGAGTTCATCGAAATACTGCGGCAAATCCTGCTTGTCTTCACAAATACGTAGTCGCCCGCCAAGACGGTGGGTTAGGTTAACATAACGTTTTGATTTCTTAGTGATTTTTGACTTAGCCAAGCCGTCATTTATCAGCGAGATATAATATCGTGATTGAACCTGTGCAGATTGCGTCAGTGAAGCACTATAAAGCTCCGTACATAGCCTTAGCAGCAGCGAATCCAGACATAGGTTGGCAAGCACCAGGCCCTTGCCAGAAGCTAACAGCGCCGCTTTCAGCACCTGTAAAGCCTCTTCCTGATGTGCCTTGAGCATTAGGATATCGTGGTATTCGGTACACACTTCACTCTCTTCCGATTCCCCGGTACCAATAAAGCGAAGTTGAAACCATTCATGCTTCCGCTGATAAAGAGGTAACACGGCAACAAGTTCGTCACCGCGGAAAACAGTGTATATATTAAGCTGACGAATGTACTTTTTATACTGACGAAGCCAGCACAAATGCCATTCGGGGTGTAGAAATATTTGGCGGTTCCCAGCTGCGCTGTACAACTGACGCCACAAGGGCGCCAACTCTATTAATTCGTCAGCCGAATCGATAACTCGGACACGCATAGTGCACTCAGAACTGTTGGAAGCTGAAAGCTTGAGATACTGCCGGCCACTGTTGAATTACTGCATCACAGTTATTGGGACATTGCGCGTGTGCCCATAGTAAACCCGAACGCCGTTCCCCTTTTAGCGCCGATGAAATCCTGGCTTTTTTCATCGCCGTTTCACTGGCAACCTGCTCTGTGGGGGTTATATAGCTATAGGCGATAAAATGCTGTTCGCGGCCATTTCGAAATATGCGGATAGTCCAAGAACCATTCTCTAACCGACGCAGCTCCTGCCACGACTCCGGCGCTAGGTGAACTTGATATTGCGTTGGCTTACCGTCGGGATCGTCACCATTGTAGAGGGCTGAAAGCGTATGATATGCAATGCTACCGGCACGTTGTTGCATTGTGCATATTGTTGGGCCATAAGGAAGATACGGCGCGTATTCACTCTCCAATTGATGTTGGTTGCAGTTATCTGTGTCAATTGGCGACGTTAGTACATTCAGTTGCAGTACTGAAGAAGAGAGTACAATTAAGCAGCACGCGATAATAGCATTGGGCGTATATTGACGGTACGTCTTCAGTGCCGCAGCCTCTTCTTGCTTTTGCAACACATCAGCGGGCTCTTGTTTAATCAATTTCTCGCCGTACCAAAAAAGCAATATGATGAAAGGCGCGTAGATGTACCAGCCAAAATTATTGTGGTCATGCATCAGGTCGCTCTGCATTTCGGTAAAGTGGCCGATCAACACCAGCGCCACGATTCGAATCCAGTTTGTTATAAGCGCGCCGATTATCGCCAACGCCATAAACTTAACCACAGAAACTCTGCTTCTTAGGTTAAGAAAAACAAACATCGAGCCAATGGCAAGAGAAACAATGAAGTAACGCAGACCACTGCACCCACCGGCAATCACAAAAGTACCTTCTGGAATCATCACCGAAGTCTCTTCCACATAGGTGGGAATTCCGGTCAGGTTCATTAAGTTCATCACCGCAAAAACAGACAAATGTTGTAGCACATATTGTAATGCACCCCACATTGGGTACATGAACAACAGGAAGCCGATTGCGTAAGCCAGCCCTAACGTATAGTGGACGACAATCCAACACGCACTAGCCAGCAGTAATAAAGAGAATATCCAATACAGCAGCGACAACTGCGCAGTAAGCGCGAAGTAAAAGCCAACAGCACAAATTATAAAAGCAAGCACTGCTGGCAAGTACACAGATTGTCGGGGATGCAATTCTCCCCGGCGCGCGAGTACAACAAGCAGATAAACAAAAATAAAAGGAATAAGGTAGGAATGGGAGTAGGTACCATCGTCGAAACCATGTCGCCATAAAGTAAGCATGACTGGTGCATTTATCAATGCCCAGAAAAGCGCTAACCCAACAAGCGTCAGCAGTATATTTCTTGCTGGATGCTTAGCCAAAAAAGCCATCATACCCATCTCCTTATTCATACTTCTACCCTGATGTTATACAACGGCTTTTTAAGCAATGGCAATTGCGGAAAATTAGCGCCCTTTACCAAATAAAACAATTTCTACGGTACGAATTAGAATAAGAATATCCAGCAGTAAACTCTGATGTTTGACGTAATAAAGATCAAACTTCAGTTTCTCCATGGAATCCTCAACGCTCGCACCGTAGGGGTAATTTAGCTGAGCCCAGCCAGCAAGACCCGGCTTAACGTTATGACGCTGATTATAATAAGGCACTTCACGTACCAGTTTCTCAACGAATTCAGGCCGTTCAGGACGAGGGCCGATGAAAGCCATCTCACCTTTGAAAACATTAAACAGCTGCGGTAATTCATCAACCCGGTACTTACGGATAAAATGACCGATGCGGGTCACACGATCATCATTTTTACTGGCCCATTTTGCACCGTCTTTTTCAGCGTCAGGCCGCATACTTCTGAACTTAATGATCTTAAACAGCTTTCCGTTCAGACCTACACGCTCCTGTTTATAAAATACAGAGGCGCCAGTCCGTCGGCCGTCATCCAACCAAATGATGATGGCGGTGATCAGCATGAATGGCCAGGCGAAGAAGAATACAAATGATGCAAGAAATGCATTAAGAAAGTAATCCATAGCATCACGCAGGTAGTTCTGACTATGAAAACCATTGGAGTAAATAACCCAGCTTGGATACATGAGATTGACTACGATTTGCCCGGTTTCACGTTCCATGAAGTCGAGTAAGTCTGTCACTTCAATACCGCGTAGTCTGCATTCGAATAGCACATCTATGGGTAACGTGCCTCGACGCTGGTCACAGGCAATGACAATTTCTTCGATTTCATTGTCGGCAATAAACTGCTGAAAATTCTCATCGACTTTAACGTGAATGATTTTTTCGTTTTTGATGCCGTCTTCCCGGTTGTCACCAGGTATGGGAATAAATCCCAATAGATCAAACCCGATACGGTCAACGTCGCGGCGCATACGCTTTTCTATAATAGATGCACGCTCACCGGCACCCAGCACGACAATGCGCACTTTACCGAGGCCAAGTAGGCCCAAGCGGTTGGTGAAGTAGCGGAATATCACCAGCGTGATAATAATGCTAGATACAGCCGCTGGCAGGAAATAGGAATGCATCGTCAGTTCATCGAACAGCGCGCGACTAACCACTTCCACTAGAAAGTAACTCAGACCCACACTCACGAAGATTCGACGGATAATACCGCGGAATGTTTCTCTGAGCTTGGCTTCGTAAAGCCCCACAGACAGTGAGCAAAGCAGGATACTAACGGTGAGCATGCCTACATTTACCACTAATTTCTCAATACTTACCGGTTCACTAATACCGATCTGAACCAAAATGAACTGCGTAATGTATCCCATGTACGCAACGAGCAGAGCTTCGGTTAGAACAAGAATGTTTGAACGCTTGCTTTGATTGTGCTTATTTATCGCCACCCTTGGCCCCCTGATACTGCAACATCTTTGTACATGATAAAGGTTATTATTGTAATAGACTACATAAGATGATGGCATTATAGTGGTATTTGCCGTAGGGTAAATTACATTAAGGCAAAAAAATTAATTAAACCGAGTGTAGGATGAACTCTCATGTATTGGTCTAAACAAGTTTTAAGTTTGACGGTTGTCGGCGCCATGACAGCCCTTTCTGGATGCACAAGCCACTCTACGTTGCCAACTGCAACAGCACACCCATCAAAAACAACAAATGTTAATGATTATCAATACCTTATCGGTCCTGGTGATTCGTTAACTATCTTTGTTTGGCGTAACCCTGAAATTTCTGGTCAGTTTATCGTTCGTCCGGACGGCAAAGTGACAACTTCATTAGTAGAAGACGTTGATGTTGCAGGAAAAACCCCTTCAACACTAGCCCGAGAGCTTGAAGAAAAGCTGTCTACTTTCATTAATAACCCTCGCGTTACGGTTAGCCTGAATAACTTTTCTGGCCCTCTCAGCGAACAGGTTCGTGTTATTGGTGAAGCCACTAACCCACGTGCTATTAGCTACACCGAAAACATGACCTTACTGGATCTCATGATTGCAGTAGGTGGATTGACCGAGTTCGCTAACGGTAATGACGCCAAACTGGTTCGAGTCGTAAACGGCGAGCAAGCGACTTACGATGTGAATATTGATGATCTTATCCGTGACGGCGATATTTCTAAGAATATTGATATCCTGCCTGGCGATATCGTAATTATTCCAGAAGCCTGGTTCTAGAAGTAAAAAGTAGTTAGGACATTCAATGCAGGATTTACAGCACGCCCTCGGTCACTTTAGCGACTATGTAAAGGGAATTTGGGTCAAAAAGCGTCTTATCATGGTGTGTACCTGGATACTCTGCCCGATAGGTTTCGCCTACGTGGCGATGCTTCCAGACGTGTACCGATCGCAGGCCGTGGTTTTCGTTGATACCCGCTCCGTGTTACAGCCATTGCTAAAGGGTTTGGCTATTCAGACAAACCCCGACCAAGAAATACAGACAATGGCAAAAACACTGCTTAGTCGGTCAAACGTAGAAACCATTGCTCGAGAAAGCGATTTAGACTTAACCACGGCCAGTGATCAAGAATTTGATAATCTGGTAAATGGCTTGTCTACCGATATTCAATTAAGAGCTACCGGTCGCGACAACATTTTCACCATTTCCTACGAAAACAGAAGCCCGGCTATGGCGCAAACTGTGGTTCAGGAAACGCTGAATTTATTCGTAGAAGGTGCCCTCGGCAACAACCGTCGAGACACCGATACCGCAAACCGTTTCCTTGATGAGCAGATTGCTGAGTACGAGTCACGACTTTCGGAAGCAGAACAACGTCTGGCTAATTTCAAACGTCAGTACAATAACATTCTACCGCTTCAAGGTACGTTTTATTCAACATTGCAAGCGCTGAATAATGAACTTGAAGCCACCCGTCTGTTGATAAAGCAAACAACACAACAGGTTGAATCGTTAACCAATCAGCTATCACGCTCTAAAGGCACTGGCGATAGTTTTGGTGTAAGTAATCAGTCTGATTCGGTGCTTCGCACTCGCTACGATGAGCGAATCAAAACACTGGAAGAGCGTCTTGACGACCTTCAATTGCGTTTCACTGATCAACATCCGGATGTTGTTGAAGCAAAAGCATTGCTCGCGAATCTTGAAGAGGCGCGTCAAAAGGAAATCAATGAGTTTCTGAGTGCTGATGATAGTGACTCTGATGGCGTTCCAATGAGCGATTTAAACCAGGAACTCAAACTGGAAATCAGTCGCCATGAGAGCTCTGTTGCAGCATTAACCGTTAAAGAGCAGGATCTACAGCGTCGTATTGCTTCGTTAGAGTCCAAAATTGATTTAGTTCCGCAAATTGAAGCTGAGTCAGCAGCGCTGAACCGCGACTATTTTATTACCAAAGACAAGTACGAAGACTTACTGGCTCGACGTGAGTCGGCAGACCTGTCTCGTCGTGCTGATGTTTCAGCAGAAGAGCTGCAGTTCCGAATCATTGAGCCTCCTCTTCAGCCGAACGAGCCTTCCGGCCCTTATCGCATCATCTACTACACAGTTGTGCTGCTTTTAAGCTTCGGTATTGGTATTGGTCTTGCGTTCCTGTTTAGCCAATTGTCTCCACTGTTGGTCAGAGCGTCGCAGCTCAATCAAATTACAGACTATCCAGTCTGGGGCACGGTAACTCACCTGAACATTAATGAAATCAGGAAGACAAACCGGGTGCGCATGGCTGTTTTCCTTGTATGTTCAGGGATCCTAGTGATGGCGTATGGCCTATTAGTTGGAGCAGAATTGCTTAATATCGATCTACTGCAGGGTATCTTGTAATGAGCAGTACAATTGAAAAAGCGCTGCAACGGCAGCGTGAAGCCCAGAAGAAGAAAGCTGAACTTGAAGCTCAACAAGCAGCTTCTGCCTCTTCTGAATCGCCGGCAGTGTCTGAAGAGGAAGTTATTTCCACTACTCAGCCTGCAGCGAAATCAAAACCTGCACCTTCAGGTAAGTCGTCGACTCTTGAACCGTTTGAACTTGATATTCAACGTTTAGAAGAGAACGGTCACATTTCTATTAATGGTGTACGAAAGCAAATTAACGAAGAGTACCGTGAAATCAAGCGGAAGCTCATCAATAACGCCTTTGGTAAACTGTCTTCAACACTGAAAAACAGTAATATCATTATGGTTACCAGTGGACGCCCGTCAGAGGGTAAAACGTTCACGGCTTGTAACCTGGCAATGAGTATTGCAGCCGAGCAGGACAAAACCGTTCTGTTGGTTGATGCTGACGTGTTAAAGCCTAATGTATTAAATACATTAGGCTTACAACGTCGTGAAGGACTAATGGAATATCTTACAGGTGAAGTGGACGATATATCTGACGTACTCTACCCCACCAACCTTGATAAGTTGAAAATCATTCCTGCTGGTCGTTCTCACCATTTGACCACTGAGCTTCTGGCCAGTGAGAAAATGGCCGAAACAGTGAATGAGTTTGCCAACCGCTATCCAGATCGTATCGTTATTTTTGATACACCTCCCCTTATCGGGATTACAGAAACGGCTATACTGGCAAACTTAGCCGGCCAAGCTGTGGTAGTGGTTGAAGAAGGCAAGTCAAAACTAAATGATGTTCGTCATGCAGTCGAACGTTTAAACCCAGACATGGCAATCGGCTTCGTTGTTAACAAATCGGTGAATAATGATCCGGAAGGAACCGGCTACTATGGATATTACTACGCAGAAAGGGAAAACCCTTAGTATGCGAGCATCTAAGTGCAAAAAGAAAATCAGCTATCACGCTATATCACCACTCGCACTAGCAGTGGTGGTACAGTTTGCCCATGCAGACGGACTTGATGTGTCAGCATCACTAGAAGCACAGAGCATATTACAGAATCGCCACTCTGAGGTTCGGAATGAAGAGCTTCTCACATTGTCACTAACCCCAGAGGGCCGTGTTGGTTATCAGACGCGAACTTTTAAAGGGTTCGCGGTGGGTAGCATAACGCAGATGGAGCGGGACTCAGACGACGTAGTTCGAAAAGACACTTATGCTGAATACCGATACGGCGCTACGTGGGAAGCAATTGATAACTTACTTACGTTTCAGGCCCGTGGGAATCAACGTTTTCTAGACGGTACAGGTAATAACTTCCTATTATCTGACTATTTCCTTTATGCTGAAGAGTTGGTCAGAGTTGAAACTCAAAACTATTCAGCTATGCTAACGCTTCCTCAGGGTGACGCTATAGCCGGACGTGCAACAGTTAATTACTCTACGGGTGACGCCAGCGAATCTGAATTTCAGAATACTGCCGGATTTAATAATAAAAATACTTCTGGTAATTTTACTTTGATGAATGGCAATGATGCTTTGGACTATTTCTGGAATCTATCGGGCATGTATTCGCAGCTCGAGCGAGATGAACAGTTAGCTTCAGGCGACTATTCAGGAACTTACGCGAGCGGGTCAATCGACAAGATGGTATATGGCCCTTTTGCTTTCAGAGCAACGGCCAGTTACGACTCAAATGAGCTGACTGACCGAAACGATGAATTTAACAGTAAGCGTGAGTTCAAAAGCTACGGTGCAGGTATTACTTATCGGCTAGATGCTGGGCATTATGTCTCAGTAACAGCCAATAAGATCAATTCAGATGTTGAGCGTGACGATGGAGACGTTTTTTTAGGCGTTGATGCATTATGGGCAATAACACCTAGAACGAGTTTTCAGGCTTCTTACGGTCGGCGATTTTATGGTAGATCAGCTAGCGCCGCTGTATTTTACGGTTCCAAGAAAGTGCGGGGAGCGCTGACTTATAGGGAAGAAGTAACTTCTTTCAGCCAGCTAGTTGCAAACCCTCAAGTCCTCGGAGTTTTTGTCTGCCCTGTTGGTGAAGTGAGCGCAGAGGCATGCTATCAGCCTCCCAGCCTTAATTATACTCCAGATGCTGGAGAGGAATTTATCCAAATCGTTAATGCAGGTATTGAGTCCACTAACGGTATATTTTTGAGAAAATCTGCAGTTTCTGAAATTGGCTTACAAGGTAAACGTTCTACACTGATGTTTAATTTACAATACGCCGATGATAGTTACCTGGATTTTGATCGTCAACGTACTGTTTATTCTGCATCGGTTAATGGTACTTACGAACTTGGAAGAACCACAACATTAACCGGCGATCTCCGTTATGGCAAAACAGAGCAGGAGAACACTGATACCGCCACTGACAGCACGCAATGGCTAACATCCGTTGGTATTCGAAAAGAATTAGGCCAGCATTTGAGTGCAGGAATGGAGGCATCTTACCTTACTCGCTCCGGCACAATGGCAACATCAGCTTATGGTTCTGAATACGACGAGCGAAGAATCACGTTGACGGTTCGTTACGAATACGAATAGTGTTTAACGTTCAATAAAAAACGCCGCTTTATGCGGCGTTTTTTATTGGCTGACGGTTATTGAGATTAACCCAATGCCATCATTCCTCGTCTTTCATGCGGACGTACGTCTGATACTTCTTCTTAAGCATTTTATCGATGTATTGCGTGAGCTTAACCTTATGCGCAATCGCATCGTCCAATGCATCCACCAGCTCAGCAAGCATTGCCTTATAGTATTCGGCGTCCTGCACTTCTTTACCTTTTGGCGTAATCAATTTTGAATGAGGGCCTTTTTGCTTCAGGCTCGCCATGACCTCTGACAAATCCATTTCTTCGTCGTCATCGTCTTCATCCATCTCAGCTAACGGTGAGTCAGGTACAAACATCTCGTCTTTGACTTCGCTGATCACCGCATTTACCGCTTCTTCGTCCAGGGTTTCCAACTCTTCAAGAAATCCGTACAGAAGGATGCGGTCCATGAGCGTATTAATTTTTCTTGGTACGCCCCGGGTGAATTCGTGAATACGAGAATATGCTTCCTGAGAGAACAACGCGCCACGATCCCAACCCGCATGCTCCATGCGATATTCAATGTAGCGAACTACTTCCTCGGCAACCAATGGGGCCAGATGACACGATGCAACAATACGCTGACGGAATTGCTCCATGTTCGGCGCACGCAAAATAGGCTGGAGTTCTTCCTGACCTAGCAGAAAGCTCTGCAACAAGGGTTTACCATTCTGCTGGAAGTTAGACAGCATTCGCAATTCTTCGATGGTTTCCAGCGGCAGGTTTTGCGCTTCATCCACCAGCAAAAGCGCGCGACGGCCTTGTTGGCTTAAGGCATAAAGGAAAGACTCAAGCTCTTTTAGAATATCGGCTTTAGTCAGACCCGCTGTATTGATCCCGAACTTCGATGCCACCATTTTCACCAGTTCGTCTGGCGTGAGTTTGGGTGTTACGATTTGAGCAGCAACGATATCATCTTCAATTTCAGCCAGCAGGCTGTTAGCGATGGTGGTTTTACCGGTACCGATATCACCGGTGATAACGATAAATCCTTCTGCTTGCGACAGACCATACTGTAAGTATGACATCGCCCGTTTGTGCCACTTACTGGCAAAGAAAAACGCCGGATCCGGGGTTAACTGGAATGGCTTGGAATCGAGTCCATAAAAACTTTCGTACATGAATATACCGCTATGCTTAAACCACGTCTTGTGAAGATTTAAGGGTATCGTAAAGCCGTGAGTATCGCTATGCCTGAAGCCGCTTTATTGACGAATAAAACGGGATTTCTGATCACTGCCGTTTACCCACGATTTGGCTGATTATTCCCGTTGTCGACACACCCTCTTCAAAGTGTAACACCCGCACTTCACCGCCATTCTCCATGACTTCCTGGCCGCCGGCGATTTCCTCTACCTTGTAGTCTCCCCCTTTCACCAGAATGTCTGGTAGCAACCCGGCGATCAAACGTTGCGGCGTGTCTTCGCTGAATGGAACGACCCAATCTACGGCAGCTAAACCTGCCAGCACTGCCATTCTTCGACTGACATTATTGATGGGTCGACCCGGCCCTTTTAACCGCGATACCGATGCGTCGTCATTCACGGCAACAATCAAGCGGTCGCCAAGTTTAGCGGCAGCTTCCAGATAGCTCACGTGGCCCGCATGCAGGATATCAAAGCACCCATTGGTCATCACAATGCGTTCGCCACGATGTCGGGCCTGGGCCATAGCAGACAAGAGCTGCTCTTCGGTCATCACGCCACCATCCAGATGGCTGGATTGTTCACCCAACGCAACAGCAAGTTCCGTTGTAGTTACTGTAGAGGTACCTAACTTGCCAACGACAATACTTGCAGCAATGTTTGCCAACACGCAGGCGTCAGGCATGCTCACGCCAGCAGCGATGGCAGATGCCAGCACCGACACGACGGTATCACCGGCACCGGTCACATCGTAAACTTCTTTCGCTTTCGCGGGTAAATGGAACGGGGCTTCATCAGCACAAAACAGCGTCATGCCCTGCTCAGACCGGGTAAGTAAAATTGCGTCCAGTTCAAGTTCATCTCTTAATGACTCTGCTTGGGCAACCAGGGTGGTCTCATCAGCGGCAGGGCCTTTCACTAACTCAAGTTCTGCCCGGTTAGGTGTGATGAGTGTGGCACCCGCATAGCGCGAGAAGTCTTGCCCTTTCGGGTCGATAACGACAGGTTTACCCGCCGCTTTCGCAGCTTTAATAAACACCTGGGCATCCGACAGACAGCCTTTTGCATAGTCGGAAAGCACCACTAAATCGTGATCTGCCAGCGCTTTTTCGTAAGCAGCGACAAGTGCGCTTTTATCCACATCGGCGAAGCTCTTTTCGAAATCCAGGCGCAACAATTGCTGATTTCGACTCATAATACGCAATTTGGTAATCGTATCGTGCCCCGGACAACGGACTAACTCATGCTGAATATCAAAAGATGTAAGCCTTTCTGCAAGAATAGCGGCATTTTCATCGTCACCGCAAAGCCCCAGCAAAGTGACATTTGCACCTAATGACGCAGCATTAATTGCCACGTTGGCAGCACCACCGGGACGGTCTTCGGTACTGTTCACATTGACCACAGGAACCGGTGCTTCAGGGGAAATTCTGCCGGTGCCGCCGGTCCAGTACCGATCAAGCATCAGGTCGCCGACAATCAGAATACGCGTTGCGCTAAAGTCTGGTAGAATCATCGTTTTATTTACTAGCTTTTAAGTTGCAGCAGAGTATACCAGTCATCGATACAAAAGAGCAGACAACGGCGCCGCAGTGGTATATCTACATCGTTGAAAATCGTCTTGGCCAGCTTTACACCGGCGTGACCACGTCCCCGCAACGTCGCATTCGACAACATCGCGGAGAAATTAAAGGCGGAGCGAGAGCTTTGAAAGGTAAAGGCCCGATAAAGTTCAGATGGATTGCTTCAGTGTCTGGTAAATCTGACGCCATGCGCGCCGAGTATAGTTTGAAACAGTTAAAGCGGCCTCAGAAACTGGCGCTGATTAAAGGCGTACGGCCATTCCCCTTCAAAGCAGAGGTTTGCACCCACCTTTTTCAAGATGACTAAGCGCCCCTCTGCATTGAATTTGTCGTTAAACGCTAACGTCCAGAAAAGCCAGAATACCGTTTACCACCAGTGCGATACCGATGCTCAGCGTAAGCTCTAAACACGCTACGCCCACGTTATGTTGTTGATCGACTTCCTGGCGATAATCGAGACCAATCAAGAGTAACTTTTTACTGAGCGTCACTAACACCAACAGAGCCAATGACAAGATTGCCCCCGTAATCAACCAGCCGGTGATGTTGCTTACGTAGCCGGAAGGATTATAGGTAAGCAGGTGACTGGCTGACGACACAATCATAGCGATCCCCAGCAAATTACCAGCATGTTCCACCGCTAATGCAAGCTGACCTTTTCGCAATGCTCCCTGAAACGAGTCGTTTTGATTGTCTCTGGCATAGCGGATTTCGTAGAGCCGGGTCATCATCATCAATAGCGCCAACACGACGGTAAAGCCAGTGATAATCGCAATTAGCGCGTTCATATCACTGCCATCGACCCACAGCATCATACTACGCAGGATAATTGCGCTGGCGATGAGACTGGATGCATCCACCAATGCCACACTGACGCTGCGATCTTCAATAAGCCCCATGGTATCGAGTCGGTTTAGCACAATTTTGTCGTGGGCGAAGCGGCCGAACTTCACCAGAACGACCCCCACCAGACCAAAGGTAATCATTCCCATTGCGGCTTCCGTGTAGCCTTGTCCTACATGACGCCCGACAACAGATGCCAACACGATGCAGAGTGATAACATGCCACCGGCCATGCTAATGCCGAATGCGAAGTTATCCTGAACCCCTAACTCTTCTACTACGGAATGTTTGCGAAAAGCACCAGACAGCCACTTCATCACCATCAAAAGCGCCAGCGCGATAGCAATATCAATCAGTAGGTATATCCATATGTCGTGGGGAACCGGGTTTAACTTAACCAACGCATCCATGAACTATCACTCCGAAAATAAAAGGAAAGTTGTAACTGTTGAACTGGAGACCATCCGCATCTTATGCCAGACTCGGCGCATACCGATTTAAATGATCCCGCGTATTATGCCTACGACAAAACTAAAAAACAGGATTATCCAGAAAAAGGGTGAACAAGCCTGGCAAAGCCTTTGCGAACGACATCCGCACCTCAGCGAATTCAGTGAACATGAAGAGACAATTATAGCGGCTCTGGGCTGTAGCGAATTTATTTTCCGTCAATGCCTTGCTCACCCGACTCTACTCTCTGAGTGTCTGTCAAAGAAACCTGTTGCCGATACCGTAGACGCATTTAGCAATGCCCTCTCGCCGTTGCTGGCGGGACAAGATGAAGCTGGCCTGACAAAAGCATTACGGGTTTTCCGCAATCAGCATATGGCCAGAATAACCTGGCTCGACATGCTGAATCAGCAAACCATTGAAACCTCGCTCACCCAGGTTTCAGCACTGGCTGACGCACTAATTCTAGGCGCCTACAACAGCTTGTACCAACAACACTGCCAACGCTACGGCGTTCCCATGGGCGAACACGGCCCGCAACCCATGTTGATTCTGGGCATGGGAAAGCTAGGCGGCAAAGAACTGAATTTTTCATCAGATATCGACCTGATTTTTGTTTACCCGGAAAAAGGGGAAACGGAAGGGGCGAAGAAGCCCATCGAAAACCAACAGTTTTTTATTAAACTCGCGCAGAAACTGATTAACGCACTCAATAAAATAACCACAGATGGTCAGGTTTACCGTGTTGATATGCGTTTGCGTCCGTTTGGCGATAGTGGGCCTCTTGTGATGCATATGGCAGCGTTTGAAGACTACTACCAAGAACAGGGGCGTCACTGGGAACGCTTCGCCATGATCAAGGCCAGGGTGCTGAATCCTCCCTCCCCGTATCGACAGGACGTTGAAAACATACTGCGCCCATTTACTTTCCGACGGTATCTGGATTTCACCACCATTGATGCCCTACGTGAAATGAAAGGCTTGATTGCCTCAGAGCAGCGGCGACGTCAGTTAACCAGTAACATTAAGCTGGGCGCCGGCGGGATCAGAGAAATCGAGTTTTTCGCACAAAGTTTTCAACTTATCCACGGCGGACGCGAACCGGCCTTGCAGGTAAAAGGTTTAAAACAGACACTGCAAGCCATAGCAGGAAAAAACCTGGCTTCAGAAGAAGATATTGGCGCCCTTTATCGTCACTATCTGTTTCTTCGCAAAGCCGAACACACCCTGCAACAAATGAATGACGAACAAACCCAGCTTCTGCCTGATGACGACATGCGTCGGGCCATTGTTGCTGAAGTGATGGGATTTGAAGACTATGATGCGTTCTTAGAGGGATTGGCTGATGTCTGTGACAGTGTCCACATCATGTTCCGAGGCCTAATTGATAACAGTGAAGATAGCCATGATGCCGACGACAGTGTATTCAAGCGGTGCCAGGATGCCTGGAATCTGTCGCTGAGCCCGGCTGAATTCTCCGCTCTGCTGTGTCCGCCTATCCACCCAGACGATGCTGATGCTATTTACACCCGATTTATGGCATTTCGCGACAAACTCAGCCAGTCAAGGCTGGGGCAGCGTGGGCGTGACACCCTCAATAAACTCATGCCGGAAGTGCTTTACGTACTTATCGAGCAAGCGCCTCAAAAAGCACGAGTCGTATTAGATCGGGCGCTATCGGTGATAAGCGCAATAACCGGGCGAACCACCTATCTCGACTTATTACTGGAGAACCCGGATGTTCTCAAACAACTCCTTAAACTCTGTGACCGTAGCCAATGGATAGCCGATCAAATCCAGCGCTTCCCCCTATTGCTCGACGAGCTACTTACGCCGCTCTACCTTCAGCAGCAAAAAACGGATTTTAATCAGAGCTTGAGTGTCTATCGTGACGAGTTGCGGCAGTCGCTACTGCGCATCGAGCCGGAAGATGTGGAAATGACCATGGATGCCTGGCGGCAATTTAAACTTTGCCAGCAGCTCCGTATTGCCGCCAGTGACATCAGCGGCTCGTTGCCTATTGCCAGCGTAAGTGACAAATTGACCGCCCTGGCAGAGGTCATGCTGGAAAACGTACTTGCAAGCGCGTGGCAACATACCACGGATAAATATGGTAAACCGGCACATCTTCAGGACGATGAGTACGGATTTGCGATAATAGGCTATGGCAAACTCGGCGGCTACGAATTGGGCTACGGCTCTGATCTCGATATGGTATTTATTCATAACGCCCCGCGAGACAGTTACACCAACGGTAAACGCCAACTCGATGCCAATCAGTTTTACATCAAATTGTCGCAACGCATGATGCACTTGCTCAGTACTAAAACCCTGTTTGGACAACTTTACGAAACCGATCTTCGCCTGCGTCCTTCGGGCAATTCGGGATTGCTCAGTTGTCACCTCCAAGGGTTTATTAAATATCAGAAAGAAGATGCCTGGACTTGGGAACATCAAGCATTGGTGCGAGCCCGTGGCATTACGGGTGACAGTAACCTATTGGACGATTTTGAAGCCGCTCGCAAAGACATTCTGTGTCAGCACAGAGACGTAAACAAATTGGCCGCTGAGGTTAGCCAGATGCGTCAGAAAATGCGTGAGCATTTGTTGTCAGATACCGACGCAGGAATCGATTTGAAGCAGTGTAATGGTGGTATCACAGACATTGAGTTTATTGCTCAGTTTCTGGTGCTTGGTCATGCCAGTAACAATGCTGCACTTACCCGCTATCCAGATAATCTTCGTATTATAGATGCAGCAAGAGAGGCAAATTTGCTGTCAGATTCGACGTCACAACAGCTGCAAGACGCCTACTTACAACTGCGGGATCGTTATCATCAGCTTACCTTAGCCGACCATCGATTTGCCGATCAAAGCGACCTCAGTGATTTACGCGCAGAGGTTAAGAAAGTGTGGTCAGAAATCTTTAGTGACGCGGAAAGTACCTGACATGTCGGCGGTTAATTCACCGCCGAACAATTCTTTTTCAGAAACGCAGTTTCTTCCTCGGTCACCACCAGCGAACGCTGTTGAGGACAAACGTAAGTACCCACTCCGTCTTCAAAGTTTGCATTTACGGCTTTGGCGATATCAGACAAGGAACCAACAATGGTATTGTTCATCTGAAATTGATACTTGATCACGAAATCCTGATCTAAATCCCAAATCACTTGCATGCCTTCCTGCTCGGCATAGCGGGTGATGGCTTCCCTAAGCGTATTTCCAGCTTTGAAACTACGAAACTTATGCTCACCCACCCAACGCTTATTGGCAGGTTTCAAATCACTGGACATGCCAGCAAGTTGAGCATCGAGGCTTTCCTCACTGTTATTTAGTTCGAGTACAAAGTCACTGCTCTCGTCATCAATAACATCGGTGCTCGTCATCCGGTATTCTCGATAGAACTCCGAAAGGCCACTGGAAATCGATTTTTCCTGGCTGGCCGCTTCAGGTGCAGATTCAGCGCCACTACTTCGATAAAAATACACCACGATGCCTGCGACAATCAGCACAGCAATGGCTACGCCAAGGTGTTTTGCCCAAAAAGCGGCATCAGACTGAGGTTGCTTCGCCATAGCTCATCCGTACTACTGTTTATTCGGGCTTGCCCGCAGCGGCGAGCAAGCGAAGGAGAAATATCAAACTATCATAGTTTAATTTTAGGTTGTGCAACACCGATGTAAAGCAGGCGGCACATTTAATTGTAAAGCGAAGGGGTGTCTTCAGTAGGACGGGTTTTAAACCTCTTATGCATCCACAGGTAACTTTCCGGCTGCTCTGAGACAATGGCTTCGATGTGCTCATTCAGCAGGGTGAGCGCTGGAACATCATCGAGTTCACGCAGTGCTTCCAGAGGCGGATAGATTTTTACTTTGTAACCCTTTTTTGTGTATTGAGACGTCACTATCATGGGAACGGCATCTGTACGGCGAATAAACATTAGCGTTGCTGTTGTCGTGGCCGTTTCAGCGACGCCACCGAAAGGGACAAAAATACTTTGTGCGCGACCATAATCTTGATCGGGCAGATACAGGCACAATTCCTGTTCCCCCAGTGCCGCAAGTAAGGCTTTGGCGTTACGTTTGTGAATCATGTACTTATTTGAACGGGCGCGACCGTGATATTGCAGGTAATCCATCAGCGGATTATCGTGCTTACGGTAAAATGCGATAGCAGGATGGGTGTACCCCAAACCGCGGCAGGCAATTTCAAGGTTCATGTTATGCAGCGCCATGCCAAACACGCCTTTGCCCCCAGCCAGCGCGGCCTCTACATGTTCATAGCCCTCTACATGGAAATGCTTTTTCACTCGCCATGCTGGCCACCACCAGCCCATCCCCGTTTCGAACAGCGCCATACCTGTGCAACGAATATTCTCTTTTAGCAGGCTTTCACGCTCCGACTCACACATGTGAGGATACGTTAATTCTAGATTACGACGGGCCACTGCAACGCGTTTCGGCACGATACGGGCAATGAGTCGCCCGGCTCCAGCACCAAGAACACGAATAACCGGCAGCGGTAACCAGAGCAAAAGATAAAGTAAACCCGCGCCAATCCATACGCCCCAATATTTTGGGCCAAGATAAGCGATTTTAAAAACAGGGGGTTTGATTGCAGCAGCCAAGAACAATGTTTCCGAAAAATAAACCGGCGCATATTGTACTCATTTGTCGCCCGCTAGCCTACCGGCGGGCGAAGGAAAGTAGAAAAACTCGGATCAGTGAATGATTGCGAATGAAAAGGCACGCCTGACACTTCTCGTCGGCTAGTATTCCTTGTCGATTTGCTTGAGTTTCTTTTCAAATTGGTCGAAGGCATCCTGGTTGGGATAATCGAAGTGATATTGGTTATGAAAGCCAAACTGCAGTTTGGTTTTGGCGTCTTCCACAAACACATTATAACCTTCAAGGTCGGTAAATGCGGTAATACCGTTGAGCTGGTATTTCTCGCCGTCTTTTTTGCCGTGCTGGCGAATCTTATCGAAAACCTTGAGCAGAAACTTACTGTCTAATTCGTTTTTCATCGTAGTAATCCATCAACTTATGTTACTGGTTTATACGGCGACATAAGCCGATGGATTACTTTGATGAGTCTGAAGCTTTTTTAATAGAGAAATTAGTTGAAGTTGTAACGATATCCAATGCTCAGCACAGTCGCGTCGAAGTCCTCTTCGCCACGAACGTACAACGCTTCCATTCTCAACATGCTATTTAAACCAATATGATAGTCGAAACCCAGGCCGACCATGCCCGCTACAATACCATCATCATAAGCGCACATGCCCACTGGCGCCGTGGCTAAATCAGTGGCAACGCAGTCATTCCCTTCGGCAAACTGGAAACCCTGTACATCGGCATTCATCACACCAAGTTTGTAGTACAGCTCGCCTAATCGACCGCCAGCTTTCCCCAGTACCGCAAGGTATAGGCCCTGCGCTTTCAGCGCATCGGTGCCGCTATCTTCATCGACCAGATTAAGATAGCCACCTTCCACATACCACTTGCTGCTGAATTGGTGACCCAACGCCAGACTATAAGCCACACCATCGTTACTTGTTACATCGAAATCGGCGTCAGCATAACCTGCTGTTGCCACGCCGTACATGCGCTCTGTGGCATTCACATTTAGGCTTACTGCAGCAGTAAGTAAAACGGCAAGAAGTCCTTTTTTCATGTTGTTTTATTCCAACGTTTAAAAATAATATTCGAGGGCAACCTGTACGTGATCGTCACGACGGAAATAATAGAAGGTGTCGTCGGTTTGATCAGAAGAAAAGAAATACGCATCCACTTTCCAGCGCCAGTTGTCTGTCATCCGGCTTGATGCCTCAACAAAAGCACTGTAGGTGTCGGTATTATCCAGATCCTGGATGTAGCCAGTGAGTACCTCAGTGCCGTCGATGTCATTCCATACCCAGCGTAGACCCGCCATGATATCGTTTTGCGCCACGGCGAAGAAGTTATCTTCTCGCTCGTCGTACTGATATTCCATTAGGAAGCCCAGATCGTAACTGGTATCAAATACGCCAACAAAAGTACGCTCGAAGCCACCCACAGCGGCAAAAAAATCTTCACTTTGACCGGTGCGATAAATACTTTCAAATTTCAGCAACCAGCTGCCCTGCACTTTTAACAGGTCTACCCCATATTGCTGTATTTGCGCATAATACATGCGAATAGCAGTAATGTCTTCACCGGCGGTTTCGGCAAGGAGCTCCGGCTCCCGGGTTGTTCCGTCGAAATAGCTAAGACCGATTTCCCAATCTCCCAGCGAGCGCTGCCAACGTAACGCAAAATCAACATGATTCTGCTCATCGTCAGACTCATATAAGGCGTTATCTTCTTCAATAGGCAGTGGTGGTCTTAAACGCCCCTCTTCACCCGGGAAAGTGCGTTCGCGGAAATAAGGCAGAATAAAACCAGAGATGGTGCCGTAATCACCAAATACGTTGAGATTAATCATGGGCTGACCCAGCTTATCCTCACCGTCGATGTTTTCTACCGCATCGGTCTGGTTGATGATATCCACCAAATGCACCGATTCGGTTTGCCCCCAAAACACTTTACTGACACCCACGCGGGTTTCCCAGTTGTCTGCCGCGTGCAGCCACATCAACTCCCGTAAATCTACGTGAGTGCGGTTTGAGTCTTGCTGATCTAAACGAACAAACGGTTTAAACAGAATACTATCAACGCGGTCATTCCATTCGGTGTACATTTCTGGTTCCAGAAATACCGACGCTTGAGAGCGCGGCTGCCCGGTGTAAGCCGCGTCTTGAATGTAGTAGCGGTTTTCCACGCCCGCAGAACCACTGATACTGATATCTTTAAAATCAGCCAGCGCACTGCCTGAAAAACCCATCGCCAGTGCGACAAGCGACAATCGCTTCTTCATGTTATCTCGCCCTGCGTAAACTCTTACTGTCAAAGTCCGATTCCTCTAATTCCGTTCCAAATTGCAGGTCGTGTGTAACCAGCTTTGTCGATTTGTTTGTCTGGAGATTGTACATAAAACTCTTCATCGGACGCCAGAACTCATCTTTGAATAAACGGTAATCTCTGAACTCCAGTTCTTTCAGCTCATCACCTTTGCGGTCGAAAAACAAGACTTTGCGGGGGCGGTAATGGGTTTTGTCAATCCACAAGCGTTGCTTGGAATACCCTGAGAATTCATCCACCGGCACTTGCTCAATGACATACACATCATCGCCTTCAAATTTCTCATCGCCAATATAGTCGTAAGTGTATTTCGGTACTTCAAAAGAGGTCATGTCTTCGAAGGCATATTCGCTGCCTAAGAAAGGGCCAGACTTATTGCTGGTGGAAATACGGCGTACCATTTTAGGACCCGGTAAATAAATCCATTGCTCATCGGCTTCATTAACGTGACTGAAGCTTAAAAACGCCGTGCCGCTAATATCTCTTGGCGAATCAAAAATGGTTAATGCCTTATCGCCATCGGTGGGCACTTCCAGTGTTTTCACCCGCATTTCCCGGGTGGCTTCCTGTCCTTGTGCGTTACGTAAGGTCATAGTAATACTCGCTACAGTATTATCCCAACCACGGTTCACTTCTTTCCTTGCTTGTGCGATGCGAAGTCCTTCTTTTTCCGATGCTTCATCTGCTATTACCGGTACTGACAGCATTGCTGTCACTGCCAGTGCCGCAAAAGAAAGTTTGCGTAACTGTGTCATATTGCCTCCGTCGCCTTGCTTTTTTTATCTTTGTCCAACCACATTAAAAATGACGGTAGGAAGAGTAAATCTATTAATAATGCTGCAATGAAAATGATTGTTGTCATTAGCCCCATGTCTGAGTTCAGTCTGAAATCAGACAACATCAAAACACTAAAGCCTGCTGCCAGTACCACTGTGGTGGTAATCATTGCTCTACCCACAGTATGGAAAGCATAGTTCACTGAGTCTTTCACGCTCATGTTGTCTTTTCGGGCAGCCTGGTATTTCAGTAGAAAATGCACCGAATCATCCACGATGATCCCCATGGTCATACTCAGTTCTACTGACAATGCCATGTTAATTTCACCTGACATCATGCCCCAAATGCCAAAGCCCACACCGGCAGGCATTAAGTTAGCGATCAAACTGACCAGGCCAAGCCGCCAGGAACGCAGTGCAAGTGTAATTAACAATGAGATCACTACCAGCGCTGCTAGCGAGCCCCACACCATACTTTCCATGTTGCGCGCACCGATGTGCGCAAACATGAGTGCTGGACTGGCCGCCTCGAGATGCAAATGTGGTGCCAGTTTATCAAACCAGTCTTTAGTTCTGGTCTCAAATTCGGTGAATTCATCACTTCCTAAGTTTTCAAGCACGGCAATGACACGCACCGCAGACTTATCCAGATCGATCTGATTGTTCAAATCGAGGCCGTATGGCAGTGACATTTCATAGATCAATAGATACTGCGCGGCGAGCTCTTTCGATTCCGGCAATTTGTAATAGTCAGGATCATCGCCATGCATATTCATATTCAGCCGCTTGATGATGTCGGCAAAACTTAGCACGTGCTTCACCTCGGGCTGACTGCGCAACCATTTCACCAGCGCGTCGACCTCAATCATCGCTGCAGGGTCGTTGATGCCGTACACCTCATCGGTGTATACCGCAAAGTCGATATTTGACATGCCGCCCATGTATTTCTTTTGTATTTCAACAGATTGTCTAAACGGCGAAGACATATCGAAATACTCTACCGCCACATCATTCAATCGGTTATTGAAACAAAAGAGCACAGATACGGTGAGGATAATTGCTGAATAAGGCAGGATACGGCGATGATGATTCATCACCCAATGGCCCAATTTATCTACCTTCTCGTTATTCTCATCGACCACAATGCTCTTTGGTACAGGCAGAAGCATAAGCATTGCTGGAAGTACGGTGAGTGAGAGGATACAAGCCAACACAACACCAATGGCGGTTAAGTTACCCAAGTGCGACAAAATGGGCACTTCGGCAAAGTTCAGCATTAAAAAGCCGACGGCAGTGGTAATACTGGTGAGCAATATGGCTTTTAAATTAATCACAAAGCTTTCTGCAAGGGCCTGTTCTTTTGCCAGACCCTTTTGCAGTTTTTGGCGGTAGGTCACAATAATGTGTAGGCAATCAGCGACAGCCAGTGTCGTTACCATGGTCGGCACATTTACCGTAGACGGGCTTAAAAACACTCCGTACCAGCCGCCAATCCCCATGGTCATAATGATGGTACCGCCAACGATGGCGAACACCACCGCAGAGGCAGCCTTTGAGCGAGTGAGTAAGGCGATCATCACGGCAATAATGACAAACATAAGCGGGATTAACGTGCTTGCGTCGTCCATTGCAGTGAGGGCAAAGGCATCGTTCATGCTTACGATGCCCGAAAGATGTATTTCGTGGTCGGGGAATTCGGCTTCGTATTTTGCTTTTAGTTGCCGTGAGAATTCGCCGATTTTCATGATATTCGGCGTCTGGTCCCCATCGGGTAACTGAATGGTAACGTTAATCACAGCCATCTGATTGTTATCGGATATCAGCCGTCCACGCACGTTTTTCAACGGCTCAATGGATTTTCTAACGTAATCAATATGGGCCTTATCGTACTGGCCTTTTTTAATGAGATCTTCAACCACCAAGCCTTCGTCATCCGCATAGGTGTACTGATAATTCGCTAGCGATTCAACTCTGATAGACAGCGGTATATGCCAGGCATCTTTTGTTAGCTTATAAAGCAATTCGAAAGTTTCAGGCTGATAAACATTTTCGCTTTTAGGAAGAATAAGAAACGTCACGTTCTCGCTTTTGCTGAAAACGTTTTGCATTTCTTCATAGGCGAGTTTCTGCGGATCGTTTTCTTCAAAGAAAACTTTGTAATCGCCACGGAAATACAGGTTAGTTGTACCGAAACCCGTCACAATGCAGGCGAGAAGAAAAAGCACCACCACTGTTTTCGGTTTTTCCATGCACCAACGCGCCCAGGCAGGGAGGTTTTGCATAACGCTTTGTGTCCTTAAAACATGAATCTTGCACAGTGTATCTGCTAAGCATACCAAGTGTAAGTATAGCTACTAATACGGAAGTCACTAGTTAAGATATTTTCCAAACAAAATTTTAATGTTCAAAAAAAAGCCAGCGAATCAATTACTCAGCCAATCTGGTGGTCATTTAAGCGGTTAACGTTAACACAATACTTACATTACGTTTGATCTTGGAAAGCGTTTGTGTAATATTTAGAAAATACAACTGGTCAGATGAGCGGATGAGTAAAAGATGAGTATTCGAAAAAGCCTTAAAAAAGTTCTCCCACCTATTTCTGTAACTGAACAGGAAGCGCTGGACGCCGGCGATATTTGGTTGGAGGCCTCCATTTACCAAGGTAAACCAGACATGCAGGCCCTGCGTGCTATTCCGCAGGCCAAACTGAGTGCCGATGAAGAAGCCTTCATTAATGGTCCTGTGCAGGAGTTGCTGGGTCTGATTGACGATTTTGAACTGGCAAACAGCAAACACATTCCTGATGAGATCCTGGCGTTTCTTAAGAAACACCGTTTCTTCTCAATGATCATTCCGAAGAAATTCGGTGGTCTGGAATTCAGCCCTTACGCCAACTCTACCATTGTTGCCACTATCGCAGCTAAGAGTGGCGCAATTGCAGTAACCGTGATGGTGCCTAACTCATTAGGTCCAGGCGAACTGCTGATGCACTACGGTACAAAAGAGCAACAAGATTACTACCTACCTCGTCTTTCAGAGGGTGTAGACATTCCATGTTTCGCGTTAACCAGCCCAGAGGCCGGTTCTGACGCAGGCGGTATTCCTGACGCAGCCATTGTGACGAAAGGTCAGTGGGAAGGTAAGGAAGTGATTGGCCTGAAAGTTAGCTGGGACAAGCGCTACATTACCCTTGCCCCGATTGCGACTGTGCTTGGTTTAGCATTTAAGGTGTTCGATCCTGAGCAACTTTTAGGTGAAAAGCTGGAGCTGGGTATTACCTGCGCACTGTTGCCAAAAACCCATCCAGGCGTACAGCTTGGTAATCGCCATGATCCAATGGGTCAACGTTTCTACAACGGTACAACCCGTGGTACTGATGTATTCATTCCGATGGATTTCATCATCGGTGGCCAGAAAAACATTGGTCGCGGCTGGCAGATGTTGGTGAGCTGTTTAGGTGCTGGCCGTGGTATTTCACTGCCTGCTATGGGTGTTGCTACCGGTCAGGCAGCATTGAAAGCGTCTGCTGAATACAGTTTCGTTCGTGAGCAGTTTGGTCTGCCAATTGGTCGTTTTGAAGGTGTTCAGGGCAAGTTGGCTGATATCGCCGGTAAAACGTTCCTGCTAGAGTCTATGCGCGTGCTCACCACCGAAGGCTTAGGTATGGGCCTGAAACCTTCCGTTGTTACTGCCATTGCCAAGTATCATATGACTGAATTAGGTCGTGACGTGATGAACTCTGCAATGGATATTCTTGCAGGTAAAGCGATTCAACGTGGTCCGCAGAATACACTGGCAGGTGGCTACAATGCGCTGCCGATTGCGATTACGGTTGAAGGTGCGAACATTCTAACCCGTAACCTGATGATCTTTGGTCAGGGTGCCATGCGCTGTCACCCTTACTTAAAAGAAATGGTCGATCTGATCCACAGCGATGACAATGCGGCAGACCATGACTTTAACCGGGTACTGAAGAAAACCGTATCGTTCAGCGTGAAGAATGCCTTCCGCAGTTTGGGTAAGAGTTACCTGCCCTTCCTGCGTAGCAGTGATTCAGCGCTACCAGAAGTGGCAAAGTATGAAAAGCGTCTGAATGCTATGTCAGCCAAGCTGGCTCCGATGGCTGATTTGTCTTTGGCTGTACTGGGTGGCGATTTGAAAAAAGCTGAGTTACTGTCTGCTCGATTAGGTGATGTAATGAGTTACCTGTATGGTGCCATGGCAGCGATTCGTTTCTATGAGCAGCGAGTTGAAGATCGCAGAGCGGCGCAACCGTATTTTGAATACGCCATGGAATGGACACTGCAACAAGCAGAACAGGCGTTGGTCGATTTCATTGCCAACTTTCCGAACACAGCCACCCGTGGTCTGATGCGTCTGCTTTCTTGCACGTATACCAACTCGGTAAGCGGCATTAGCGATAAGCTTGCCAGCAAGTTAGCGTTAGCTTCTATGCAAGATGACAGCATCAAAGCACAGCTAACCCACCTGGTGCGTATTGTGCCCGGAGACGGCAACGACATTAATGAGCAAGCCTTTAAAGCTAAGCACGCTGTAGCTCACCTGTTAGGTAAAGTACAAAAAGCACTGCGCAAAGAGCCGGTTGTTCCATTCTTGTCTTTTGAAAATGCACTGAACAAATTGCTGGAACGTGGCGTGATTAACGCACAGGAAGCAGAAGCACTTCATGACTACAACGAGAAGCGCAAACTGGCAGTACGTGTAGATGAGTTCGATTTCGACCTTGAGCCATTGGCTGAAACAGGCGAGACCGAAACTGCGGATCGCGATGCGGCTTAATTCATAACTGTCTTAAGTACAACTTATTTAGTAAAAAGGTGACTTCGGTCACCTTTTTTTATTGCGTTATTGGCAATCTGAACTATATCTACTTTAAGCGATGATCGATTTTGCTTTTCAGGGAACTTAGCAATGTCACAACAGGAGTGGATCAAACATCTGACTAAGCGATAGTTTTTAGCCTTTCAGGATGCTGTAGTGCGCACATATTTTAAAACCGCTTACCGCGACGACAATACTCTGCGGGACGTTGTCCACTTGCTCCATTCCAATGCTTTCAACGGCATGATTATCTCTATCGCGGCGATCAGCGCCCTCACCTTCGGCTTTGATTCACCAGAAACTGCCGACACAAAAAAAATGTTTTGGTTCGTGATGGTTTGTCTACTTTTGCTACGCTTTTTCGATGCCGTATTTTGGATGAAAGTGCTTAAAAAGAAAGACAAGTCGCCTTGGCCCGCTTATCTGCGTTTTGGTGCGGGCGTTACCTTCACCGCATTATTCTGGGCGGCCTATAGCGTAAGTTTATTTCGGCAAATGCCCATTCTGGAGCTCGCCACTACCATGGTGGTGCTTTCAGCCCTCGCGGGAGGCGCGGCAACGGTTTTGGGCGCCAGCCGCCTGTTTGTATGGACCTATTGTACCTTGCTGCTCATACCGATTTCAGTGACTGCGATGGTCGATCCCCGAGAGGAGCTGTTTATCCTTGGCGCGCTTGGCATCGCCTTTTATGTCACCATGCTTGGCACCTCACGCAAAACCAATGCGTTTTTCCTCGAAACCATCGAACTGAAAGAACAAAACCAGGCGCTGGTTGGTCTAATGGCAGAAGAGCGCAATGACGTGGTGCGCGTAAACAGAGCGCTAACCAGCAGTAATCAAAAACTAGACGCCTTAAATGCCTCGTTAGAAGTAGAGGTAAAATCACGTACTGACGACATACTGCGGTTATCGAATTTAGATCCGCTGACATCGCTGATGAACCGTTCAGGCTTTTTACGTCATCTGCGACAGGAAATCAGGGAAGCCAGACAGAATCAGTCAAAACTCGCCGTTTTGTTTATTGATCTCGACGGCTTCAAACAAGTAAATGACAGCTTGGGCCATCAGGTGGGTGATCAGGTTTTGGTGGTCGCTGCAGCCCGGCTCGGCCGGTTTGCTTCTTCTGATCGGTTATCCCGATGGGGAGGCGACGAGTTTATCGTACTGGCCACCTTTAGCCAGCAAGACCGGCTACTGAAACTCGCGGCGGATATTCGCAGTAGCATTGCTCAAGGCATGGCAATTGAGAAAAACCAGATAAACCTGGATGCCACCATCGGCATTGCCGTATACCCCGACCACGGTGATGAAGAAAGGCAACTTATCCAACGTGCAGATATCACCATGTACCATGAGAAACGCCGCAAACTCAGCCACGTTGGTATATTCAACGACACCATTTTTGACGCTGTACACAGAGAACTCACCTTACGTGAAGGGCTGCGGAATGCCATCAGTAAAAATCAGCTCTATTTAGTTTACCAGCCGCTCATTTGCTCAGTTACCGGCAAGGTCTGGTCGTTCGAAGCCTTGCTGCGATGGCATTTTGAAGGTGAAGAAGTGTCGCCGGTGGATTTCATCCCAATTGCAGAACGTTCTGGGCGTATTAATGAAATTGGCATGTGGGTACTGTCTACCGCCTGTAACAATGCAGCCAATTGGGTAGATAAATCTGTCGCGATTTCGGTGAATGTGTCGGTGATCCAACTCATGGAAGATAACTTTATAGAGCAACTCGATAAAGTACTGGCCACCAGCGGACTGGCCCCCGAACGCCTACACCTCGAAGTGACCGAATCGGTTTTTGC
>Ga0208204_100141_pt1 | contig 31313 bp, 33 predicted proteins | sample DeeseametaMP2252_FD_184173 | JGI IMG/M metagenome (GOLD analysis project Ga0208204, IMG submission 184173) | Marine microbial communities from the Deep Pacific Ocean - MP2252 (SPAdes) | ecosystem: Environmental > Aquatic > Marine > Oceanic | place: West of El Salvador, Pacific Ocean | collected...
CACCGTCGATAGTGACTAACGGCAACTGACGTAAATCAATCCGCCCTTCTTTGGCGTCCTCTGGTACTTCTTCAGTAAACCGCTTCACATAGCGTTCTACCGCAGTTGGCCATACGTGAGGAATATCGAAAGTGCGCAGCGCCATTTCAATTTCCATACCCGGCGCCATGTGTTCACCGAGTACTTCAACAATCTTACCAACCGGACTAACCCGACGTCGTGGGCGCTGGGTGATTTCTACCACCACAACCTGCCCCATACGAGCGCCTTTCGTGGCTTCTGGTGGAATCATGATTTCGTGTTGCAGACGACTGTCATCGGGCATGACCACGGCAACACCGTTTTCGACAAAATAACGCCCAACTATAGGTTCGCTTCTCGGCTCAATAACCTGAGTGATATACGCTTCTTTGCGGCCACGACGATCGGTGCCACTTTCTCTGGCTTCGACCACGTCGTCGTGCATAAACAGATTCATTTGTCCGGCGCTGATAAACAAATCGCCGCTGTTATCCTCAGGGCGCAGGAAACCGTATCCGTCGCGATGGCCAATAATGCGGCCTTTGATCAGTTCATCTCGATTTTGCAGTGCATATTTTTTCTGCTTAGTGAACTGAACTTGCCCCTGACGTTCCATAGCACGCAGACGACGCTGAATTCCAATTCGGCTGTCTTCATCCATTGCATCTACCAGCGAGCAAATGTCGAGGAAAGACAAAGGTTTGCCCTGTTCTTTCATCACTGACATCAGATATTCCCGGCTTGCTACCGGTTTTTCGTATTTCTCTTTTTCTCGCTGGAAATGGGGATCGTCGCTCATGTACTCTCTTACTTAATTTATTTTGTTGCCAGTATAACAGTAATTTAGTGAAAGGATTGTACTGTTCAACAGTTATCCAACTATTGCTGAAAGGCATTCGTCACACACCGAGTTTATCGGCGGTTTATGACAGGAGAATGGTAGATTTTTACGCTCGTGCAGGCATGCTATTCAGACTCAGTCTGCACGTTCACTTTTCGTATAGCCACACAAGTAGTTCACTTGCATAGACGGCGAGGTGCGCCAATTTCCGCTAAGCGGATTCAGTTTAAAGCCACTTTGATATTTCCGGGACAGCTCGGCCCCCACCCAGCTATCAAGTTCATCGGGTTTGACGAACTTAGTCCAACTGTGTGTGCCAACCGGCAAATAACGCATCACGTATTCTGCGCCAACGATAGCGATGACATAACTAAGAAGTGTTCTATTAAGAGTAGCCAGAATGAGTAATCCTCCCGGCTTCACCATATCGGCGCATTCCTTTATCAGCATTGCCTGATCCGGCACATGCTCCACCACTTCCGCATTAATCACCACATCATAACGATGACCCTTTGCCGCCCATTCGCTAGAAAGGCAATGATGATACTGAATGGGCAAGTTCTCTTTGAGCGCGTGCCTTTTCGCTACTTCCACGCTGGTTGCACTGGCATCAATGCCCGTTACCGATGCGCCTCGTTTGGCCAGAGGCTCGCAGATGAGGCCTCCCCCACTGCCGACATCAAGAATTGATAAACCAGCCAATAGACTGTCTGCAATGCCGCTTGGTTTAAAATGCTTTTGAATGGCACCAACAATAAACTCAACCCGGGCGGCATTAAATGACAGTGCTGTTCTGTATTTTCCGGCAGGGTCCCACCATGCGTCAGCCAGCGCGTCGAAGCGTGCAATTTCCTGCGCATCTACGTTGTCGTCGCCGATTGGGGCACTGAGCTGACTTTTATCTAACATACTGTTTCTCCGGACACTGCGTTAACGGTGTGACAATGCGTTGATTTCCTGTACCGTATATACGTTATTGAATTTATTCAGGCACACTCAATATGGCAAATGAAAAAAATGTATATGGTCATCCACTTCAGCTTTGTTGTGGCAATACAGGCTTCACCCGTGAAGGATTTTGTTATGTACCTGATGCTGACATTGGTAACCACAGTGTCTGCGCTATTGTCGACGAACCTTTCCTCGCTTATTCGGCAGAGCGCGGCAATGATTTGATTACGCCCCGGCCAGATATGATGTTTCCCGGATTAACTCCGGGGGATCGATGGTGTCTTTGTGCGGCACGCTGGCTCGAAGCCTACCATGCAGGCGTCGCACCCAGAGTGAATCTTGAAGCAACACATCATAAGGCGCTGGATATTATTCCACTAGAAACGCTGGAAATTTATTCCAGCAAAGCGCTTTAGCGGGCTAGCTATCGAATTTCTCTTCCCAATCACGGAACTGTTCACGCGCAGACGCATCGACAGCGGCCTTGTTATTTTCAATCCACCAACGCTCCATGATCTGAACATTCTTGCTGTTTGATTTGTAGAAGAAGTCGGCGACATCACCGATAAATGGAATGAAGCCGAGGCCAAAATCAATCACGCTATTGCGCACCATTACTTTAATCAGGTCGCTGGGCATGCCAAGTTTTTGGCCCATTCTGATAATCCGGAAGCCAGCAAATAACATCAGCGCATCACCCACACCGGGTATCAGACCAACAATAGAATCCAGACCCACCCGAAAATTAATTACTGGCAGCTTAATCGCTGTATCCAGCATGTTCGCCCATTTCTGTGCTTTAAGAAGTTCTTTCGGTGCTTTGGTCTGTGATGTCATATTAATCGCTTGCGCCTAATGCTTTTGCCAGTGCTTGCCGTTTGCGCGTTTCTTTATCAATACGCCAACCGTGCAGATTGTCGTTGATGAGTGCAAACAACATATCAACGTGTGCCGGGTCGTCATTCAGCGCAGGGATATATTCAAATCGTTTCCCACCGGCTTCCATGAAATACGTCTTGTTTTCAACGCCGATTTCCTCAATTGTTTCAAGGCAATCTGCAGAGAATCCCGGACACAAAACCTGTACCGAGCGGATACCTTTACCCGGTAGAGATTTCATCGTTTCATCTGTATACGGTTGCAACCACTCTTCCCGACCAAAACGGGATTGAAAAGTTGTCATGTATTGATCAGATTTTAGCTCCAGCGCTTCGGCCAATAGCCTTGACGTTTTATAACACTCGCAATGATAGGGGTCGCCGTTAGTCAGGTATCGTTTAGGGATCCCGTGGTAGGACATCAGCAGTAAATCCGCTTTGCCATTTTCTTCCCAGTGCTTTCTAACACTGTTAGCCAAGGCTTCGATATAAGCCGGATTATCGTTGTAGTTTGTAATGAAGCGCAGCTCTGGCATCCATCGACGCTTGGTGAAATCGGCAGCAACGGCATCGAACGTCGACGCTGTGGTGGACGCGCAATACTGGGGATACAACGGCAGCACCACCAACTTGCGAACGCCTTGATCCAACAGTCGCTGAATGGCATTGGCAATAGATGGTTCGCCGTAACGCATGGCAAAATCTATCACCACATCGTCACCGTATTGCTGCCTGCATTTATCTGCCAATGCGGCATGCTGCGCTTTAGTAATCGCCATGAGCGGTGAGCCGTCTTCGGTCCATACCGTGGAGTAAGCATGAGCGGAGCGTTTTGGACGAATATTCAAAATTACGCCATTGAGAATGCACCACCACAAAAGTCTTGGTACTTCCACAACCCGAGGGTCTGACAAAAATTCCTTCAGGTAAGGCTTCAGCGCCTGTTTGGTTGGCGCTTCAGGCGTGCCCAAATTAGTAATTAACACACCCAGCTTATCTGGCTGACCGTGTGTGAAATGAGTGGAATTTTTGTATTTCATGCTGCTTTACCTGAAATCATGACCAACGGGTTTAAATCTCAGGTAAGTATACTGATTAACCAGTGCTTTTGATCCATGATTTTGCTCGATTGTTACGATTATTTAATCTCATTGGACGCCTTTGAAATAAAAAACCGGTAAGTCAGACTTACCGGTTGTTCTTGTAAAATCAATTTTAGCGCTTGGATTACGGCTGGTAGTAAGTTGCCGCGCCGGGCCCTACTGGCATACCGAGTAAGAATACCCAGATGTAGAACAGTATTGTCCAACCGACAATGAATACCATGGAGTACGGCAGCATCATGGCGATAAGTGTCCCCATGCCGATGTCTTTTCGGTATTTGGCGGCCATAGCCAGAATAAGGCCAAAGTAACTCATCATTGGTGAAATAACGTTAGTCACTGAATCGCCAATTCGATAAGCCGCCTGAATGACTTCCGGCGCATACCCCAGCAACATCAGCATAGGAATAAATATCGGCGCAGTAACGGCCCATTGCGCCGATGCACTACCCAGCGACAAGTTAACCAGACCACACATCAGAATGAACAGAATAAACACCGACGGACCGTCCAGTCCCGCAGCCTGCAGGAACGCAGCGCCCTTTACTGCCATGAAGGTACCGAGATTTGTCCACTTAAAGAAAGCCACGAATTGAGCAGCAAAGAAAACCAGCGTGATATACAGACCCATGGCGCCCATACTTTTCGACATGGCGTTAATCACATCTTTATCGTTTCGCATGGTACCAACTACACGGCCATACACAAAACCGGGAACAGCAAAGGTGATGAAAATAAATGCCACGATGCCTTTGAGGAAAGGAGAGCCCGTTACGCCGCCGGTTTCCGGGTTACGCAAAGGACCACCTTCTGGCACGATGGTGAGCGCTAAAATTGCACACAGCACAACAAACGACAGGCCCGCCATTTTAAGCCCACGGCGCTCGGTATCTGTTACCGCTGACATCGACGCCGATTCAAGATCATCGGATGCATGTTCTTCGTTGTATTTGCCAAGTCGGGGCTCAACGATACGGTCTGTCACGTATGTGCCCATAATGGCGATAATGAAAGTACTGATGAACATGAAGTACCAGTTCACCTCTGGCCCGACTGTGTACTCCGGGTCAATCATGTGAGCAGCGGCTTCGGTTATGCCAGAAAGCAGCGGATCAATAGTACCCAATAGCAGATTAGCACTGTATCCAGCAGATACGCCGGCAAACGCAGCGGCAAGGCCTGCAAAGGGATGACGCCCCAGTGAATGAAAGATCATTGCAGCCAGCGGAATAAGTACCACGTAGCCAAGCTCGGAAGCCGTATTTGAAAGAATGCCCGCGAACACAACAGCGAACGTCACCAATAAACGTGGCGCGCCCATTACAATAGACCGCATCAGCGCAGAGAGCATACCGGAATGCTCGGCAACGGATACACCGAGCAGCGCCACAAGTACTGTGCCCAATGGTGCAAAACCAGTGAAGTTCGTTACCAGATGCGTCACAATTTTTTGCAAGCCTTCGGCGTTGACCAACGAGATAACTTCAATCATGCCGTCGGCCTCGCGACCTTTAGCACCTACCGGGCGGGGATCAGCAACGGCAATATCGAAATAGCCAAGAATGCCACTAAGAATAACGATGAAAATAGATAGTAAGGCGAACAACGTTACCGGGTGCGGCAACAGATTCCCCAGCCACTCTACGGTAGCTAAAAATCGCGCAAACCATCCACTCTTTGCTTCTTCCTCAAAAGAAGAAGTATCAGACTGTCTGGAGCTCAAAATATAACCTCTGTCGTTTTTTAATTTGCAGATTAATCTGCTTAATTTTGGCGAGAGTATAACGAAAAAACACCAAGTTCGCAGCAAAAGGCTATGAAGCGGCTCATTTTCCATACTTTATCATTAGCCGATAAAGCGTAAAGCAGAGGATACGGGAGGATTAAAAAAAGCCCGCGTTTCGCGGGCTTAGGGAGTTATTTACCTTTGGCGTGATTCAGGTATTTAAAGAATTCACCATCCGGCTCAAGCACCATGATATCGTCTTTGCTGCTGAAACTCTTGCGGTATGCATCCATACTGCGCAGGAAGCTGTAGAACTCAGGGTTCTTAGAATATGACGTTGCATAAATCTGAGCTGCCAATGCGTCACCTTCACCACGAACCTGACGGGCATTACGCTCTGCATCTGCCAGCATAACCGTTACTTTGGCGTCGATGTCGGCACGAATGACTTCTGCTTGCTCCTGACCTTCTGAGCGGTGTTCACGGGCAACCGCCGCGCGTTCAGCTCGCATACGTTGGAAAATCGCGTTGCTGACTTCGTTCGGCAGGTTGATCTGCTTTACCCGCACATCAACAATTTCGATACCCAGTTCTTTTGAAGACTGGCTAGCCTGTTCCATTGCTTGATTCATCAGCGCTGAGCGCTCACCCGACACGATTTGTGCGATGGTGCGAGCACCAAACTCTGAACGCAGGCCGTTATTCACTTTCTGCTTTAACAGCGCTTCCGCCTGAAGTTTATTACCGCCCTGCGTTGACAGATAGTACTGAGCAAAATCAGCAATTTTCCACTTCACGTAAGAGTCTACAATCAGGTCTTTCTTCTCTGATGTTACGAAACGATCGGGCACATCGTCCAACGTCTGAATACGCGCATCAAGACGTCGCACAGAGTCGATGAACGGGAATTTAAAGTGTAGACCCGGCTCAAACACTCTGGTGTCGCCGGTAGCATCATCACGTTGAACCTTACCAAACTGGATTACAATAGCTCGTTCACCTTCGCTAACCACGAAAACAGCGCCCGAAAACAGAATAACCACCAGCACCACGGCTGCAATCAATAGATTCTTCATGTGTTATTCTCCCCCACTTCCAAAACGGCTGTCACGAATACCAGAGTTTACCGTTGAAGGTCTGCCGGAGTTGTCAGAAGACGACATCGGTAACGACTGATAAGGTGTTGTTGAACTTCTTGCTGGAGATGAAGTAGACGACGAACGCTGTTCCATCATTTTATCCAATGGTAAATACATCATGTTGTTGCCACCTTTGGTGTCGACCAACACTTTGCTTGTTTTACTAAGCACTTCTTCCATGGTTTCCAGATAAATACGCTCCCGGGTAACCGTTGGCGCAGCTTCGTACTGAGGCAGTAGCTCTGCAAATCGTGCCACTTCACCCTGCGCTTCGAGGATCACACGCTCTTTGTATGCCTGTGCTTCTTCGTTCATGCGGTTAACCTGACCACGGGCGCGAGGCTCAATTTCACGGGCATAAGCTTCAGCTTCACGAATGAAACGTTGCTCATCTTCCTGCGCGGCAATAGCATCATCAAATGCATCTTTTACTTCTTCAGGTGGGCGCGCATCGCGGAAGTTCATGTCAGTAATCGTGACCCCCAGATCATAGGGCTCAAGGATAGACTGTAATTCTTCCCACACTCGCTGACGAGTAACTTCACGACCATCTGTAAGTACATCGTCCATCTGAGAGTGACCAACAACGTAACGAATCGCACTGTCTAAAGCCTGACTTAAACTCATTTCAGGACTCGTTACAGCAAATGTCCAACGGTACGGATCAACAACCCGATACTGCATTTCCATTTGAACGCGAACGACGTTTTCATCTTCAGTCAGCATGGAACCGCTAGACGCCTGGTCACGAATAGAAGTTACGTCTACCGGAATAACAGAATCGATAAAGGTTGGCTTCCAACGTAAGCCAGGGTCGACTTGCTTATAATATTCGCCAAAGCGAAGTACTACACCACGCTCAGATTCGCGGATAGTATAAAAGCCACTGACGACCCAGATAACGACTAACAGTCCAATTAAAATTCCGGCACCTACAGTACCAAAACTTTTGCCTGAACCACCGCTGCCGCCGCCCATTTTACCGAACTTACCAAACAGGTTTTTGAACACATCGTCCAAATCCGGGGGCCCTTGATCTCGACCGCCGCGGTTTTTCCACGGGTCATTATTTTTGCCACCCGGCTCATTCCAAGCCATGCTGATACTCCATAATTGGTTATTTATCTGAAAACTGTCGTTAATTTAAGCGTTTGTCAATGATGGTCCACAAAATGGGATAACCCCTGGTCCAATCGTTTCTCTAAACGGTTCCAATCGGCAGCAGGCATTTTAATGTCTACTACCCAGTCACCGTCAGAATCATAAGCTTCATTGGCAATACAATTTAAATCGTACAATACACCACGTAATTTGCTCTGTGCAGGCGGAATTCGTAGTGTATAGCTCACCATGCTTTGACCGAGACAGTCGGTCAGCGCCTGGCTCAATAAATCGAGTCCTTCGCCGGTTTGTGCCGATACCCATACCCGGGTAGGCACACCGTCCTCATCTCTATCTATACGCGGAGAAATTTCATCAAGTTTATCAATCTTATTACAGATTATTAATTGTTGAATGTCATCTGCGTCAATTTCTTCAAGAACCGCGTTCACCTCATCCATCGTTTCACGATAGTTAGCTTCAGCAACATCTACCACATGCAGGAGTAAATCGGCTTCCTGCGTCTCCTGCAACGTAGCTTTAAACGCAGCAACTAAATCGTGAGGCAGGTGACGAATAAACCCTACTGTGTCAGCAAGAATAGCCGGACCCACATCCTTAAGTTCAATTTTACGCAGTGTCGGATCTAGCGTTGCAAACAGCTGATCGGCTGCATAAACGTGAGAATCCGTTATGGTATTGAACATAGTTGATTTGCCGGCATTGGTATAGCCAACGAGAGAGACGGTTGGAATTTCGGCGCGCTTGCGCGAACGACGGCCTTGCTCCCGCTGCTTCTGGACTTTTTCCAGCCTGCGCAGGATGGCTTTAATTCTGGCACGTAAGAGCCGGCGGTCAGTTTCGAGCTGTGTTTCACCCGGTCCACGCAGACCTATCCCGCCTTTCTGGCGCTCTAAGTGTGTCCATCCGCGTATGAGTCGGGTTGAAATATGCCGTAACTGCGCCAGCTCTACCTGTAATTTACCCTCATGGGTTCGCGCACGTTGCGCAAAGATATCGAGGATCAAGCCAGTACGGTCTAGTACCCGGCATTTACAGATAGCTTCAAGATTCCGTTCCTGAGACGGCGACAACGCATGATTGAAAATCACTACATTCGCATCATGCGCTTTCACAGAAGCAGCAATCTCTTCGGCTTTACCTGAACCAACGAAATACTTGGCGTGGGGTGCACTGCGCGACGTCGTAAGTACGTCTACCGCATTCACTCCAGCAGAAGATACGAGCAATTCAAGCTCAGCGAGATCTTCTTTACTGCTTTCGTCAGCAAAATTTACATGAACAAGAACAGCCTGTTCACCGGCTTCATAACGGTCAAACAAGCAATGTACCTTTTGTATTATTCACTTTTACTATTGTCAGAGTCCCCTTGGGTTGAACTGGGCATAGTGATAGCTCGAGAAGGCACAACAGTAGAAATGGCATGCTTATATACCATCTGGCTTACTGTGTTTTTCAGCAAAATCACGAACTGGTCGAAAGATTCAACCTGCCCCTGAAGTTTGATACCGTTTACCAGGTAGATGGAAACGGGAATACGCTCCTTTCTTAACGCATTCAAGAATGGGTCTTGTAGTGATTGCCCTTTAGCCATTTGATTTCCTTAGTTTTTATTATTTCCATGACAAACTATACAGTTGTCACCGCGCTTAATGTATAACACACTCCAACAGTTAAAGTGTGATTTTTGACATAATTCTAGTTAAGTTATCGTTAGCAAACGTGTCAAGCCATTCGACTTCAGGCCAGCCTCGCAACCAGGTTAACTGACGCTTAGCAAGCTGACGTGTTGCTATTATCCCTCGTTCACGCATTTCCGCGTAATCAAGTTGCCCTTGCAAATACTGCCACGCCTGACGGTATCCTACGGATCGTATAGAGGGTAAATCTTCGTGTAGATCACCCCGGGCAAATAAACTTCTGACCTCGTCTATAAAGCCGTCTTCCAGCATCATATCGAATCGTTGTTCAATACGACCGTGTAAAACAGCTCTGTCTTCCGGCGCAATTGCAAATTGTGTGACATTAAACGGACAAGGCTCACCTTTTGTTGCTTGCCAGTCTGTCAGGTTACGCCCGGTAGACCGATATACTTCCAGAGCGCGGGTCAGGCGCTGTGGGTCATTTGGATGAATACGAGCTGCGCTTACAGGGTCTACACGCGTCAATTCATCGTGTAAGGCGTTCCATCCATAGGCCTCGGCTTCCTGGGCAATACGCGCTCTTACCTCATCGTTTGAACTAGGTAAGGGCGAAATACCATTTATCAAGGCATTAAAGTACATCATCGTACCACCCACCAAAACAGGCAATTTGCCACGTTGGTGTATGTCGTTTATCAGTGTTCCCACATCACTGTGAAATTCTGCTACAGAATAGCTTTCATTGGGGTCGATAATATCGATAAGCCAATGCGGCGCAATGGCTTGTTCTTCAGCCGTTGGCTTCGCGGTTCCGATATCCATACCGCGATAAACCAGCGCAGAATCAACGCTAATAATTTCACAGGGTGTTTTCTGTGACAACGCTAGAGCCAGACTGGTTTTACCGGAAGCGGTCGGCCCCATAATTGTTACGACAGGCTTCATATCGTCTTTACTTTTCATTCAGGCCATTTCTCAATCAGACTGTCTATGGACTGCCTGCGTCCATGGGCTTCCAGTGTGGCAATTTTCTCTGCTTCCGCATTTTGGTCAAAATCATGCCAAACCGCAGCAATGATGTCGCTGGGCAAGGTTTCAGTATTGCTCACGGATTTTAGCACACCACCCAGCGATTCCTGTTTTGATGCGAGCATTTGCGGAAACCAGTTAACCCACGGGAAATGCCTGCATCCTGCCGGCACCTGCTGCAAACGATACTTCCCCGCAACCAGATTTACTTCAAAAAAGCCTTCCCGAAGTAATTCCACCGTGTCCTGGCTAATCGTACCATCGTCAGCGACGGAGACGGGCATGAGTAGCGGTTGTGAGGCGCCAGCCGCGATAATATTTTGCTCAACCCAAGGGGCAATTATAGCGTTTATGGACAATAGCAAACAGCTGTTTTTATGACAGTAAATTCTTATATATTCATTTATTTGAAGATATTGCAAGTTTACTTTGCCGCCAATATTTGCCTGCGATGTCAGCAAGGCCGTGTAGCCCTCACTGTAATCGGCGACGGATGGCTTCGACGTCCCTGATTGTGTTGGCGGATAGCGCCCGCTGCTGTTCCCGCCACCGGTAAGCTGACGAAATGAACCGCCCCCCCCAGACGGCGAGCTCGTTGACCCCGCCTGGCGCTGCTCAAACGACGGAACCGACGACGTTGAAGCAACGGGTGTTAAAGGGCGGATATAGTCGTGTTCGGGCTCGTCGAAACGCGTTTGCGCTTTATCATCACCGTCGCAAAGCGCATCAGCCACAGTTTTACATATAAAATCATGTACCAGCCTACTTTGCTGGAAACGCACCTCGTGTTTCGCAGGGTGTACGTTTACGTCTACATCGCGCGGTTCAACCGTGAGATAAACCACAAATGAGGGTTGTTCTAATACGCCCCACACACTCTCATATGCCTGACGAATTGCGTGCAAGATGAGTTTATCCCGCATACCGCGACCGTTTACAAAACTGAACTGCCCATCCGTACTGCTTCGCAACATGGCTTCGTTGCCCAGCCATGCCTCCAGTTGCATACCGTGATAATCTGTTTTTACATGTATGGCATTGGTCAGAAACTTCTGCCCCATCACCGCAACAATGCGCTGGGTAAGATGGTCTGAGGCTGATGCCTGATAACGTTTGGTCACTTTGCCGTTGTGTTTAAGAATAAACGACACCGCAGGATGACTGAGTGCAATCCGACGAATAACATCTTCAATATGCTGATACTCTGTTTTCTCGGTACGCAGAAACTTTCGTCTGGCCGGGGTGTTGTAGAACAAGTCTGCAACATCAATTGTGGTACCTGGCGGGTGCGCGACCGGATTAAGACTCACAGCCATATCCCGCCCCTCGCAGTGTGCCTGCCAGGCCTGCTCTTGCATTTCTGGCTTAGAGGTAAGTATCAAACGACTAACCGAACTAATACTGGCAAGCGCTTCGCCGCGAAAACCAAGCGATAAAATACTTTCCAAATCGTCCAGCGTGGCAATTTTGCTGGTTGCATGGCGGCTTAATGCGAGCGCTAGCTCATCTTTGAGAATACCGTTGCCGTTGTCACGTAAACGAATGCGCTTGTGACCGCCTTTTTCAATATCCAGTTCAATACGGGTTGCACCGGCGTCTAAACTATTTTCAACCAGTTCTTTAACAACGGAGGCAGGTCTTTCTACCACCTCGCCAGCCGCAATCTGGTTAGCCAACTGTGGTGGGAGTAGCTGTATAGGCAAGGGAAATCCTGTAACTGGTTACTTTCAGGTTCGCGGTATGGTCAGTTCCTGACCAATCTGAACGGTATCGCTATTTAAGTTATTAGCGGCTTTGATAGTGCTGATTTTGACATTGTAGCGCTGGGCCAGCAAGGATAAAGACTCACCCCGTCTGACTTTATGAATGAGATTCCGCGACTTTTCTGCTGCCCAGAGGGTGCCGTCGGGCGGCACATGACGGAAATAGGTTTTAATAGCATTAAACATGGATGATGCCAGACGCTCCCGGTAATCACTCCAGTTAAGGTTTTTTTCTTCCTGCGGATTACTTATAAAACCCGTTTCAACCAGGATAGAGGGAATATCTGGCGCAGTTAGTACAGCAAGACTAGCAGCCTGCGGCGAAGACTTGTGCATGCGAGTGACGCCCTTAAGTTCCTTAATCACTTTCTGACTCAGGTCGTAACTCGACGCCATGGAGTGATCCATAGACAGCCCAAGAATCGTTTCAGCCAGATAACGCTCACTGGCATTATCGGAAATGACTTCAGCGGCTCCACCCAATAACTCTGAATGTTGCTCCGTTCTTTCCAGCCAGCGACCTAACTCAGTATCAGCCCGACGCATAGACAATACCCACACAGAGCCGCCTCGCGGTCCAGCGGTAGTGAACGCATCAGCATGAATGGAGATAAGCAGATCGGCTTTACTTTTACGGGCAATTTCAGGGCGTTTATTCAATCCCACATAGTAATCGCCTGTTCGCGTCATGATGGCACGCATTCCCGGCTGGGCATTTACCTTATCTTCAAGATATTTGGCGATGCTCAGCGTAATGTGCTTTTCATACGTGCCGGCACGGCCGATAGAACCAGGGTCGTTACCACCATGTCCAGCATCGATAGCAATGATGATGTCGCGATCGCGACTATTGTTCTTGCTGTCGAGCACGACACTAGGGGTTTGGGTATAGGTTGGCTTTGAGTCAATAAGGTCGACAACTAAGCGGTGACCATAAGGTCCGTCGGGTTCAACGGGAAAAACGGAAGGTGCAGCCTTGCGAGATAACTCAACGACGATGCGAGCGGCATTTTCATTTTTTGGTGTGGAATGGCGAACCCGGCGAACGAGATCGCCGCTGATATCGGCCTTGGATAAATCGCTGTTATTGCCAGTATCAGCTAAATCAATTACCAACCGGTACGGGCTTTCGAGTGAAAAATAGGTATATTCAGGCGCACTTTTCAGATCAAGTACCAAACGGGTTCTGTCGCCAGAAGGCGCAGCCCTGACGCTACTGATCTGATTTTGTGCCCAGGCAGCGCTCGCCAGACACCACACACAGATTGTGAGTATGATTACGCGCAACATAATTAACCCTAAAATTTACCCTTACTGACTTTAATTATTTTATTTAAAGAGTCAGCTACCTAGTACATCAATAACGGCTTTGCCTGCCTCTGATCGGGCAGTAACCGATAATATTCGTCCATCATTATGTGAGTTAATACTAATCACTAAATCCGCAGAAGCCAAGAATTCAGCCCCTTTTTGCGGCCATTCAATTAAACAAACCGCCTTTTCACGAAAGTAATCCCGTATGCCCATGAACTCCAGCTCCTCAGGGTCAGCTAGCCGGTATAGGTCGAAATGATACACCGATACGTCTTTCAACTCATACGGTTCAACCAGTGTATAAGTAGGACTCTTAACGTTACCTGAATGGCCTAACCGTTGAATAAAGTAACGACTGAACGTTGTCTTACCCGCGCCCAAATCGCCCTCCAGATAAACAACCAAGCCGGTCGCTAGCTGCTGCTGACTGACCGCGTCCGCCAACTTTTCAGAGACAAATGCGGTTTCTTCGGGTGACGAAGACATAAAGGAGAGTTCTGGATAAGGCATAAGTTCAGTTTAACATTCACTACTGGTTGATGAGCATGCGCACGGCATCGAATAAATCGCTGGCAATCATACCACGCTGACCATACAAGTCAGCCAGATCATCACCCGCTTTCGCATGCACTATGACACCGTATTTAGCCGCAATATCACGAGACAGTCCTTGCGCCAGCAATGCTCCCAAAATGCCGCTTAATACGTCACCGCTGCCAGCCGTTGCCATACCAGGGTTACCATGTTTACTCACCCAGGTTTTTCTCTCGTTATCAATGATGGTGCCAGCCCCTTTCAGCACACACGTTGCATGATAACGCTGAGCGCACTGACGGGCATAGTTGAATCGTTCTGCTTCTACATCATCGACAGACACGCCCAGCAAGCGGGCCGCTTCGCCAGCGTGAGGGGTTAAAATACAGTCGTTAATGGTGTACGCCGTTGCCGCACGATTAAGCAAATTCAGTGCGTCCGCGTCTAGCACCATGGGCTTAGGATGCGTCTGACAGTGCTTCATTACCGTGGTGAATACCGATTCAGCCCAATCGTCTTGTCCGAGGCCGGGTCCAATTACCACACAGGTTGCCCACTTCAGCGCATCTTCAAGATCGCTGTCAGTAACCATTAACTCCGGACGACCAGCGCTTACTTGTATGGTAGAAGTTTCATGCGTAAATACCCGCACCATGCCCGCGCCACTGCGCAGTGCCGCTTCACTACTTAATCGTATAGCACCGGCAGTGCCTTTATTACCACCAACACAGAGCAAACGACCGTATGTTCCCTTGTGGCTGTGTACAGCACGAGGCCCCATACCACGGAACTGTTCGATATCCAGCAAACTGGCAGATGATCGCGCCAACTCGGCAAAGGCTTTACCAATGCCAAGATCATCGTAAACCAGTTTGCCGCAGGACTGTTTTCCGGCACCGGTGGTTAAACCGGGCTTAATGCCCACAAACGTAACCGTAACATCGGCTTCGATACAACGCCCCAAAGACTGCCCGGTGTTGGCATCGAGGCCTGACGGTACATCAATACTCACAACAGGCGTATCGCTGGCATTGATGGCGTCGATGATATCGGCAAACTCATTGCGGATATAACTGGTAATGCCGGTACCCAACATGGCATCTACGACTAGCCCTGCTTTTGCCAGCAGTTCTTCGCTAAACACTTCAATTTTACCACCAGCATCTAACCAGCGGCGCTGTGCTTCACCAGCATCGCCTTCGAGAATTCGATGAGGCTCTACGGCGCAGATATGCACCTGTTTGCCAGCATCCTTTGCTTTCAGTGCAGCAATATAACCGTCACCGGCGTTATTGCCCTGCCCTACCACTACCAGAAAAACATCGGTGTTGGGCAACAGGCTCTGACACTGACGGAATACCGAGGTACCGGCCCGTTCCATCAGTGTAAATAATTCGCAGCCTGAATCTTCCGCCGCTTTACGTTCGTGTTCTCTCACCTGTTCGGCGCGAAACAGTTTGTGTGATAAGCTTGTCGCGAGTTTAGTATCTAGCATGGTTTTATATCCGCGTTGCAATCAATCGATCTCAATAGATTAACAGACGATATCAAGGCTTGGGGCCGTGCGCTAGGTTTTCAGCAGGTCGGTATCAGCGATGTTGATCTCAGTCAGCACGAAGATAAACTGCTTGAATGGCTGAATAACGGCTACCACGGCAGTATGGACTATATGGCTGCTCATGGATTAAAGCGCGCCCGTCCGGCAGAACTGGTACCTGGCACAGTGCGGGTGATCAGCGTACGCATGGACTATTTGCCGCCTGATGCCTCCTTTGCCCGCCATCTGTCTGACGACCAAATCGGTTATATCAGTCGCTATGCTCTCGGTCGGGATTACCATAAAGTCCTGCGAAACCGTCTTAAACAGCTGGGTGAAAAAATTACCGCAGAGCTGGCTACTACGCAATACCGTCCCTTTGTCGACTCTGCACCCGTGCTGGAACATGCTATTGCAGAAAAAGCGGGGATTGGCTGGACGGGCAAACATTCCCTCACACTGAATAAGGACGCAGGTTCGTGGTTTTTCCTCGGCGAGTTATTTATTAATCTGCCCCTGCCAGTAGATGAGGCGGTTGAAGAAGGCTGTGGAAGCTGCACTGCCTGTCTGACTATTTGCCCCACACAGGCGATTGTCGCCCCCTATACGGTGGATGCCAGAAAATGTATTTCCTATCTCACCATCGAAAACGACGGCCCGATACCGGAAGACTTGCGTCCGCTAATGGGTAACCGGATTTACGGCTGTGACGACTGCCAGCTGGTGTGTCCGTGGAACCGCTACGGCAATATTACCGAAGAAAAAGACTTCTTTCCCCGCAGTCAGCTGCATGGTGAAACGCTGGTTAACCTGTTTAATTGGGATGAAACGACGTTTCTGAAAAACACAGAAGGCTCACCCATTCGACGTATTGGTCACGCACGCTGGTTACGTAACATTGCAGTTGCGATGGGAAATGCCGCTGCCGATGGGTCTATCCTTTCAGCCCTTGAAAGCAGAAGTGGCCAGGTAAGCGAACTGGTTCAGGAACACATCGACTGGGCCATTGATCAGCAGAAAAACAAAAACGCTGCCCATGACGACAATCGTCAGAAGCAGCGTTTGATCAGAGTCATTCAGAAAGGCTTACCAAGAGACGCGTAAATAGCGCCTACCTTCCGGCAATTTTATGCTTAGTAATAATTACTTGTGATATTGGCGACTTAGCTTATGCACTGCGTCAACAAAAACGCCGGCGTGCTCGGGTGGTACATCGAGATGTATTCCATGACCAAGGTTAAATACATGGCCTGTCCCCTCGCCGAATCCAGCTAGGATGTCTGCAACTTCTTGCTCAATTCGTTCAGGTTGAGCATATAGCATGGAAGGATCCATGTTGCCCTGCAGAGCGACTTTGTCACCGACGCGGGCTTTGGCATCAGCAATATCGATAGTCCAATCCAAACCGACAGCATCGCAGCCAGTATCAGCAATGGCTTCAAGCCACATGCCGCCATTTTTGGTAAATAAGGTAACCGGCACTCGACGGCCTTCACTTTCGCGGTTAAGCCCTTCAACAATACGCGCCATATACTGCAGAGAAAATAATTTGTAATCTCGTGGCGACAATACACCACCCCAGGTGTCAAAAATCATCACCGACTGTGCGCCAGCAGCAATTTGCGCGTTCAGATAACTGGTGACAGAATCAGCGAGCTTTTCCAATAATGCATGTAGCAGTGCAGGTTCAGCAAACGCCATTCTCTTAATTTTGGTGAAGGCCTTACTTGAACCACCTTCAACCATGTAAGTTGCCAGTGTCCACGGACTTCCCGAGAAACCAATCAGTGGCACTTCGCCTTTCAGTTCGCGGCGAATAGTGCGCACGGCATTCATCACATATTGCAGCTCACCTTCCGGATCAGGAATACCAATTTTATCGATATCAGCTTTACACTGTATTGGATTTTTAAAGCGAGGACCTTCGCCCGCTTCAAAATACAAACCCAATCCCATGGCATCAGGAATCGTGAGAATGTCAGAAAACAGAATAGCGGCATCAAGAGGAAAACGACGCAGAGGTTGTAGCGTTACTTCACAGGCTAATTCGGCGTTCTTACACAACGACATAAAATCACCGGCTTCCGCACGGGTGGCTTTATATTCTGGCAAGTACCGACCAGCCTGACGCATCATCCATACAGGAGTAACGTCTACAGGCTGCTTGAGCAGCGCGCGTAAATATCTGTCATTCTTCAGCGCCGGGCGCTCGATAGATGGGTTATTAGCCGACATGCAAATCCTCTACAACTTAATCATAATCTGGTGGGGAGTATAACAATATTTCGCCCGCTTGCGTCGGGGTCAAATCAACTGTTACCCAAAATTGTGCTAAAGACCCGCTTTGCATACGAATGCATAAGACTTTAGTCTTGCATCTCACGAAGACTTATATAATAGTAAGAAAAATAAAGAAGCCCTTAAGGGACCGATTAAAACCTTCCTGAAGCCTCGCCTAGCGAGGCTTTTTATTATTCGTTTCCCATGTCTCGTTGGATCATCGCCTCAATAAGCTTGCCAGCTATAGAAAGCTTGGGTGGAATCTTTGGTAGATTATCGATATCAAACCATTGCGCATCATCAATTTCGCCGGGTTGCGGAACAATATCGCCAGAGTCATATTCCGCCAGAAACCCCATCATTAAGGAATGCGGAAATGGCCAGGGCTGACTATTGAAGTATGAAAGATTCTTAATTTTTACGCCCACTTCTTCCTCGACTTCCCGATGAACGGCTTGCTCGAGACTTTCGCCGCTCTCCACAAAGCCGGCGAGTGTAGAGTACATACCACTTTCTTTGTGACGAACGCCCTTAGCCAGCAAAATCTGATTATCGCGATAAATTCCCACAATGATACAAGGCGAGACACGAGGATAAGCCCGATGTTTGCACTGATGACATTGCATCGCCATTTCCCAGTCAACCTGTTCCATCTGCGCGCCGCACTGGCCGCAGTAGCGATGGGTGCGAAGAAAATGTACGTATTGCCAAGCTCTCGACAGTACATTGAACAGTGCCTCTGAACCTTCAGCCATCACGCTACGCATTGTAGTAAATTCCCACAACTCATGCTCTACGTGCTCAGCTCCTAGATCGAGCAGAAAAACGGGATGCGCGAGCTCGTGATGTTCCGATAGTGCGGGTAATTCTACGATACTACTTTGATGGTGGGCGAGTAGACTAATATCACTCCAGTACCCCTGAAATAAAGCATCTTCAGACTTTCTCACCAGCAACATGTCACGGCTGAATATAATCCATAACGCCTGTGTAGTAGCGAGGCGATTCTCTGGCACTGGCTTAATCATTCATTCACCTTAAAAAGTCCTAAACTTGTGTTGCTATAAATGCGGCATTTCAAAAACCCGGCGCTCATGATAGTGATTTTCCCGGTATTTTTATAGTTGTTACGATTGCGGAAACACCTCTGTCATTGTTAAGGTTCACCGCAATGTTATACTGAGAATAGAAATCAGCTGCATTGGCAGGAACCCGAACCAGTCACGGGTTGTCATGTCATAAATAATAAAGACATTTGTCGGTAAAAAGTCATGAATAGTACTACCCTGATTAATAAAGCCCGTGCTTATTGCGAACAGCGTGGCGCCAGATTCACCCCTTTACGCGAAAAAGTTTACGAGATTTTACTTGGTAAACATGGTCCGATGGGGGCGTATGAGTTGCTGGACACATTAAAAGAGACAGAATCCGGCGCGAAACCGGCAACTGTTTATCGTGCTCTGGATTTTTTACTAGAATTTGGATTTATACACCGACTGGAATCTACTAATGCATTCGTGGCCTGTCATCATTTTGGCTGCCACCATCCGGTACAGTTCCTTATTTGCGACAGTTGTGGCGATGTAGCAGAAATTCAGTCGGAAGGCTTACAGGAAACCCTTGAAAACCAGGCGAGTAAATATGGTTTCAAAGTTTCCAAACAAACAATAGAAGCTCACGGACTTTGTGCAGACTGTCAGGATGCAGAAAACTCTGAGCCAGAGGAAGAACACCATGAATGTTGAGTTTGTTAATCCTTTCATCAATGGTTTACTAAATGTGATGGAAACCATGGCACAAACCAAATTAAAGCCAGGAAAACCAAAGCGTAAACAAAGTGATATAGCGCAGGGTGATGTTTCCGGCTTAATCGGGATGGTGGGGCCTCAGATAAAAGGGTCAATGTCGATCACCTTTGATGAGGAACTGGCGCTGACCATTATGGAGCGTATGGTAGGCGAGCGTCCTGCGAAGCTCGACGCGGAAGTTGGCGATATGGTTGGAGAAGTCACCAACATGATTTGTGGCAACGCGAAGCGAGACCTGGCGGAGAAAGGCTTCGAGTTTGGCATGGCCACACCAATTGTAGTATCTGGAAAGCAACACACTATCAGCCACCAGGTCGATGGCTCCAAGCTCATCATGCCATTTATGTGCGACGAAGGATTAGCTCATATGGAAATATGCTTTGACAAGTAACTGGCACCAGCAAGAAATTATCCTTCCCCCGTTTCGACGGGGTTTCCACCTCATCACAGACCATATCGAAAGTGCAATCAGTGAGTTAGCAAACGTAAAGATTGGGCAACTTCACTTGTGGCTTCAGCATACAAGTGCCAGTCTCACCATTAATGAAAATGCAGATCCATCGGTAAGAAGTGATCTGGAAAGCTGGTTTAACCATACTGTGTTGGAAACTTCGGAATTTTTTACACACACCTACGAAGGTATGGACGACATGCCCGCTCACGTCAAGTCTAGCTTGTTGGGTTGCGAGGTAACAATTCCGGTAAAGGATGGAAAGCTACAGCTAGGCACTTGGCAAGGTGTTATTATGGGCGAACATCGCAATAATGGTGGCAGTCGGCGCATTCTGGCGACTTTACACGGCCTTTGGCGATAAAATCCAGAAAATTCTTATGTACGAAACGTCGCAGTTGGCACGCCGTATGCTAAGACCCTTTCATCCAACTGATTTATCTATCACTCAACGTTATACAGGATGTGAAAATGAACAAAACTTTTAAACTGTCTGCACTGGCATTTGCATTAGCAGCCTCTGCTCACGTATCTGCACAGGAAGCATCAACACAATCATACGATAAATGGTTTGGCATTTACGGTATGTATTACAATGCTGACGTAGACAAACCAGCACCTGATTACCTGGACGATGGCAAAGGCGTTGGTATGGAAATGGGCTGGCGTTTTGATGAAAGCTGGGCTGTTCGCGGTGAATTTACTGCATTAGAACTCGACTATATGCAAGTTCTGAGCAATAAAGACAGCGCTTCTGGCTTTATGTTTGGCGTAGACGCAATGTACTTCATGCCTAATGACTGGTGGTACATTTTCGGTGGTCTTAAGCGTCAGGAATTCGATGAAGATCACAACCTGGTTAACTTAGGTCTGGGTAAGCATTGGGCAATCGGTGAAAAGCTGAAGCTTTCTACTGAAGTTGCTGCTTATCGCGACATCGACGATTCTTACTACGACTACAGCGTTAAAGTTGGTCTGACATTCCCATTCGGAAACGCGACAACGTCTAACTACAATGAGCCTACGCCTGTTGTAGACGGTGACAGCGACAGCGATGGCGTGCTTAATAGTGTTGACCAGTGTCCTAACACACCAGCAGGTACCGAAGTTGATTCAACAGGTTGTGCAGTAGTTACTGAAGCTGACAGCGACAGCGATGGCGTTGTAGACAGCAAAGACATGTGCCCTGACACACCAATGAACGACAAAGTAGATGCAGACGGTTGTACTGTGTTTGACGAAAAAGAAGTAACGCACAACCTGCGTGTTCTGTTCGCGAACGAAAGTGCTGAAGTGTCTGAGCCACACTCTGCTGACATCGAAGACTTTGTTGCATTCTTCAAGCGCTACGGCAAAACAGAAGCAGTGATCGAAGGTCACGCATCTGCTCCAGGTACTGATGCGTACAACATGGAGCTGTCTGAGCGTCGTGCAGAAGCGTTTAAAGACGTTCTGGTAAATGAATACGATATCGACCCTGCACGTCTTAGCACAGAAGGTTTCGGTGAAAGTGAACTGCTGATGGAAGGTACTTCTCCAGAAGCAAACCGCGTAAACCGTCGTATCTCTATCCGCGTTACAGCGATTGTTGAAGTACCTGAAAAGCGTTAATTCGACAATAAGACATATTAAAAAGGCGCCATTTGGCGCCTTTTTTGTGTCTGTAGATTTATCGATTGTTTCGATAGTGTAAGTGTAAGCGTTAGTATTCGTCGTCGAAAGCGGGACCAGCATAATTGTCAAAACGCGAAAACTGGCCTTGGAAGGTAAGACGGCTTGTACCGATAGGACCATTACGCTGCTTACCAATAATGATTTCTGCAATACCCTTGTATTCACTGTTTTCGTGATAAACCTCGTCACGGTAAATGAACATGATCAAGTCGGCATCCTGCTCGATGGAGCCCGATTCACGAAGGTCCGAGTTTACCGGGCGCTTATCTGCCCGTTGTTCCAAACTACGGTTAAGCTGCGACAGCGCAACCACAGGTACTTCCAATTCTTTCGCCAAAGCCTTCAATGAACGCGAAATCTCGGCGATTTCCAACGTACGGTTATCACTTAAAGACGGCACCCGCATCAATTGAAGGTAATCCACCATGATCAAACTAATGCCGCCACGTTCCCGGGCCAGCTTTCGTGCCCGCGAGCGCACATCCATCGGTGTCAGGCCGGAAGAATCATCAATAAACAGGTTATCTTTGTCTTTGAGCATGGCCATGGTGTTAGAGACTCGAGCCCATTCCTGATCATCAAGTTGAGCAGTACGAATGCGGGTTTGGTCTACACGACTCAGTGATGCCAGCATACGCATCATGATTTGCTCAGACGGCATCTCCAGACTGAAAACCAGCACGGCTTTTGTCTCAGCCATCATGGCGTTTTCACACAGGTTCATAGCAAAAGTTGTTTTACCCATCGACGGACGGGCAGCCACGATGATTAGGTCGGAGGGCTGTAAACCACTGGTTTTCTTGTCGAGGTCGCTGAAACCCGTGGTAACACCGGTTACTTCCTTGCTGGTTTCTATCAACGATTCCAGTCGCTTAATAGTTTTATCAAGCACCGAGTCAACATCCCGGGGGCCTTCATTTTCCCCAGTTCGTTTCTCTGCGATTTCAAAAACCTTACTCTCTGCCATATCCAGAATGTCGGCACTGTCGCGACCTTCCGGGTTGTACCCCACTTCGGCAATTTCGTGAGCAACGCTAATTAACTCACGAGTGATTGCGCGTTCACTAACGATCTTCGCATAGGAGACCACGTTGGCAGAGCTTGGCGTATTCTTTGCCAATTCGGCAAGATAGGCGAAGCCACCTGCATCTTCGAGCTCGTTTCGGTGCTCAAGCGCTTCAGACACAGTGATCAAATCCACCGGCTGACTCTGACCTAACAGATGAAGAATGACTTTGAAGATGACCTGATGGGAGTGATTATAAAAATCTGTATCGGTGACCACTTCGGCCACTTTGTCCCAACTCTCACGATCGATAAGCATGCTTCCAAGCACGGCCTGCTCAGCTTCGATGCTGTGCGGCGGTACCTTCAGCTTTTCGATATTTTTATCTTTTGAGGTTGGAACGACTTTCACAATATTCACTTCCGAAATTTCGAAGAGGATATTGTCCGTGAATCAGCACGAATTGCAATGTGTTTAGGCTATCAACCTAATAACTTGTCGTTTCATTAACAGACGATAATTGGCTTTCTCAGGTTTAACAGAGCCATTATTGTGCTAAGGCTTCGGTTTTCTCCATTTGGAAAAAAACGCCGTCCCATAGGGTAAAAGCACGCTCTTTACTGGCAACCAGTACAGATTGACCTGGCACATTTTCCCCATGACATTCAATATCGAAACGGGAAATTTTATTCGCTACGATGCCGAGTTGCGCAAAAGACACTTTATATTCAATTTGAAAGTCTTTCTCTGATAGCTTTTTTTCGTGCCATTTCGTTTGCCCGCATTGTGTTTGACCAAGTACCACATTGTCGGTTGAATATTGAAACGATTGGCCTAGCATAGTTTTAGTGTCTTCAGGCTCCATAGCACTAATCCCGGGAGCCACCGAGGAGGTAATAACCCAAGTTCCTTCTACGCTAGCAGGCTCTTTTACTGCACAACTGGTAATGGCCGCACAAGCGGTAAGAAAAAGTACGCCGAACCAGATAAGTGGGGAAGTTCCCTTTGCGCTTCGGTGTCGCGCTGACATCAGTTTCTCCTTATTTTTATAACCAACCATAAATGGGGTCAAAAAGGCTGAATTAAACAAGCCGCTGAGGGAGCTTGTCGTGCTTATTGGATAATTGGTCTAATTGCGCGAAGAGAGGTTCAGAAGTTTACAAAAAAGAGCAAAAAACCTGATGATTTTCTGCTCTTTTATCTATTTTGATATTGGATACTTTTCTAGCTTGCTACTTAGTTTTAACAATGAGCTCGCCGTGCACGGTGGACATTTCCACCCCTGCAGAACCTTTATTCACCGAAAACTCAAGCCATTTACTCGGGCCATATTTTGCCGACTTCTGTTTGTCGCTGGTAATTTTATTAACAATATCGCCTCCAGCATGGGCTTCCAACTCGAAGCGCGCTGACACCTCTTTCTGCACGGTGAGAGCGATGGTGCCCCCTACGGAGGAAGCTTCCACATCCGCTTTGCTGTCGAGGGTCATTGATGCTTCGATCTCACCATTTACGGTAGTCAATGACAGTGATTTTATCAGAGCCAATTCTAATTCCGCATCGCCATTCACCGATTCAAATTCAACGACGGGACTCGATGTTTTAAGCTTTACATTGCCATTTACCGTCATCACTTTTGTGAGTTCGTCACCTTGGTGTTCGCCTTTCACATCGCCGTTTACGGTTTCAATTTGAAGTAAGCCACGTACTGCATTAAGTGAAATGTCACCATTTACGGTTTCTAATTTCATTCGACCGGCTATGTCTTTGGCATCGATATCGCCGTTCACTACTTCCAACTGCACACTGTCGGTAAGAGATTCAACACTTACGCCTGCATTGACAGCCGTGTAAGACACACCAGATTTTGTAGGCACATAAATAGTCAGATCATCACCATCGTCATAATCTTTCTCTTTCCAGTTGATTTTACGATGGTTGGTTTCTACCTGAATAGTAATGTCATTACCGTCTTTCTCGAAAATGAATTCTTCGGTGCGATCGCCAAGCTCGCCGGAAACGTAGACTTCATTTTTATCCCAACCAATAATTTTTGCCTTACCGGAAACATGCTCTATCTCCACATGGGGTGAAGCCGAGGTTTCCAGTCGCTTATCGACCTTCTCTTTAGCCTGCGCCCCCAACGAGACAATAAGCAGACTACTAGCAATTAACGCGGTGATGAAAGAGTGGGACGTTTTGTTACGCATCATAAAATTATCCTTACGATCAAATTTGCTGCCACTTGGGCGCGTGCACTCGCTCAATCAGCAATAACTGTTGTTGGTATATATGCTGGAGCATGCCCAGCAAAGCGGTATTGTCTGGATCTTCGGCCAACGCGCGTTTTACCGCCGAAGCCGCCTCATCCAGTTCATTAAGTTGCTGCTGCCAATCATCCGTCACTGCTGCTTTCTCACTGAAACGGGTTAACAGCGACAATTTTTGCTCTTCATGCTGCTGACTGATGGCCTGCACCAGTGCATCACCGTGCATACCTTGTGATGACGGCTCTGAAAGTGGATCTATTTTGGTAACGAGCAACACTGCAGCGAACAATATAAAGGAGGCAGCAATAGGCATAGCCACGCCCCTTCCCTGCTTAACAGGAGTGGCAGGGATGTTGTCATTAATGCTATGCGCAATACCAACCCACAAATCCTTATCAGGCACTTTTTCTTTCTCTAGCTTCGCCAGCGCTACTGTTAGCTTGTCGTTATGCTCAACCATTAGTCTGCTCCCATCCAATCTTCGAGCAACTGACGCGCTCGGTGGTACTGTGCTTTACTCGTACCCGATGCAATTTTCAACATAGTGGCAATGTCTTCGTGTCGATATCCTTCGATGGCATGTAATACAAACACCACTCTAGCCCGCTCCGGCAATCGTAGAATATATTTTTCAAGATCGACCCCACTGCTACACCCAGACGTCTCGGGTTCTGCCAATGTGACGCTTTCGATGTCGAACATGCGCTGTAACCAGTTTTTCTGCCGCCGCATGTAGCTGATTGTCACATTCGCCGCCACACTGTGTAGCCAGGTAGAAAACTGACTGCGTTCATCGAAATTAGATAGTGTGCGCCAGACTTGGATAAACACTTCCTGAGCAGCATCTTCAGCCATTCCCCGTTCGCCGGTTAACCGAAAACACAATCCATAAACACGGTTGATATGGATGTCGTAAATTTCTCGGTATGCATCACGGTCACCATTAACTGCCGCACGCAAAAGTACACTTTCCCGCACTCTTAAAGTGTCGGGTTTCATATCTGTGACCGTGGCGTGTGATAATTCCATGCTTTCCTTGAGCGTTTACGCTTTCACTCTTTTTATTTCATCGCTAAGCGCGGTGTTTTTTAATGCTGATATTTCATTAGTCGCATCGCCAGATGAAAAGGTTTAAATGCGTCTTGGTTTTTTTTACATTAGTCACCTACAAATTACCACAGGACATCGCCATGCATTCAGATATGCACCTTGAAGCGCTTTTTGCTGCCAAACCAGTTCCCTTCGGCCCCCGTGGTGCACCTAGCGCCATTCAGAAACAAGCAGTTCAACAGCTTCACGTTAACATCGATGGAACATATGAAGATGAACAAGGAAACAAAAAGCTACACGGTGGCCCTGAAAAGGTACTGCATCAATATAGCCATAAAGGTTATCAGGCATTAACTGAGGCATTTCCTGAAAAAGCCTTCACCGTTGGAACGATCGGCGAGAATATGATTGTGGCCGGTATGGACGACAACAACGTGCATGTTGGTGATGTATATAAAATGGGTAACGTGGTACTGCAGGTTAGCGCTCCTCGGGCACCGTGCAATAAAATATCCCATCGCTATGAAATTAAGAATCTGGATCGCTTCGTTGGGCTGAATGGCATTACAGGCTGGTACTATAGGGTGCTCGAAACCGGTGTTTTGCATGTGGGCGACGCCGTAGCATTAGTCTCACGCCCACAACACACGGTGAGTATTGCTGCACTCATGACGGCGGTATACGACAAAGGCCAACCTGAGAAAGCGAAAGACTATGTCGGTATCGAGGTACTCGATGATGAGTGGCGAGAGAAATGCGAACGCGTCATTAAACGGGCATCCTGAACTTTTTATTTGCCTATTAGCACAAAAGGCACATCAATGCTGATGTGCCTTTTTCATAAATACGAAATCACGCTTACTTTTGCGAGGCTATCCAGTCGTTAACCATAAGCTCCAGCGTGCTCAGCGGAACCGCACCGCCACCGAGTACCAGGTCGTGGAACGCCTTGATATCAAATTTCTCGCCAAGCTCGGTTTTCGCCTTTTCTCTTAATTCCAGAATTTTCAGCATACCAATCTTATAAGCGGTAGCCTGCCCTGGCATTACAAAGTACCGACGTACTTCCGATTTAGCCTGGCCTTCAGAGATTGGCGTGTTATTGATGAAATATTCAATAGACTGCGCTTCGGTCCACTTCTTCGCGTGAATACCGGTATCCAGAACCAGACGAATGGCACGCCACATTTCGGAATGCAGACGACCGAAATCGTTAATCGGTTCTTTATACATGCCCATCTCTTTAGCTAAACGCTCAGAGTAAAGTGCCCAGCCTTCTACGTAACTGGTAAAGAACTGTTGAGTACGGAATGTAGGTATATCTTCCAGTTCCTGCGCAATAGCGATTTGCATGTGGTGACCTGGTACACCTTCGTGATAAGCAATCGCTTCCATCTCGCTCTTTGGCATCATGGTCATATCAATCAGATGCACATAATATACACCCGGATTAGAACCATCCGGCGAGCTCGGATAGTAATGTTGCGCAGCACCCGGCTGTTCGCGGAACGCTTCAACACGTTTCACCACCAGATCAGCTTTTGGCAGACGTCCAAAGTAGTCTGGCAATATTTCCTTCATATCGTTGATGTATGTGCGGGCATCTGCCAGATAGGCTTCTCGTCCCTCATCAGTGTTTGGATAATACAGGCGCTCGTCAGATTTATCTTCACGTAGATAATCAAACATTTCACGTAAAGTTCCATCGAAACCCAGTTCGCCTTTTACCTTTTCCATTTCAGCACGGATACGCGCAACTTCTTTCAGGCCCAGCTCATGGATCTCATCTGCCGTCATGTCTGTGGTGGTAGACTGAGCAAGCATCACATTGTAATAAGCTTCGCCATCAGGCAACGCCCATACACCTTTTGCTTCTTTATCCAGATTTGGCAAGTCATCTTCAAACCAGTCAATCAGGGTCTGGTAAGCAGGTCCCACCTTGGTGGTGAGCATGGTAGCGGCTTCGTCTATATATTTATCCGCCTGTTCTTGTGTTAGCGTGCCCTGCTCTACCAGTGCCTCAGCTTTTGCCTTGAAGTCACCGTAAAGTGCATTGTCATTATCAGAATCATCAAACGGCTTGCCAGAGATAATGCCTTTGCTCTGCTGGATTACCCCTTCATAAGCAAAATACGGTGCTTTTACGCCTTCGTCGGCTGCCACGCGAGCACGATCAATAAGCTGATTCACTGCACGACCGGCTTCACCTAATCGGCTCACGTAATCTTTAAGATCTTGCTCGCTGCCCACTCTGTGATAGTTAATCAGCACAGTCGGCAACTGAGAGTGCATACCAAACATCTGATTGAAAATATATTCCCGACGCTCAAACGGCTTCATCGCTTTTTGCTGCTCGTACCCGAACAGGAATACATTCCAGGAAATCTTCGCATCGTCATCCAGCTTGTCGTAGTCGAAAGTTTCTTTCATTTCCTTAACTGCAGCTTCCATATCTGCAAAACGTTCGTTGGAGGCTTGCTCAGACATCTGATCCAGCTCGCCGTAACGTTCTTTTCTGCCCTGCATGGTTAAGGCAAGTGGAGATTTTTTCAGCCCTTCTTCGTATTGCTCTTCGAACCACGCGTTTAAGCGTTCGGTTTCTGATTGCTCTGCCTGCGTCTCGGCGACAACTTCTGACGGCTCTTTCGGGGCTTCATTCGCTGGTGAACAACCCATCATGGCGGCAGCCACTAAACTCAATGCAAAACCAAAACTGGCTTTTACAGAAGATTTCATGCTTGTTTCCCTTTGTTTATTAGAATTATCGTTGATGTTTGGGTTTATCTAATCGTTACGTGATTTTTTGATGTAATTAGACGGAGCAATAACCGTACACCGCCTTCTGAACGACAGCATACCGCTATTTCGTATACGAAGTGAATTGTGTATGTAAGCAATTATTAACGGAGGAGTAAGAAACACTAAATTTCAGGTACAAAAAAGCCCGGATAAACCGGGCTTTTTCAAGATAAAAACAGCAATTACATGCTAGCTTTTTCTACAACGCTTACCAGAGTCCAAGTCTTAGTCTTGGAAACAGGGCGGCACTCGCGAATAGTCACGGTATCGCCTTCGTTAGCAGTGTTGCTTTCGTCGTGTGCGTGAAGCTTGGTAGAACGCTTGATGAACTTCCCGTAGATAGGGTGTTTAACGAAACGCTCAACAACAACAGTGATTGACTTATCACCTTTGTTGCTAACCACACGACCTTGTACTGTACGAACATTTTGCTCAGTCATTACGCATCAGCCTTTTGAGTCAGAATGGTTTTAACACGCGCGATGTTACGACGCACTTTCTTCAGCTGGTCTGTTTTTTCAAGCTGACCAGTTGAATGCTGCATGCGCAAGTTGAACTGTTCGCGTAGCAGGTTTAACAACTCTGCGTTCAGCTCTTCTACGCTTTTATCTTTCAGTTCAGTCGCTTTCATTACATCACCGTCCGAGTTACAAAGGTTGTTTTAAATGGCAGTTTTGCCGCTGCCAGTTCAAACGCTTCGCGTGCCAGAGACTCAGGAACACCTTCCATCTCATACAGAACACGGCCAGGTTGAATTTGGCATACCCAGTACTCAACGTTACCTTTACCTTTACCTTGACGCACTTCAAGAGGCTTCTCAGTAATTGGTTTGTCAGGGAAAACCCGAATCCAGATTTTACCTTGACGCTTAACGTGACGAGTCATAGCACGACGCGCTGCTTCGATTTGGCGTGCAGTCATACGACCACGGCCAACTGCTTTCAGGCCATAAGTGCCGAAGCTTACTTTGCCACCAGCAATAGCAAGACCACGGTTACGACCTTTATGCATTTTACGAAATTTCATGCGTTTTGGTTGTAACATGATTTAGCCCTCTCGCTTAGCGTTGCGGCCTTTCTTCTTAGGTTGAGCTGGCGCAGCCGGCTCTTGGTTTGTAGGCAGACCGCCCAGAACCTCACCTTTGAAGATCCAAACTTTAGTACCAATGATACCGTAGGTAGTTAAAGCTTCAGAAGTCGCATAATCGATGTCCGCACGGAAAGTGTGCAGAGGAACGCGACCTTCACGGTACCACTCAGAACGTGCAATCTCTGCACCGCCCAGACGGCCGCTAACTTCAACTTTGATACCTTTGGCACCAAGGCGCATTGCATTTTGTACCGCACGCTTCATAGCGCGACGGAACATTACACGACGCTCCAGCTGACTAGAGATGCTGTCAGCTACTAACTGTGCATCCAGCTCTGGCTTGCGTACTTCAGCAATGTTGATCTGAGCAGGCACACCGGCCAGCTTAGATACGTAATTACGCAGTTTTTCTACGTCTTCACCTTTCTTACCGATAACAACGCCCGGACGAGCAGTGTGAATAGTCACACGGATGCTCTTAGCAGGACGCTCGATGACGATTTTAGAAAGTGAAGCGTTTTTCAGCTGCTTAGTCAGATACTGACGTACCTGATGATCGTTATACAGGTTGTCTGCATAGTCTGCAGTATTAGCGTACCAGGTCGAAGTCCATGGTTTGCTGATACCCAGGCGTATACCTGTAGGATGTACCTTCTGTCCCATTGTCTACTCCTAGTTATCCGCTACAACTACAGTGATGTGGCTGCTGCGCTTAAAGATACGATCAGCACGGCCTTTAGCACGTGGCTTGATACGTTTCATCGTTGGACCTTCGTCAACGAAGATTTTCGCAACTTTCAGCTCGTCGATGTCAGCACCTTCGTTATGCTCTGCGTTAGCAATTGCAGACTCCAGTACTTTCTTAACTAATGCTGCGCTTTTCTTCGGGCTGTACGCTAAAACTTCAAGAGCTTTTTCAACGTTCAGGCCGCGAATTTGATCCGCAACCAAGCGTGCTTTCTGAGCCGACGTGCGGGCAAAGCGATGTTTAGCTAATGCTTCCATTTCCTACCCCTTAACGTTTGCTTTTCTTGTCCGCGACATGGCCGCGGTAAGTACGCGTTGGCGCAAATTCGCCCAACTTGTGGCCGACCATTTCGTCACTTACGATGACAGGTACATGTTGGCGACCGTTATGGACCGCAATGGTCAACCCAATCATATCTGGGATGATCATCGAACGACGTGACCAAGTTTTAATTGGTTTACGGTCGTTCGCTTCCACTGCAGCCTCTACCTTCTTCAGCAAGTGAAGGTCGATAAATGGACCTTTCTTGAGAGAACG
>Ga0208204_100142_pt1 | contig 30709 bp, 27 predicted proteins | sample DeeseametaMP2252_FD_184173 | JGI IMG/M metagenome (GOLD analysis project Ga0208204, IMG submission 184173) | Marine microbial communities from the Deep Pacific Ocean - MP2252 (SPAdes) | ecosystem: Environmental > Aquatic > Marine > Oceanic | place: West of El Salvador, Pacific Ocean | collected...
CGTATCAGTAACCGACAACGGTCGTGGTATTCCTACAGCAATTCACGAGGAAGAAGGTGTCTCGGCTGCAGAAGTTATCATGACGGTACTGCACGCAGGCGGTAAATTCGACGACAACTCATACAAAGTATCGGGCGGTTTGCACGGCGTTGGTATCTCCGTGGTTAATGCGTTATCAGCCAAGCTTAAACTGAAAATTCGTCGAGAAGGCAAGTTGCATGAGCAGGAATATCACCACGGCGTGCCGCAAGAGCCATTGGCGATAACTGGTGATACCGATAAAACGGGTACCAATGTTCGCTTCTGGCCAAGTGACAAAACGTTTACCGATACGCTTTTCCATTACGATATTCTGGCTAAGCGTCTACGTGAACTGTCATTCCTGAACTCTGGTGTTTCTATTCGTTTGAAAGACGAAAGAGACGGCAAAGAAGATCACTTCATGTATGAAGGTGGTATTAAGGCTTTCGTTGAATACCTGAACCAGAAGAAAACGCCGGTTCACCAAAAAGTGTTTCACTTCACCTCTGAGCGCGAAGACGGCATATCCGTAGAAGTTGCCATGCAGTGGAACGACGGTTTCCAGGAAAGCATTTTCTGTTTCACCAACAATATTCCACAGCGTGATGGTGGTACCCACCTGGCAGGTTTCCGTGGCGCGCTAACCCGTACCCTGAACAACTACATGGAAAAGGAAGGGCTGAATAAAAAGGCGAAAACCAATGCCAGCGGTGACGATGCCCGTGAAGGTCTGACTGCCGTCATTTCTGTAAAAGTGCCTGATCCTAAGTTCTCATCCCAGACTAAAGATAAACTTGTCTCATCAGAAGTGAAGCATGCCGTCGAGTCTGCAATGAACGAAAAGCTAGCTGACTTCCTTCTTGAGAACCCGAACGAAAGTAAAATCATCGCATCAAAAATTATCGATGCGGCCCGGGCCCGTGAAGCTGCCCGCAAAGCCCGTGAAATGACACGCCGTAAAGGTGCTCTCGATTTGGCAGGTTTACCAGGCAAACTCGCTGATTGTCAGGAAAAAGATCCTGCACTGTCTGAACTGTATATTGTGGAGGGTGACTCTGCAGGCGGTTCCGCTAAGCAGGGTCGTAACCGGAAGAACCAGGCTATTCTGCCACTGAAGGGTAAGATCCTGAACGTAGAAAAAGCCCGTTTCGATAAGATGCTGTCTTCTCAGGAAGTCGCAACGCTGATTACGGCATTAGGTTGCGGTATCGGTCGTGACGAGTACAATCCGGAAAAACTGCGTTATCACAGCATCATCATTATGACCGATGCCGATGTGGATGGTTCGCACATCCGAACGCTACTGCTGACTTTCTTCTATCGTCAGATGCCTGAAATCATCGAGCGGGGCTACGTTTATATTGCTCAGCCGCCACTATATAAAGTGAAGAAGGGCAAGCAGGAGCAATACCTGAAAGATGAAGACGCACTGACAAATTACCTGACGAATATTGCTGTAGATGGTTCTGCGCTTCATACCAGTGAAGATGCGCCGGGGATTTCTGGCGTCGCATTGGAAAACCTGGTTAAGCAATATCAATCAGTCGAGAAGATGATTAAACGTCTGCACCGTCTGATGCCGCCTGCGATTTTATATCGTCTCATTTATTCTCCAACATTAAGGCACGAAGATCTTAAGAGCGAATCGACACTCAATAGCGTTGCTGAGAGCTTCGTAAACAGTCTTAATGAGAAAGAGAATGACGGCGCCACGTATAGCTACGATATCTTGAAGGAAGAAGAAGGCAGTGAATTCCTCATTCAAATTACCATGCGTATGCACGGTATCGACTATAACTATAAGCTAAACCAGGAGTTTATCGACTCTGCTGAGTACGCGAAAATCCGTGACCTTAATGAGTCAATCAACGACATGATGAACGACTCTGCATTCGTACAACGTGGCGAGAAGAAGCAACCGGTTGAGTCGTTCAAGGAAGCGCTGGAATGGTTGATGAACGAAGCAAAACGCGGTCAATATATTCAACGCTATAAAGGACTGGGTGAGATGAACCCAGACCAGCTTTGGGAAACTACCATGGACCCTGATAGCCGTCGTATGCTTCAGGTTACCATTGAAGATGCGATTAACTGTGACCAGCTGTTTACTACGCTGATGGGAGACCAGGTTGAACCGCGTCGTGCCTTCATTGAAGCGAACGCACTGAAAGTTGAAAACCTGGATGTGTAGTTGATTACAATAAAATAACCAGTGAAAGGCGACTCAATGAGTCGCCTTTTTTATATGGGAAACAACTACCTCTAGAGAGGCATTACTAGAATAAACATGGTAATTTCTTCAGAAGACAAAGGAACGTGTGAGCTGTAAATAAGGACATTGCCATGCTTAGAAAAATCACTTTCACTTTAGTTTGCCTTATTGGCGTTGCAACGCCCATTGAAGCATCTCAACCAACCCCGGTATCTGCCTATAGCCGCCTCCCTGCGGTTGAGAGCGTAAAGCTATCTCCATCCGGAAACAAGGTGGCGTACATTCAAAATGTCACGCTGGATAGCGGAGAAGCGCTCTCGCTATTATCCGTTTTCGATTTCACAACCGCCGACCTAAAGATATTACTGAAGTCTGACAATGAAGATGTTCGAATAAATTGGTACAGATGGATAAACGAAGACAAAATTGCCACGAGCGCAGGGTTCGCGGGAAATCGGCGATATGGAATGTCTAAAACCAAGGTGAGTGAAACCCGACTTATGGCGATTAATGTTGATGGCAGTGGCGAGCCAGAACTTGTTATTGAGCCCAGGCGCGACTTGGAAAATGTGCACTCACAATATGCGGATAGAGTCATAAGCTGGCTTCCTGACGACCCTGAACACATTCTTATGGAAGTGGATTACGATAGTCACACAGAGCCTTCGGTATTCAAAGTTAACGTGAACACGAAGAAGCGTGAGCGCATTGAGAGAGGGAAACGGAAAATACGGCACTGGGTTGCCGATCAGCAAGGCAACGTCCGCATTGGAGAAAGACTTAATTATAAAGACGGTGAAGTGATAATTTACGCGCGTCAGGCGGGTAGTGAGAAGTTCTTTGCGCTCTTTGAATATAACGTGATGACTGATCCGGACATCATCATTCTTGGTTTTGGAAAAGATCCAAATATCCTCTACTACAAAGCATATCTAAATGGCTTCCTCGCTCTCTACAAAATGCGCCTGAATGACCAAAAATCAGAAGTTGTATTAACGGGGAATAATGTAGATGTAGATGGCGGCTTGGTGTATTCACCGACTACAAGAGAGGCCATTGGCGTAGGCTTTTCTCAACAGCCAGGAGGGGTGTACTACTGGGATGAAACAGACGCACCATTCAGAGATGGCCTTGCTGCGGTAATGCCCGATGCTTCAACATCTATTGTTAGTTATAACGACAATGGTCGTCGCTACGTTTTATATGTAGAGAGTGAGAATTCACCGGGTGTTTACTACATCGGAGATCGTGATAGAAAGTCGTTAAGCCCATTTACCGGCCAATACCCAGAACTCGCAGATATAACCATTCCTAAAAACGAAACCATTACCTATAAGGCGCGCGATGGGGTAACGATTGAAGGCTTCCTTACGTTACCTGTAGATTATGATGGGGAAAAACTGCCAACGGTAATATTCCCTCATGGCGGCCCAGGCGTAAGAGATTATGACGGGTTCGACTATTGGACAGCCGCACTGGTCAACGAGGGCTACGCAGTGTTGCGACCTAACTTTCGAGGTTCATCCGGTTACGGGTTAGACTTTGCTAACGCTGCTGATAAGAGGTGGGGTTTGGAAATGCAGGATGATATTACCGATGGCACGCGTTGGTTAATTGAAAAAGGCATCGCAGATCCTGAAAAAATTTGCATGGTCGGCGCAAGCTACGGAGGCTATGCCTCGGCGATGGCCTTGGTCAAGGAGCCCGAACTTTATCAGTGCGGCGTGAGCTTCGCAGGCGTTATGGATTTAAAGCGACTGGTGCAGCACTATCGAAAGTTTATAAATTCCAGATTGGTAAAAGATCAGATAGGTGATGACTATGATGATTTAGAACAGCGTTCGCCTTACTATCGGATAAACGAAATCAAAGCGCCCATGTTATTAATTCATGGTGAAAGCGATCGCGTTGTCGATGTATCTCAGAGCCAGGAGATGTTTTATGAAATGGAAGATGAAAACAAGCCGGTTGAATACGTTGAATTAGAAAACGGAACACACTACTTAACCATCCAACGTAACCGAAATAAACTGTTCGAAACGATGACTCGATTTTTGCGTGAACACCTTCTAGATGAAAAAAAGCCAGCTCAATAAGCTGGCTTTTCACAATTATCGGCGCTCAGATAAATGGTGGATTAGGCTCTTGGCGTCACCAGTAGCATTACCTCACCACCGCTTGCGGGAGTGAAGGTAAATCGATACACACCGGTTTTTTGTGGCGTGAATTGCAGATTCTCTGAATCTGTACCACAAACCATGTAGAGCGGTTCTTGGTTAAGAACAACCTGACCACGATAACGGGCTCCACAGGTTTGGTCTGGTGTCCAGAAACCGTCAGACAGACGGAAATCATACGGCTGACCATCAGCAATCAAATCAACATCAACATACCAGCCTTGAGGGCCATCGGTTAGCTGATATTTAGCGTTGGCTTCCCACCAGTTAAAAACACCGCGTAAATAGAGATCTTCAAATTTAATCTCAGGCGGATCCATTAGGCCAGGCAGGCTTACAACGCTGCGGCTACTACAGCCAGAGAGAAGGGCGACGAATAATAAAAAAGCGAACTTTTTAATCACTGTAACTCCATTAAAAAAATGCCCGACACAACTTGCCGGGCAATGCGCGTTATTGTGTGCAATACAGCAGGCTATTTGGCGAGAAGCGAAATATCTGCTGCTTTAAGAAATTGCTGTCTTAATACAGACAACAGCGCCAGACGGTTGTTCCGTACAGCGTCGTCATCGGCCATAACCATAACGTTATCGAAGAAGCTATCTACGGCGTCGCGTAACGTAGCCAGAGCGCTTAATACCGCATTGTAATCAGATGACTCAACACCTGACTCAACTTCAGCTTTAACACTCTCCAGCGCTTTGTACAGGGCGATTTCGGCTTCTTCCTGTAGCAAGGATGCATCGACAGCGTCAGAAATATCGCCATCTTGCTTAGCAAGGATATTGGCAACACGCTTATTACCCGCCGCGAGCGCTTCAGCTTCTTCACGGGCTTTAAACGCCGACACCGCTTCTACACGTGCAGCATAATCGGCAGGACGAGTAGGACGACGGGCAGCCACCGCTTGAATAACATCAATGCTAACACCTTGGTCTTGCAGCAACGCGACAAAACGTCCAAGCACGAAGTCTACAACCTGCGCCTGTGTTTCTGCGTTAGTCAGTTTATCACCATAAACGTCTACCGCTTTTGCAACCAGCGTATCTAAATCAAGCGCGAGATCTTTCTCAACAATAATACGCAGCACACCAATAGCAGCACGACGAAGTGCGAATGGGTCTTTATCGCCTTTTGGTAACTGACCAATACCAAAGATACCCACCAGCGTATCCAGCTTGTCTGCCAAAGAAACAGCAGCACTCACGCCAGATGCAGGAAGTGCATCGCCAGAGAAACGCGGCATGTATTGTTCATAAAGCGCATTGGCAACGTCAGCAGATTCGCCGTCGTTCAGCGCATAGTATTTGCCCATCACGCCCTGTACGTCAGGGAATTCCATGACCATTTGCGACATTAAGTCGGTTTTCGCGATTAAACCTGCACGCGAAGCGGATTCCGCGTCGGCACCAATTTGACCAGCAATAAAACCAGAGAGGGCAGCAATACGGTCGGATTTATCTTTCAGTGTACCGAGCTGCTTTTGGAAAAGTACCGTCTCCAGGCTGGCAAGACGACTTTCCAACGTAGACTTCTTATCTGTGTTAAAGAAGAATTCTGCGTCGGCAAGGCGAGGGCGGATGACTTTTTCGTTCCCAGAGATCACCTGAATTGGGTCTTGAGACTCAATGTTACTGACGAACAGGAAACGGTTGTCCAGCGCGCCTTCTGAGGTCAGCAGCGGGACGTATTTCTGGTCATCTTTCATGGTGTAAATGAGGGCTTCTTTTGGCACTTCCAGGAAAGCGGCTTCAAACGATGCCTGCATTACAACCGGCCATTCAACCAGTGACGCAATTTCTTCTAATAAACTCTCGTCATAGTCAGCTTTTAAACCAAGCTCAGACGCTGCTTTTTCCAGTTCGTTTCGAATGTACTCGGTACGCTCTGAAAAGTCGGCATAAACATAATGCGACTTCATAGCGGCGGCGTAGTTATCAGCGTGATCAAGCTCAAAGGTGGCTTCGCCATGGAATCGATGCCCTTGAACAACAAGGCTACTGGCTTTACCCAGTACGGTTAAAGGCAACAATTCTGCGCCGTAAAGGGCAGTAACCGTATGCACCGGACGAATAAACTGGGTTGTAGAATTACCCCAGCGCATGGCTTTAGGGATAGGCAATTTACCAATCGCCTGATTAACCAGGCCTTCAATGAGTGCGCTAATGTGCTGACCTTCAACACTGGCGCGATGAAGTAACCATTCCCCTTTATCGGTAACCATGCGTTCTGCTTCAGAAACGTCGATACCATTACCGCGGGCCCAGCCCATGGCGGCTTTCGTTGGATTGCCATCTGCATCAAACGCAGCAGAAACCGCAGGGCCGCGTTTCTCTACTACTTTATCTTGTTGTGATTCTGCAAGGTCGGAAACCGATACTGCCAGACGACGCGGTGCTGCAAACCAGTGAATTCCAGAATAAGTGAGCTCAGCATTATCCAAGGCCGCTTGTAAATTGTCGGCGAAACTTTGCCCCAACGCTTTCAGCGCTTTAGGAGGGAGTTCTTCAGTACCAATTTCTACTAATAAATTCTCTGTGCGCACGATTACTGCTCCTTCTTACACATTGGGAAACCGAGAGCTTCACGCGCCTGGTAATAGCTTTCAGCACAGGCCTTAGCAAGCGTTCGTACGCGCAGGATGTAACGTTGTCTTTCGGTGACTGAAATCGCATGACGGGCATCGAGCAAGTTAAAAGCATGAGACGCCTTCATAACCTGCTCGTAAGCGGGCAGAGGTAAATTCTTTTCAATTAACAATTGGCTGGCGGCTTCGCATTCATCGAATGTCTTAAACAGGAAATCCACGTTAGCGTGCTCGAAGTTATACGCCGACTGCTCAACTTCGTTTTGATGGAATACATCACCATAGGTCACTTTGCCCATTGGGCCATCTGTCCACACCAGATCGTAAATGCTGTCGACGCCCTGAACGTACATGGCCAGGCGCTCCAGACCATAAGTGATTTCACCAGTAACCGGTTTACACTCAAGGCCACCTACTTGCTGGAAGTAAGTAAACTGAGTTACTTCCATACCGTTCAACCAGACTTCCCAACCAAGACCCCAGGCACCCAGAGTAGGTGATTCCCAGTTGTCTTCAACGAAACGAATATCGTGAACCAGCGGATCGAAACCCAGCTCTTTCAACGAGCCAAGGTACAGCTCCTGGATGTTGTCTGGAGAAGGCTTCAACATAACCTGAAACTGATAGTAGTGCTGCAGACGATTGGGGTTTTCGCCATAACGACCATCGGTAGGGCGTCGGCAAGGTTGTACATAAGCACTGCTGATAGGCTCTGGCCCTAACGATCTTAAGAACGTCATCGGGTGGAAAGTACCGGCACCTACTTCCATATCAAGAGGCTGGATAATCACGCAACCTTGGCGTGCCCAGTAATCCTGCAGTGCGAGGATCAAACCCTGAAAGGTTTTAATATCGTATTTCTGCATGTTTGCTGCTTATAACTGACCAATGTAAAGGTGGAGTAGTATACAATTTGTCAGCAGCCGAATGTAGGCTGAATTCAATGAAAACGGATTAAAATACGCTTAATTTAGCAGGGAAACCGATATGAAAGTGACGACAGGTGTAAATCGCTGTGGCTGGGTCTCGGATGATACGGAATATCAGCTTTATCATGATACGCAATGGGGCCGGCCAGAACTGGATGATAAGGCACTGTTTGCCAAGCTTTGCCTCGATGGACAACAGGCTGGTTTATCCTGGATCACGATACTAAAAAAGCAGGCCAATTTTGAAGCCGCTTTTCACAACTTTGAACCAGAACGGGTGGCAAAGATGACCGATGACGATGTTGAGCGACTTATGCAAAATACAGGAATTATTCGTAATCGTCTTAAAATAAAAAGCATCATTACCAACGCTCAGGCCTATTTAAAAATTACTGAACATATGGCTTTCAAAGACTATATCTGGCAGTTCACGGAAGGTAAAACCATTATTAACCAATGGCAAGACTACAAACAGGCACCGGTCAGCTCACCGGAATCGAAGCTAATGTCGAAAACACTCAAAAAAGACGGCTTTAAATTTGTGGGGGAAACGATTTGTTATGCCTACATGCAGGCGGTGGGAATGGTGAACGATCACACGGTGGAATGTCACTGTTACCAATCGTGCTGTGAACAGGCACGGCGGTAACAGTGAAGTGAGACTGACACTCAAACGTTGTTCAGTTGTTGGCACCAGCGACTGATATCATCCAGTTCGGCTAACACCTTGGTCTCGTATTCAGATTCAATTTGTTCTCTGGCCACATCTTGTTTTCTTCGTTCTTTCAGTGGCAGTTTTCTGCGTTCTTCTAAAATCGCAAAGCCACTGATCTCAACATAGAGCGCGTAGATATGGGGAAACTTCGTTTTATACTCTGGCGGTGCTTCCAACGGCAGGGCATTAAGCAGCTTACAAATGCGAATGGCGCCTTCTGATAAATCACACTGTTGCTGCTGCATCGCTTTGCTGATAACAACAATACTTTCTGTGATCGTGTCTATCCGACCATCTCTGGCGGCCTTTTGTCTCGCGTTCTGTTGCTTTAACAAAAACAGGAGCTTTCCGGCATAAAACCCAAGACCTAGAATAATCAGTAAACCTGCGACAATGGCGACAGTTAACCACATAGCACTTTATACCCTAGTCTTTGAATTCATCCATACTGATAGCGTCAAGATGTTTCATCGGATCTTCGTCCTCTTCTTCATCGTCGCTGTCAGTGATACCCAGCAAATCACAAATAATGCGGTGACGCGCCATTTTCTCGTCAACGTAAGCTTGTTCAGCCTTACTAATGGCAATACCGTCGTCGAGTTTATCGAGCAACATTGCCAATCGGTTATCTGCTTCTAGCGCGGCCAATTCGTCTGCTGGCGTGGCGTATTTTTTTACCACAGCTTTCGCTACCGGGGCTTTTATCAGCTCAATGGGCTTTTTACTGCCGTGGCGCGGATCTTTATTTCCTGAGGCACGCTTCTCTTGCTTGGCCTTAGACTCAACCGCATTTCTGCTACCCGCTTTGTTACCGGAGTGCTTCTTCGATTTTGCAGGTGAAGTGGTATTTTGTTTTTTCTTTTTATTGAAGTCGGGATCTTTCCTGACACCAATTAGCCCGACTTTACGGGTCTTTTTAGAACGAGACGACATAACTTTGTCTCCTGGTTAAACGATAATTGGGTGTAATTATACCGCGTATCTATGGATGCTTCTTCAACAATACAACGTCTTTGCTGCAAAGAGTGACAGAAAACCCGAATTCCCGACCAATATAGTCGAAGGTACGCGCTGAGAAAAATGACACATGTGTCATGTCATTCTTGTAATGCCAACTGACGAATTTCTCCGGACTTTCAACACGCTTAGTCATGATTGCCATCAGGCCGCCTGGTTTTAGCAATGAAGTAAGCAACGTTAGCTCTTCAATTGGCCTGTGAAAATGCTCGATAGCTTCAGTACAGGTTATAAAATCGTAGTTAAGGTTAAGAACAGATTTGTCATTGGCATAAATAGGATCGTACCAGTGCATCGAAAAACCACACTGTGTCAGCATGTCGGCGAGTACCGGCGCTGGACCACAACCAAAATCTAATCCCGTAGCAGGGGGCGAAAGTTGTTCTGTTATTGGTGTGCATGCTCTGTTCAGGAACTGCCGATAACCTTGATCTTCAAAGCTGTTTTCATGGAGATCGTATTCCGCTTTTTCCTGACTTAAATCGGGTAGAAACGCCTTTGCGACAAATACCAGATCACATTGCTGACAATGCAAATATCGACGCTTTCTATCCTCATGATAGTGATTAATTTGTTCTGAAAGACAGAGCGGACAAGTGTCAGAGCATTTCATTTACAGAGGCTGTCCGGATAGGTTGGGGGAGAATAGGAAGTCAGTTTAACAGGAGCCAAAAAGAAAAAAAGGTGATGGCCGAAACCATCACCTCGTTTATCAGTGTCTGATGACACCTCTCCCGTTATTGCACTTATGTGCAAGGGTGCTCCCCTTTTTTTTGTTTTTTACAGAGCTTATATTGTTTAAGGTCTTCCTGACGCTTTATCCAAATTCCTGGTCTGTTGATTTTTTTTATTGTTGTATTTCAGTTGGTGCTCTTTCAGGCAAAGCTCCAAACTTGAGCAGCTATACTACAGAACTGAGTTCAAAAAACAAGTGACTATTTACAAATAATTAACAACCTTTGAAATACAAGTACTTAGTGTAGGCCTGCCAGGTAGTTTGACAGGATCTCAATGTCTTCGTCAGTAAGTTTCATGGCCACATCACGCATCATGCCGTTCATGTCGTTAGCCCGTTGGCCTTCCCGGAAGCTTTTTAATTGGGCTGCTACGTAGTCAGTGTATTGACCACTGATATCGGGAAAGCCCGCTAACCCCATGCCATTACCGTCTGGACCGTGGCAAGCACTGCAGGAGGGAATGCCACGTGATGCGTCACCACCACGGTAAAGTGCTTGGCCTGCTTCGACGTAATTCTCCGGCGTTTGTCCAATTTTAGGATCTTGTGAAGAGAAATAGGCTGCTAAATCTGCCATGTCTTGTTCAGAAAGGGCACCTGCCATTGGATTCATCACGGCGTTATTACGTCCTTCTGCGCCGCCGGTTTGCATCGCCAGTTTAAACTCTTTTAGTTGTTTTTCGATATAGCCTGCATGTTGCCCCGCGATTTTTGGATACATTGGGATCATGGCGTTGCCATCAGGACCGTGGCAAGCTGCACAGGTTACAGATTTTGCTTTTCCGGCTTCGGCATTTCCTTCTGCCAGAACAGTTCCGGTAAAACCTAATGCCACACAAACAACTAAACACAGTTTTTTCATAACTAATCTCTACAAAGGACCAAACGGCTTCGACGTTATACGTGATATCATATGTATCTTTACACATTTAACACGGCAGAAAAACTTATTCCATAATAAAACTATGGTTTTATGGCGATTTTCTGATAAGTGTCAAACAATTTATAATTAAGTCCAAAGTATAGACGGATATTAACAATGTCGTATTACACAAAAGCAAAGTTTCTCATGAGTGCGCCGGATATCCGCCATCTTAAACAGGATGAGGGCATCGAAGTGGCGTTTGCAGGCCGCTCGAATGCCGGGAAGTCCAGCGCCTTAAACACGCTCACCAGACAAAAAAACCTGGCTAGAACCAGCAAAACGCCTGGTCGCACACAGTTAATTAATATCTTTGAACTTGACGAGAACCGCCGCCTGGTTGATTTGCCTGGGTACGGTTTTGCTCAGGTACCCTTAGAAATGAAAAAGAAATGGCAGGCATCGCTGGGTGAGTATTTGCAAAAGCGGAAAAGCCTACGTGGTCTGGTGGTGATGATGGATATCCGACACCCGTTTAAAGATCTCGATCAGGATTTAATTTTCTGGGCTGTCGATGCGGGACTCCCCGTATTAGCGCTACTAACGAAAGCTGATAAGTTAAAATCAGGTAAGCGAAAAGAAGCATTAATGTTTGCAAAAACGGCAGCGCTGGCCTTCAATGGCGATGTGACGGTACAGACTTTCTCGTCGCTGAATAAGATTGGCGTGGGTGAAGCTGAAGCAGTATTAAATAATTGGTTCGACCTGAATAAAAAAGAAGAAGAGTAGGTGGTAGCAGAAGGAGATAAACTTTTGCAGTCCTGAAAAGAAAAATCCCCATCCATTTGGACGGGGAAAAGGACTGAGAGAAAACACATAAAAACCGAAGATATAGAGTGCCCCATCCCGCTATTAGTTCAAATTAAATAGAAAAAAACGTGATTTTTTTCTATTTAATTTTTTCCTCTATGAAAATCATAGCCTTACGATAAAGCTTTACTACCGAATTTCAGGCATAAAAAAGCCCCGGTAAAACTACCGGGGCCAAAGCAAAGGTTTGAAAACAGCTTTCTCACCTCTGTACCCTACATGCAATAGGGTACAACAGAATGCTGAAAAGGCAAGTTAAAATGTAATAAAATTACCAAATGTAGGTGATTGTAAGGATAAATACAGTAAATACTGTAAGCCACTTTCTGTTTTAATGCGCTTCATCCCAATTTTCACCCACACCGGCTTCTACCTGAAGGGGCACAGATAAAGTCGCAGCCTGCTCCATCAGGGTTACAATTTTTGCCTTCATCTCGTCAACAACAGACTCGCGAATTTCAAATACCAGTTCGTCGTGTACCTGCATCATCATATACACATCATCGCCGGCTTCTTTTTGGATCCACTCATCCACTTTTAACATGGCCAGTTTAATGATGTCGGCGGCAGTACCTTGCATAGGTGCATTTATCGCTGCACGTTCGGCGCCCTTACGACGGGCCCCATTACTGGCTTTAATGTCAGGTAAATAAAGACGACGGCCAAACACCGTTTCCACGTAGCCTTTCTCTTTCGCGTGTTCGCGGGTTTCATCCATGTAGCGAAGTACACCTGGATAACGTTCAAAATACAAATCCATATAGCTTTGTGCATCGTTACGCGGAATATTCAGTTGGCGAGATAAGCCGAACGCAGACATACCGTAAATCAAGCCAAAGTTAATCGCCTTTGCACTGCGGCGCTGATCGGCGGTAACGTCATCTAGAGGCGTATCGAATACTTCTGCTGCTGTGGCGCGGTGGATATCCTTTCCTTCAGAGAAGGCATCGAGTAAGCCTTTGTCTTTAGATAGGTGCGCCATAATACGCAGTTCGATTTGCGAGTAGTCGGCGGCTACAATTTTGAAGCCATCACGGGGGACAAATGCCTGACGCACCCGACGACCTTCTTCTGTGCGAATTGGAATATTCTGCAGGTTTGGATCAGTAGAAGACAAACGTCCTGTTGCAGTGACTGCTTGATGATAGGAAGTATGCACGCGACCGGTACGATGATTAATCATCTTCGGGAGTTTATCCGTGTAGGTATTCTTCAGCTTGGTCAAGCCTCGGTATTCCATGATCATTTTCGGAATAGGGTACTCAAGCGCCAGTTCCTGTAACACTTCCTCGGAAGTAGAAGGCGCTCCTTTAGGTGTCTTCTTGATGATCGGTAATTCGAGCTTTTCAAACAGAATTTGCTGCAGCTGCTTGGTTGATCCCAGGTTAAAGGTCTCTCCGGCTGCATCGTGCACGCTGGCTTCCAGTTCTTTAATTCTGGTGGCGAGATCCTGACTTTGCTGATTCAACTTCTGCGAATCGATAAAAACGCCCAACTGTTCCATGCGGGATAGCACACTGGCAAGCGGCACCTCTACATCCAACAAGAGCGCTTTGAGCTCGTCATGTTTTTCCAGACGCGACCAAATTTCGTTATGAAGGCGAAGCGTGACATCGGCATCTTCTGCGGCATAAGGCGAGGCTTCATTCAGATCGATCTGATTAAAGGTTAACTGTTTGGCTCCTTTGCCCGCAATCTCTTCAAAGTGAATCGTTTTGTGATTCAAATATGCCATCGCCAGAGAGTCCATGTCGTGACGAGTGGCGGTACTATTCAACACGTACGACTCCAACATGGTATCGAAAGCAATGCCCTGCAGGTTGATATCATAATTCGCCAGTACATTCTTATCGTACTTTAGATGCTGACCTACTTTCTTAATGCTTTCCGATTCGAGAAGGGGCTTAAGTGCATTTAACACGTGATTGCGATCGAGCTGCTCAGGGGCATCGGGATAATCATGGGCAACCGGAACATAAGCCGCCTCGCCGGGGGCAGTGCTGAAAGAAACACCGACGATTTCCGCTTCCATATAATCCAGACTGGTGGTTTCGGTATCAAACGCAAACAGTGGGGCGTCTTCGAGTTTCTTTAGCCAGGTATCGAATGCTTCTTGTGTTGTTACCGTTTCGTAGTTGTCACGATTAATATCAGAAAGAGAGGCCGGGGCATCTTCCGTATCATCAGACTCAGCAATTGCTTCAGCTGCTTCAGCCGCCGATTCGGAAGATACTTCAGAGAACCAGCGTTTAAATTCATATTCCGCAAAAAGTTCAGCAAGCTTGCCGTTGTCTGCCTCTGTTGGGGTGAGGGTTTCTGGGGCAAAGTCCATTTCCACGTCTAACTTAATGGTGGCCAGTTCATAAGAAAGACGGGCTTGTTCTTCATACTCGGCCATTTTCGCTGCCATGGTTTTACTGCCGCGGAATGACAAGCCAGCAATATCATCAAGATGATTGTAGATATCGTTAATGCCACCAATGCCGTTCAATAAGGCTTGTGCGCTTTTGTCACCTACACCGGGCACGCCAGGAATATTATCCACTTTGTCCCCTTTTAGGGCCAGGAAGTCGATGATCAATTCTGGTGGTACACCAAATTTCTCGTTTACGCCGGCGATGTCGGTGATCTGATTGTTCATTGTGTTGATCAACGTGACATGCTGGTTAACCAGCTGAGCCATATCTTTGTCACCGGTACTGATCAGCGTATCGATACCCTTTTCTGTCGCCTGACGGGAGAGCGTACCAATCACATCATCGGCTTCGACGCCTTCTTCGATAATGATCGGTAAACCCATCGCGCGGATAATATCGTGCAGTGGGGCTATTTGAGAACGCAGCTCTTCCGGCATCGGCGGGCGATTAGCCTTATAGTCAGCATACATATCGTCACGAAAGGTTTTACCTTTTGCATCGAACACAACGGCTATGTGAGTAGGGTGGTATTGGCGGATCAAGCTTCTGAGCATGTTGATCACACCGTAAATGGCACCCGTATCCTGACCTTTGGAGTTGGTCAGAGGGGGCAAACCATGAAAAGCGCGGAACAGGTAAGAAGATCCATCAACAAGAATAAAAGGAGGCTTTTTGCTTTGGGACATAGAAAGGCTATCGCAGGCATCAATAATAAAGCATGCAGGATGCCACAGGCGGCGTCTTAAAGCCATATTAGCCGTATTGAGCAATATTCGGATCGCTTGTGGATAACTTTGTGATCAAATCTAAAAATAACGGGATCGTTAATGTAGATCTAAAACGGCGTCAAATTCCGTAGATCTGAGTATATAAGGTGTAGCAGGAAACCGAAGAGGCATCATCCTTGTGATAAATTCTTCCCTGATAATGTGGATAACTTGGTGTATTGAGATTTATGGTTTAACCAAGTTCGGCAGTTAATGTAGCATAACGGTAACAATCAGTGACAGCTGAGATTGATACTTTTTGTATAGTATTTGTTGTTTTTTTAATCATAAAAGGCATAAAGCCTGATCTATCTGGCCTGCAGAGATGGGAGAGTATTCAGTGAAAAAAGTAGCAGTGATTCTAAGTGGAAGTGGCGTGTTTGATGGAGCTGAAATTCACGAAGCGGTTATTACCTTATTAGCAATTCGTGAAAACGGGGCACAATATCAATGCTTTGCGCCTGATGTGGCGCAAATGCATGTAGTCAATCATCTCACAGGCGAAGTTGCTGAAGGCGAGTCGCGCAATGTGCTGGTTGAATCTGCCCGTATCACTCGCGGGGAAATTAAACCCGTTACCGCGTGCAAGCCCGACGACTTTGACGCCATTATGTTACCGGGCGGTTTCGGAGCAGCGAAGAACTTATGCACTTTTGCGGTAGACGGGCCTGAATGTTCAGTTAACGACGATGTGATGGCTGTGTGCAAAGCATTTGCAGAAGCCAGTAAACCAGCGGGTTACGCCTGTATTGCACCAGCCCTTGCTGCAGCGGTTTATAAAGATCAACGTAAAGTGACCATCGGTAACGATGAGGGAGCGGCGGCAGGTATTAATGCGTTAGGTGCTTCACATGTGGATTGCGCCGTTGATGCCATCGTTATTGATACCGAAGCAAAACTTGTCACTACACCCGCTTACATGCTTGCAGGCGACATTTTGGAGGCCAAGGCCGGTATCGATAAAATGGTAAAAACCGTACTGGCGATGAAGTAATCGTAGTGGGTTAAGGCGAATGGGCTTTCCCTTTCGCCTGAGTCACCGCATAATGACAAGATTGGGGTCATAACAATGCAGTTACTGCATTAGAAGAAATATAAAAAGGCACAGCGAAATATGCACTACCGTGCAATCGTAAGGATTCTGGGATTACTGGTTGCGCTGTTTAGCGTCACAATGATACCACCTGCACTGATATCATTGGTTTTTGAAGACGGCAGTGGTCTGCCTTTCATTATTGCCTTCCTGATGTGTGTCGCCACCGGCACAGTAATGTGGTACCCAAACCGTTACCATCGTAAAGAACTCCGGGCGAAAGAGGGGTTTCTCATCGTCGTACTGTTTTGGACAGTACTGGCCAGCTTCGGTGCCATTCCGTTTATTTTGCTCGAACAGCCGAGCATGACGGTCACAGATGCGTTCTTCGAGTCCTTCTCTGGGCTCACCACCACCGGGGCAACTGTTATCGAAGGGATTGAATTCCTTCCTCATTCAATACAATTTTATCGTCAGCAACTGCAGTGGCTTGGCGGCATGGGTATCATTGTACTGGCCGTTGCGATTCTGCCTATTCTTGGCGTTGGGGGCATGCAGCTATACAGAGCAGAAACCCCCGGTCCTGTGAAAGATTCAAAAATGACGCCCCGTATTGCCGATACGGCAAAGCACCTCTGGTATATCTATTTGTCGCTGACAATCGCATGTACCGGTGCTTACATGATTGCCGGCATGGACTGGTTCGATGCGGTTTGCCACTCCTTCGCCACTGTGGCTATTGGCGGCTTTTCGACTCACGATGCGAGTCTTGGCTACTTCGACAGTCCTATGGTTAATGCGGTTTGCTCTATCTTTCTGCTTATCGCGGCACTTAACTTTTCATTACACTACGCGGCTGCCAGCTCTCGATCGATAAAGGGCTACCTGCGGGATCCAGAATTTAAAGCTTTCCTTTGCATTCAGTTTGCGTTGATCATGATTTGCTTCCTGGTGCTCACGCTATCGGGTTATTACGGTTCTGCAGAAGAAGCCCTCGATCAGGCAATGATTCAGGCGGTGTCTATTAGTACTACCGCGGGATTCGCTACCACAGACTTCTCATCCTGGCCGGCCTTCTTGCCAATATTGTTAATCTTTTCCAGTTTTATCGGCGGCTGTGCGTCGTCTACCGGTGGTGGGCTAAAAGTGGTGCGTGTCTTACTGCTATTTTTACAAGGGAAGCGGGAAGTCGATAGGCTTATTCACCCTAAAGCGGTGTATTCCGTTAAGCTGGGTGAGCGGGCAATGCCTGATCGCGTTGTGGAAGCGGTATGGGGATTCTTTTCGGCTTATGCCATCGTGTTTGTGGTGATCATGATTGGTATGATTGCTACCGGGCTGGACAATATTTCGGCCTTTACGGCAACAGCGGCAACGCTGAATAACTTAGGTCCTGGTCTTGGCAGTGTCGCTGGCACGTATTCTGAAGTCACCGATGCAGGTAAATGGTTGTTGGTGCTGGCCATGCTGTTTGGGCGTTTGGAAGTGTTTTCACTGTTGGTGTTATTCTCGCCCACATTCTGGCGAAGCTGATCCGGCTTCGCCTTCATCGGTAAGGTATCAATTAGCCAAAGAAGAAAGCGCTAGGCTGGAACAGTTTTTCCACGTCGGTGATGTATTTCTTGTCTACCAAAAACAGAATCACATGGTCATTGGCTTCAATTTTGGTGTCGCTGTGAGCGATAATTACCGTGTCTTCACGAACAATTGCGCCGATGGTTGTGCCGGGCGGTAGCTTGATACTGCCAATTTCGCGTCCGACCACCTTAGACGTATTCTCATCGCCGTGGGCTATCGCCTCGATGGCTTCGGCGGCCCCTCTACGTAAAGAATACACATTTACAATGTCACCGCGACGGATGTGCGTCAGCAAGGCAGAAATCGTTGCCTGTTGTGGTGAAAAGGCGATATCAATCTCGCCGCCCTGAACCAGATCAACATACGCGCTGCGCTGAATTAGCACCATCGCTTTTTGCGCGCCCATTCGTTTGGCCAACATCGCAGACATGATATTCGCTTCATCGTCGTTGGTAACTGCAATGAAAGCATCTACCTGGTCGATACTTTCTTCATTCAGTAGCTCGGGATCAGAAGCATCACCACAGAACACGATGGTTTTATCCAAGTTCGCAGAAAGATACTGCGCGCGCTCAGGGCTAAATTCGATAAGTTTAACGTTGTGCTTATGCTCAAGACGTTTTGCCAAGCCTGCGCCAATTAAGCCACCACCGGCTATCATGATGCGTTTATAACTGGATTCTAGCTTCTGCAACTCGCTCATTACGGCGCGAATATGCTTTGTAGCCGCAATAAAGAACACTTCATCGTCGGCTTCTATAACCGTTGTTCCCAGAGGGCGGATAGGACGACCACGACGGTAAATAGCGGCTACCCGGGTTTCCACGTTAGGCATGTGCTCTTTTAATGTTGAAAGTGCATGACCTACGAGCAAACCACCATAATAGGCTTTTACCGCAACAAGACTGGCTTTGCCTTCGGCAAATTCGACAACTTGCAGTGCGCCAGGGTAATCAATTAGGCGTTTAATCGCCGTGGTAACCAATTGCTCAGGCGCGATAATATGATCGACAGGAATGTTCTGCTCTTTATACAGTTGTTCCTGATAAATAATGTATTGCTCGCTACGCACACGAGCAATTTTAGTTGGGGTCTTGAACAGGCTGTAAGCGACCTGACAAGCCAACATGTTGCTTTCATCGCTGTTGGTTACAGCAATAAGCATATCTGCGTCTTCAGCACCGGCTTTTTTAAGAATATCTGGGTGAGAACCCACGCCTTCAACAACCTGAAGATCGAGCCTGTCTTGTAGCGCTCGTAAGATGGTCGGGTCTGAATCAATAACGGTTATCTCGTTCTTTTCACCAACCAGGTTTTCTGCCAGCGTACCACCGACCTGTCCTGCGCCAAGAATGATGATTTTCATTGATTTATTTCAGACTCTTTATCTTATTAGTGAGAAGACTTTATCAGTCTCGCGTAGTAGAAACCATCCATTTGTTGCTCGCCAGGTAAAATCTGACGACCAGGTTTTTCGGTGGTGTCGGTTTCAGTAAGCGAAGACAATTCTGCATCTTCAGTGCGCGCTAAAAACGCGGCAACTTGCTGATGATTTTCTTCAGGCAAAATGGAGCAGGTGGCATAAAGCAGTGTGCCGCCGGGTTTAAGCAATGACCACATGACATCCATAATTTCCGACTGTAGTGCGCCGAGTGCTGCGATATCAGTGGATTTACGTAACCAGCGTATATCTGGGTGACGACGAATTACTCCGGTTGCAGAGCAGGGTGCATCAAGCAAAATACGATCGAATAGTTGACCATCCCACCATTGATCCGGTCTAAGCGCATCGCCTATTTTTATTTCTGGTTTGTGCTGTAGGCGAGTCATGTTTTCTTTAACCCGCTCTAAACGAATGGCATCGCTATCGATGGCGAGGCAAGAGCCAATGGCCGGCTGGATCTCAAAAATATGTCCGGTTTTTCCACCGGGCGCGGCACAGCAATCCAAAACTCGGTCGTTTGGCTGTGGTGCCAAATATTGCGCTGCCAATTGAGCCGCCCCGTCTTGCACGGCGAACCAACCTTTCTCATAGCCAGGAAGGGCGGTAATATCCTGGCGCTTAACCAGTATCACTGCCTGCGGGTGTTGTTCTGACAGCGAAAACGCAATGTCTTGTTGTGTTAATGCCTCACAAAACGTTTCACGTGAAACCTGGCAGGTGTTTACTCGAAGCCAGATAGGCGCTTGAGCATTGGTTTGTTCAACAACCGATTCGTAGTGATCAGGGTATGCCGCAACAACACGTTTATAGAACCATTTCGGCAATCCACTGGCGATGATAGGATCTTCTACGGGTTGTGTTGCCAGCGCCTGTCGCTCGAAATTACGTAGGATGGCATTCACTAAACCTTTTAGTTGCATGCCGCCAAGATAAGAAGCAGCGTTGACGGTTTCACTGACAGCGGCATGTGACGACACACGACTAAATGCAATCTGATACAGCCCAAGCAAAATCAGATGTTCAAGCACCTTCTTATTGCCTTTTAACGGTTTATCCAGCAGCTGGCGTAACCAGGTTTGTAATAGTGGCAACTGGCGCATCACGCCCAGCGACATCTCTTGGATCCACGCGTTATCTTTCCCCTGATATCGTCGCTGCACTTTTGCTAAGCATTCACGACTGGATTTACCATTTTCGAGGATCTGATAAATAACCCACGCGGTATCGGCGCGCAGGTTTTTCTGACGGGGTAAGGGGATTGTCATAACTTAATTGCCGCCGATGGGCTTGCCGGTTTCGAACCACTGAGGGCGAGCATTAAGAACATCTGCCGCCGGTAGGGCTTTTTTACCCGGAATTTGTAATTGAGTGATTTGCAGATCTTTACTGCCGGTGGCAACCACAATACCGTGCTTATCCGCTTTGACTACGGTGCCAGGCGTTTGTGTTGACGTTGCTTCGCTAACCGATGCAGACCATACCTTCACGTTGTCGTTTCCTAACTGCATCCATGCAACTGGCCAGGGATTAAACGCACGAATATTACGCTCAATCTGTTCCGCCGTTGCCTGCCAGTCAATAAGCGCTTCTTCTTTGCTTAGTTTCTTAGCATGGGTGGCTTCGTCGTCATTTTGCTTTTCTGTAGCGCCAAGATAGCGCTCAAGATCACTAAGTACGTCTACCAATGCAACAGGACCCAACTCCGCCAATTTATTGTACAAAGTGGCACTGGTGTCTGAAGCTTCAATCGGGAGCTTAGCAATATGCAGCATATCGCCGGTATCCAAACCCACATCCATTTGCATGATGGTAACGCCAGCTTCGTCATCGCCTGCCCAGATAGAACGTTGGATAGGTGCAGCACCTCGCCATTTGGGCAAAATAGAACCGTGAACGTTAATGCAACCATGGCGCGGCATATCAAGAACCGCTTTAGGTAGCAGTAAACCGTACGCCACAACTACCATTACATCCGCATTCAATGCAGCCAGTTCTGCCTGCGCTTCTTCATTCTTAAGCGATGCCGGTTGAAAAACCGGAATTTGGCTTTCTTCCGCTAGCACTTTTACCGGGCTGGGAGTGAGCTTTTTACCACGTCCCGCCGGGCGGTCGGGTTGCGTATAGGCGGCAATAACTTCGTGCTCTGTTTTTAACAAAGCACGTAAGTGATCGGCAGCAAATTCAGGCGTACCTGCAAAGATAATTCGTAATGGTGAAGTCACAGCGTACCTTATGCTTCTTTCGCAGCCAGTCGGGCTTCTTTCTCAAGCTTTTTACGAATACGCTGACGCTTGAGTGGAGAGAGGTAATCAATAAACAGCTTACCTTTCAGGTGATCGAGTTCGTGCTGAATACAAATAGCCAACAGGCCATCAGCTTCAAGTTCAAATTCTTTGCCGTCGGCATCGAGGGCCTTAACGGTAACACGCTCGGCGCGATCCACCTTGGCGTAATTGCCCGGTACCGATAAGCAGCCTTCTTCACTGATCGTGGAACCGTCTTTTTCGGTGATAACCGGATTAATGAAAACCCGAGGCGTGTCCTGATCTTCAGACACATCCATCACCACCACCTGAACATGACGATCTACCTGCGTTGCTGCCAGGCCAATGCCTTTTTCGTCGCGCATGGTTTCGAACATGTCCGAAACAAGTTGTTTGATTTCATCATTAACTGACTCTACCGGCTTCGCTACAGTGCGTAACCGTTCGTCGGGAAAACTTAAAACGTCTAATATTGCCATCTGTCGTTCTACTTCGCTTGCGTGTATGAATTTATATACGATCCAATAGCCAGCGCTATTTACACATTCGTTTAAGTTACTATTCTATCGTATAACGGGTTCAGCCGTGCATTTTTTTGTTTCCTGATGCATTGGCGCTATGCTTTAGTCCTAGAGGCCTGCTTCAATCTAAGCTAAGTAATAAGGCGTTTCGGACTGTAAAAATACGTTACACCGCCGATATAGAGGCAATGACGAAAATTTCAACAGGAGTGGCTGGTGCCAGCATGAAAACAGGATTCATAAAGAAGCGTTTAACCACTGCCGCAGTCTTGCTAGGTATGCTTATCGGTTGTTTGTCGGGGCTGGCTCAGGCGGTAACGTTAAAAGAGGGCGCGCCACAAACGTATACCGTAAAACGTCACGATACGTTGTGGGACATTGCGAGTCTCTTTCTGGATAAGCCTTGGCTGTGGCCAGAGTTATGGCGTAATAACACGCAAATCATAAACCCTCACCTTATTTACCCCGGCGACGTGCTGGTTATCCGAATTGTTGACGGGCAGCCTGTACTTGTTGTGCAGCGGGAGAAGAAACATTTAACCCTCGGGCCATCACTGAGAAAGCAGAATAAACCAGATCCCATCGGCATGTTGCCCTGGACCGCGATTGCGCCTTACATCAATCAGAACGAGTTACTGGATGAAGAGGTGTACGAAAAGCTGCCTCACATTTTAGGAAACCAAACGGGTGATATCCGCTTTGTGACAGATGATATCGTGATTAGTCGCAGCTACGGCCGATCTTCCGATCAGTATCGCGTGCTAAGAAGACAATCTACTATTGAAAACCTGAATGGCGATATCCTCGGCATCCAGGTTTATCACGTCGCCGATGCCGATATGATTGACGACACGGTACCGTTTCAATGGCTCGTTAAGGTATCTAAATCTAATTTTGAAGCCCGCCGCGGTGACCGCCTATACGATGGCGAGTTCACCGGTAAACAAGATCTTATGCTGCAGGCTGCGAAGCCTGAACAGCGAGGATTCGTGGTGGGCAACCTGCATCAGCATGAATTGCTTGGCAAAGATGATGTAGTCATCGTCGATTTAGGCGCAGAACAGGTTCAGCCTGGCACGGTTATGGGACTTTATGCACAAGGGCCAGACATCATTGATGGTGAAGCCCCTAAATATGCCGGCGAAAATAATGCGCTTTACAGCGTGTTCAACGATGGTAGTACGGTACATCAGCCAGGCATAAAAATTGGCGAAATTGTTATCTTCAAAACCTTTGAAAAAGCGAGTTACGGTATTATTACCCGCGCAAGGGAGTTGGTGAAAACCGGCGCGATTGTCGCCAACCCTTAACTAAATAGCCATGCCGTAACCAAGGAGTTACGGCATGCACTTTTCCTCCCATTATTCATCTCTCACCGCTTGGCTTGCCATGGCCACCGTTCCTAAAATGTCACCGCAAAAGTGGCACCGCATGCTCTCTGCATACTCACTTAGCGCAGAGGACATCATGTTTAATCAGCAAGTGTTATCGTCTGACGTTATTTCTGAGCCAGTCAGAACGGCATTGGCTACCCTACGTCAACATATCGATATAACGGCGGTAAATCAGGCTATTAACTGGCTTGAGCAAAGTGAACAGCATCATATTCTTACCTGTGAGCATGCGCACTGGCCAACCGGATTCTCGTTGTTGTCATCGCCCCCGTTGGTACTTTTTGCCGTTGGCAACGTATCAAGATTATCTGATACACAAATTGCCATTGTTGGCAGCCGACGAGCAACGTTCTCTGGACTACAGCACGCTGAGATGTTTGCTACACAGCTAGCGCAGGCTGGTATCACTATCACCAGTGGCTTGGCCACCGGTATCGACAGTGCGGCGCATAAGGGGGCAATGTCATTTGAAGGCAGAACTATCGCCTTTTTGGGGACAGGTGCTGACATCATCTATCCACGGCGCAACCATAGTCTTGCCAGGCACATTGTCGAAGGGGGAGGTCTGATTGCCTCTGAGTTTTTCCCCGGTACACCGGCGAAACGATTTCATTTCCCTCAGCGAAACCGCCTGATCGCGTCTGTTGCAGCTGGAACATTGGTTGTAGAAGCGTCGTTGAAAAGTGGCACCTTGATAACGGCGAATTTGGCCGCAAATATGGGGCGTGATGTGTTCGCAGTGCCAGGTAATATCAGCAACTCGCAAACAAGTGGGTGTCATGCACTTATTCAGCAAGGTGCTAAACTGGTAATATCGGCTGAACACATTATTGAAGAATTGAGTCCGCAAGTCAGTACTGCGCATGGTCTGCCCGAAACATCGCAGCAAAAAAGTAAAGAACAAAACTTGGCAACCGATAAATTATTAGATAGTGTGGAGTTAGATGTAACTGGCGTTGACATCATAGCCGAACGTAGCGCTCTGCCTATATCAGTAGTTATGGCAACATTATTAGAATATGAGCTGCGTGGTCTCGTAGCCGCTGTTCCTGGTGGTTATGTCAAATTGAGGGGGAAATAAACCATGTTCGACATCCTCATGTATCTGTTTGAGAATTTCATTCATAGCGAAACGGAAATCCGCGTCGATCAGGACGAACTGACAGATGAGTTAATACGCGCTGGTTTTCATCACGATGAGATCTACAAAGCGTTGGCCTGGTTAGAAAAACTCGCCGCATTGCAAGAAACGGATATCAAACCGTATTTTTGCAAAGGGATCTCATCTGGCGTGAGCCGCATTTATACGCAAGAAGAACAAATGCGTCTTGATGTTGAGTGTCAGGGCTTCCTGCTGTTTTTAGAGCAGGTTGGTGTGCTTGACGCGTCAACGCGTGAGATGGTGATAGACAGAGTAATGGAAATCGATTCTCCTGAATTCTGCCTTGAAGATCTTAAGTGGGTAGTATTGATGGTGTTATTCAATGTACCCGGAAAAGAAAATGCGTACGCCCAAATGGAAGATCTTTTGTTTGAGGAATCAGACGGTACGCTACATTAAGTAGGAGCGTTTCCGACATTCTTTATGTCAAAAATTGATCATTCCCTTTTTAGTGCTCACGAGCATGCGCTTGAGCACGCCTTTGGCGACTGCCCGGAATGTGGCAGTCGTTTGCAACTTCGCAACAGCAAAAACGGCCCGTTTCTTGGCTGTACTGCCTATCCTGATTGCCATTTCAGTAAACCTCTACACGATCAGCAAACTACCACGCTAAAAGAAATTGCCGGCTCGTCCTGTCCAGAATGTGGAAATGTGATGGCTATTAAGAAAGGGCGATATGGTATGTTTATCGGCTGCACCAATTTCCCTGAGTGTCATCATATCGAGCCGATCAAGCAACAGGAAGATACACAGGTTTTATGTCCACAATGCAAAACCGGGCATATCATCGAACGCACAAATAAATATGGGAAACGGTTTTACGCCTGTAATCATTATCCAAAATGTCGATATGTGGTAAATTTCCCGCCTGTGTCGGGTAGCTGCCCAGAATGTGGATGGGAATTGCTTATCGATAAGAAAGGAACACTCTGCTGCCCTCAACCATTATGTGACTATCAGGCTGAGTCCAAAGAATGAGCGAACAACAAAACGATACGCTGAAAGATGCGTTCGAACAGGGGGCATTAATTGTCTACCCTACAGAAGCAGTAATGGGGATTGGCTGCGACCCTGATAACGAAATGGCAGTACATAAGCTGCTACAGCTAAAACAGCGTCCAATTGAAAAAGGCATGATCCTGATCGCAGATTCGTACTCAAGATTACTGCCATTTGTTAATGATAATGCCGTGCCGCCTCATCGCAGAGCAGAAATCTTCTCCTCCTGGCCGGGTCACAACACCTGGTTACTACCCAAATCGAAAACCGCGCCTCGTTGGATAACGGGCGAACACGAAAAAATTGCCGTTCGCGTTACTGATCACCCGGTGGTTAAAGCGCTCTGTGAGCGCTTGGGGAAGCCGTTGGTATCTACCAGCGCCAATCCTTCCGGCGAGCCGCCTGCACAAGATCAACAGCAAGCGCGCGCATATTTTGCTGATAGCGTTATTTATATCGATGGCGAAACCGGAGCTAAGACCCGACCCAGCACGATTCGTGACTGCGAAACCGGGCAGATAATCAGAGACTAGACATGCAAACCATGAACATTGAGGATACGGCTGACGCCATCGCTCGAGTAAAAGCTTTTTTACTCTCTCTACAAGATAATATTTGCCAGACCCTGGAATTGGCTGACGGAAAAGGTTCTTTTGAAGAAGATACCTGGGAGAGAGTACAGGGCGGTGGTGGCCGTTCTAGAGTAATGAAGAATGGCTGCGTAATCGAGCAGGGCGGTGTTAATTTTAGCCATGTGTTCGGTGATGCTATGCCAGCTTCCGCCACGGCATCGCGTCCAGAGTTGGCTGGCCGAAGCTTTCAGGCTATGGGCGTGTCATTGGTGATCCATCCACACAACCCCTACATTCCAACATCCCACGCTAATGTGCGCTTCTTTATTGCAGAGAAAGAAGGCGAAGCGCCGATTTGGTGGTTTGGTGGCGGATACGACCTCACGCCTTTTTATCCCTTTAAGGAAGATGCACAGCACTGGCACGATACGGCCAAAAAGTGTTGCGCGCCATACGGCGATGAAGTTTATCCGAATTATAAAAAATGGTGCGACGATTACTTCTATCTGAAACATCGCAATGAAACCCGTGGTGTTGGCGGTTTGTTCTTTGATGACTTAAATGAATGGGGCTTCGAAAAGAGCTTCGCATTTATGCAGTCTGTAGGGAATAGTTACCTCGATGCATATGTGCCCATTGTAGAGCGTCGTAAAGGTCAGTCTTACGGCGAGCGGGAACGTCAGTTTCAACTTTATCGCCGTGGTCGCTATGTCGAGTTCAACTTGGTGTATGACCGAGGCACGCTGTTTGGTTTGCAAACCGGCGGCCGTACTGAATCTATTCTTATGTCGATGCCGCCATTGGCTCGGTGGGAGTATGGTTTTGAACCAGCTCCTGGCAGTCCTGAAGACAAGCTCTCAAGCTGGCTTAAACCCACCGATTGGTAGTGATTCACTCCACTGGTTCTCAGTGAATTCGCTTTCTCTTTAAAAGCACTATGACTCGTTGATGTTGATTCAGATCAACCTCAACGGGCTCATTCTCAAACAGATTTTTTCTGTTGATCTAGAACAACATTCTGATTTTCCCGAGGCGTACAGTACGCACATCAACGTTAATACACGAGAGAAAATCATGAAAAGAACTACCCTTGCAGCACTTATTCTGACTGCTCTTACTGCTCCTGCCATGGCTTATGAAGCCGGTGATATCATCGTTCGCGCGGGTGTAACAACAGTTGAGCCAAATGACGATTCTAGCAATGTTAACGTAAATGCGCTGGGCGGCAATGTTGGTATGGGGGTTGGTGTCGATAACGATACTCAGCTTGGTTTAAACCTGGTTTACATGCTGGATTCAAACTGGGGCGTGGAAATTCTGGCTGCAACGCCGTTTACCCATGATGTTGAACTGACTGGTACCGAAGATAATGATCTCGGTCTAGGTGACGGTAAACTTGCTGAAGTTACGCATCTACCTCCAACGATTAGTGCTGTTTACTTCTTTGATACCAACTCAGCTTTTATTCCTTACATTGGTGCGGGTTTAAACTACACGTTTATCTATGATGAAGACTTTACAGACGATCGTGAGGAGCAAACCTTCTCTGACTTAGATCTCGACAATTCATTTGGTTGGTCTGCGCAGGTAGGCTTCGACTATAAAATTGATGAAAAATGGCTGATTAATGCCTCTGCCCGCTATATCGCTATCGACACAACTGCCGACTTCACTGTTGCTAGTGTTGCAGGCAGTGTAGACGTTGACATTGACCCTTGGGTTTACACCGTATCAGTGGGCTACGTTTTCTAATAACTCGCTTTTGCTTTCCATGCGTTTTTCGCACTTGCCTTTTGCCCTCCTGAATTGGAGGGCTTTTTTATTACTCGCGGTTAATCATGTGCTCAGCTAACTGATCCAGTGCGTCGAGTAGCTTCTCAGCAATCGCCATGTTGTCTACCGTTTGTAGCATGGCTTTTCGCATGCAGTACATCCACTGTTGTTTAAGGGCTGGTGTCACCGGGAAGCCCAGGTGACGCGCGCGCAATCGTGGGTGGCCAAACTGTTTTTCAAATTCATTTGGTCCGCCCAGCCACATCGTTAAATACAGAAAAAATACATGGCGAATTCTGTCCAATGGTTGCGGATGGATAGCGAGAAGCTCCTCAGCAATAGGATCTTGCTCCATGATGTCATAGAATCGGTTAGCGATTAATCTGACTGTTTCCTCTCCGCCAATCGCCTCATAAGGTGTGGCAGGAGTTCCTGTATTCTTCTTTGATTTATTTAACAAGCTAAAAATGCCCATGAAAAAGTTCGCTGTATTCGGAAATCCAATTTCTCATAGTTTATCACCGGCTATCCACCATATGTTTGCAGAATTAACCGGTGAAGATATTCATTATGACAAAATTGAGGCGCCAGTAGATGGCTTTGAGCAAGCTGTTAACGCATTCTTCGCAGATGAACTAGCGGTGGGTTGTAACGTTACGGTTCCCTTCAAGGAAAAGGCGTTTGTGCTAAGTGAAGCAAACTGCAATCCGGAAGCGAAAACTGCTAAAGCAGTAAATACTCTTCATCGTGAGGGGAATGCATTATTTGGTTATACAACCGATGGCATGGGGCTGGTGGCGGATTTACTGAATGCTACCGAGTTAAAAGGTAAGCGTATTTTGTTAATTGGCGCTGGTGGGGCAGCCCGTGGAGTTGTGCAACCATTACTCGGCTCAGAACCTGAACTGCTAATGATAACAAACCGAACTTTGGCCAAAGCTGAATCAATTGTCACCGATATTAAACATGACGCATTTTGTGCGGTGAGTATCGAAGAGGCAAAGAAGCAGCTGCCAGATGTTATCATCAATTGTACTTCAGCAAGTTTAACCGGTGATTTGCCAATGGTATCAGATGGCCTTTTCTCACAATGTAAATTGGCTTATGACATGGTTTATAGCGCAAAGGCGACTTCGTTTATGAATTATGCGAAGGAGCAGGGGGCACGTTCTGCAAAAGATGGTTTCGGCATGCTAGTCGAACAGGCAGCTGCCGCATTCACAATATGGACAGGAAAGACACCAGAAACTGCTGGTGTCATTCAGAAGTTACGGCCATAACGGCGAACACTCAGATCTGCGCCAAATACTCATCTTTAAGGCGCACATAGTTATCCGCTGATATTTTGAGGAACGCCTGTTCACTTTCTTTGAGCGGGCGTTTCTTCATCATTGGGTTGCCTACATATAAATAGCCACTCTCAAGTCGCTTGTTGGGAGGCACTAATGTGCCAGCGCCGATAAAAACATCATCTTCTACAACAGCACCGTCCATTACTATCGCACCCATACCCACAAGGATGCGGTTACCCAGGGTACAGCCATGTAGCATGCATTTATGCCCAATAGTGACATCATCACCAATGATCAGCGGATTACCGTCAGGGTTGCCGGATGACTTGCGGGTAACATGAAGAACAGAACCATCCTGAATATTCGTTCTGGCACCTACTTTTATGTAGTTAACATCACCACGGGCTGCAACAAGGGGCCAGACACTGGAATCCGCACCGATAGTTATCTCGCCAACCAATACACTCGATTCATCTATATAGCAGCGTTCTGCAATAGAAGGGGAGATAGAATTGTATTCTCTGACAGGCATTATAAAGCTCTCTTAAACAATAATAGGGTTACTATACGCCTCTGATCGCTCGCTTTATAGGCGTGAAAGTACAAGATTTAAGCGAACGAGCGAAATGTTTCAGTTTTTTGAAAATAACCATTGATCTATTAACTGAACCCCCTATAATGCGCCCCACTTCGACGGGGAACGTCACCGACAGACACTGCGAAGTGCTTGCAGAATAAAGCTTTCAAGCAAATTCAGTAAGCAGTTTTTAGAGACAACATTTTGAAATTAAATTTAAAAATGATTGACACTAAAAACGAAGCGCGTAGAATGCGCGTCCCGCTTCGGGGTAAAGCTTCGAAGCAGCTAAGCAAAGCTTTTAATAAGCACTTAGCATTGTTCTTTAAAAATGTATAACAAGACAATCTGTGTGGGCACTCGTTAAGAGTGTCAACCGACGATTCATAAAAGTTTTTCGATATATTTAATTGAAGAGTTTGATCATGGCTCAGATTGAACGCTGGCGGCAGGCCTAACACATGCAAGTCGAACGGTAGCAGGATGTGCTTGCACATCGCTGACGAGTGGCGGACGGGTGAGTAATGCTTGGGAACTTGCCTTTGCGAGGGGGATAACAGTTGGAAACGACTGCTAATACCGCATAATGTCTACGGACCAAACGGGGCTTAGGCTCCGGCGCAAAGAGAGGCCCAAGTGAGATTAGCTAGTTGGTGAGGTAAAGGCTCACCAAGGCGACGATCTCTAGCTGTTCTGAGAGGAAGATCAGCCACACTGGGACTGAGACACGGCCCAGACTCCTACGGGAGGCAGCAGTGGGGAATATTGCACAATGGGGGAAACCCTGATG